>WNGF01000801.1_pt1 | contig 46434 bp, 33 predicted proteins | sample 5400641 | NCBI WGS metagenome assembly WNGF01 (sample SAMN13153371, study PRJNA577476) | soil metagenome | isolation source: 80 cm soil or saprolite under grassland replicate 2 | place: USA:California | collected 2016-06-15 | reverse complement strand
ACGCAAAATCGGTCACGAGGGACGGATTCTGCGTGGTTGCGATGCCGACTTCTCGGATCTCCGACGCACCTGCGAGCGGTCCGCGTGGCAGGACGTCGACGAGCTTCCTTCCGTTCGGCAGGTGGTACTGCGACTCGACGTGCGTGGCGATCTGCCGTTGCCGTGCCTGGGAGTTGTCGCCCGTAGGTCTCCATTCCGACCAGCGGGGCATCGACTCGGGCCCCGCGCGTCGCTCGAGCACGATGAAAGTCCCGACCGCTGCGCCGAACAACGCGGCGAGCCCGAGGTACGCGAACCAGAAGCGCCGTGCGACGTTCACAGGGCGGGCCACACCTTCTCGTCCGTCAAATCGACGTTCGGGATCTGCAGATTCGCGCCGTTCAGCAGCTTCACGAGCTCGTTCCCGTAGATCTCCTTCTTCTGGATCACGACCTTGGCGATGTCATCAACCTTGTCCTTGTTGTGCTCGATCAGGTGGTACGCCTTCATGTATGCCTGGCCGAGGATCTGCGCAACCATCCGCCGCTTGTCGCGGTCGTTGAGGACGGCCGCGATCGGGTTGTGCGCCATGTCGCCGTTGCTCGCGCGGTTCATGATCTGCACGCCGATCTCCTCGAAGCGGCGCATGATCTCCGCCCGCTGCACCTCCGCGGGCAGGCGCCGCCGGGGTTGGCCGTTGCGGCGCGAGCCGTTGATCTCGACGCGCTCGGGGCCCATGCCGGAGGCGCCGACCATCCACGCTGCCGCGGCGGTGACCGACTGGAGATCGCCGCCGACGCCGTTCGTGTTCTCGCCGTAGAAGATTCGCTCGGCCGCCATCGACCCGAGGCCCCAGATGATCAGGCCGATCTCCTCGCTCCGGAAGCGGCTGAACCGCTCTTCTTTCTCCAGCGCCTGGTGATGGCCGAGGGCGCCGCCGCGCATGCGAATCGACAGCCGCACCGACTCGCGGCCCTTCATATACACGTGGCCGGCGACGGCGTGGCCCGCCTCGTGGATCGCGACGGCGCGGGTCTCTCCGGGCACGTAGTCGATGCCGATCGCCGTTCCGGACTCAAGCGTCGTCATCGCCTCGACGAGATCTCCCCAGATGAATGCGCCGCGGCCCTGGTGATGCGCGTACGTCAGCGCGAGCGAGCAGACCTGCTCGATCATTGCTGGGCTGTACCCGTTCGTGATCCGCGATATCTCGTGTCGCCGCTCCGGCCGGTCGAGGTCTTCGTCGTGATCGACCCTGCCGAGGTAGAGGTCGAAGATGTCGAGCCGGTCCTGCTTCGTCGGCGTGCGGAACCAGACGTGGCGACCCATGCGGCCCGGTCGCGTCAGCGCCGGGTCGAGCTGGTCCATCGGGATGTTCGTCGCGCCGATGAAGTAGATCTGATCGCCGCGCGGCTTCGCGCGCGGCAGCCGGAGCGAGAGCCTGCCGATCCGGATCGGGACGAAGTAGAGCGCGTCGAGTAGCTGGTTGACCTTGTTCGTCAGCACGCGGCGCGTCAGCGGCGGGTTGTCGATTCCGTCCATCACGACCAGCAGCTGGTTGAGCGCCATCTGACCGCCGCCGAACATTCCGCCGGGCATCGCCTGGTTGACGAGGCCGCCGACTCGCCGCACCCAGCTCGGATACGGCGACTGCGGCTCCGGCGCGCGCTGCTGGAACAGGCGCTCACGCCACGCGCGCGTCTCGAGGATCATGTCGCCGCTCGGGTTGAGCGCGCCGTACGGCCCGTAGAAGAGCACGTCCTCGAGCGACGTCGGCTGCATCGTCTGCACGCCGGCGCGGCGTCTGCCGACGGCGTCGATCTCGTCGATGAACACGATGCACTGGCCGCCCCACTTGGCCGCCAGCTTCTTCGCCTTGCGCGCGAGGAAGCGCACGATCAGCACGTCGATGCCGATGAAGGTCTGCGCGAAGCCGGAGCCGGGGATGGTCACGAACGGCGAGTTGAAGCCCGTCGCGATCGCCTTCGCGAGCATCGTCTTGCCCGTCCCGGGCGCGCCGAGGAAGAGCAGACCGCGCTCGCGCTTGCCGCCCGCCTCCTCGAAGTGCTCGCCGGACTGCCACAGCGAGACGATGCGGCGCACCTCTTCCTTCGCCTCGGCCTGGCCGCGGACGTCGTCGAGCTTCACGCCCCACTCGGCGTCGCCGGGCTCGAAGCCGCGGATCTGGCTGACGCCCATCAGCAGCAGCGGGCCCATGAAGATGAGGAAGTTGCCGATGAAGAGAAAACCGAAGAAGACGAGCTGGGTCCACAGCGATCCCGAGCCGATCAGGTGGGCGCCGCCGGTAAGTAGGTCACCGGCGGTCGACGGCCAAGTCCTGCCGCTCGTTCCGTGGCGCAGCACCTTGAACAGGTAGATGAACGAGATCACGAGGACGCCGAGCCACGCGAGCCGGTACCAGAAGCGCCAGAACCAGGCCCGGCGCCGGTTGACGATGTCCTCTTCCTGGAGCCGCCGGTCGTCGGTGCCGAAGAGGCTCGGCCACGGGATGAAGCGCCGCAGGACGAGATCAATGAAGCCGCGGAACGCGGCGACCGTGCCGATCGTCGCGGCGATTGACCAGCCGACGCTCCAGCCTTGGTGCTTGTGGAACCAGACGAACGCGGCAGGGCTTGTCAAGATCGCGACGAACGTCGCAGCCCGGGCGAGCATCCGCCACTGCTGGGCGAGCAGGACGGATTCTTCCTGCGCGGGCAGTGCGAGTGAACGCGGGTCCGTCATAGATGAAGTCTAAAGAGGCTCAATTACCCTCGGATACGAAATCGGTGGATCCCACGGTTTTCTTCACCCCTGACGAGGTAGCGCGGGCGCGCGCCTATCACCGCCCGCTCTACCTCGCACTCGCCGCTGACATTGCGCTGTCGACAGTTGTGACGGCTCTGCTGGCATTCAGTTGGCTCGGAGATCGCCTGTTCGACGCGACGGCAGGTCCCTGGTGGGTGCGTTCGCTGCTGTTTACGGTGCTCGTGCTCGCGCTCATCGAAACCGCTCGCCTGCCGCTCGCGTTCTGGCGCGGCTTCATCCGCGAGCGCCGCTGGGGCTTTTCGACTCAGTCCGGACGCGCCTGGGCCGTCGACCAGCTGAAGGGGTTCGGCGTAGGCGTGGTGCTAACCGGTGCCGCACTCGTCGCGCTGATCGGTTCCGTCCGGCTCTTTCCGTCATGGTGGCCGTTGGTCGCTGCGGTGGGCGCGCTCGTGCTCGTGCTGCTTCTCGTGTTCGTGGCGCCGCTGCTCCTCGAGCCGATCTTCAATCGCTTCGAGCCGCTCGCGGACGCCGAGCTCGCCGCCGCGCTCCGCGGTCTCGCGCAGCGGGCCGGCGTGCCGGTGCGCGACGTGCTCGTTGCCGACGCGAGCAGGCGCACGCGCAAGCACAACGCGTACGTCTCGGGAATCGGACGCACTCGCCGCGTTGTCATCTTCGACACGCTGCTCGGCGAGGCCGCGCAATCAGAGCTCGAGGTCGTCGTTGCACACGAGCTCGGCCATCGGCGACACCGGGATGTCGCGAAGGCCACGTTGCTCGCGATGGCCAGCGCCGGGCTCGCCGTTCTCGTGGCGTGGCCGCTCGACCCGACGCCGCGGCACATCCCGCTCCTGCTCCTCGTGTGGGGCTTGCTCGAGCTCGCGAGCCTGCCGCTCACTGCCGCGTTCTCGCGCCGGCTGGAGCGGCGTGCGGACCGGTTCGCCATCGAGCTCACGCGCGATGCAGGCGCCTTCGAAACGGCGTTTCGGCGGCTCGCGAAGGCCAACCTGGCCGACCTCGACCCGCCTCGGCTCGTCTACGCGCTGATCTTCACGCACCCGACTCCGGTCCAGCGAATCGCGGCGGCGACCTCGTGATGCACGAGCACGAGCATCGCCACGCCGAAGACCGCCGCGCCCTCGCGATCGCGCTGGCGCTGATCGTCGCGTTCCTGATCGGCGAGGTCGTCGCGGCGATCGTCGCGGGCTCGCTTGCGCTGCTCGCCGACGCTGGGCACATGCTGACGGACGCCGGCGCTCTCGCGTTCGCGCTCTTTGCCGCCACGCTCGCGGGCCGTCCGGCCCAGGGGCGCTGGACCTTCGGCTACAAGCGTCTCGAGATCCTCGCGGCGCAGGCCAACGGCGTGACGCTGCTCGTCGTGGCGCTGCTGATTCTCTACGGATCCGTTCGGCGGCTCGTTTCTCCCGATGAGGTGCGCGGCGGGATCGTCCTGGCCGCCGCGCTCGCGGGTATCTGCGTGAACATCGCCGCAACCGCAGTGTTGTCGCGCGCGTCTCGCGAGAGCATCAACGTCCGCGGCGCGTTTCTGCACGTGGCCACCGATACGGTCGCGTTCGCCGGAACGGCCGTGGCAGGCGGGCTGATCCTCGCCACGGGCTGGGACCGCTTCGACTCGATCGCGAGCATCGGCGTCGCCGCACTGATGCTGTGGGCCAGCTGGGGCTTGCTGCACGAGTCCGCGTCGATCTTCCTCGAGCGTTCACCGGACGAGATCGAGCCGGACGCCGTCGGCCGGGCGATCGTCGCCGAGCCGGACGTCGTCGAGGTGCACGACTTGCACGTCTGGACGGTGACGAGCGGCTTCTCGGCGCTCGCCGCGCACGTCCTCGTCGCACCGGATGCGGATTGCCACGCGATCCGGCGGCGGCTCGAGCGAATGTTGCACGAGCAGTTCGCCCTCGAGCACACGACGCTCCAGGTCGATCACGCCGAACCGCGGCTGCTGACGATCGAGCGCCGCTAATGTGCGCCGCCGTGGCGTCTCTGAGCGGCAAGACCGCGATCGTCACCGGCGCCTCGAGTGGGATTGGTGCGGCGACGGTCCGCGCGTTGCGCGAAGCGGGCGCGCGCGTCGCCGGAGGGGCGCGCCGCGTCGACGAGATCGACGCCGACCTCGCGGTCGAGCTCGACGTGACCGATGCAGAGAGCTGCGCGGCGTTCGTCGGACGTGCGGCCGGCGAGTTCGGAGGCGTGGACATTCTCGTGAACAACGCGGGGCTGGCCCTCGGTCGCGAGCCTTTCGAGAACTCGACTGAGGAGGACGAGCGGACGGTGCTGGAGACGAACGTCAACGGCGTCATCCGGATGACACGCCTCTGCCTGCCGCACCTCGAGAACGGCGGCGGCCACATCGTCAATCTCGGCAGCGTCGCGGCGATCTGGCCGTACGAGAAGGGCACGCTCTACTGCCTCTCGAAGGCGGCCGTGCACGCGTTCTCGCGCGCGCTGCGCGAGGATCTTCTCGGGCGTCCCCTTCGCGTGACGACGATCGCGCCCGGCCTCGTCGAGACGGATTTCTCGCGCATCCGTTTCGGCGGCGACGAGGAGAAGGCGCGTGCCGTCTACGCGAACGTCGCGCTCGGCGGGCCGATGCGGGCGGAGGACGTCGCCGACTGCATCCTGTTCGCGGTGACTCGGCCACCAAACGTGAACGTGGACGAGATCGTCGTGATGGCGCTCGCCCAAGCGTCCGGAGCTCGAATCCTCAGAGACGACTGATGTTCACGATCCTCGAAGGATCGACGTTCTGCATCTGCGACGACAAAGGCGACGTCGGCGACGAGACGAGCGGGCTCTTCGCCGACGACACGCGCTTCCTCTCGCGGCTGAAGCTGACGCTCAACGGCGCGACGCCGTTGCCGCTCTCGGCCGGCAAGGTCGAGTACTTCTCCGCTGCGTTCTTCCTCCGCAACCCACTCGCCGGCGGTCTGCAGCAGGACCAGGTGTCGATCACGCGCGAGCGGTTCGTCGGCGAGGCGATGCAGGACGTCGTCGTCCTGGAGAACCAGTCGATGGAGCCCGTCGTATGTGAGCTGGGCTTCGAGTTCGGCGCGGACTTCGCAGACATCCTTTCGGTGAAGCAGCACGATTTCGCACTCGGCGATCCGATGCGCGCCGAGCCGCTGCCCGACCCCGTGCCGGCGCGCTTCGACGCGGAGCACAACCAGTTCGTGTTCGAGGACCCCGAGGACTCGCTGCGCACGCAGATCATCCTCTCGCGACCCGGCCGCGTGGACGGCTCAACGGTCACTTTCCCGGTGCAGCTCGCGCCGCGCGAGCGCTGGGACGTGCGCATCGATGTCGTCCCCGTTGCGGACGGCGACGTGCTCATGCCGCGTACGGTCGAGCGTCGCTTCGGCAACGAGCGCGGCCGTGTCCGCGACTCGCTCGCTGCCTGGCAGCTGCGCGTTCCTCAGCTGCGGGCCGAGTGGGGGGAGCTGGAGCAGTCGTTCAACCAGTCGGTGAGCGATCTGGCTGCGCTGCGAATGCGCGGCTCGGACGGCCTCGGGAAGCTGCCGGCAGCCGGCATGCCGTGGTTCATGACCGTGTTCGGGCGCGACACGCTGATCACGTGTTTGCAGACGCTGCTGTTCGGGCCCGAGCTCGCGCGAAACGCGCTCGAGGCGCTCGCGTTGCTGCAGGCGGAGGAGGACGACCCTTCGATCGACGCCGAGCCGGGAAAGATCGTGCACGAAGTGCGTCATGGCAAGGCTGCACGCCGCTGGTTCAGCCGTTACTACGGCACCGTTGACGCGACGCCGCTCTACCTGATTCTCTTTTCGGAGCTGTGGCGCTGGACCGACGACGTCGCGGTCGCCTCCGACTTGAAGCAGCCGGCGCTGAAGGCGCTGGAGTGGATCGACCGCTACGGGGATCTCGACGGCGACGGTTTCGTCGAGTTCAAGAAACGCTCGCCGCACGGCCTCGACGTTCAGTCGTGGAAGGACTCGTTCGACTCGCAGCGCTTTCACGACGGACGCACCGCCGAGGGGGCAATTGCGCCGTGCGAAGTCCAGGGCTACGTCTACGACGCGAAGCTTCGCATCGCCGAGGTTGCGCGCGACGTCTGGCGCGACCGCGCGCTCGCCGATCGGCTCGAGCGCGAGGCCGACGACTTGAAGCGGCGCTTCCATGACGCGTTCTGGTGCGAAGACCGAGGCGGGTTCTACGCGCTGGCGCTCGACGGTGAGAAGAATCGCGTCGACTCGATCTCCTCGAACATGGGGCACCTGCTCTGGTCGGGGATCGTGCTCCCCGAGCGCGTCGACGCCGTCGTCGACCAGCTGATGAGCGACGCGCTCTGGTCGGGGTGGGGTGTGCGCACGCTTGCGGAGAGCGACGCGGCGTACAGCCCGCTCTCGTACCACAACGGAACGGTGTGGCCGCACGACAACTCCCTGATCGCGCTCGGGCTCGCCCAGTACGGCCGCTGGCCGGAGGCGCATCGGATCATCCAGCGAATGCTCGCCGCTTCGCGACACTTCGACCATCAATTGCCCGAGGTCTTCGCCGGCCTGCGCCGTTCGGATACGCCGTTTCCGATCGCCTACCCGACCGCGGCGCGCCCGCAGGCGTGGGCTGCCGGGACACCCGTGTTGTTGTTGCAGGTGCTGCTCGGACTCCGCCCCGATCGCGCCCGTCACCGCCTCGAGTCGACGGCGCCCGCGGAGCTGCCACACTGGGTGAGGACGATCAAGCTCTCGGGCGTGCGTGCCTTCGAGTCCGCCTGGGACGTTCAAGTGATCGACGGAAAGGTCGAGGTGGTGCCCGCATGAAGATCGCCGTGCTCGCCCCCTGTTGGTTCCCCGTTCCGCCGACGGGTTACGGCGGCATCGAATGGGTCGTCTCGCTGCTCGCGGACGGGCTGGTCGACAGCGGTCACGAGGTCACGCTGTTCGCTTCCGGCGACTCGCACACTAGGGCAACGCTCGCGGGGGTCTACGCCAAAGCCCCGAGTGAGTCGATCGGGCGATCGTTCTGGGAGCTGCGGCACGTCCTCCACTGCTACGAGCACGCCGGCGACTTCGACGTCATCAACGACCACTCCGGTCCTACGGGTGCCCTGCTCGCGGCACTGGTCGACACGCCCGTGGTGCACACGATCCACGGCCCGCTCGCAGGCGAGCCCGGCGAGCTCTACGACCAGATCTCACGGCTCTCGCCGCAAACGGCGTTCGTCTCGCTGTCGATGAACCAGCGCAAGCCGCGGCCGGATTACAACTGGATCGCGAACTGCCCCAACGCGCTCGACCTCTCCGTCTATCCGTTCCGCCCGCAGCGCGGCGAGTATCTGCTCTTCCTCGGCCGGCTGAGCCCCGACAAGGGAGCGCATCGCGCCGTCGCCGTTGCGATGGAAGCGGGACTGCCGCTGAAGATCGCCGGCAAGATGCGCGAGGCGAAGGAGCGCGAGTACTTCGCGCAGTTCGTCGAGCCGCACCTCGGCCACGGCATCGAGTGGCTCGGCGAGGTCTCGCACGGTCAGAAGGTCGAGCTGCTGCAGCACGCGCGCGCGACGCTCTTCCCGATCGAGTGGGAAGAGCCGTTCGGCCTCGTCATGATCGAGTCGATGGCGTGCGGGACGCCGGTGATCGCAACCGCGGCCGGCGCCGTTCCCGAGGTGATCGAGAACGGACGCTCGGGGATCATCGTCGAGGACTACCGCATCATGTCCGAGGCGCTGAAGGAAGCCGATCGTCTCGACGCGCGCGAGATCCGCCGCTACGTCGAGGAGCGCTTCTCGCCGATGCGGATGGTGCGCGACTACGTCGAAGCTTACGAAGCCGCTCGAAATGCTGCGCATTTCGAGCGGTGAGGACCGTCATGCGCGCTTCGCGCGCGTGCCCTTTGGCGGCCTTCGAAAGGGAGCCGCTCCGTCGCATAGTTGGGTGGCGGCGCGGCGAAGCCGCGCCTAGGACGAACCGTCAAACATCTGAGGGCGGGCATGCCTGAAACGCCCGAGGAGCTCTACGCGCGGGTTCAGCGGGAGGGGCTGCGCATGCCGCCCGTCGACGAGTGGGAGACGTGGCCCTTCGAGGGATCGCTCCAGCCTCGGGGGCTACAGCCGCCGGTCGCGGCGGAAGAGTCGCGGCGCGGAGAAGACGCTGCCGACTGCTGGGTATGCACGAAGGCGGACGACGAGGCGATTTGGAGTGACGAGCAATGGCTTGTCACATCCGTTCCAGAGCCGAACGGCCTGCCGTGCGTCGTGCTGCTCTTTCCGCGCCGGCACGTGGACCTCGGCGAGCTGAACGACGAGGAAGCGGGCGAGCTGGGGCGGATGCTCGTGCGCGTCGAGCGTGCCGTGCGGGCGGTGCCGCACGTCGGCCGCGTTCACGTCTGCCGCTGGGGCGACGGCAGCTACCACCTGCACTACTGGTTCATGGCGCGCCCTGCGCGCTTTCCGCAGCTGATCGGCAGCTTCGCCGCGGTCTGGGACGACGTCCTGCCGCCGACGCCCGAGCATGTGTGGCGCGAGAACCTCGAGATCGTCGCTCGCGTGCTCAGCGAATAGGCGGCGGCACCGGCTCTGCGTCCGGTAGAGGCGAGGTCGAGGCGGCCCGCAGGCGTGTGAGCTGTCGAACGTCTCGCGAAAGGAGAGCGCCCAGCATCGCGAAGACGGCGATGCCGGCCGCGGCCCAGAGGGCGCCGGCGACGCCGATCGCATCCGCCGCAGGCCCCGCGACCGTCAGTCCGATCGGAATGAAGACGAACGAGCCCAGCGCGTCGTATGAGTTGACGCGCGCGAGCACCTCGTCGGGAATCTGCTCGTGCATCGTCGTGATCCAGTTGACGTTGAAGATTTCGAGCCCGAAGCCTGCGATCGCTGCCACCGCGATGACGATCGGTAGCCCGGCCGGGATCGCGAGCGCTGCGAGAAAGAGCGGCGTGGCCCCGAGAAGGATGACGCTCGTGAAGAGCGGCCGCTCCGGGCGCCAGCGCAGCGCGACCAGGCTTCCGACGACGAGGCCCACGGCTTCGCCGGCGACGACGCCGCCCCAGCCGGCCGCACCGCCGAGTGACTCCTTCGCGACCACCGGCCCGAGTACCGCCTGGCCGCCGACCCAAACGAGATTCCCGACCGACGCCGCGACCACGACCGTCCAGAGCCACGTCCGCGAGACGAACTCCTGCCACCCCTCCATCAGCTCGCCGATGAAGCTCCGCTGCCCGGCAGCGAGAGGGCCACGCACGCGCATCCTCGTGAGGATCGCGGCACTCGCGAAGTAGGTTGCCGCGTCGAACGCGATCGCCCACCCGGAACCGACCGTTGCCACCAGCGCGCCCGCAGCGAGGGCGCCGAAGATGTTCGTCGTGTTCTGCGAGAGGCCGAGCAGCGCGTTGGCCTGTTGGAGCTGAGCGGCTGCGACCGTGTGCGGCACGATGCCGGCGGACGCGGGGAAGAAGAACGACGTCGCGACGCCGCGAACGACCTGCAATGCGATCAGGTGCCAAAGCTGCGCGCGGTCGAGCAGCAGCAGGCAAGCGATCACGCTCTGCGCTGCACCGCTGACGACGTTGGCGGCGACGATGACGAGGTTGCGGGGCAGACGGTCGGCCCAGACGCCCCCGACGAGGATGAAGACGATCTGCGGCGCCCAGCCGGCCGCGAGCACGAAGCCGAGGTCCGAGGCAGAACCGAGATCGAGTACCGCGAAGGCGAGAGCGATCAGCGCCATGGCGGTGCCGGCGAGCGAGATGAGCTGCCCGGCAAAGAGGAACCGGAACTGCCGCTCGCCAAGCGGACTGAGGCTGCTCCTGAGGTCCATCACAAGGATGAACCTCTCGCCGGCGGCGCGGCTTTGCTGCGCCGCTCACTATGCGCCCGGCGAAGCGCCAAACCTTTCAACTACACAATTGGGCACGCGCGCGAAGCGCGCCTGCCCGGTTTCCCCGCGCAAAGTGCGCAGCACTTTGCGCGTAACGGCTTACGGCCAGTGCGCGGAGCCTTCCCAGCCGTACCAACCCTCCGGCTCGATCAGCGCGCTGATCCTCGCGCGGAGGCGATTGTGAAACTGGCGCCGCGTGTACCGCAGGCACAGCCGGTCGATGTCCTCGAACTGCGGATCGTCGCGGATCTCGACGACGCGCCCGAAGAGGGTCAGCTGGCGGTACCAGCTCGAGCCGTCCATCACCGTCAACGAGACGCGCGGATCGCGGCGCATGTTCTTCAGGCGCAAGCGCGTCGAATCCATGTTGACGAGCAGTAGCTTGCCGTCCCAGTCGTACCAGGTCGCAGCCGTATGGGGCGAACCGTCGGCGCGCAGCGTGGCGATCACTGCGGGATTCGGCTTGCGAAGCAGCTCGTCGGCCTCAGGCGGAAGCGGCAGCTTCGGCACGGCCCTCTCCCTTCTTGCGCCAGTAACGCTCGAGTCCCAGGTACGACTGGACGATAGGCGCCGCGCGCAAGTACGCTCCCGCGCCTTCGCCCTCCGACGCCTCCAGGTCGGCCCTGGCAGCCGCGATGAACTCGTCGCGGGTCATGCCGTCGTGCACGCGCTTTGCCCACACGGCGAGGTAGCTCCGCGTACGCTCCACGTGCTCGGCGACCGCCTCGATTCCCGCCACGACGCCGAAGTGGATGAGGGCGAGTCGCTCCGGCTGGTGGCGCAGGACCTCGTCGAAGGTTTGCTCCCAGGCCTCGAGGTCGATGTCCGGCGGCGGCGCGTGCGGCAGCACGTGCTTGCCGGGCAGGATGCGTACGCCCGTCGCGTCGCCCGCGAGCAGCGTCCCGTCGTCGAGCACGTAACAGACGTGATGCGACGCGTGGCCGGGAGCGGGGAACGACTTGACGCCGGCGGCAGTGTCCCAGATCACCTCGACGTTCTCCTCCGGCACGGGCGCAGGCTCGCCGTAGAGCCTGTCCAACTCGTCGCCGTACAAGCGACGTGCCGAGCTGATCAACCTCGCGGGATCGATGACGTGCGGCGCGCCGATCTCCGAGACGTGCACCCGAATGTGCGGATACGCGCGGACGACATGCCCCGCCGCGCCGGCGTGGTCGAGGTGGATGTGCGAGAGGAGCAAGTGCCTGATCTCGCGCAGGTCGACGGCCTCGCGCAGCCGCTCGAAGCACGTCGCGGGGCCGCAGTCGAACAGCGCAGGCCCTTCCGGCGTCTCGACGACGTAGACGCCGATTACGCGTTCATTGCCGAGATGGAGCAGGTCGACCGGCTCGAGTGGCACCGCGGCTTTGTACCAGCTACGGGTGCGTCGGCAGGCGGTCGTTGTCCAGACGGCCTCCGCGGGCAATGTAGGAGACGATCGCCCGGTCGGCGAGCCACTCCACTGGTGCACGGTCGTCGGTGAGGACGTCGCCGCGGAAGCCTGCGGCCGTAACCCGACGGCGGAAGAGCGGCACGAGCGGGCGCAGCGCGGCAGGGACGGCGCCGATCCGCTGCACGAGGTCGGCACGCGTCGTCGGCGCTGCGAACGCGAAGACCAGCGTGTTGAAACGCAGCGCGTCCCAGGCCCACGTCGGTCCGAGCTCGGCACGAAGGGTCGCGGCGATCGCGCGAAGCAGGCCACGGTCGCCGGGGACGCGGGAGACGTTCAGCGCGACGGCGCCGCCTTGGGTCAGATGCGTACGGACAAGCGCGAAGAACTCGCGGGTCGTGACTTGAAAGGGGATGTACGGCTGGCGATACGTGTCGATCGCGATGACGTCGTAGTGTTTGGTCGTGCTGTGCAGGTACGCCCGTGCGTCCGCCGTGATGACGTGCAGGCGCGGGATCTCGTTCAAACCGAAGAATCGACGAGCGGCATCGGTGACCTGGGGGTCCAGCTCCACGCCGTCGATCCGAACGCCGGGATAGAGCGCTGCGAGCGCTCGCGCCGTCGATCCGCCGGCGTTCCCCAGGACGAGCACGTCCGGCGTCCGCTTGGCGATGAGCGCCGGGAGGACGAGAAACATGTCCCACTCGCCGCCGGTCAGCACGCTGTGCGGATACCAGATCGAGTTCGCGACGACGCCTTCGTTCAGCTCGAGGACGCGCGAGCCGTCCTCGCGTTGACGGACGTCGATGTACTGGTACTGGGACTCGCCCTCGTAGAGGATCGCGTGCGCCGCCTTGATCGCGCCGGGCGGCACGGCGAGCAGCGCCGCGAGGGCGAGCGTGAGGAGCTGCCAGCGGGTGCCGAGCAAGAGTCCTGCCGCGAGCGCGAGCAATACGGCCGTCGCGATCATCGTCCGCTGCGTTCCGATGAGTGGGACGGCGACGATCGCCGAGCCGAACGTTCCGAGAATGCTGCCGATCGTGGAGAGGCCGTAGAGGCGTCCGGCGACGGTGCCGGCCTGGTCGACCGCCGGCAGTGCGAGCCGGATGGCGAACGGACTGACCGTTCCGAGCAACGTCACCGGCACGGCGAAGAGCGCGAGCGCCGCGACGAACGAGCCGACGGCGGCGCCGAGCGATGCCGTGTCGAGCTCCCGAACCGTTGCGTCGAGGAATGGACGCGCGACGAACGGGATCACCGCTACCGAGATCGCGGCGACCAGGACGATCCGGCCGAGCAGCATGCGCTCGGGTCGCCGGTCCGCAATCCGGCCGCCGAACCAGTAGCCCACCGAGAGGTAGACGAGGATCAGTCCGATCACGTTCGCCCAGACGACGGTCGAGCTGCCGAAGAAGGGTGCAAGCAGCCGTGAGGCGCAGATCTCGACCGCGAGCGTGGCCGCGCCGGCGATGAAGACGGTCGCGCCGAGACGCACGGTCGATACCGTAGATCAGACTCTGCGGTAGCGCGCGTCGGCGAAGCAGAAAATCGCGTACGCGACGAGACCGGAGGCGGTGAGACCGAGCAGCCATTGCCCATAGCTCTGATGGCTGAGCTTCTGCAGCGCCCCGTCGAGGCCGATCGCTTCTTTCGGGTCGTACTCCAGTGCAGCTTTGATCGCGAAGCCGCCGATGAGGCTGAAGACAACGAGCCGCGCGAGCAGGCCGACGACGCCGATGCGCGTCGCCCAGCGACCAAACTCCCCCGTCTGGCCGTCGCCGCGCCACTTGTCGGTGAACGATTGGGTGACGCCGCGGTATCCGTTGTAGAGGCCGGCGCCGACGATGCACGCGCCTGCGATTCCGACGAGCCACGTGCCGCCGGGCCACGAGAGGACCTGCGCCGCTGCCTTGTGGGCGCGTTCGTTTTGCGAGCTCGTCGTCGCCGGCCCCGTGACGAGCTTGATCGCGCTGTAGGTCAGGCCGGCGTAGATGGCGGCGCGACCGAGGTATCCGACTCGCTTGGCCCAGCGCTTCGACTCCTCGTCGTCGCGCTCGAAGACCGCCTGCGCGACCCTCCAGAGGGCGTAGGCGGCGAAGCCGGCCGCCAGCGCGAGCAGCAGCAGCTCGCCCCAACTCTCGTCGGCGATCGTCGCGAGCGCGCCTTCGCGGCTCGTCGACTTGCCTCCGCGGCCGAGCGCGAGCTCGAACGCGAGCACCCCGACGATCGCGAACGAGACGCCTTTGGCGACCAGACCGATGCGAGCGAGTGCCGCTAGCCAATCATTGCGCACGTGCAGGTGAACGCACGAGCGCCTGTTCGAGATCCGCGACGAGGTCGTCGGCGGACTCGATTCCCACGGATAGGCGGACGAGGTTCGGCGGCGCGGCGAACGGCGCGTCCGCTGTCGAGGCGTGCGTCATCCGCGCCGGCACCTCGATCAGGGATTCGACGCCGCCCAGCGACTCGGCGAGCTTCCACAACTTCGTGCGTGCGACAAGCGTGTGCGCGTCCTCCTCGCTCGCGGCGAGGAAGGAGACCATGCCGCCGAAATCGCGCATCTGCCGCGCCGCGATCTCGTGACCGGGGTGCGAAGCCAGGCCTGGGTAGTACACGTGCTCGGCTGCATCGTGCTGCTCGAGGAAGGCAGCGACTGCGCCCGCGTTCTCGCAATGTTGCCGCATGCGCAGTGCGAGCGTCTTGATTCCGCGCAGGACGAGCCAGGCGTCGAACGGGCCGGGAACGGCGCCGAGCGACTTCTGCAGGAAGAAGAGGCGCTCGGCGATCGTTGGGTCGCTCGTCGCGAGAAAGCCGCCGATCACGTCGGAATGGCCGCCGAGGTATTTCGTCGTCGAGTGGACGACGACGTCCGCACCGAGTGCGATCGGTGTCTGGAGATAAGGAGAGGCGAACGTGTTGTCGACGGCGAGGATTGCGCCGGCTGCGTGCGTCGCCTCGGCGGCCGCGGCGATGTCGACGACGTTCAGCAGCGGGTTCGACGGGGTCTCGACCCACACGAGGCGCGTGCGCTCGTCGAGATGAGCTGCGAGGTTGGGAAACTCCTCGGCCGGCAGGTATTCGAAGGCGTATCCCTTCGGCTCGTAGATCTGGGACGTCATCCGGTACACGCCGCCGTACACGTCCGCGATCAGCACGACGCGGTCGCCGGGGTTGAAGAGGTGCATCAGCGTCGTCGTCGCGCCGAGGCCCGACGAAAAAGCGATGCCGTGCTCCGCGCCCTCGAGCGAGGCGAGACACGCCTGGAGCGCCGTCCGCGTCGGGTTGCCGCCCCGCGAGTAGTCATAGCCCTTGTGCTTGCCGACCTCCTCCTGGACGTACGTCGACGTCGCGTAGATCGGCGTCGTGAGCGCACCCGTCGCCGGATCGGGCGCTTGGCCTTCGTGGATCGCGCGGGTCTCGAACTCCATCTAGCGTCTGATCGTATCCGCGCCGAGAAAGGCTGCGAGCTCGGCCAGCACCTCGTCGAGCCGCGTCGTGTCTCCCCAGGCGCCGAGCACCTCCAGCGCACCGGTCTTGCTGTCGAAGCGGGGCTCGACGCGGCCGACGATCCGATCGCCCACGAGCAGGGGCAGCACGTAGTAGCCGTACTCGCGCTTCGCCTTCGGCACGTACATCTCGAGCCGGTAGTGGAAGTCGAACAGCGCCTCCGCGCGCGCTCGGTCGTGGACGAGCCGGTCGAAGGGAGACAGAACGGTCGCGCGATCCGGCACGGGCTCGTCCGAGGCGTCCGAATGCACGTGCAGGCGTCCTCGCTCCAGCCAGACGCCCAGCGAGCGCCGACGCTTCTCCTGGATCAGCCGCTCCGCCTCGCGCCAGGGCACCGTCTCGGTCGGCGGGAAGACGCGCTCGGCGAGATCCCACAGCCGTTGCTTGCCGACGCGGCCCGCGACCGCTATCTCGCCGCGCGCCTGCAGCACCTCGAGCATGAGCCGCACCTGGCGGTCGCCCCACCAGCGGTGGGACTCGCCTTTGGGCATCAGGTCGGTCTGGAGCGCGCGCGACAGCAGCGGGCCGTTGCGCTCGAGCTCGCGTAGGACAAAGCGGCGGAAGCGAGCATTCTCTCGTAGGAACTCGCGGATCCAGCGATCGCGGGCGGAGCTGCCGAGGCGTCGGTGTCGCATCATCCGTGCCCGCACGAGCGGCAGATCCTCGATGGGCCAGATGAAGGCGTCCCACTCGACGAGCTGCCGTTCCTCCCACAGGAGCCTGTCCAACTCGGTGGCGTCATGTGGACCGAGGCGGCTGAAGAGGACGAGCTGCTGCGGCGTCGCCACGGTCGAGATCGGATCCATCTGGAGGAAGCCGAGCCGCCGGACCGTCTCGAGCACGGATCTGGCGGAGCCGTCGAGGAGCTGCGCGCGAACGGCGATCCGCCGCGCTTGCTCAACGGACACGTCGTTCATGTACCGATCACGCGGTGATGGCTTCCGGGGAGCTCGACCTCGCCCGTTCCCATGCCGGTCAGTGTCACCTCGATCGGCGCCGGTCCGGATGGCACGCCGACGGGGAACCAGCCCCGGCCGACGCGGACGACGATCAACAGCCCGTCGTCGTCTCCGAGCGGCGCGAAGCTCTCGTCCCAGTCGTCGTAGGTAGGCAGATCGAACGCGCGCTGGAGCGCGTCGACGGCCGCAGGCACATCGTCGACCGGCAGGCCGACCTCGGCAAGGGACAGCTTCGGCCGCACCTGCGGACGTGCGATCAGCTCGACGACGTTCTCCTCCCGGATCGCGGAAGTAGACGGCGCGCGCGCCGCCCCAGCTGGAGAAATCGTGTTCCTCGCCGACGTCGAGGCGCCGCTGCCACGGCTCGAGGTCGGCGACGTGGAACGCGAAATGGTGGGGGCTCGCGTCTCCTGCCACGAACGACGGGCCGGCTCCGAGGAGCGCGGCGTACCACGCCGCGAGCTTGTCGGGTTCCGATGCAGCAAGGCGCGCGTCAACGATGCGCATCGCCCGATGCTAAACGGCGTGTCTCGAACGGCGTCTTGTGCGGCGGCTCGTCGCGCTCGATTCTGTCTAAGTGGATCCGCAACCCCTCGTAACGCGCGAGGAACTCGTGCCGGCGTTCTTCGCGCTGTACGATCTCCTCGAAGAGGTTCGCATCATCCGACGGTTGTTACAAGGCGACGATGGCGAAGAAGAAGTACAAGAAGATCTGGGACAGTAAAGAAGAGCACGACGCCTGGGAGGCGCACGTGGACGAAACGCTACGCCGGCTGCGCGAAGCCGCCGAGAGCATCCTCGCGCGCGGCGAGAAGCGCGAAGCGCCTGAATCGCGCTAGGCAGGCACGAGCACCGAAACGACCCGTTCGACGGCATCGTCGCGGTAGCTTTCGCCGAGGGAGTCCGACAGCTTTCGCTCGAGCTCTCCGGTCTCGGCCAGCTCCTGCACGATGTCGGCGCCGCCGACGAGCTCGCCGCGAATGAAGACCTGTGGGATCGTCGGCCAGCCCGAGAGCGCCGAGAGCTCTTGCCGGATCTCGGGATCGGGGAGGACGTCGACCGCCGACACCGGTGCACCGGAAAGGCGTAGCGCCTGAAGCGCCCGTTCCGAGTTGCCGCACATCACGAACTGCGGTGTCCCCTTCATGAACAGCGTGACGGGCTCCGTTTCGATCACGCTCTTGATGCGCTCGTGCAGTTCGGTGCTCATCCGGTCTCCCTTGTCTTGATCCTCATCTCGTGAATCCTGCCTGACGCGAAGGGTGTTGCGAGCGCGTCGTTGACTAGGCGGTGCTGCTCGAGGAGGGAAAGACCTTCGAAGCGAGAGCTCGTCACCTCGATCAGGAAGTGGTCGCCACCGCCGGTCCGGTCCGTCACACGGACCTCGGTTGCTTCCGGAAACGCCTCGCGGAGGATGGTCTCGAGCTCCTCGGTCACTTGTTGTGCGCCAGGTACTCGAGCAGGTCGGAACGGGTCAGCACGCCGACGGGTTTCCCGTCACGCGCGACCACGACGGCGTTCGTCCGTCCGGTGAGTGTCGAGAAGACTTCGTCGAGCGTCTGCGTGATCTCCACAGCGGCGAGCGGTGGTTGCATCGCCGCCGCGACGTCCTCGTGGAGCGCATCCGGGTTCTTGAAGACCCGATCGAGCAGCGCGCGGTCCTGGAGCGAGCCGATGAAGTCCGCGAGCGACTCGCTGCGGCCGTCGCGGACGACGGGGAGCTGCGAGATCGAGTAGCGCTGCATGACGTCGATCGCCTCGCCGACCTTCTGGTGTGGGGAGATCGTGATCAGCTCGGGCGCCTCGTGGTCCTCGGCGCGCTTCGCGGCGAGCAGCTGCTCGACAGTCGGCAGCGGCGCGCGCCGCTCCACGAACCCGTGCTCGAGCATCCAGTTGTCGTCGTAGAACTTCGAGAGGTAGGAGCGGCCGCTGTCGGGCAGCATCGAGAGGATCGTCTTGTCGGGCCCGAGCTTCTTCGCGAGCTCAAGAGCCGCCCAGACCGTGGTGCCGCCCGAGCCGCCGACCAGCAGTCCCTCCTCGCGCGCGAGCTGCCGCGAGACGAGGAACGAGTCGCGATCGGAGACACGGATCCACTCGTCGACGACCTTCGGGTCCATCGTCTCGGGCCACGTGTCCTTGCCGATTCCCTCGACGAGGTACGGGTGCACGTCGTTGTCGTTGCGGGCGGTGTAGACGGAGCCCTCCGGGTCGGCGCCGACGACCAGGATGTGCGGCGCGTGCTCCTTGAAGTAGCGGCCGACGCCGGAGATCGTGCCGCCGGTGCCGACCGAGATGACGATCGCGTCGATCTCGCCGCCGGTTTGCTCGAGGATCTCCGGGCCGGTCACGTCGTAATGCGCCTGCGGGTTCGCCATGTTCGAGTACTGGTCGGGCTTGAAGCCGCCGGGGATCTCTTCGGCAAGGCGCGACGAGACGGAGTAGTACGACTCAGGCGAATCGGGCTCGACGGCTGTGGGCGTGATCACGACCTCGGCGCCGTACGCGCGCAGCATCGAGATCTTCTCCTGGCTCATCTTGTCCGGCATCACGAAGATGCAGTGGTAGCCCTTCGACGCGGCCGCGATCGCGAGGCCGACGCCGGTGTTTCCGGATGTCGGCTCCACGATCGTCCCGCCCGGCTTCAGCCTTCCGTCGCGTTCGGCGGCCTCGAGCATCGCGAGCCCGATCCGGTCCTTCAGCGAGCCGCCGGGGTTCAGGTACTCGAGCTTCGCGAGGTGGGTGCAGCCGGTCTCTCGGCCGAGCTTCTGGAGGCGGACGATCGGGGTGTGGCCGACGAGCTCGAGCGCGGTCGGGTACTCGCGAGGCATACGGGGAATCGTACGGGGGTAAAGGGCGTTGCGGAACTCATGAACATCACCACGATCGGCAAAGGCAACATCGGCGGCGGGCTCGCCCGGCTCTGGGAGCAGGCGGGCCACACGGTGACGACGCTCGGCCACGAGGGCGGCGATGCCTCGGACGCGAACGTTGTTGTCGTCGCCGTTCCCGGCGGCGCGGCCTCGGACGCGCTGGGTAAGGTGAGCGGCCTCGACGGCAAGGTCGCCATCGATACGGAGAACGCCTTCGCGGGGCGGAACGAACAGTACGAATCGTTTGCACACGAGGTGAAGGCGCACACGAACGGCCCGGTGGCGAAAGCGTTCAACGCGAACTTCGCGGCGCTGTACGACCGGATCGGCGATGCACGGGTGAAGCCGAGCTGTCTGTACGCCGCGGAGGACGACGCACGCGAGGTGACGGAGCAGTTGATCCGCGACGCCGGCTACGAGCCAGTGTCGCTCGGCGGGATCGAGAACGCCCGCGCGCTCGAGGACTTCATGCCCGGCGTGCTCGGGAAGATCGAGATCGGACGCACCTTCTACCGCTTCGCGCCACCGGAAGAGCTCTAAGTCCATTGCAGAGCTGGGACGACCTCGAGCCGGCGTGGCACGAGGCGTGCCGGCTCGCCTGGGAGGCTTACGGCGCCGGCACGATCCCTGTCGGCGCCGTCGTCACTGACGCAAACGGCACCGCGATTGCGCGCGGCCGGAACAGGATGTTCGACACGTCGGCGCCGGCCGGCCAGATCTTTGGGTCGCGCGTCGCCCACGCGGAGATCAACGCGCTCGTGCAACTGGGCACCGGCCGCCGCTACGAGGGCTGCACGCTCTGGACGACGCTCGAGCCGTGCTCGCAATGCATCGGCGCAGCGTGGCTCTCGACGATCGGGACCGTGCGCTTCGCCGCAACGGACGTCTACGCCGGCGCGTCGAAGATGATCGAGCGGCAGATCGAAGCGGCGGACAGCTTTCGCCGCTATCCGATGAACGTGGAGGGTCCGGTGGAGGGGCCGTCAGCGGTTTTCGCCGAGCTGCTGCACGTCGAGATCTTCCTGCGCACCCGGCCCGAGAGCGAGGTGTCGGACGCCTACCGCGAGCGGCGACCGGAGCTCGTCGCGCTCGCCGAGCGCCTACCGCTCCATGAACACGCGACCTCGTCGCTCGACGAGGTGCTCCCGCTGATCTGGGACGAGCTGGCCGCTTACCAGTCGGGCTGACGGTCGAAGGCCGCGTTGACGGTCAACCGCGTCTGACTGGTGCCGTCGTTCGAGTTCATGACGTAGATCTCCTGATTGCCGTTACGCATGCTCGTGAACGCGATCTTGGCGCCGTCGCGGGACCACGTCGGCTCGCTGTCATCCTCCTGCGCCGACGTCAGGCGCACCACGTTCGTGCCGTCGGCCTTCATGACGAAGATGTCGAACTTCGTGTTGTTCTTCTCGGCGCGCTTGCTGGCGAAGGCGATCTTGGTGCCGTCCGGAGACCACGTGGGGCCACCCTCCGGCTTGGTTATCGCCGTCAGCTGCGTTGGAGTTTGGCCGTTCGCGTTCATCACCCAGATGTTCAGCGTGCCGCTCCTGTCGCTCGCGAACACGATCTTCTGGCCGTTCGGGGACCACGAGGGCTCGATGTCCTGACTCGAATTGCTCGTGAGCCGCGTCTGGTTGGTGCCGTCGGCGTTCATCACGTAGATCTCGACGTTGCCGTCTCGCAGGCTTTGGAAAGCGATCTTCGTGCCGTCGGGTGACCACGTCGGCGCCGTGTCGTTGCCTGCCGCGGTGGTGAGGCGATTGACGTTCGCACCGTTCGCGTCCATCACGTAGATGTCGAGGGTGTTGCCGGTGACGGCGTTGCGTGCGCTCGCGAACGCGATCTTCGCGCCGTCCGGTGACCACGCCGGCTGCTCGTCGAGCCCCGTTGTCGTGGTCAGGCGCGTCACGCCCGTTCCGTCAGGATTCGTCGCGTAGATGTCGCCGTTGGCCGTTCTCCCGCTCGAGAAGAGGATCTTGCGGCGAAGCACGACGGAGTAGGTGACACTCTTCGCCGGCGTCGTTCGCCCGGCCGCGTCGGTGACGGCGCTGACGGTGAAGGTCTTCGTGCCCAACGACGTCGTGTTGATGTTCGCGCCGTTCGCGACGGTGCCGATGCATCCGGAGGCGACGCCTGAACCGGAGTCGCGGCAGAAGTAGTCGGCCTTGACGCTCGAGTTGAGCACGTACTGCGCACCGTTTGCCGGCGTGTTGATCACGATCTCGGGCGGCGTCGTGTCGACCGGAGCGATCAGCTCGACGGTATCGCCGTTCGACGCGCGGATGTCGATCGTGTGCACGCCGTCGCCGGTGATCGTCGATGGTGGTGTGCCGAACGTTCCGCCGTCGATGCTTGCCTGAATGGTGACGTCTGCCGGTTTTGTGATGTTCAGCGTCGGCGCGACCGTGAACCAGCCGTTGACCTTGCAATTCGGACTCGCGGCTGGGCAGTTCACGCTCGCGGACACGGTGCCGCTCGGCGGTGGCGGCGGCGGGGCGGCGTCGAAGTAGAAGCCCTTGTTCGTGCTGACCCCGACGTTGCCGGCGGCGTCGACGGCCTGCACGAAGTACTCGAACTGGGGGCCGCTGATCGGAACGCCGCCGGTCCAGCGCGTGGGATTGGAGGCGGATTGCGCGAGGTCCGCGAACGTCCAATCGGCCGCATTACCGCTTCGCACCCCGACCAGCACGCGCTTGACGGTGCCGGCGCCGGTGGGGGTCCGGTCGGTTACGTCGACGGTGAAGGCCGCATCGCTACCAACCTGCGTCGACTCGATCAGCTTGAAGGCCGGCGGGATGTAATCCGAGCTCGTCGAGCGCAACGCGCGTCCGGCGATCCGGGTGAAGAGCCGCTGCACGCCGGTTCCGTTGACGTCCGGGGCCGCAATGCGGAAGAACTGGCCGCTGACAAGAACGACGCGCTGAACGAGGCCGCTCGGCGTCTCGAATGTCCGGACTGCCTGCAGGCGGGATGGGAACGCGACGTCGCCGAACGGCAGCTCCGGCTCGTTGGTCGACAGATCGAGCGTCGGGCGGGCGTAGACCGGGTCGATGTTGTTCTGGTCGGCCGAGCGCAGCGCCGTGATCAGCGCGCCGTGTGCCGTCGCCCCCGCCAGCGACACGTAGAGCTTCGGCTGGATCGGCCGCAGGTGCGAGACCTGGACGCCGTCCGGGCCTTCCCAGAATTGTCCGGCGCCGGCGATGGTATGCGCCGTGTTCGTGATCGGATCGACGTCGAACGTCTCGGCGTCGAGGCCCGTCGCGGGGTCGGTGATCACCGGGCCCGCCGGCGCTGCCGGCGCTGTCGGTGCCGTTATCGCGGTGGGCGCGGGCGACGACGCCTTCGTCGTGAGCGCGTTCGCGGTCGGCGCCGCGGCAGCCTGCGTGCCCGTCGGCCCGGTGACCGACCACATGGGGAAGCCGTAGAGCGTGAACTCCGCCATCGCCTTCTCGTCGTAGACACCGAAGACGCCGCGGCCGCCGAAGTACTCCTGCTTCGCGCCGACGAGCGCGGTGCCGACCGCCGAGCCGGCGACGATCCGCTGCGCGAAGAGCCTGTTGAGCTCCTCCGAGAAGGCGACGACGTACGTGTCGCCGTAGCCGAAGCCGGTATTGCCGAGGTACCCGCCGACGCCGAGCTGCTGCGCGTTCTGGTCCGGAGTCGCGGTCGTGTCCCAGCCCATGTATGCCTGCGGCCAGTCGATCGTGCTGACGGAGGTCCCTGCGGTGACAATCGAGTCGGCGACGCTCAGGCCGGCATGGCAGCCCATGCTGAACACCAGCCGGTTGGTACGCGGCGACGCCGATGCGCTCAGGTCGGCCGTGCTGAACAGCGGTGGCCGCGTCGTGCCGGTGGCGCCGGCCGGCGGCTGGAACCGGTAGTGATCGGCGTGGCCGTTGAGCGAGACCAATGCCGGCATGCCCGCTGTGGTTGCCGGTAGCAGCTTCGCCAGCAGCTGGCTCCGGTCCCACGTGTTGCTGATCAGGCTGTCCGAGCCGTTCCCAAGGCGACCGTCGAGAGACCCCTTCACGGCCTGAGCGCCGTCGGTGAGGAAGTCGTAGCCGGTGGTCAGCGCGGTCTGCGGATCGAGCTGGCCGGAGAAGCTGACGAAACGCCCGATCGCGCCGATGATCTGCGCCGGCGTCTCGACGAGGCGCCCCACCGCAAGCTCGGGCACGTACAGCTGCCGGTTCAGATACGGCACGGGATTGACGTCGCCGTACGGGTCGTCCGAGAGGAAATTGCCCAGCCGCAGGGTCGCGAACAGATCCGTGTTCGTGCCGAACGTCGCCGCGTAGCCCGACTCGTTCGCCAGCGCCGTGAAGTCTCCGAGCCGCGCGAACGGAATCACCTGGTCGCCGCCGACGAGGACGAGGTACTTCAATCCCGCGCCGTTCGGCTGCTGGCGGACCTGCAGGTCGACGACGTTGTTGATCGCGGCCACGACGGCGTTCGCGAGTGCGGGATCGCCGGGGTTCGCGTTCCAGTTCGCGTACGCCGTCTGCACGTTCGGCAACCTGTCCACGGAGAGGATGGTGCTCGGGAAGCCGAGGTTCGCGAATGCCGTGAGGTTGTTCTGGAGGGTCGTGATCACGCTGCCGGCAGCGGCGTCGGTGTATCTGCCGGCGAGCTGCGTGCGGTTGACGACGAAGACCGTGTTCAGACCCGACGGGAGCGTGAGCGCCGGGCCGACCGTGGTCCCGGCCGTACGGCTTGCCACGGTAGAGGTGGTCGGCGGCGGCGTGGTCGCGACGCGGACCATGTACGGCTTCGCGCTCGTCGCGCCGTTGTACCCCGTGACCTGGATCGTGTAGGGACCAGCGCCGTCGTACGTGAAGACGATGTCCTCCGGATCCGTGTTTCGGCTCGCAGAGACGCCGACCAGCGGGAGGCCGGGCTGGAGGTTGAGGTCGTCGAGTGTCTGTGACGGCAGCGGATCGCTCGTGTGCGTCAGGTCGGCGCCGTCGTCGGTGAGCGGCGCACCGTCGAGCGGCACGCTGGTCGAGGACGGCGGCCGCAGCGCCGTTGTCGACGGGCCGTAGACGACGAGGTCGTAGTCGGCGGGCAGGTGGCTCAAGTGGACGGTGACCCGCGAACCGGCGGCGGGCGGCACCGCCGGGTTGTAGGTGTAGTAGTCGACGTCCGAGGCGCTCGTCACGTACGAGAGCAGGAACTCGTCCGTGGTGATCGGTTGCCCGCTCGCGGGCGTATCGTTCGGCTCGAACGTCTCACCGACGGTGATGTTCCGGGGGGCCGAGCTCACGGTTGTGCCGCCGACGGGCGTCGCGTCGAGGCCGGCAGCCTGCGGCCCGAGCGTCAGCCCGGGGCGGGCAGTGAAGCAAACCGTGTACCCGTTGCCGACGACGGTCGGAACGGTCCAGGCGAGGCTGCGCTGTCCGCTCGGCAGCACGGTCTCGCCCGGGTCGGCGATCGGCGTCGAGACGCCGCACGTGCCGGGGTTCTGGAACATCTTCGACGAGCCGGGCACGTAGACGAAACCCTGCGGAAGCGTTGCGTCCACGTCGATGTCGTAAGGACCCGACACGCCGCCGGGACCGGGCTGAACGTCGAAGCTCGCCTGGTACGGTACGGTCGGGCCACCGGTCGCAAACGCGGCCAGGCCGCTCCCGAAGATGTCGAGCTGCTCCCAGGCAAGGCCTTGCTGCGCCGTCGGCGAGCGGAGCACGAGCAGGAAGTAGTCGCCGAGCGTGAAGGTGTCGTCGGGCAGGCTGTCGATCAGCTCGCGAAGGGTGATGTCGCCGAAGTAGTGGAGCTCGCCGAGCGTGATCTCGTCGAACACGTTCGGCGGATCACCTGCGGCGCGGCGGAGGTCGCCCAGCGTGACGCCCTGGCGGATCGCCCCGGCGTCGTAGGCCTGCTTCAGCGTCGCCGTCGCGCAGTTCACGATGTTGCAGTCGATGACGTCGTTCGGCGTCGCCAGCTCGTTGACCGGCAGCTCGTTCACCGGTGAATTGCTCAGCGAAGAGTTCGCAGCCATGATCTCGTTCACCGGCAACTCGTTGACCGGCGTCTCGTTCACGGGCGTCTCGTTCACGGGCAGCTCGTTGATCGGCGTCTCGTTCACGGGCGTCTCGTTGACGGGCAGCTCGTTGACCGGCGTCTCGTTGACCGGCAGCTCGTTGATCGGCACCTCGTTCACCGGCGTCTCATTGACGGGCACTTCGTTGACGGGGAGCTCGTTGATCGGCGTCTCGTTCACCGGCAGCTCGTTGACCGGCGTCTCGTTGACGGGGGCGCCCTGGAGCGCGGACGACATGACCGTCTGGCCTGTGAGCGCCGTCGGGCTCGAGCAGTAGACCGTGCCGAACAGCCGGCACCACACGTCGAGCGGGCGCATCCACGAGAGCTCCACGTTCGCGAGCACGACCGCGCTGCCCGGGAGGCTCCCCAGCGGGCTGTGCGACAGGTCGAGGTCGGCGAGCGTGATCGGCTCGATCGGGTCCGGGCTCGTACGTGTCTCAGGATTGACGCTGGGGTCCAGCGCGTAGTAGTCGCGCAGCGTCACGTTCTGCAGCGCAGCGCCGGCGAGCGGCGTGCCTGAGAGCGCGGCAATCCAGCCGCCGGTGCGCAGGAGCGGGATCGACGCGAGCGTGATGTCGCCGAGCGCCGGCACCGATGCGGCGAGGTCATCGAAGCCGAGCTCGTTGACCGGCGTCTCGTTGATCGGCAGCTCGTTCACGGGCAGCTCGTTCACGGGCGTCTCGTTCACCGGGGTCTCGTTCACGGGCGTCGCCTGCGCGCCGAATTGCGAGCGGAGCAGCACGCTCGGCGGCACGTCGGCGAGCTTCACGGTGCCCGCGCCCGCGGTCGTGCTCCCGGGGCCGGTGAGCTGCACGTTCGCCGCCTGCGCAGGGATCACGTAGCTGACGATGAGCTCCGGACGCAGATCGACGTTCGCTTCCTCGCGCGAGTGGTACACCGCCCAGTAGGCCGAACCGTTCGGGCCGCAGCACCCGTTGAACAGCTCGATCGAGAGCTTGTCGTCGCCGGCGGCCTCCGCAGTCACGCGCTGCGCGAAAGCGGTGGTGGCCGCGCCGGGGCCTGCGAAAAGGTGTAGCTGGTTACCGAAGCCGCCGAGCCCGCCGTAGAAGACGACGTCCGAGCCGAGGTTCGCCGCGGTCGCACGGATGTCGGGCACGCCGCCCGGGTTGTCGTCCGGCCGCGTCGCCCACGTGACGCCCGTCTCGCTCCACGAGTCGTCGCCGATGAAGATCGCGTGGTGGCTCGGGTCGCCGTCGTAGGCGAAGCCATCGGTCGCCACGAGTCGCAGCCTCGCACCGGTGACGGCCGCGCCGGGTGGCAAGCTGCTGAGGTCGAAGCGGAGCAATCCGTATTGGGGCCCGGGTCGGGTCGGGGATTGGCCGCCGAAGGTATGGAAGAGAGGCTGCGAGCCGAAGTTGGCCGCCGGGTCTGCTGCGTCGACGTACGTGTCGGCCTCGGGAGCGATGACCGCCGCGCCCGTGAGGGATCCGACGACGGTGATCGAGGCATTGTCGGTCGTGACCGTGGCTCCGCCGCCCGCCGACGCGGTGGCGCTCGTCATGTACGTGCCCAGCGTCTGGCTGACCCCGACGTCGAAGTGGACGACGAACGAGCCGCCCGCTGGAGCCGTGAACGGGCCGTTCCACGTGAGCGTGCCGGTCATCGCCGGCTGCGTGCCGAATGGGTTCACGAAGGTTCCGCCGAGCTTGGCCGAGTTGCGGACGTAGTAGAGCCCCGCCGGAAGCGTCGCTGAGACGGAGTTGAGCGTGACGGCACTCGCTGAGGGGTTGTTGATCGTGATCGTGTACCCGTCGATACCGCCTGCGACGGCGGTCGAGGCGTCGGGGGTGACCGTCGTGGTCAAATTGAACGCGGTTGTGACTGTCCTGCAGGCGGAGAACTCCGACGTGTCGCGCGTCGCCTGGCTCGTCGCGGTCGCCGTGATCGCTTGGCCGATAGTCGGGGCGCCGGCTGCGAACGAGAGGGAGGCGTTGCCGGACGCGTCTGTCGTGACGCTCTGGAAGCCGAGGTAGACGCGTCCCTGCGGCTGCGCGGTGCAGGCCGAAGGCGTCCAGAAGTACTCGATGAAGTAGCTCGTCGAGGGTGTGCTCGTCAGCGTCCCGCTGATGGAGGTGAGGCCGCCGCTCCTCACAGCCGAGGTTAGCGCCGGCTCCTGCTGATTGTTGTTGGCGCCGAGTCCGAGAAAAATGCCTCTTGCGCCGTTGTCGTGGAACGAGTTGGCCGAGATGCGGTTGCCGGTGCCTTCGTCGAGCTCGATCCCCTCGCCGTCGTTGTTCGCGAAGACGTTGCTCGGCCCGACGAGGTTGTTGTTGTTGAGGCCGTTGACGAAGCGCATGCCGTCGCCATTACCGAGGTCCAGTGTGTCGGCGCGATTGGTGCCGATGTAGTTTCCTGCGAAGGTGTTGTTGGTGCTTCCAAGGAAAACGAGGATGCCGACGTTGGCACTCCCTCCGATGACGTTCCCGGCCCCGGGCGAGGTACTTCCCAGCTGGACGTCGTCGGTGTTGTCCAGTTCGATCCCGACGTCGTTGGGGATGACGGTGGCCTCGTCCTTGTCGGTTCCGATGCTGTTGCCGAGGATGCGGTTGCCTGCGCCTGCCAGGTCGACCCGCACGCCGGGCCCGTTACTGCCGCTGATCACGTTGCGTGCACCGGGCACCGCCCCGCCGATCGTGACGTCGCCCGCGCCGCCCGCCAGCGTGATGCCCTCGGCGTTGCCGATTGCGAACTCGCCGGTCGCGTCAGTGCCGATGTAGTTGCCCTGCACGGTGACGGAGTTCGTGCCCGAGTCGAGGAGGAGGCCGTAACCGGTTGGTGCGCCGGAGATCACGTTCCGTGCCGCCGCAGTCGTGCCCCCGACCTGAACTGAGTCCGACCCGAGGATCTGGACGTTGCTCGCGCCGTTGCCCAAGCCTCCGGCGCCCGGGGCATTGAGACCGATCAGGTTCCCCTGGATCCGCGTTCCCGAGGATGCCTCGACGAGAAGGCCGGTGCTCAAGTTTGCGGCAATCACGTTCCCGGCGCCGCTGACCGACCCGCCGACTTTCACATTGTCCGAGTCGGTGACGTTCACCCCGGTGTCGCCGTTGCCGAGCGCGCCGTTCGTGTCCGCCGTCAGGCCGATCGTATTTCCTTGGACGACGCTGCCGTTCGCGCCCACGCCGGAAACGACGATGCCGTTGCTGCCGTTTCCGGAGATGATGTTCCCGGCGCCGGGCGAAGCGCCGCCAATCGTCTGCGGACCAACGTTTTGGACAACGACACCGTCGTTTTGATTTGCCACGGCGCCACTGCCCACGGGATCAGTGCCGATGCGGTTGCCAACGACGACGTTGTTTGATCCGACGGCGAACCAGATTCCAGCGCCGAGATTTCCGGAAATCACGTTTCGCGCCTCGGACGTCGTCCCGCCGATCCGGTTGCGGTTGGACCGGACGATGATCCCGGCCGCGCCAAAGCCGCTGTCACCATTGCCTGCTGCGGTCGCCCCAACGGGGTCGATCCCGATGTAGTTGCCCTCGAGGACAGATGGCGGTCCGGCGAGGTAGATGCCGGTGCCGTTGAATCGCGTGATCGCCAGGCCGCGAATCGTGCTGCCGTCGAACCCGCCCGGTTCGAGGTCGAGGCCGCGGGCGCCGAGGCCGGCGGTAAACCCGTCCAGCCGGACGAGCGGCGTTCCCGAGTATCCGAACTGAGTCGTGCCGTCGATCAACACATCGTCGGTAATTGCGGGTAGCGGCGACTCAACTGAAATGGTCGTCGAGCCGGGAAGATTGAACGTGATCGTGTCCGTTCCTGTAACGAGGTTGGCAGCGTCGATCGTGTTGCGCAGCGAGCCCAAGCCGGAGTCGGCGTTCGTCGTGACCACAAACGTCGTACCGGAGGCGACGGTGTGCGCGAGACACTGCGCGAACTCGGACGTGCTGCCGTTCGCGTCGGTCGCGGTCGCCGTGATGGATGAGCCCGGGGCGATGTAACCGAGCGCGGCACCGGTGTTGAACGAGAAATCGCCGGCGGCGTTGGAGGGCTCCGTTGTCGTGCCGATCCACGTGGCTCCTTCGCCGAAGCCGATTCCGTCGCAGGTGGGGCTCGAGTAGAAATCGAGCCGATAGTTCGTGCCGCCCGGAGACGGTCCGTCGTAAGTGCCGGTGACGACCGCGTTGCCGCTGGCGTTTCGAGAAACGGTCTCCAGAACCGGGAAGTTGAGAAGGTCGTTCGCGCCGCTGTCGCCGTCGCCGACGTCGTTCGTCGTCACTCCGCCCGGGCCGATGTCAATCCCGAGCGCGCCGTTCGCGTAGATCGCGTTCGCCGCGACTGTGTTAGCGACGCCGACCTGCACCTCCACCCCGGAGCCGGCGTTGTGCGCGATCGTGTTCCCGAGGCTCGGCGAATCCGTCGAGCCGATGACGTTGGCGTTTCCCGCACCGGTGGTGAGGACGACGCCGCTGCCCGAGTTCCCGAGCGCGTTGCCGTCGGCGTCGTTGCCGATCGTGTTGGCTTGAACGACGTTCCCGTTGACTCCGGCTCCGGATCCATTGAAGACGATCGCGTCGCCGGTGTTCCCCGAGATGAGGTTCCCGCCTGCGGCCGTTCCGATCACGTTGCCGTCCGCGTGGTTCAAGTCGTCGCCGGCTACCTGGATGCCGGCCGCGCCGTTGGGGACGGCTGCGGTACCGGCGGCATCCGTGCCGATGTAGTTGCCGGCGACGGTGTTGCTGGTGCCGCCGCTGATCGCGACGCCGACGCCGGTGTTGCCGGAAACGACATTGCCCGAGTCGAGGGCGCCGATCGTGTTCGAGTTGGAGGCGACGACGACTCCGCGCAGGTTCGGCCGGGCCAGATTGCCCGAGGCGTCGAGGCCGATGTAGTTGCCGAGCACTTGGTTGCCCGTTCCCCCAGAAACCGTCACCCCGTTGCCCGCATTTCCCGAGATCACGTTGCGAGCGTTTGCGTTCGTGCCGCCGATGGTGGTGTTGGTGCTGGCTACGAGAACGCCCAAAGAGTTGCCTTGGGCAACCGACCCTCCCGCGCCGATGCCGATGTAGTTGCCGGCGACGAAGCTGCCGCTACTCGAGCCACTGAACGCGATGCCGGCGCCGTCGAAGTTCACGATCGCGAGCCCAAAGATGGTCGTCGCCCCGCCGGTGGCCCTCAACCCGTCGGTCCCCGGGCCTGCGAGCCCGCCGTTGAGTTCGATCAGCGGCGCACCGGCGTAGCCGGTCTGCGTCGTCGCGTCGATCGTGACCGAGTCGGTGATGTCCGGGAGCGGCGATGCGGTCGAGATCGTGTACGAGCCGCCGATCCCGATCTGGAACACGATGTTGTCCGCGCCTGCGGTGGCGTTCGCGGCGTTGATCGCGTCGCGGAGCGTGCAACCCGTCACCGCCTCGCAGACACCGTGATCGATGTCATCCGGCCTGTTGACGTTGTAGATGGCCGAGAGCGCGCTCGGCGTAGCGAAGAGCGCCCCCACCAACGCAGCGAGCACCACAGCCGCCTTTAGCCGACGGCCGGGCCTGCCGCGGGCCCCCCGGTCACTGCCCATGCATGGGAATGTGTCACACCCGGCAAGATTTTTAAAGGGAAATTTCCGATTTTCTGTCCATAATGGTTTGCGTGGAGACAACCACGCAGATCGAGCGGGATCCGGCGTCCGGCGGGAAGCTCGCGCCCTACCTGCCCCGCCTGGTGCACGAGTGGAGCACGGACGCTCAGGGCGCGCGCTTCCGCGTGCTCGAGGGCTCGCTCGTCTCGGTCGACATCTCCGGGTTCACTGCCCTGGCGGAACGCCTGTCCGCTAAGGGCAGGGCGGGCGCCGAGGAGCTGGTGCAGCGGATCTCGAGCGTCTTCGACCTTCTGATCGAGGCGGCCGAGCGCCACGGCGGGGACGTGCTCAAGTTCCGAGGCGACGCGCTGCTCCTCTTTTTCAGGGGCGAACGCCACGCACAGCGCGCCGCAGGCGCCGCGTCCGACATGCAGTGGACGATCGAGTCGATCGAGAGCGAGGACGTCGAGTTGCGCATGTCGGCAGGCGTGCACTCCGGCGATTGCCACTTCTTCCTGACCGAGACTCCGCACCGCGAGCTGATCGTCGGCGGCCCAGGGGCGACGCGCGTTTTCGAGCTCGAGGATCTCGCGTCCGCCGGCGAGATCGTGCTCAGTGCCGACACAGCGGGTGCGGTCGAGTCGAGCTGGCTTGGTGACGAGCGCGACGGAGCGCGCGTGATGCAGCGGCTGGAGCGGGGAGCGAGCGCGATCCCGCCTCCGTCGGACGTTCCGGGCGCAAATCTCGACGAGTACGTGCATGCGCCGCTCCGCGCGCACCTTGCGGTGTCGAGCGGCGAGGCCGAGCACCGGCAGGTGACGGTCGCGTTCGTGAAACTGTCGGGAACCGACGAGCTGATTGCCTCCGACGGGCCGGCTGCGCTGCTGAAGCGCATCGACACGCTCGCCGCCGTAGTGGGCCGCGCCTGCGAGACGTACGGGCTGACGTGGCTCGAGTCGGACATCGACGTCGGCGCCGTCAAGCTCTACCTCACCGGCGGCGCGCCCTCGAGCTCGGGCCAGGACGAAGAAGGAATGTTGCGCGCGCTTCGGGAGATAGTCGCCGCGGACGTCGACCTTCCGATTCGCGCCGGCGTGAACCGCGGCCACGTCTTCACCGGCGACATCGGCGGATCGACCAGGCGCACGTACGCGGTGATGGGCGACGCCGTCAACCTTGCGGCCCGCCTCACCGCCCGCGCGCACGCGAGAGACATCCTCGCGACGAGCGACGTGCTCGACCGGGCGAAGACGATCTACACGACGGAAAGGGAGCCCTTGCTCGTCAAGGGCAAGGAGCGTGCGGTGACGGCGCACCGTGTCGGCCCCGCCGTCGGCACCCGCGATGCGGCGGAGGTCGAGGCAACGCCGATCGTCGGCCGCGCACGGGAGCTCGAGCTCCTCGGTTCTGCAATCAACTCCGCGCGGATGCGTCAGCTCCAGGTCGTCGAGCTCGTAGGCGAGCCGGGGATCGGCAAGTCGCGTCTCGTCCGCGAGCTGCGAACGCTCGCACTCGGCTTCACCCAGTTGGCGGCCGCCGCAGAGCAATACTCAACGTCGACGCCGTTCTTCACGTGGCGCAATCTCCTGCGGCAGCTCGCCGGGATCATGCCCGAGAGCTCGCGCGATCAGGCAGGCGCGCAGCTCGGTCCATTCGTCTCGGGCGTGATGCCCGACCTCGCGCCGTGGCTGCCGCTCCTCGCGATCCCCTTCGACGCCGAGGTGCTCGCGACGCCTGAGGCGGACGCTCTCGATCCTGCCGCGAGTCGCGAGAAGCTCCTAGAGACGGTGGAGACCTTCCTGGAGCGCGTGCTGATGATGCCGACGCTGCTGGTCTTCGAGGACGCGCACTGGCTCGACGACTCGTCGCGTTCGCTGTTGATCCACCTGACTCGGAAGGCCGAGCAGCGTCCGTGGCTGATCTGCGTCACGACCCGCCCGGGTGGCGAAAGCAGTGTGCACGCCGACGGCCCGTGCAAGCGGTTGGAGCTCGAGCCGCTCGAACCGGGTTCTGCGGTCGAGCTCGCGCTGAGCGTCGCAGAGGAGTTCGCTCTGCCGACGGAGACCGTCAATGCATTGATCGAGCGCTCGGGTGGCAATCCGCTGTTCGTCCGCGAACTGGTCGGCGCTGCCGTTCGCGGCGAGCACTTCGAGACGCTGCCCGAGTCGGTCGAGAGCCTGCTGACCACGCGCATCGACACGCTGCAACCCGCGAACCGAATGCTGCTTCGCTACGCCGCCGTCGTCGGTCCGACGTTCGATGTCGATTTTCTTGGCGCGATCCTCGCCGACCAGATGCCAGACGCCGGCGACAGCAGCCGGTGGGCGTCGCTGAGCGAGTTCGTCGGGCGAGCGGGAGACGGAATATTTGCGTTCAGGCACGACCTCATCCGCGCGACCGCGTACGAAGGGCTGTCGTTTCAGCGGCGCCGCGACATCCACGGCCGGGTCGCGCACGCGCTTGAAGAGCGCGGCGACGAGTCGGCCGCCCTACTCTCGCTCCACTTCTTCGAGGCCGACCACCATGGCAAGGCCTGGGAGTACGCCGTCGCGGCGGGCGAGCGGGCTCAGGCGACGTTCGCGAACGTCGTCGCCGCGGAGCTGTACGAGAGGGCGATCGCGGCTGCGACGCATCTTCCCGACATCGACGCCCGCGAGCTCGCGCGCGTGCTGGAGGCGCTCGGTGACGTCTGCGAGCGATTCGGTGCGTACGATCGCTCCTTTGCCGCGCTCGAGGCTGCGCGGGAACTGGCGGGTCGCGATTCGCCGGTGCTCGACGCGCGCCTGCTCGGTAAGCAGAGCGCAGTGCACGAGCTCGTCGGACGGTACGCAGACGCGCTCCAGGCGTGCGCGCAGGGTCTCACGCGGCTGGAAGAAGCAGACGACGGCGCAGAGCGGGAAGCCGTCCGGGCGACGATCGAGCTCGCAGCGGGCGGCATCCATTACCGCCAGACGAACAACGAGGAGGCGATCCGCTGGCTCGAGGCTGCGGCGGAGCACGCCGAGCGCGCAGGCGACCGCGGCACGCTGGCGCACGCGTACTACCTGCTCGACGCCGCGCACAGCGATTTCGGCTCGCCCGACGGCTTGCGCTACCTCGAGCTCGCGCGGCCGATCTACGAAGAGTTGGGCGATCTCCGCGGGCTCGGCGTCGTGCTCTCGAACCTCGGTATTCACGCCTACTACGAGGGGCGGTGGGACGAGGCGATGGCCTTCTATCGCGAAAGTCACGACGTGAAAGAACGGGCGGGACACGTGATCGGCGCAGTGATCCAGGTGAACAACGAGGCCGAGGTGTTGTCGGATCAGGGCCGTGTCGAAGAGGCAATGCGTCTGTTCGAAGAGATGCTGCGCGTCTCGCGCGCGTCGGGGTGGGCGTTCGGTGTGGGCGCCGCGTTCTCGAATCTCGGGCGAGCCGCGGCGCGCGCCGGACGGTTCGAGGAGGCGCACCCGTTCTTTGACGATGCGCTCGCCGTATTCGAGGAGCTTTCCGCAGAGCGTTTCATCGTCGAGGCGAAGGCGCGCCGTGCCGAGTGTCTCGTCTTTGAGGGTCGGTATCAAGAGGCGCTCGAAGTCGCAACTGCGTGTCGCGACGCGGCCGCGAAATCGCCGGTTGGCGGTGTGGAGGCGTTGATCGAGCGCTCGATCGGCTATGCGAAGCACCAGGCTCGGCGCCCGGAGGAGGCGCGGCCGCATTTCGAGGAGAGCCTCCGCATCGCCCGAGAGCTGAAGGTGCAGTACGAGGTGGCGCTGACGCTGCGCGCGATGGTCGCGACGCGCCACCCGACCTATGAAGATCTCGCCGCGGAGAGCGACGAGATCCTCGAGCGCTTGAGTGTCGTCTCGCTGCCGACGGTTCCGCTGCCTTAGCGCGTACCCCGCCGGCAGGAGTAGAAGAGCGTCAGCCACGCGCCGGCGAAGAAGACGGCAACGAACGCGGCGAGGTACAGCCAGTACGTCACGTGCGAGTGCAGGCCCGCGCCGCCGTACGCGCGGAGCAACGGCGGGCCCAACGGTGAGCCGCCGTGTGCGAGGAGGTCGCGCACGCCCAGATCGTGACCGATCGCCTCGAACGCCCAGCGGACCGGAATCACGGCGCTGATTGCGGCGCCGACGCCGGCCATCACGTGCACAGGGAGGATCGCGCCTGAGAACAGCACCGCCGGAAAGCAGAGCATCGGCAAGGCGAGCGTTGCCTGCGAAGGGTTGCCGACGGCCGCCGAAACCAGCAGGCCGAGCGTCAGTGCGGCGGCCGCGTCGAGCGCAAGCGCAACTCCGAGCGACGCGTACGTGGAGAACGACGCGGCCGGGAGTCGGTCGACGGCCCTGAGCACGCCGAGCATCAACGCGACCACGACGAGAAGAAACGGCAGAAGCACGCTCACCTTCGCGAGCAGATACGCGCTCGAGCGCTGGCCGACGAGATGCTCGCGGCGCACGATCGGCTTCTCTGTGACGATCTGCAGTAGCCCGTACGTCAGGCCGAAGAAGAACGCGCCGAACGTGATCCAGAAGAGGATCATCGCGATCGCGCTCGGGCTCGGGTCTGCGAACTCGAAGGCGCCGGGCCGGAACAGGATCACGAACATCGCGACGACGAGCGCGGGCGAGCCGAGCAGGATCGCCATCGTCAATCGATTACGCGCGAGCGTCTCGAAGCTGCGCCGCGTCAGGACGTGGCACTGCCGGAGAAAGCCTGCGCCGCGGGGGCCTCCGGCGCAGCTGACGCGTCCGCGGCTTGCGGAACGGTGCCTCGGTGTCGCTCGAAGCGGTTCGTCCAGCCGCCGGGCGTGTCGTCACGTGCCAGCGCCTCGTAGATCTCCTCGGGCGTCGCCACACCGAAGTAGGAGAGTGCCTCGTCCAGGCTGCCGGCGAATGCGACGCGCCCGCCCTCCGCGAGGAAGACGACGCGGTCGCAGCGGGCAAGGTCCTGGACTGCATGTGTCGTGAAGACGACCGTCGAGCCTTCGTTCGTGAGTTCGCGTAGGAGCTCGACCAACTCGAAGCCGGTGGCGGGGTCGAGGTCGTTCGTAGACGTCGACGCCGTCGAATGAAACCGACCCCGAGTCCGCCGGCCGTGATCCCGCGAGCGCCTCGAGCAGTGTGGTCTTGCCGGCACCGCTCCCGCCGGCGATCGCGACGAGCTCGCCCGGCTCGATCACGAACGAGACGTCTTGCAGCAAGCAGCGGCCGCCCTTCAAGGTCTTGCGGAGTGCTGTGGCGGCGATGCGGACGCCTTCGCGCGGCAAAACGCCGCCACCCTATCTAGCGCGCGCCCGGCATCAACAACGACGCAGGCTGGATCCCGCTGTGTACGAGCCGTGCCTGCTCCGCTGCGTACTCGAGTCCACGGCACGGCGGTCCGGCGAACTCCGCCTCGACGGCTGCGGCGGGAGGCGTTCCTGCGCGGAGTGCCGCCAATGCGACCTGCTCGGCGCGGGTCAGCTCCGCGCGCGAGCATAGCGCGCCGTCTTCGTGACTCCCGCCGGCGGCGTCAATGGTCCGCTCGTGAAGGAGGAACGCGTCATAGCGCTCGAGACCCGCGTCGTGCTCGACCATGAACGTCGAGTCGCCGCTTCCGTCGGTCGCGTGCGCCTTCGCGTACTCGGCGCGGCCGTTGTCGACGGAGCCGCGTTCGAAGATCGTCCACTTCGTCGGGTCGATGAACGTCAGGTCGCCGTCGACCGCCGCTGCGGTGCCGGCGAACACGGCGAGAGCAGTGACGACGGCTGCGCCCAGCCGCACGCGGCGTGCGCGGTGCTGCGTGTGCGCAATTCGGCGGGCGAGGGCCGCGTGCAGATCGTGACCGACGACTTCCAGCTCAGGTGTCAGTTCCGTCATCGTTCTGCTCCTTTCAACGCGCGATTGAGTGAGCCCAGGCCGCGAAGCACGCGCAGACGCGCCGCCAGCGGCGTGCAGCCGAGCTCGCTTGCGACCCGCTCGTACGGCAACTCGTCCACGACCCGAAGCCGTACGGCCTCGCGCTGCGCAGGAGGCAGCGTCGCGAGAGCCGCCCGCAGCGCCGGACGCAGCCGTGTCGCCCGCTCGCGCTCGTCGACGCGCTCGAGCTCGTCATTGGGAGGTGCGATGCCGAGGCGCAGGCGGGCGCGCGCGTCGACTCGTTCGTGCTCCGTGTACTTGCGGAGAAGGTTCTTCGCGATCCCGTAGAGCCACGGGCCGGCCGATCCGTCCGCGAGATCCCGAAAGCGGCGGAGCGACAACGCCGCCTGCGCGAACGTCTCCGCCGTGAGGTCGACTGCGACGGCCTCGGGCGTCCGCGCGCGGAACCAGCCGTGCATCGCTGCCGCGTGCCGGCGGTAGAGCTCGGCGAACGCGTCGGCGTCCTTCCGGGCATCGTGGATCAGCTGAGCGTCGCTCTTCATCGGCCTCGTCTCACTATTCCGCTCGAGGCCGGAATGTTTCGCCCGACTACGCCAGGACCGGCGCCTCTTCGAGATCTTCAGCCGTTACGTGCGCGCCGCGCAACAAGACAAACGCGGCGACCGCCCCGACCACGGCGAATGCGACGAGCGCGACGAAGGCCCAGTGGTACCCTGAGGTGAAGGCGCTCTTGGTGAAGTGTCCTGCCTTTGCCTGCGAGGTGAAGATTGTTGCGGCCACGGCGACACCGAGCGCGCCGCCGATCTGCTGCGTCGTGTTCATCAGCCCTGACGCGAGCCCTGCCAGATGATGTGGCACGCCGATGAACGCAGCGATGGTCACCGGAACGAACCCGAAGACCATCCCGACTGAGAACGTCAGATAGAGCGGCAGCAGGTCGGGCCAGTAATGCCCATCCACCGGCAGCCGGGTGTAGCCGAGCACGCTCAGGCCGAGGATCACTAGGCCGAGCGTCATGATCGGCCGCGGGCCAACCTTTGTCACGAGCGCCTGGGCGACACCGGCCCAGATCACCGCGGTGCCTGCGGTGGCGAGGAAGGTGAGGCCCGTCTTCAGTGCCGACCAGCCGAGCACCTGCTGGACGTAGAGCGTGAGGATGAAGAAGTTCGCGTAGATCACGGCTCCGAGCAGCAGGCCGACGACGTTGGCGCCCGTGAGGGTGCGAATCCGGAAGATCGAGAACGGCACGAGCGGCGCCGTCATGCGCATCTCCCAGACCACGAAGGCGGCGAGAATCACGACGCTCGCCACGAGCAGGACGATCGTCCGGCCCGTCGCCCAGCCGACATCGGGCGCCTTCGAGATCGCATAGATGAACAGGGCGAGCCCGCCGGTCACCGTGATCGCTCCGGCCGCGTCGAAGCGCCGGTGGCCGAGGTCGGCGTGGCTCTCCGGGACGATCGCCGGGGTGAGCGCGAGCACGAGCGCGCCGACGGGGACGTTCACGAAGAAGATCCACTCCCAGCCGAGGTACTTGGTCAAGATCCCGCCCAGCAGCACGCCCGCGGCGGCTCCCGACCCGCCCAGCGCGCCCCAGATACCCAGCGCCTTGTTGCGGTCGGAGCCTTCGCTGAACGTCGTCGTCACGATCGAGAGCGCCGCCGGTGAGATGATCGCCGCGCCGATCCCTTGGACGGCACGTGCGCCGATCAGGACACCTGCGCTGTTCGCAAGCCCGCAGGCGAGCGACGAGGCGGTGAAGAGAACGAGTCCGCCGATGAAGATCAACCGTCGCCCAAGCAGGTCGGACATCCTGCCGCCGAGGAGCAGGAAACCGCCGAAGGTGATCGCGTACGCCGTCAGCGTCCACTGCACCGTGGACTCGGCGATCTTGAGGTCGTCCTGGATCGACGGGATCGCGACGGTGACGATCGCGACGTCGAGGATCGTCATGAAGAAGGCAGCCCCGACGACCGCGAGAATGAGCCATTTCCTCTCGTGGTGTTCAGTCACGTTCGAGACGACCTCTCAGTGGCGGAAGTGACGGCGGCCGGTGAAAACCATAGCCGCTCCGGCGCGGTCGACGGCCGCGACCACCTCGGCGTCGCGTTTCGAGCCGCCGGGCTGGACGATCGCCGCGACGCCGCGCGCCAGCGCCTGCTCGGGCCCGTCGGCGAAGGGGAAGAAGGCATCGGACGCGAGCGCAGATCCTTCGAGTTCGTGTTCGAACTTCTGCGCTTTGTCCAGGGCGATCCGTACCGCATCAACGCGGCTCTGCTGCCCACCGCCGATGCCGACCGTCTGGAGGCCCTTCGCGATCACGATCGCATTCGACCAGACGTGCTTGCAGACGCGCCACGCGAACACGACATCGCCCCACTGCTCCTCGGTCAACGACCCGGCGACGACGTTCATCGTCTCGCGCTCGTCGACGTCCCAATCGCGGTCCTGCACGAGGAGCCCACCGGGGGCGCGCTTGTAGTCGAGCTCGTCGGCGGGGAACGCGCGCCGCTCGCGGTCGACGAGGATCCTCGTGGCAGGCTTGGCTTCCCAAGCCTCGAGCGCGCCAGCGGCGTAGTCGGGAGCGAAGAGCACGTCGACGAACTGCTCGGCGACGCGCTTTGCGAGCTCGACGCTCACGGGGCGGTTCACCGCACCGACCATGCCGAACGCCGAGAGCGGATCGGCTGCGAGCGCGCGTTCGTACGCCTCCTCGATCGTGGCCGCGACGGCGACGCCGCACGGGTTCGCGTGCTTGACGATCACGCACGCCGGCAGCGTGAACTCTCGTAGGAGCAGCAGCGCCGCGGCCAGATCGTGGAGGTTGTTGAACGAGAGCGCGCGTCCGTGAAGCTGCTCGACCTGCGAGAGGAGATGACGGCGTGCCCCGACTTCACGGTAATAGGCGGCGCGCTGGTGTGGGTTCTCGCCGTACGCGAGGTCCTGGACCTTCTCGAACGCGAGTGAGAGCGTCTGCGGCAGGCCTTCGGCCTCGGCGAACCAGCGTGCGATCGCAGCCTCGTAGGTCGCGGTGCACGAGAACGCTTCGGCCGCGAGCTTGGTGCGAGTCTCGAGCGATAGAGCGTGATCGCGCCGGAGGTCGTCGAGCACTGCGGTGTACTGGCGCGGATCGCAGATCGGTGCGACGTGCGCGAAGTTCTTTGCCGCCGCGCGGAGCATCGAAGGCCCGCCGATGTCGATCATCTCCACGGCGTCCTCGACGCGCGCGCCGTGCCGGGCCACGATCGAGCTGAACGGATAGAAGTTGACGCAGACGAGATCGAACGGCTCGATCTCCTGCTCGTCGAGCGCCTCGATGTCGCCGGAGTCGTCGCGTCGCGCGAGGATGCCGCCGTGGATCCGGGGGTGCAGCGTCTTGACGCGGCCGCCCAGCATCTCCGGTGCGTGCGTTACGTCTTCGACGCGTGTGACGCGCAGGCCCTGTTCCTCGAGAAACGCGGCAGTGCCGCCGCTCGCGACGAGCTCGAACCCAAGCTCGTCCAGCCCGTGGGCGAATCCATCGAGCCCCGTCTTGTCATAGACGGAGATCAGCGCGCGCACAGTTCCCTCACGACCTCGGGGAGGAGCCGGTGCTCGACCGCGCGGATCCGTTTGACGAGCGTCGCGCGCGGCTCGAGTGGTACGGCTTCCTGCCGGATGACGGGGCCGCTGTCGAGGCCCTCGTCGACGAAGTGCACCGTCACACCGGTCGCGTCCACGCCGGCCGCGAGCGCGTCGTCGATCGCGTGCGCCCCGGGAAATTCGGGAAGCAGCGACGGGTGCACGTTGAGGATGCGGTCGGGGAAGCGCTCGAGGAAGGGCGCGGTGAGCAGGTGCATGTACCCGGCCAGGACGACGAGCTCGACGGCGTGCTCCTCGAGCCAGGTAGCCATCACGAGGTCGCGCTCTTCACGGTTGGCGTAGCAGTCGAGAGCGAAGGTCGCCGTGGGAATGCCCGCGGTACGGGCACGGTCGAGCGCCCGCGCCTCCTTGCGGTTGGACGCCACCGCGGCGATCGGCAATTCGGCGTCGATCAGCGCCTGCAGATTCGTCCCCTCGCCCGACACGAGAACGGCGATCAAGCCCGCTCGATCCTCCCGATGACGAGGTCCTCGCCCGCTTCTTCGACGACGGCGCAGAAACCGATGCCGAGGTTGAAGACGCGCCGCAGCTCCTCCTCTTCTATGTGCTCGGCGAGCCAGTGGAAGACCGGCGGCCGCTCCCACGCGGTCCAGTCGATCACTGCATGCAGGCCCTCAGGGACCACGCGTGAGAGGTTTCCGGCGATGCCGCCTCCCGTCACGTGTGCAAATGCGTGCGCGTGACCGCGCAGGCGGCGCGCCTCTTCGAGGTAGAGGCGTGTCGGCGCCAGCAGGTCATCTCCGTCGTAGTCGTCCTCTTCGAGGATCCGCCTGACGAGCGTGAAGCCGTTGGCGTGCACGCCGGCCGAAGGAAAGCCGATCACCGCGTCGCCGGCCGCGACGCGCGAGCCGTCGATGACCCGCTCACGCTCGACGACTCCGACGCATGTTCCCGCGAAGTCGAGCTCGTCCTCGCGGTAGACGCCGGGCAATTCCGCGGTCTCGCCGCCGATCAGCGCGCAGCCCGCAGCTCGGCACACCGCCGCTGCGCCCTCGACCAGCTCGGCGACCTGCTCGACATCGATCCGGTTGGCGGCGACGTAGTCCAGGAGCAGCAGCGGGTCGGCGCCGCTCGTGATCACGTCGTTGATGCAATGGGCGGCGAGATCGGCGCCGCAGTCCCGCAATCGTCCCCGCTCACGCGCGACCATCAGCTTTGTGCCGACGGAGTCCGTCGAAGCGGCGAGCAGGTGTCGCTCGTCGAGTGGATGGACGCCGGCGAAGGCGCCGAAGCCGATCGCTCCCGTCGACTCCACCGCGGCACGCAAGCGTTTGACGAGAGCGTCCGCGGTTCCCAGCGAGACCCCCGCGTCCTCGTAGGTCTTGCCCCCTTCGCTCACGCGAGTCGAGCTTAAACGAAGAGTTCGGCGTGCAGCTCGGGGCGGCCGACCGGGCCGCCGTCGACGAAGCGGACCAGCGTCCGGCCGACGTCGAGCGACGACTCCCGATGCGGCAGGTCGAGCAGCTCGGCCAGCGCTTCGGCCTTGCGATGCGGGTCGTCCGCTTTCAGCTGAAGCTCGGCAAGCGAGAGGACGTCCGCATGATCCAGCAGGTCGTCGAGCCAGTCACGCGGGGGGTGGAGCTCGACCCGATAGCCGGCGCCCGTGGCGACGAACGTGCGCCGGCCGCCGTGTTCCTGCACACGGAGATTCAGCTGTTCGGCGCGTGCGAGCGTTGCAGCGAAATCGTCCTCGTCGAGCGCGATGCCGACATGGTCGACGCGCGGCACGTCCCACTGACCCGGTTGCACAACGACGTTGACGGCACCACGCTCGAGCTCGGCCAGGCGCAGCTTGAAGCCGACGCGGTCGAGCTCGCTCCACGAGACGCCCGGCTCGTAGCTCGTGTGCTCCTCGCCCACGCGCCCGTAACGCGCGACGAGCTCGAAGCCGAGCTTCGCCAAATACCGCGCCTCGACCTCGCGGACCCGGCTCGTCACCAGGTGGTAATGAAAAAGCTGCATGAAGCGGGCGATTCTAGACTCGTGGCAGTGATCCATTGGACCTTCGAGCCGCTGCAGGTCATCCCCCTGCTCCTACTGGCAGCGGTGTACGCGAAACGCATCCTCAGTTTGCGGGCCCGCGGCGCGGCACCGCCCTCGTGGCGCGTCGGGCTGTTCGCGCTCGGAGTCGCGCTCCTGGTTGCCGCCCTCGTCTCGCCGATCGACTTCTACGCGGAGCGTTCGTTCGGGCTGCACATGATTCAGCACATCCTGCTCGGCGACCTGGCGCCGCTCGCGCTGCTCGGCGGCCTGACGGGGCCGGTGCTGCGACCGTTGCTCCGCTTCGTGCACCCGCTGCGGCGGATCTTTCATCCCTTCGCGGCGCTCGCGCTGTGGATCCTCGGCCTCTACATCTGGCACCTGCCCTTCCTCTACGACGCAGCGCTGCGCCACGACTCGGTGCACGCGCTCGAGCATGTGTCCTTCTTCACGGGCGGAATCCTGATGTGGGCTCCGGTGCTCGAGACGATCCCGATGCCCGAATGGTTCGGGACGGGGGCGAAGCTCGGCTACGTCGCGATCGTCCGCGTCGTGACGACCGTCCTCGGCAACGTCTTCGTCTGGCCGAACACGGTCTTCTACAAGTTCTACGAAAGTGCGGCTCGTCCGTTCGGCCTCTCCGCGATCGACGACCAGCGCCTCGCCGGCAGCGTGATGATGATCGAAGGCTCGCTCGTCACGATCATCGCGCTCGCGTGGCTGTTCCTGCGACTCGCCGCGGAGGGCGAGCTCCGGCAGCGCTTGCTCGAGAGCGGGCTCGACGCGCGCGCGGTCCGCCGCGCCGTCCGCTACGGCCGCGCGCAGGAGTTGGAACAGGCGCGTTGAAGGAGAGCCGCCGGTGCGCTCGACCGGCGTTCACCATGTCGACCTGGTCGTCTCGTCGATCGAGCGCAGCCTGCCGTTCTACCGCGACCTGCTCGCGCCGCTCGGCTTCCACGGCATCAGCGAGGTCGAGGGCGAGCGTGGTGAGACGATCTACTACCTCTGGGGCCCCGGTACGTCGATCGGCTTGCGCGAAGCGAAGTCGCGGCGGTCCGAGCCGTACGACCGGTACGCCGTCGGTCTGCACCACCTAGCGGTCGAGGCAGTCTCACGCGCCGCGGTCGACGAGCGAACCGCGTGGCTCCGTGACGCGGAGGCCGAGATCGAGAGTGGTCCGCAGGAATACGCGTACCAGCTGGGGTATTACGCGGTGTTCTTCTACGACCCGGACGGCATCAAGCTGGAGATCGTCCACATCCCACGTCATGCAGCCTGAAAGGAGCACCATGGAGAGACCGAATCTGCCGACCAACGTCGCGCGCTTGCCGATTCCCGGCAACGCGGAGATCGCGCTCTATCTGATCGTCCTCATCGTGGTCTGGCTCGTCTGCTGGATCAGCGACGACCTCGGAGCCGGCAACTGGGTCGACTTCGTCAAGTGGACGACGAGCGCCTATCTGATCTCGCGCGGAATCGCCAAGGCCTCACGCGTATTGGAACAGTAAGCAGAGAAGAACGTTTCGCCAGCAGCGCGGCTCTGCCGCGCTGCTCAAACGCCAATTAGCGAAGCGGCTACCTTCCAATTGCATCTGGGCACGCGCGCGAAGCGCGCCTGCCCGGGTTCATCGACCGAAGTGCGCAGCACTTCGGTCGAAGCGAGCGAAGCGAAGCGCTACCCGCGCGAAGTGCGTAGCACTTCGAGCGGCGACTCGAACTTGAGCTTCTTCGCGTCGGCCGGCACGTCGGTTGGGTAGTCGCGCGTGAGGCACGCGCGGCAGAGCCGCGACGCCGGCCGGCGTGTCGACTCCGTCAGACCTTCGAGAGACAGATAGGCGAGCGACGTCGCGCCGATGTATTCGCGCACCTCGTCGACCGTCTTCGACGACGCGATCATCTCCTCGGGGTCGGCAAGGTCGATGCCGTAGAAGCACTGACCGACGACCGGGGGTGACGAGATGCGTAGATGCACCTCGGCCGCACCCGAGTCGAAGAGCATCTGCACGATCTGCCGCGTCGTGTTCCCGCGGATGATCGAGTCGTCGACCGCCACGACGCGCTTGCCTGCGACCTCGGCGACCGGGTGGTACTTCAGCCGCGCGCCGAGGCGGCGCAGCGCCTGGTCAGGCTGGATGAACGTGCGCGCGACATAGCGGTTCTTGATCAAGCCTTCGCTGAAGGGAATGCCGGTCGCGCGCGAGAAGCCGACCGCTGCTGGCGTGCCCGATTCGGGGATCGGCAGCACGAGGTCTGCCTCGACAGGCGCCTCCGCGGCGAGCCGTTCGCCCATCCGCACCCGGGCGGCGTGCACCTCGACGCCCTCAAGCCTTGTGTCGGGGCGCGCGAGGTAGAAGAACTCGAAGATGCAGAGCGCGCCGTGCTCCGCCGGCTCCACGGCCTGTACCGACCGCAGACCGTCCGCGTCGACGAGCACCAGCTCGCCCGGTGCGACCTCGCGCTCGAAGACGGCGCCGACGAGGTCGAGCGCGCAGGTCTCCGATGCCACCACCCATTCTCCGTCGAGCAGCCCGAGGACGAGCGGGCGGAAACCGAACGGGTCACGGAACGCGAGCAGCGTCCCTTCGGACAGCGCGACGATCGAATAGGCGCCTTCGAGCTTGCGCATCGCTCCGGCCACGGTTTGCTCGAGCGGCGCGGGATCGTTGGCGATCAGCGCGGCGATCAGCTCGCTGTCGGAGGTAGAGGACAGCTTCATGCCTTCCTTCGCAAGCCGAGCGCGGAGGTCGGCGGCGTTGGTCAGGTTGCCGTTGTGCCCGAGCGCGACCGTGCGCGCACGGCCGTGTTGGAGAAGCGGCTGCGCGTTCGCCCAGTGAGTCGATCCGGTCGTCGAATAGCGCGTGTGGCCGATCGCTGCGTCGCCGTGCAGCCCGCTCAGCTTCTGCTCGTCGAACACCTGCGCGACGAGGCCCATGTCGCGCAAGACCGTGAGGCGTCCCTCGTCGGAGACCGCGATGCCTGCGGACTCCTGCCCGCGATGCTGCAAGGCGAAGAGGCCGAAGTACGCGACGCGCGCAACGTCGCGCTGCGGGGAGCGGATGCCGAAGACGCCGCACACGGTCAGCGCACCTCGCCGATCCGCGTGAGGCCCCGTGAGCCGAGCTTGTCGACGTCCTCGGGTGCGCAGGCGAGGACCGCGGCCGTGCCGAGCGGCTCGCTCGGCAGCTCGACGTCCGCGGCGCGGCCGCTCCAGTCGGCCGCCTCGTCGAGCGCCGCTTCCAGGCCGGCCGAGCCGACGTCGTGCGCGAGCGTGAGCAGCGGCGAGACCTTCCACAGGAACCGGATCAACTCCGCCTCGAGCTCGAGCCGTCCCGAGGGAATGCTCGCCAGAAGCACGACGTCGCCCGCGCGCCAGCGGTCCGGGATCTGCGTGACGTCGGGCACCAGACCGACGCAACCGACGACCGGCGTGGGCGGGATCGACCGTCCGTCCGTGTCGTTGTAGAGCGAGACGTTGCCCGACACGACCGGCGCGCCGAGCGCGGTCGCCGCGGCGGCGATGCCGTCGATCGCCTGCGCGAGCTCCCACGCGATCTCCGGCTTTTCCGGATTGCCGAAGTTGAGACAGTCCGTGAAGCCGATGGGCCGGCCGCCTGCGCAGGCGACGTTGCGCGCGGCGCCGAAGACTGCGGTCGCGCCCGCCTGGAAGGGCCCGTCAGCGAGAGAGCCACCCTGCAGCGAGAGGGCGAGGCCCCGAACGGACGGCGGCAGCCGGAGCACGGCGGCGTCGAGCCCCGGGCGGCGCATGGTGCGCGAGCCCACGAGCTGGTCGTACTGCTCGTAGATCCAGCGCTTGGACTCGAACTTCTCGCTGCGCGGCCGGCGTGTGGGCTCCGGGCGCGGCCGCTGCTCGACCTCGTAACGCGGGCATTCGTCAGTGAGATAGCCCGCCGGAATCTCGCCCACGGTCTCGTCGGCGAAGAACGCCTGCAGGGCGCCGGTGCCGGTGACTTCGCCGATCACCGTGCACGGAAGCTCCCACCGCGCGCACACCCCGCGCACGGCGGCGAGCATCTGCGGACGCACGGCCGCGACCATTCGCTCCTGCGACTCGGAGATCATGATCTCCCACG
>WNGF01002647.1_pt1 | contig 46462 bp, 39 predicted proteins | sample 5400641 | NCBI WGS metagenome assembly WNGF01 (sample SAMN13153371, study PRJNA577476) | soil metagenome | isolation source: 80 cm soil or saprolite under grassland replicate 2 | place: USA:California | collected 2016-06-15 | reverse complement strand
GGTCGCATCACTGGCTAAAGCGGCGCCAGGCCGCCGCACTCCAAAGAGGTCACCCTTGGTCCAACGCGTGAATTAGGACCTCTTTTGGAGTGCGCTGGCCCGGCAGCGCTTTGGTCTGGTTCCCCGACACACGAGCCTCGGAGTGGAAATGGAACAACGACAGGTCGCATCACTGGCTAAAGCGGCGCCAGGCCGCCGCACTCCACAGAAGTCACCCTTGGTCCAATGCGTGAATTAACCTGCACGCAGTTATGAGCAGATGTCCTTCTTGAATTACATCGAACCTGTTTCTTAGATCATTGATCTCAACAAAGTGAAGGTCGGATCCTGATAATTCACTCGCCGTTACCTCCACGGCAAAGGGGTAAACAGTTTCCGGAGTCACTCCTGGGCTGGAAAAATACGAGCCTCCTATTTCCCAGACATGTCTAATGCCCACATTAAAATCGCACTTCATCGCCTCAGTCAGGAAAGCAGGCAACTCCGTCCAATGTTTCACAGACTGCGGCAAACGCCAGGCAGGGGCTGTCGCGATCTTTGAGCTTCCGCTGAACGACTGCGGTGCCGGTAAGTCGCGCAGCTCGATGCCGATGAAAATGTCGTCATTAATCTTTGCCACCGGTAATGCTACGACGGTGCTGAGGCTTAAGTCTCGAGGCAGAACGTACTCGAAGGGTACCTGGGCGAGGACCGTGCCATCGTGAGCGCGCTCGGCGAACCTCCCTTCCTTGATTAAGAGAAACTGGGAACTGCCACTCGGGCACAGTTCGAATGCTGCGAGAGCCTGTGGCGCTAATACTAACACGTCCGAGATCGGTGGAGGTTCAGAGGATTGCTCAGACAAAGTGATGGGCGCGCCAATCCATGGACCCGGCTTCCGCCGCAGCGTCCGCAGGAGATGGTAGACATTTATCTCGATCCGCGCGTCGAACATCCCGCCGACGTGAGAGGCTCGCAAGACCTGGGTCGCATCGAGCTCACGTACCGTCCCGGCATCCTTGAACTGGGTATAATTGGGAAATGGAATCGAGGACGACAAGGGCGGTAGCACTTGAACCGAGTAGGAGATCACACGCTCGTTAACGCCTCCGGGGGAGGTGTAGTAAGAGAAGGGTTCGCCAACGTCAAGGACATCTTTTCGAACAAAGCTTGCTCTGTCTTTAAGAACGCCGGCAACTAATTCTTCAAAGTTTTGTGTTGCCTCGACAATCGCGCTAATGGGCTCGGTGATGTAACCCGAAAAAGAGGCGTGATTTAATCGCGTTTGATCTTTGCAAGCATTTACAATGGGTCGTGGGAAATCCTTTTTCGCAAAAACGAAGACCTGTCCATTGCTTTCGAACCAGGGCAAGACATCAATCGTCTGATTGGGTCGTTCGACCAGCTCAAATACGCGTTCAGTGTTCTTGTGCCGATAGGCGGTCAACCTTAGGAATTTCGGCGTTGGTAATGCTCGGCCCTCCTGCTCAAATAGTTCAACTCCGTCGCCAGGGCGAATCTTTTCGCCGACAATTAAATAGTTAGTGGGTGGGAACGGTAGCGCGCTTTCGTTCAAATCCGAGAGATAGAATTTGTTTTCGAAGCGGTTCTGTACGATCCATGGGTTCCAGAGCGGGCGCGATGTGACGATGCGAAGCCCTCGCGAACGAAATGCCTCCTCGAATTGAGACTGACCCAGGTAGGTGTATTCTTCTAAAACTTCGGTTTCCCAGTCGGCGCGGTAGTCTTTGCGCAACACAAATTCCGCGGCCGCCCGGAGACTGAGTTGATAGCGGACGAAGCCGGCACGCGTAGAGTTAATTCGCTTGAATGACACCGGGCCTTGCGGGTTAACGCTGCTGCGCCATTTTTGCGCAAACAGTTCGAACAGAGCAGCGGTGGAAAGTTCCTTTAGATCTCCCGACTGTGAACCGTCGGTTTCCGGCAACTCAAGATAGACGGTCTCCGGTCCGTCAGGAATTACGAAGTCTCTGATAATGATGACGCCGCCCGGTTTGAGCTGGTCCACCTGATTGTCTAACGTGATGAGCACACGGTTTATATCAAAATCGTTAAAGCTCGTGACGTGGTGTAATACCGATGAATCGAGAATGCCGTCCAGCGATTCTGCGGGGAAGACCATTTCGCCGATGTCGCCGACCGCGTATGACAGATTGGCGCGCTGGAATCGGCTGCGCGCGCGCTCAACTGAGATCGGATTGATATCCACACCGATTAGTTCCAATCCCTGGTAGAGGCTAGCCAGATCATAAGTCCCCCGACCCGAACCCGAACCCATGTCGGCGATGCGCCCGCGCACTGGAAAGTGCGCCGTCGTGAGGGCTACCTTCTGCTGCATTGAGGAGTCCATTCCAGCGAAGTAGGCTTCATAGGCAGCCTGCGTCCCGCGGTGCTGCTTTTTGTAATGTGCGGAGTGGACGTTTTCGTTCATTGCTGAATGCCTCCATAGGATATGTCCCACCTCGCGGGGTGAAACCTGTGAAACTGCTTCCAAACGCACGACGTTGGAATAAAGTGTCTGCCGAGCTTACGCTTTCCGAACAGAAAACAAGAAGTTGCTGGTTTCCTGCTCAAAGGGGGCACAGAGGACTTGAAGTTCGGACACACCATACCGCCAGGGGAGCGTTGCAGGACTTTAACTGTTTAGAGTAACTTGCGTAATAGATGTTCGAACGATATACAGAGGAAGCACGCCGCTTGATCTTTTTCGCGAGATATGAGGCCAGCCAGTCAGCCTCACCGGCGATCGAGCCAGAGCATGTCTTGTTGGGTTTGTTGCATGAGAACGAAGATCTGCTCGTCAAACTTACATCTTTGCCGGATCCATCTGGTGCGCTCCGCAAGAGTGTTGAGCACCGCGTCCCGCCTGCCCAAATGATTTCCACTTCAGTCGAACTTCCGCTCGCACTCGGGACAAAAGGCGTCTTGATGAAAGCTCACGAGGAGTCGGACGCGCTGGGCCATCGACACATCGGACCGGAACACCTCTTGCTGGGATTATTTGCGGACAGCGAATCGCTTGCCGCGGAAGCTCTGCAGGCAAGTGGCATTACGGCTGAGCGTATTCGTAACCTGATCGACGTCGGTGAAAGTAAGACAACTGTGCCCGAACCGACTTTGCTGGAACGATTGAGAAAATCCATTTTTGAATGTCTGGATGAAACTTTCGTGGAAGTTCATGGAATATATCTCGACAAAGGCTGCTCGTTATTCCCAACTCTGGAGGCCGTCTCGGCTCAGGAAGCTTCTGCTTCGGTTTCTCCTGATAGTGCCACGCTTGCGGCGCAAGTTGAGCATGTTCGTTTCTATCTTGATGTTCTTAACGACGTGATCAGAACGAAAGAGATCGTCAAGGTCGACTGGAAGGAGATTTGGCGCACCGTTAATCAGGTCACGCCGGAGGAATGGGAAGAACAGAAGCGAAGCCTGCGAGAAAGTTATGAACGCGTCATGATTACACTGAAGAGCATTGATCGATGGGATGGCGAGGACGAAATTGCGGGTGCGCTATCAGTCCTGTCGCACACTGCTTACCACTTGGGTGGGATCCGTCAGGCGTTGGGAGCGATCAGATCGGCAGGGAAAACTGCTACCTCATCTTAATCTTGTATAACGTGCTGCCTCGGGCAATCAATGCTTGCGCACCTACGTGGAAAAGCCTGACATCACCTTGCAGGGCCGGGTCCTGTACAACTCTAATGTTGGCGGCGTCTTTCAGTGAGAAGATTTCCAAGTCGTCTTCGTCGGTTATGTGTAAAACGACTCCGCTGTCGAGCACTGTAAAGTTGATATTGGTCGAAGAACACTCCGGCACTACTCTTAAGTCATAACTGCTGAAATCAGCCGCGAAACGAAAGATCAACTTATCGTATCTTCCTTCCTTCGTCCCGACGACCATCAGAACGCTACGGTCGAGCTTCGCCTCGAGGGTTTGATACCCGTCAAGCTCAAGCAGACGGACTTGATGGCAGATGCCGGGCTCAGCGGGAATCGACGCGTAGTTTGCGCCCAGGAGACTTTGGGTCGCCAGACCTTCAAACATCCGGGTGGACTTCGACGTAGCATTCGCCGCACGTCTTACTCCCAATAAAATATTCTGCGTGAGTTCGACAAACTCAATCTCAAGAATATTCTCGTGCTGCTTGATGTAAAACTGTCCCTGGCTGAGCATGAACTCCTCGACCTCAACGTCGAGGGCAATACCCTGATCGATGGTCAGGTTGCGGAGTCGAAGCTTGGATCCGTCCATGAAGGCGGCTATCAGATGACGTAGGCGAGGTGTCACCGCAACCTTCAGATCAAACTGCGGCTTCGGATATTTCTTTCCGCCGAAGTAAACGCTTTTTTGCGTGATGGTGACGACGCCGTCATGCCAGATGATCTCGCTATCGAACTCGCCGATTTCAGTTATCTCGAAACAACTGCTCCCGACGCTACGCCTCACAACCGGCACGTTCAGCACCACAGACGCTTGCGCGTTCTCAGGCGGTGGCAGTCGCTTTCCTTCCTCGAAGACGGCCCTGTACCAGTCAAGATAGTTAGGAGGGATGACGGAGAAAGGGAGACAAGAGACCGGCACCGAAACGCCCGCTCGAAGCACGGAAACGTTGACGCGCATTCGGGCGTCGAGTTTCATCTGTTTGTCAGGGAAGTTCTGTAACGGCGGATAACTGCCCTTGAAAGGATGAATGCCGACGAACATCTGGAATGAGACGACGGCGAACGAAAACCAGTCGGAGTTCGCCGTTAAAGCGTGGGCATGCCTGTCTCGCACGCTCTCCATAAGAACGGTTGCGGGAAATGACGAGGTCTGATAGCTGTCAACGTCGATAAAGAAAATCTCCATGAAATCTTCAGAGACTAAAAAGTTCATCTCGTTTAGATCAACAATCAAAATACCTTTTGCGTGGATGTGCTTCACCCCTTCTTGCAACTTTCGCACTAAGCGCAGGGTCATCTGAGGTGTAAGGTTATTTCTCAGCCGGAAGGCCTTCGGGAAAAGCTGGCAAAGTGCATGGGATTTACCGACGTGGCGCATAGAATAACCGACTGGCTTGTTCTGCCGGTCAATCACTACGTCCAACGGTCGAATAATATTGGGTTGGGCAAGGACTGAAAGCTCAATGATTTTGGCTTGCGGAATGGCGCGCTTAGGATCGCTGTAAATTTTATAAGCCGTCGAGCCTTTGACGTAAATTGCCCCCTCACCACCCTGAGCTTTGAAGTCAGTCTTACTTAGTCGAACCTCGCCTTTGCCCTGAACAAAATAGCGGGGCATCATATTATCCCTTTTCAAATAGGCCTTGAGACCGGGAAAGGCAGCTGTGATTGCCATAGTCAATCTCCCAGATAAAGCGCACCTATTGCCAGATCGTCCCGATGTTGCCCGCCTTTTGTCTGGCACTCCATCAAGAATTTTCTTAGGCGCCGCGCGACGAAAGCTCCGCGCACGCTATTGAAGGAGATGAGTTCTTTGAGTATCTCCTCCATCGGAATGGCTTCAGCGCTTTTGCTTGTTTCTGTCTGCTGCCTGGTGAAGAAGGAATGAATCCCGTCCGAGAGTAGCGCGGCGTATTTGTAATCAGAGGCCTTAACGGTGAACACTTCGGTCAGCGAGGCGCTGGTAGTCGTGTCCTCCAATCTCAGGGTCTCTTCTACTTCGTTACAGCGATAGTGGCTTACTTCCTTGCCGGCGCAGACACCCTCTGTCAATGTGAGCAGTCGTTCAGGCTGATGCAGGTAGCTCGGATAGAGCGGATACCCCGCAAGATAGGAGATGGCGTAAACGTCGATGACGCCCGACCAACTCTCAACGACGATTACTCCGTCGCCGGAACATCCGAGGATCAATTCATCGCCGAGAAGATGAGCAGTGAGAAGTGTGGCATCCAGTGCTTGAGGGCGTATTCCTGTCACCTCGGCCCACGTCAATGCGCAACGCGCGGCTTCTGTGTGCATCTCTGCCAACTCACTCGCCCAGGGCCTGAACGTAAGAAGAGTTTGTTCCGCAGCCTTAACCAGGAGTCGCGCGCCGATGTCTGTATCCGGCGAAGATGAGCAACCATCTGAGAGAATGACGTAGGGCGCGGCCGGCAACGTTGAGTCCATGGCCGGCCTTGTCGGCCGTCCATTTCCCGCGACTGCATAATCCTGACAGACCGCGTGCGTCGCGCCGATGATGAAAGCGCTGTCGGCATTCATACTAGAAAACCAGTGACTGTGAATGTGCACCCGTACCCAGCGCCTGGGAATGTGCGCTGATACTCTGCGAAACGAACTCCGCGAGTCGGGCAAGCGTCTTGGCGTCAGCTTTCTCGAGTTCGATGTACTGCGTGAAACCTGCCTCCGCATGAAGCTGCTGAAGGTAGCCGCTGACCTGAGAGTCTTGAACATTGACGCCGATCAGAATAGACACGATCGATTCAAGCGCCTCGCTGGTGACAGCTCTGCTCAAAGCTTCTTTGACTTTCTTCGCGGACAGTTTCGAAGCGTTGTCCATCCCGTCAGTGATGACGAAAAAGATGGCGTTGGCGGAGAAATCGCCCGCCGAAAGTTTCTGGCCGTAGTTGATGGTTGAGGTGACCGCATTCTCGGTCGCGTCATAAAGAGCGGTTGAGCCGCCCGACCGCAGGATGCCGCCATAGTCGGCGAGATTACAGTTCTCCAAAAGCTTGAAGCCGTGAAGTTCATTGAGTGTGTCATCGAACACGACCAGCCGGAGAAGCAGATTGTCGGCGCGCGGGCTGAGCTTAGACGCTTGCACAATCCTGGTGATGGCCGATTCCATGTCGAAGATAAAAGCTGCTGTGCTTCCACTCACATCGCAGACGATTGTCACGACCGTATATTCGGTCGCACCCAAATCTTCAAGCCGTGTGGCCGAGTAACCATAGTGACTGTTAGGCAGGGTTATTTGATTCAGACTTGTGTCGTTGAGTATTGGCATTGTCAGACTCCTTTCGTCAGGCTAAGAACTCGGTTGTGGTTGAGAGTTGCATTCCGCGTCCGACCATCTCGCTCATGAAGCTCTGAGCGTGAGCTTCAAAGCCAGGTATGTCGCTTGATGCGTCCGTGAGCAACACAAGTTTGGAGATGAACGAGTCGGCGCCGAAGTTATTCGCGATATCCCGCACTGTGTTGGCCAGACAGTGCGTCCGCGCTTCGCCCGCGATCACGATCATCTCGGCGTTCTCAAGTGACTGGATGAGGCGGGTGTTGATCTGTGTCGAAGCATCCGAAGGATCTGGCACATCAGCCTGCACCGCTGAGTAGTGCTCCGTCAGGATGTTGCTGCCCTTCGTTACATAGTCCACGAAGGCAAAGCGCGACTCCCATTCTGTTAGCGCAGTGAAGAGTTCGGGGAACACTGTATGGCCAGGACTGCCGATCAAGCAGTGCGGCGGCCAGACGGTCAATTCATAGCGACCGTTGTCCTCCAGTTTGCGGACGTAGTCCAATGCTCGGCGATACATGCCTGGTACGGTTGGTGTCCAGACGCCTTCTTCAACATCGGCGAGACTGATTCTGGTAAAAACCGGCGGATGTATTCCGTGCGAGTCCTTCCAGAAAATCGGATGCGCAATGTGAATGAAATGATGCGAATCGAGCGTGACGTGAATGTCGTCGAGCTTATCCTTGAGGCGCCGGATCATGGCCGTTAGCCGGCTCATGTCATGCTCAGCGCCGGGCACATATAATGCGCCATGCTGCGGATCGCAGAAATCCACTTGCGGGTCGATGATTAGTAGTTCGATTCTCTTACTCATGATTATCTCCTTTTGATTTACTTAGCGTCATTCATACGCTAACTGTTGTACTAAGAACTTACTGATTCTGATTGCGCGATCGTTCATGTACTTACCCTTCTTGACTACACCTCAAAATTCAAGCCGCGTTTAAGCAGTTGCTTGTATTTGCGCTCGTCGAATTTGTAGAGATGTGCGGAACGGTGGGGCACACCCTTCTGCATTTCATCCAGTTTGCGCAAGACATCCATTCCAAAAATCTTTTTCCTGAAGTTACGGTTGTCCAGCTTCATTCCCAGCACAATCTCGTAAAGTTTCTGTAGTTGTTTGATCGTGAACTTTTGCGAGAGCAATTCAAAGCCGATGGGAGCGTAAGTCAGCTTTCCTCTTATTCTCTCAAGCGCCGTCCCAAGTATTTCCGCATGGTCAAAGGCTAGTGGTGGCAGGGACGTCACAGGGAACCACCGGGCTTGACGCGCATCAGTCGTCGCGTGAATTGAATGCTTTTCAGGTGACACAAGAGCGTAATAAGCCACGGAAACGACCCAGCCGCGCGGATCACGTCCGGGATCGCCGAAGGTATATAGTTGTTCGAGAAAAACGTCTGTGATTCCAGTTTCTTCCTGGAGCTCACGCATGGCTGCTTCTGAAAGCGTTTCCCCATTTCGAACGAAGCCTCCCGGGATGGCCCACATCCCGGAAAAAGGCTCGAGCTCGCGTTCGATGAGCATTACCTTAAGGGCCTTTTCATCGAGATCGAGGCCGAAGATCACGCAATCAACCGTAAGACCCGGTCGTTCGTACTCGTAGCAGTATTTCACTCGCGTTCCTCCGCGTCCTTAGAATTTCGCCAGACACCAAAGTCCGTAGAGAATTTCTCTACGCCGCCTCATATTCCCAGTCGCTGATGCCTCTGCGCTCGAGAATCAGGTTTTCCCGCTGAATGTACAGTGACTTCTCCAGACCTACTCTGTATTCTTCCGGGTTGTCGAACCGCTTCGTGCCGTCCGCAACGTTCCTCAGCTCCACCATCCGCCGATGACGAATTTTCGCCAGGGACGGCGCATCGTAAACGAGGTTACCATCCCTGAAGATTGGTACCAGGAGGTCACTCGATTCTGACAATCGCGGCAGCCTCATTTGCTTTGTTTGGTCCAACAGATTAATCATGAGGCCGCCCCGTGAAAGATCAGTCCTTTCATCATAAATACAGTCAGCCACGTTGCCATCTATCGTCCGGTAGCGCCTGATCTGCAGAATTCCCGGAATGGAAACCTTGATCGGTTGATCAGAGAGTTTAATCTTCGGCTCCCACTCACAGCCGGGCTTGCGTATTGCGGCCAGCTTGTACACACCGCCCAGTGATGAAACCATCAATTTAGTGCCCACGCCCCAGACCGCAATCGCCGCGTCTTGCATCCGGAGACTTTGAATCAAGAACTCGTTCAGCTCGTTGGTGGCAACGATCGATGTCTTGCGAAAGTCAGCCTCGTCGAGCAGGCGGCGGGCGCGCTTACTTAACCGTGCCAGATCGCCCGAATCCAGGCGGATGCCGAGCATCTCAAATCCATTGGAGCGCAGTTGCCGTCCGACCTCGATTGCATGGCGTACCCCCTCAATACTTCCATAGGTGTCGACGAGAAAAAGACAGTTGTTGGGCAGAGTGCGGGCGTAAGCCATAAAGGCGTCCAGCTCTGTGTCAAAGCTCATCACCAGGCTGTGCGCCATCGTGCCTTTTAAATCTTTGACTGGAATTCCGAAGTGCTTTGCGGCCAAAACGCTCGAGGTACCGGCAAAGCCTCCGATGTACGCGCTCCTGGTGGCCGTCAAAGAGCCGTCCATGCCTGGAGCACGCCTGGCGCTGAAGTCGTAAACCGGCGCTTCGCCCGCCGCCCAGGAGATACGCGCCGCCTCAGTGGCTATCGCCGTAGCGTAGTTCCCCAAATTGAGCAAAGCGGTTTCGACGAGTTGGGCCTGCAGCAAGGGCCCACGAATTCTTAAGAGTGGCTCTTGCGGGAACACGATTGTCCCTTCCGGCACCGCGTCCACATCGAGACTGAATTCCAGGCAACTCAGATATCTAAGGTATTCAGGGCTGAAGAGAGCCCTTCCGTCGTTTCCTGGGATGGAAGAAAGGAAATCTATATCATCGTTTTCAAACTTGAGATTTTCCAGGTAATCGATAATGGCTTCCAGTCCGCTGGCAACTGTGTACCCGCCGCTGGCAGGATTCGCGCGATAAAAATGATGAAACACACCGTCCCATTCCGCCATACCCTCTGCCCAATAGACCTGACCCATCGTTAGTTGGTAGAGGTCAGTAAAAAGCGTCATGTTGTGCCCGTATGGAAGCGTTTTGTAGCTCACAAGATCTCCTTTTCAGATTAGTTAGCGTCCATATAACGCTAACCTAGGCGTAGATTATACGCTTAGAGGCGACTTGTCAAGCACAAGTTTGGTCAGTGGATCAGCTTGAAAGCTTCTTTCACAAATAAGAGGCAACGTCCTTACTGGGACCGTCCGCAAGAGTCACAGCAATATGTCGCAATATGAGATAACAAAATTAGAGCGTGCTGACGCACGCTCGGCGGGCGAGACGCCCCATGGACCCAGTGAAAGAGATACGCAGCTGGCAGCAACGTTTATTTCACTTCGTCGCTACCAGCACTCTTGGATCTGGTTCTACTATTCAGCCAGCCATTGAGGTGTGCTGAAAGCTTCTTTGCCTCGAAGTAAGAAATGTACTCCTTGTCGGTTCTCACGAATCTGTCGTTCTCGTCGTAGATAACTACCTTCCACAAACCGGTGTAAGGAACTCGGTCAGGCGGATTCTCAGGCATCGGCTCAAGCGCGGCTCGGAACATTGTGCCACGTATGATACGCATTTTCAGAGGATACACAAGGCTTATTCAACCTGCTTCAGTTGATTGCGGCACGAAGCTGACTAGCCAGGGCAGGATTGATGCTCGTGAGGGCATTGTATTCCTCCAGCGCGAGCGCCTTGTCATTTATCGAAATGTACGCCAGGCCTAAATTGTAGTGAGCTTGCGCGAGGCCGGGCTTCAGTTTCAGCACCTCCTTATAAGCCTCGATGGCTTCCGAGAAGCGTCCCCCATTGTAGAGTGCTTCCCCCAGAATGAAATGCGCCGCGGCGTTATTTGGTTCAATAATCGTCGCCTGTTTAAGAGCGTCGGCGGCTTCCCTATAGCGTTTCAAACCATTGTAGGCATTCCCCAAATTCTTGTAGGCCTGCGACAAAACCTCTTCCCTGTTTTGCAATCCCTGCTTATAAGCCTCACCCGTTACTCCCAGCAAAGCGATCGCCTTCTGACACGCTTCGATCGACTCGGGGAAGCGCTCAGAGTGGTTGTATGCATAACCCAGATTGTTGTAGATCTCGGGATTGTTGGGATCCATTTTGAGCAGCTGATTGTACGTTTCGATTGCCTCGGCGTAACGATTCAAACGGATCAGCGAAAAGCCCAGAGGCATATAGACAGGCTGATAATCCGGTTTTAGCTTGAGCGCGTCACGGTAAGCGTCGACCGCATCGGAGAAGCGGCCCTGATCAAGATAGATGTTTCCCAGTCCGGCAAAGGCCCGGTGGTCCTTGGGATCCTGCTTTGCGGCCAGCTTGTATTGCCCTTCCGCCTCGGAGTAGCGAGGCGCCGGGGCGCTGCGAGCTTCGTTTCCTTTAGCGATGATTTGGTCCTGTGTCCGTAGATTAGGAGTTCTGTCGCGACTGCCGCTAATTCGGCCGCCACCCGCTACGGTCTTTGGGTTTTCCGGCCGCCGAAAGATCAGGGCTGCGCCACCAACGAGGTCGCGCTCAATACTGCCGCCCGAGGCTTGCTGCGCGCCAGGTTGAGCAACGCTGGTATTCACAGCACCGAAGGCAAACAAGACTACTAAAGATAACCAGTACGATCTTTTCATGGGTGCAGTTATCCTGATCGGCAAACCAAATTCTCCCGCATGATTACAACATCATTCTCGCGCTCACTCAAGCTAGTGGGACAGACTTCAGTCTGTGATCGGTAGATGGATGCAACTTAGAGTGTAAGCGGAGCCGACACAGACTGAAGTCTATGCCACCGTTAATTCAAGGCGTCCAACTGCAAGCCTACCGGATCGGCGCCGGCGCCCTTGATCCCATCTATCACCTTCGCCACTTCCCCATAGCTAATTGAGCGTGGTGCCTTAATAAAGACCGTCTTCTCGATCCGGTAGTCGTCGGGAAGATCCGCGCGCATAAGGAGATCGTCCCTGTACACATGATTGTTTTTTCGTTGCTTGAAAAGTTCGACGAGAGCGGTGCTTAACTTTGAACCGTCGTAAACGCTGCCCATATCAGAAAGCCCATTCAACTTAAGCGTATGATCCAGTTCAATCGTTACCACAAGCGTCTTTGGATTAGGCGGGATATTGCGCTGATCCTTATCAGGTGGTGAAGGAAGCTTGGCCACAAAGCGACTGGGCCTTAGGGGAGCCGCCACCATGAAGATAATCAGCAACACGAGCAACACATCTATTAGGGGAGTTACGTTAATGAATGGCGATGGATTGGTGGCGGCTTCATTGGTTGAACTCATGGTTGCTTGCTCCCGAATCTATAAACATGGCGCCCCCGCTAGTGGAGTCGGTCGGAAAAATCTTGTCTTGCCGTTTTCCCCGTCCAACCTCAGTGTGCTCCGTTTCTCCGTGGTGATAAAAGCCCCGAAAACCATTCACCACTGAGGCACGGAGAACACTGAGAACGCGCAGCAGGATCAGAAACATGATTTTTCCGGAGTGAAATCCCGCAACTCCTCACGAACGCACGATGCTGAATCAAGAAGTCCTAGCGATATTGCGCTTTCAAATCCAACTCTTGTTCAACAACAGCAGGAATTATACCTGAGCACAGACTGAAGTCTGGGCCACTTAAGCTCTTTAGACAAAATGAACCCAAAAATGTTCCCTACCTCTCAAACTGAGTCTGCGTTTCCGGCGTTGAGTCCACACGTCCTGTCATGTGCAAGTTAGGAGCGTCATAACAGAATGAATAATTGAAGATTTGAATTCCGCCTTACCGCGGTAGGGTATGTAGAGCTTATTTTTCGATCGGTTTACTGGAAGATGAAACCAATGACCAGGCAAGCAGCCCACAAAGAGTGAACCCAAACGAATTGAGAATCCCGTGACTCATCGCCATCTGCGGTATGTCGACGATCACTGTTTTGGCAACGATGCTGTAAGCATAAAGGCAAGCAAATATCATTGCGCAGATGCTGGAGAGTGAAGAAGCTACGAGCAAGGTTTGGGCTGCGAAAGAATTGAGTGATCGCAGCACCCAACCAACGACGAGAACGGCCAACAGGATAAGCCCGGTTGAAATGATCAATGCTCCGACCAGTGCCAGAGCCGGTGAAAACGTAATTCCTGCGGCAATGAGAGGCATACTGCCGATAATGCAAATCCCCGCCAAGGCAAAGACTTTTGACAATGGCTGTGAGCCCGGTAACGTGCGACCTGCCAGACCGGCAAGAATTGGGGCCGCAAAACCCGCAAAGTGAAAGTGCATGGCCGTTAGCAGCACTATCGTGTCGCCAAACCCTATCGGCTGGATACCCAGTCTTGAAACAACAAGCCATATACCACCCACCGGCAGGTAGAGCATTCCGGCATCGATACACATCTCTCGTGAAAATACGGGCCCGCGTCGGAGCAGTCGCAGAAATCCAAAGACCGCGATCATTACAGTAACGAGTAACCACGAAGAGGCAAGAATTGCGGCGGATCCACCCGAATACAGCAAGAACGAAACCGCGCCAGCTACCGCTCCTACGGGCTGAGCCAGAATTGCAGCTCGATAGAGCAGCGAATTGTTTTCCGACTGGGCATTCGGAACGAGCGAAAGGCCCAGAGGAATGATCACCAGGATACCCAACAGGAGAATCTTCTGGATCAACTCGGTTTCATTGGAATCGCTGGTTCCAATCAATAGGAAGGCAAACCACACTACTGCTCCCATCGTGGCGCTTATCCGGGCATTGTGAGTTGGGTTGTACATTCAGTTGTACTAGCTCTAGTTCTGCGAATTCATTCCGGTGATTACAACGCGCGCCACCGTAGGAATAATCTCCCGTTCGTTTGCGTGATCCGTAGTGAATGTGACCAGGACAAACCTTGCTCCTTTTGGCAGTTCGATATAGGCCGCATCGTGCCTGGTCGTGCTGGTCCAACCGGCCTTCGACCAAAGTTTGACGCCATCCATTCCCTGCAACGCTATCCCCGTAAATCCGTGACCTTGGTCGTCCGCATCCTGTGAGGCGCCAGCATAGTTGCGCTTCAGCAGTTCCATCATTTGAGCGCTTCGCCCCGCACTCACGGCCTTCCCAGTAACGATTTCCTGCAGGAGGCGCGCAGTGGCGTCAGTGGTTAGCTTGTTGCGATTCTCCCCATTTGGACCACGTGAGATTCGTTCTCGCCCGTAAGCATCTTCGCAGAAGGTTTTCTGATTGACGTTGATGTTTGTGTAGCCTAGCGAGCTGAAGTAACGGTTTACAGCATTCCTTTGTTGCTGCCACTCTTCCATCTCTTTCGGCGGCAACTCATATCCACCTGTGGTCTTCGTCAGGACATCCACTACGTATTGCGTTGCCTCGTTAGAGGAATCGACAATCATGTCTTTCACAGCGCGTTTGAGTTCAGCAGTTTCCTGAATCTTGTTGTCTTCGAGCCAACGATGAACTGCGGCGAGGTAAAAAAGCTTTACAACGCTGGCAGGATAGATTCTTTCATTCCCGCGGAAACTTGCCTTTACCGGATGTTGCGCATCCCGCAGATCAATCAGAGTAATTGACAGGTTCTCTTCTTTTAATCCCTTGTCCTTAAACTTCTCCAGCGCTGTCCGCGCTGCTTCGTCAACTAGTTCCTGCGCTGTCTTCGACGACCGCAGGCTGTCGGATGAGGCATACGTAAAACCGTTGCGGCACACCAGAAGTAGGATCATGAAGAGAGTTACTTTGCTTCGCGACATGTTTTTTTGATTCTCCTCGGATGGACAATGAAGACGAACGAGCCTCAGATTATTACGCGGGGCGACAAAATCCAAGATCGCAGAGGTTGCCAGCTTCTCATTCACACCCGGCTTCAGCCGGGTGTGAGCTTGAGCATGAGAGAAAACCGTTTTAACGGCTTCTCGTTACGCCGTTCAAGACCGCAACGGTTTCACGAAGAGTTTCATCGTGAGAGCTAATCAGATTCGTGAGTAGGAGTGAGTTTGCAATGGTGAGCTGTCCTTTCGTTGTGGGCTTTGTGCGTCGAGAAACTGTTAAAACGGTTTCCATGCACATGCAACCCGACACCCGGCTAAAGCCGGGTTTCCCCAGGCTTTAGCCTGGGGTTAGAGGCACTTTAGAACCTGTAACCGTTTCAACGGTTTCGAGATTCACTTGAAATCGCATTTATTTCGAAGGGATTTCGGAAACCGTTAAAACGGTTGCCGAGATTTGCGCGCACACTGATCCCCAGGCTGAAGCCTGGGGTGAATGAGAAGTTGAATTTTGACACAACTGCCGTGAGTGGGATTCAACGTTTGATATTGACTCGTAAAAAGCAGACTGTTCGTGTGGGTTCGTGTCTTCGTTTCGTGTCATTTCGTGGATCGTTTTACTTGCGTGAGTCGGCACGTTCCAAAGCAGATCCACGAAATGAGTTAGAGGAGGTGAGTATGGACCGTACCATCAGAAAAAACAGCGCGACCACTATTTCGCTGTTGGGTGTTGTAGTGTTTGGAGCGGGTTGGATGCAGAAACAAAAGGAGAAAAGGCCCATGCCGGAACCAGTCCAGGTTCGATTCATTAATCGCTCGCCAGTGGGTTACTCAAACGTCGTTGAGGTACGCGGTGGACGCACGCTTTACATCGCCGGACAAGTCGCAGTTGACCAGAACGGAACGCTGGTTGGTCCCGGTGATTTTCGTGTCCAGGCGAAGCAGGTATTCGAAAACCTTAAGTCGCGTCTCGCAGAGGCCGGAGCGTCGTTCAAAGACGTGGTTAAGCTGAATTACTATGTTACCGATGCTACTGATGTGCAGGCATTGCGCGACATTCGGAACAACTATGTAAATACAGAGAGTCCACCTGCCAGTACGTTAGTGGTGGTGAAACGGCTTGTACGTGAGGAGTACCTGCTCGAAATCGAAGCGATTGCCGTAGCCGGTGAATGAATTTAACTCTGATCCGGAATTTCAGCCTCGACTAGTTTTCCCAGCAGCGTAAGCGATTCCTGCCAACCGAGATAGCAAGCCTCAGCCGGAATGACACCGGGCACTCCCTCTTGCACGATGTTCAACTCTGTCCCGCAAGACACCTGCTTCAACGTGATCGTCGTTTGCATTTCTCCGGGCAGATTCGGGTCGTCGAATCTGTCGGTGTGGCGGATCCGTTCGTGTGGCGTCAGCTCAAGATACTCTCCACCGAACGAGTGGCTCTTCCCGGTGGTGAAATTGGTGAACGACATCCTGTAAGTGCCTCCGACTTTGGCCTCGAGATGATGAACCTGGCCCGTGAATCCATTTGGTGGAAGCCACTTGACTATTGCGTTTGCATCAAGGAATGCCCGATAAACTCTCTCCGGCGATGCCCGCAGCACTCGGTGGAGTCGGATGGTGTTTGTGTTGCTTGTTGTCATAATTTTTCCTCGTATCATTACTGGCGGAACCAAGCTGCCTTTAGCGAATATGTCGGGGTACGATCGCTCGCAATTGCGAGTCGCGCACGAAATTTGTTTTCGGATGTACTTAACCGCCGGCGATTGCCCCAATGATGTAAAACGGCTCCGCTCCTGATGCGATCGCCTGGGGCAGCGGAGCGTCCGCTGGTTGGTGGGTCACATCCTCCCCGCAGGCAAAGAATCTCAGAAATGGCCGGCGTTCTCCCGTGACGTGCTCACGAATCGTCCCACGCAGCATCGGATACTGTGTCTCGAGTGCATCGAGGATCGAGCCTCGGGTCACTTCGCCGTCAACCTCGATTTGTACGTCTCCGCTGACGCCCGCAAGCGTTCGCAAATGTGGTGGAAGCACAACCAGAATCATGTCAGCGTCTGGACCTCCACTGAAAGCACCGCCGGAAGATCTCGAACAATGGGGGCCCACGTCTCTCCGGCATCGGCCGATGCATATACCTGTCCGCCGGTCGTACCAAAATACACGCCACACGAATCAAGCGAGTCGACGGCCATCGCGTCGCGCAGCACGTTGACGTAGCAGTTGCTTTGAGGCAAGCCTTTGGTGAGTGGCTCCCATTCGTTGCCACCGGTTCGGCTGCGATAGACCCGCAGCTTACCATCGGGTGGATAGTGCTCGCCATCGCTCTTGATTGGCACGACGTAGATCGTCTCGGGTTCATGCGCGTGAACGTCAATCACAAATCCGAAATCGGTCGGCAGGTTCCCGCTGATCTCTTGCCACGAGTCGCCCGAGTCGTTGCTACGCATGACGTCCCAGTGTTTCTGCATGAACAGCACGTTTGGGTGTGAGGGATGCATCGCAATGCGATGAACGCAGTGGCCCACCTCTGCGGTCGGATCAGGAATATATTGCGAATGCAGTCCCCGGTTAATTGGTTTCCAACTGGCGCCCGCGTCATTACTGCGAAACGCGCCCGCCGCAGAGATTGCAACAAAAATCCTTTCCCGATTGCTGGAATCCAAAAGAATGGTGTGCAGGCACATGCCGCCGGCTCCGGGCTGCCAAAGCGATCCCGTACCGTGGCCGCGCAATCCGGAAAGTTCTTGCCAGGTCTGACCGCCGTTGGTCGAGCGGAACAGGGCGGCGTCTTCGACACCGGCATAAACAGTATCCGGATCGTCGAGCGAAGGTTCCAGATGCCAGACTCGTTTGAACTCCCAGGGATGCGGCTTGCCGTCATACCATTGATGGGTAGTGAGCGGTTTACCGGTCTCAGCCGAAGTGTCGTAAACAAACTTGTTGCTCTCGCCCTTGGGCGACCCTTCGGGCGTCGTAGTCGGCTCGCCGGCCGGCGTCCCTGGTTGGAACCACGTCCTGCCGCCGTCGTCGGAGCGTTGAATAATCTGCCCGAACCAACCGCTGGTTTGCGACGCGTAAATGCGGTCCCGATCCGCGGCCGAACCTTTGACGTGATAGATCTCCCATCCGGCAAAATGAGGACCACTTACGTCCCATTTTTCGCGCTTTCCATCTGACGTAAGAATGAATGCACCCTTGCGGGTGCCTACGAGTACTCGTACATTGCTCATCTTTCACTCCTTCTTAGTAACTTAACAGCAAATCCAACTCCTTTAAACAGTGTGTCGAACGACAACAGGCGAAATCGACATTTGCGAGAAAAATTTTGTTATTAAGTGTGCCGAGCAAGCTATTGCTGTGGCGGTCGTATTTTGAAGATTGACCCGTCGCTACCGCGACCGGTTCTGTGGTTGACGGACAGCCCAGGCTCTTTCGTCGTGACCATGGCCGGACAGATGGCCACATATGGTCACCAACAGACATGCTCACTGCGCCTGAGCGACTCCAAATTGCTACTGATTGCTAGCAAAATGTGTGGCGGGAAAGTTGCTAACACAGCCACGGCAATGACCAGGACAATGCTCAGGATTACAGTTTCGTTTCTCAAGAAGGAAGGGAGTAAGTGGAATGGCTAACAAAAAGCTCGCGGGAAAAGTTGCGGTTGTAACTGGTGCCTCGAAAGGAATCGGCGCTGCTGTGGCAAAGTATCTTGCCGTCGAAGGCGCGTCTGTGGTGGTTAACTACGCATCCTCCAGGGACGATGCGGACCAGGTCGTGAATGAAATTGTAAAAGAGGGCGGAAAGGCAATCGCGGTCCAAGCCGATGTTGCGAAGAAGAAAGACATCGAACACCTCTTCGCGGAAACAAAGAAAGCATTTGGTCGGCTAGATATTCTGGTTAACAATGCCGGCGTGTACCACTTCGCACCGCTCGAAGAGGCAACGGAAGATGAGTTTCATCGGCAGTTCAGTGTCAATGTCTTCGGTCTGATTCTGGCAACGCGCGAGGCGTTGAAGTATTTTGGGGCCGAGGGTGGCAGCGTAATCAATATCGGCTCGACCATAAGTTCCCTGACGCCTCCGACGACAGTGGTCTACACGGCAACCAAAGGAGCCGTAGATGCAATCACGCGTGTGCTGGCGAAGGAGCTTGGGCCAAAGAAGATCCGGGTCAATTCAATTAATCCTGGTGTAGTCGAGACTGAGGGCTATCACACTTTGGGAATACCGGGAAGCGACTTTGAGAAGCAAGCGATCACCCAAACGCCGCTGGGTCGCATCGGTCAGCCGCGCGACATTGCACCCGCTGTTGCTTTTCTTGCGTCGTCGGACAGCGCGTGGGTCACGGGAGAAATACTCCACGTCGCAGGAGGACTGAGCTGATAGAATTTGTAGGGGCGGCACTCCGTGGCCGCCCCAATGTGTTTGTCGGAAAAAACGCTTTATCGCTTCTTCTCTGTGCGTCCTCAGTGTTCTCTGTGTCTCTGTGGTATCTACTTCTGTGAGTAAATTCAACCACAGAGACAGAGAGAACACTAAGGACGCACGGAGAAACCCGCAATTTGATATTTTCCGACAGACTCCAACGTGGTCGCCGAACATCGCGCCACGGGCGGCCACTGAGTGCCGACCCTACAAACATGCCAACCGATAAACCCTGGACACAGGTTTTGGTATCCTTGAGTGGCAGCAAAGATAGTTGTCTCGCCCAGCACGAAATTCAGCAGTCGCATGAATACAAAGTTGCCGCCCTCCTGACTACCATCACCGAAGAGTACGATCGAGTCAGCATGCATGGGGCAGGAGTGTTGGGTTCGATGGCCCGAACTTCGTCTGCGGCCGAAGCGTTGATCGGCGCGTGTTGATTGGACGCGCCGCGATAACATGTGGGAGTAGAGCAATTCGATGCGAACCACGATGCTGTTGTTAATGCTGATTCTATCGATTGGTGCAGGCCCAGTAACAACAGGGCTCGCCCGGCGAGGCAACAGTTCTTCAACTTCAAACGACCTCGCCGGCACATCGTGGCAGCTAGTAAAGTTTCAAGGGAGCGACGGCAGCACGCTCGTGCCCGACGATAGGTCCAAGTACACAATAACCTTTGGAACCAACGGCCGCGCAACGGTTCGCGTCGACTGCAATCGCGGAGGTGGTAGTTGGAAATACAAAGGACCGAATCAGATCCAATTTGGTGCCATGTCAATAACGCGCACGAAATGCGGGCCGAATTCGCTGCACGATCGCATCGTCAGAGAAGGAGCAGCCGTTCGCGACTACCTGATCAAGGACGGCCATCTATTCTTATCGCTGATGGAAGACGGCGCCGCCTACGAATTGGAGCCTCTCGCACGTTCACGCTCGCCTGTGAGGAAGCGGTAGCGACGTGTTTTCAAACCGAGCACCCTCACTGAAGTCACGGCGAATCCCGCCTGGATTGTTCGTGTTGGTTCGTGTCTTCGTTTCGTGTGACTTCGTGGATCGTTTTGGTGCTGATGGAAGCACTAGCATTCAACTTACGCCACGGCTTTGCCGCCTGATGTGCGGCGTGGCTCTGCCTCGCCGGAAGATCCGATGTCATGAGATTGGGCTTCGCCCCCGGTTCGGGCTGAGCCCTCTGTCCTTATTTAAGTAGATGGCGAGCAAAGTTTGAAGTCGCTCTCAAATGAGTCAGGGCAGAGCCCGCACCAGGGGCGAAGCCCGCTACGAGTTGACCCAGGGACGGCGAGGCACAGCCATCGCCGCACATCAGGCGGCAAAGCCGGTGCGATGAAAATAGAATCTTCACTATCTGACCAAATGCCATCAGTTGGGTGAGAGTCTCTCACGCGACCAAAGCCGCAATAAAGCGCAGGCTCCAGCGAGGTTACGGCGGCGCTAAGTTTATCCCATTTAGTCTGAACCCCCCTCGCCTTCTTTGCATATTTCTAACACTTTTCTTGTGGTTGCCTCACCGTTTAAAAACGAGCACAAAGTTTGCAGCGTTCCGTCCGCACTCCTGCTTTGGGAGTACCCCTGAGATTGTAACCATTGGATGCCGCCCCGTATTCACGCAATTGCTGCTCATGGTGAGGGTTTCGCTGCCTCACGGAGAGGAGTGTTACCGTGCAAGTACTGAATAAGAACCGTTGGCTTTTCATACTCGCCAGCCTGACGATTGTTGGAACTCTTACGTTGGAGGGTTTCTCTACTACCAAATTCAAAAAGAGAAAGAGCCAGCATTCGAAATCTGCTGCCGCCCTTTGGCGGGATCCAGGAAACATACGCAATCGCGATCTCTATTACGGTCCCGGATCGAAAGCGCTCGCGCCGCTACCTCCCTTCCGCTTCGTCAAAGAAGTCAAAGAGGGCGGCATGCCTAAGTTCGACATCGAAGACGCGCGCGGCGTCAAATGGCGGGTTAAGCTCGGTCCAGAAGCCCAGTCTGAGACGGTCGCGAGCCGTTTTGTGTGGGCTGTCGGCTACAACGCCGAAGAATCCTACTACCTGGATCGAGCGCGCATCCACGGCTTGCGGAAATTGTCTCGCGGGCAGAAGTACGTCGATGGCGACTCGGTGCGCGGCGCCCGATTCGAGCCGCGACGCGAAAATGTCGATCGCGGTAAAGAGTGGGGCTGGTCGAAAAACCCATTCAAAAACACGCGCGAGCTGAATGGATTAAAGACGATGATGGTGCTGCTGAATAATTGGGACACCTTCAAAAAGAACAACCGCGTGCTTCACGACAAGAATTCAGCAGAAGCGAGGTACACCGTTACGGATCTCGGCGCTACTTTGGGCGCCGCCGGCGGTTTTGGCGGCCGCCGATCCAAGGGCAACGTGAAGGATTTCGAGCGCCGCCGATTGGTCAGCAAGGTCGAAGGCGAGAAGGTGAAGTTCAACTACGATTTGAAACCAAAGAAGTTCGGTTTATTGAGTATCGTTTACCCACCCTACTTTTTCCGACAACGGAAAGCAACGAACGCTATGCAGAGCGTACCTGTGAGCGACGCCTCATGGATCGGTTCGCAGCTCGCCCAGCTGTCTGACAATCAACTGCGCGACAGCTTCCACGCCGCCGGCTACGATCTCGCGACGACGGAACGGTATGTGCGCGCGTTGCGAAACCGCATCAATGAATTGAATCGATTGCAGCAGGCTCAGCTGGCGTCTCGACGCCGCCGAACGCAATAGCGTGGGTGGATTTTTCATGCATGAGTCGGCACGTTCTAAAAGCAGCCCACGAAACGACACGAAACGAAGAGACGAAATCAAAGCAACTAATCCATCATTTCTTTCCCTTCTTCTTCGGCCTGCAAAGTTTCTCGCGCAAGGTTTTGTTCCCGAGGGTGGTTGCGTCGGGAGGAATCAGTGCGAGCATTGGCTGCTTTAGTGGTCCGACGATGATCATGTCGCCTGAGTATTCGCGAAAGCGCAGCGCTACCACTATCTCAGATACAGAGTTCCGGTCGGGGCTAACTTGAGAAACCTGGTGCGCCCGGGCTCTGCAAAGCAGGTGCTGGCTTGCCTGTTGTGGTCCAGTCCGGCTTGGAAGATGGGAGCGCGGGATAGTTGGATTGGCTGGACCAATCACAAGCGGGCACGCAATCTTCAGCTCGTGGTAAACAACTCACGGTTTCTGATTCTCCCTTGGGTGCGCGTGCGCAATCTCGCCAGCATTATTCTTTCTTTTTGTGCCCGGCAACTGCCCGCGGACTGGGAACGCCTTTATGGCTATCGCCCGCTGCATTTAGAGACGCTGGTAGACAGTTGCAAGGTCCGTGGAGATCTCTCCTCGATGTTGCTGATGGCGAAAGAAGGAGCGCAGCGCAGTGACCAGCGACTTGGCTCGTACGGAGTTGAGTTGGCGGGCCTGGCGCTGCACGAAGCCCGTTACATCCGCCGCTCGAAGGCGGGAAAGATTCACTCTTCCGTTCTTAAAGTGCTCGTTGAGAAATCGATCCACAAGCGGCACATAGGTGAGCAATGTAGCTTGAGATGGTCTTACCTTGCGTTCCCTTTGCCACCAGGTAGTGAAGCCGCACCACCCCGTCTGAAAAATGTTTGCAGGAGCGGAGACTCAGCTGAATTTCTCGCCGTCCAGGTCCCAAGAGTGGAATGCCCTCCCCAATTAGCGTTGGTATTACATGAATGATGAACTCGTCGATCTGGTCTTGGTCGACGAATGCCCCGATCAGTGCAGCACCCCCCATCATCCAGATGTTCTTGCCCGCTGAGCCCGGAGATGTTTCGCGAACGCCGCTGGCTCTTCACTGACGAATTCCACTCCAGGTGCCCTGACCAGGCCAGTCGCATTTCGGGAAAAGACGTAGTGTTTGGGCTGCGTCTCGAATCGGGCTCCGTGCTGAAGGCCGAACTCATATGTCTTTCGCCCAAGCACGATCGAATCGATAGATCGGCGGAATGCTCCCATGCCGTAGTCACCAGCCGTCCGTGGACGATTCAGCCAATCAACGCTGCCGTCGGGGCGAGCAATGAAGCCGTCAGCACTTGTGGCGATGTATACAACAATCTTTCGCATGTTTACTCTAGGCGGTCTAACGTTCGAGCTGAGGCGGGGCCGACAGCAAGGGCAAAAACCTTCAAATCAACCGCTACGTTAGCGCCCGGCAAATCGGCGAAGAGATACTTGCTGATGAACTTCACGCCCACAGCGCCAGAACGAGACTGAGCGTCCCACCGATAAGAGCCACTTCGATGCTTTCCGTCAGAGACTGGCGCAGCGGCCGCAGCCGACTGGCGCCCAACGCGGCGCGGACTGCGAGTTCTCGCGATCGGGAGGCGGTGCGAACCAGCTGGAGATTTGCTAAGTTCGCACAGGCAATCAGCAAAACAAAGCCGGCGAGGCCAAAGGTGAACCACATCACCTTTCTGCCGATATCATCAGACATCGAGCGCTGGAGGGGTTCAAGACGAAGACTCTCGCCGCTGTTCGACGAGTTTTCTTTCCCGATGTTGGCCGCAAGGGTAACCATGCTTTGCTGGGCCTGCTCGATGGATACTCCAGGCCTAAGGCGAGCGAAGGAAGATAGATAGTTGTTGTCGCGCTTTTTCTTTTGATCAGCGTTGAATGCCAGCGGCTGCCAGATATCAACCGTTCCCCAAAGGATGGGGTGATCAAAGCCGGGCGGCATTACGCCGACGATCATCACTGTCTTTCCATCCAATTGGACAGTGCGTCCCACAATGTTTGGATCGCCTCCAAAGCGTCGCGTCCAAAATCGGTCGCTAAGCACTATGACGTTGTCGGCGCCAGGCTCGAATTCTTCCGGTTTGAAAACACGACCTCGCGCAGGCGCAACACCCAGCAGTGGAAAGAAGTCAGCGGTTCCCGCCAGTCCGAGCAGTCGTTCAGCCATCTGTCCCTGCTCAACCAGATTGCGGCTGACAAAGTTGTACGCCGCCATCTTCTCAAAGACTGTGTTCTTTTCACGCTGATCGAGGAAGTTGGCAGGTGAATGAGGCCAGCTCTGCGAATGCGGCGAAGTTCGAAGCACGCGCACCAGCTGCGAAGACTGTGGATAGGGAAGCGAGCGAAAGAGAAGAGTATTCAGGACGCTAAACATCGCGGTGTTTGCGCCAATTCCCAACGCTAAGGTCAGCGCTGCCACTGCAGTAAAGCCTTTGTGCTTGAGCAGCATTCGAACGCTGTAGCGTGCATCCTGAAGCAAACTTGTCAATTTTCCAATCCCCCCGTTCGAACCAGACTATCGACGGATCCAGCTTTGTTACCCTTCGAGCGGAAATATTGTCCACAACAAACACTACTCTCAGTTGTGAATCAGGACTTTGTGGAAAAACACCGCAAACGCTCCAAATGTGACAGCTCTCTGTCGCTAACTCCAACAAAACAAAGTGTCGATGAAACGTATCGGGACATTCTTAACTTTAAGTCGTACCTCTAAGTGTAAGGATTCAAACGCTCGATCATCTTCGGCAGGGACAGGTTGCGACTCAGAGTCCAGGGTTGCGCCGTGATTCACCACCCGTAAAGATTCCTTTACCTCCCAGTCCAGATCTCCGTTAGAATGCGTCTACGTTTTGACTCCATAAACTAATTGGTAGCGCCCATCCAGCAATGCAGAACTATGATCTTATTGTGATCGGTTCCGGGCCCGCCGGACAGCGTGCCGCTATTCAAGGCGCAAAACTCGGCAAACGAGTCGCGCTCGTTGAAAAGCGTGAGGTTGTTGGTGGAGCGTGCATTAATACCGGAACAATTCCTAGTAAGTCGATGCGCGAAGCTGTGATGCACCTCTCCGGCTATCAGTATCAAAGCATCTATGGCATGAACTATCGCGTGAAAGAGAAGATCACCGTCGCTGACCTCGCCTTTCGCGTCCAGCACGTGATCAAAACCGAGATCGACGTGACCATGGCTCAGCTTTCCCGCAACGGGATCGATGTCCTAACAGGCACGGCACGGTTTCTGGATCCGCATCGCCTGCAGATCGAAAACTCAAATGGTAAATCAGAGTACGAAGCCGACACTGTCGTAATTGCGACCGGTACCCGGCCCGCCGAATCGCCGCAGGTTCCTCTGAACGGCCGGACGATCCTGAATAGCGACCAGATCTTTTGCATGCCTTTCATCCCCAAGACACTGATCGTGGTTGGAGGTGGTGTCATTGGCGTGGAATACACCTCAATGTTTGCAGCGTTGGGTGTGCGCGTCATTCTCATCGAAAAACGTTCCCGGCTGCTGGAGTTTGCCGACCAGGAGATGATTGAAGCACTTTGCTATCACTTGCGAGACAACCGCGTCACACTGCGACTCAATGAAGAGCTTGCCAGCGTTGAGGAAGGGCCCGACGACACTGTGATTGCCAACCTCGAAAGCAAGAAAAAGATTTCCGGCGATGTCCTTTTGTACGCGGTGGGACGGCAAGGCAACGTTGACGATCTCAATTTGGCTGCGGCAGGACTGGAATCTGACAACCGTGGCCGAATTGCCGTCGACAGTAACTATCGCACCAAACAATCAAACATCTATGCCGCTGGTGATGTTATTGGTTTCCCCAGTCTGGCGTCAGTTTCAATGGAGCAGGGAAGAATGGCGGTAGGCAATGCACTCGGCACGCAGGTAAAGTCAGACCCTTCGAGTTATCCTTACGGTATTTACACAATTCCCGAAATTTCTTTTGTGGGAAAGACGGAGGAGCAACTTACTGAAGAAGACGTTCCCTACGAAGTTGGCGTTGCCTATTACCGCGAGATTGCCCGCGGCCAGATTCGCGGGGACACTACAGGTCGGTTGAAGCTGATCTTCCACCGTGAGACGAAAGAAGTGTTAGGAGTGCACATCATTGGTGAAGGCGCCTCGGAGATTCTACATATCGGTCAGGCTGTCTTAATCTTGAAAGGCACCATCGATTACTTCGTCAACACTGTCTTCAACTATCCAACCCTCGCGGAGTGCTACAAAGCCGCTGCGTTCAACGGTCTGAACAAGCTGACAAGGTTTTAGCTTGGTGTGATGCTATTCTGGGGTCAGAAAATTTGTGTCAAGAACACCTGGACTCTCGATCCCGGCTCCACTGAGAACTCGAGGTTTTTATGGCCCGTACAATCGGCGCACTAGTAACGGAACACATTGCCGTCAGCCTGATTGAGAATAATCAGATTGTGAGACCCGTGCGCAGGTTTCCCGAAGCCGGGAATCTTTCTGATGCTCTGGATGGCATGCCCGCAGAAGAGATTGTGCAGAGCATCGCCCGGGAGATTGAGTTGGTAGCTCAAGGTCAGTCAGTACAGGCTATAGGCGTGGGTTTTCCGGGTATCAGTCGTAACGGCTTGATCGAAGAATGTCCCAACCTGAAGCAGACAAAGGGACTAAGATTCTCAGAGTTATTAACCGATTTTCTAAAGCGCAAGGAGATAACGGCGCCGGTGCACCTGCTTAACGATGCCGCCGCTTTGGCAGCCGGAATTGCAGCGACCAGGGGTGAGATGGACAGGCTTGTACGCGTTTGGTTTCTCGGAGTAGGTATCGGATTAGGACGGTATCCCCAGGCAAGTAGCTTCATTGAGGCCGGACATTTTGTGGTCACGCTGGATCCTAAGGAAAACCTCTGTGGCTGTGGTGGAATCGGCCATCTTGAAGGCTTGATTGGTCATCGCGCGATGCGGCGGCGTTTTTTGGACCTGGAACCTGAAGAGGTCTTTGCAGAAGCGGCTGCGGGTGACGGGCGATGCCGAGATTTTGTGAAGCTCTGGCACCGCGCCCTGGCAGGAGCGACTGCCACCAACATTCACACCGATGGCCCAGGCAGATTTTACATCTCGGGACCCAATGCAAAGTTTGTCCAGCTTGGTCTACTTGACCAGTACCTAAGGGAAATGGTTCAGATGAGCCCTCTTCAGGGGAGTACGTTCGAAGCTGTGCCCACGAGTGATGAAACAGCTCTAATCGGGGCGGCCCTGAGTGGAGAGCATGCCTTGGCTAAAAGTTAGATTGGCCCTAGTCAATCTTTCGCCAGTGGCGCCTATCACGCCCAATCAGGTCGTCCGATTCCTTTGGTCCCCAGGTTCCAGCCGCGTAATTGGGAAAACTCCTGGGCGGCAGTGCCTTCCAGACGTCTAAAATGGGTTCAACCACACTCCATCCAGCCTCAACCATGTCCGTTCGTTGAAACAGCGTGGCATCGCCGATCATGCAGTCATAAAGCAATCTTTCATAGCCCGTGCTTGACGAAGTCCCGAAATAGTCTGCATAGCGAAAGTCCATGTTCACGGCCCCCATGTAAACGATCGGACCAGGCACCTTCGCGCCAAAGCGCAACGAGATACCTTCGTCGGGCTGCATGTGAACGATGAGTCGGTTGCTGGTGAGCTGCTCGACAGAGGTCTTTCGGAAAAGCATGAATGGCGCGCGCTTAAACTGAATGACTATCTCGGTGAGCCGCTGCGGCAGTCGTTTGCCCGTGCGCAGGTAGAACGGCACATCGTTCCAACGCCAGTTGTCCACCGAGAATTTGGCCGCCACAAAGGTTTCGGTATGGGAGGTCGCTGCCACTTTGTTCTCCGAACGATAGCCAACCACATTATCTCCGTTAAAACTACCTGGTCCATACTGTCCGCGCACTGTATCTGTTATGACCTGCTCTGGCGACAAGGGTTGGATAGCATTCAGAATTTTTGCCTGTTCGTTGCGCACGGCATCCGCCGCAAAAGACATTGGAGGCTCCATCGCTGTCAGAGTAATCAACTGCAGGATGTGATTGGGAACCATATCGCGCAAAGCGCCGGCACCCTCGTAATAAGCCCCTCGCCCCTCTACGCCGAGATTCTCTGCAGCAGTAATCTGGACATGGTCGATGTAGTTCCTATTCCAGACAGGCTCGAATATGCCGTTGCCGAAGCGAAAAACCAGGAGGTTTTGCACCGTCTCTTTACCCAGATAGTGATCGATGCGATAGATCTGATTCTCGCGTAGTACGTCGCGGAGTTCCCGATTGAGGCTACGGGCGGAATCAAGGTCATGACCGAAAGGTTTTTCGATAATGATGCGCCGCCAGCAATCGTTCTCCTCTCGCGCAAGGCCCGTCCGACCGAGGTGCTGAACAATCGGTGAGAAAAGGTCCGGCGAGGTGGCCAGGTAGTAAAAGTAATTTCCACCAGTCTTGAATTAAAGTCAGCGCGAGATGTTTAAGAGATTATGCACCTCGGTGTTGTGAAGGTTAAGCCAAGCGATATCATAATAGAAGCTTTTTTCAAGACCTTTAGCCCATGCTTCCGAGACCGATTGAAATACTGACTTTCGGGCGCTTGCTCTTACTGATCGCCTACTCGGACTGCTCGTTACTCTAACTCGCAGCGCGGAGGTCAGCGGTTGGACCTACTTGTTCTAACTAGCAGTCCTTTATATAGGTCTGGTCCAGTTTGAGGGCCTGACTGCTTCTAGACTGGCGTGCGCCGCAGCAATGAATAGACAGTTGGCGTTACAACGAGCGACAACAACAGCGCCACCGCTAAACCGCCGATCACTGCAATCGCCAGCGGCTGTAATAATTCAGCGCCAGTTCCGAGGGCCAGGGCCAGAGGAAGCATTCCCAACATTGCCGCCAGCGACGTCATTAACACCGGGCGAAAGCGTCGCCGACCCGAACGCAGCAATGCTTCGCGCAGAGTGTCACCCGCCGCCAAGTGGTCTTCAACCGCATCGAGCATCAAGATGCCATTCTTGGCAACGATGCCGACAATCATGATCATACCCATCATTGAAACTACGTTGAGCGTCTTCCGGGTAATGAAGAGAGCGAGCAGAACACCGCCAAGTGCGAGCACCGCCCCGGTAACGATGGCAATTGGATGAGCATACGAGCGAAACTCGATCAGCAAGGTTATGAACACAAGCACTATCGCGAGCACGAGCGAAATCGCGAGTTCCCGAAAACTCGACTGCTGTTCCTGATAGAGCCCGCCGTATTCAATGGTCATTCCCGGCGGCAGTTTGACCTCCTTTGCCAGCAGGCTCTTGATCTCGTCGATTCCCGAACCCAGGTCTTTACCTTCCAGCCGGCCAGTGACGGCAACGGTTTCTCGCAGTCCGTCACGATCGATTTCCGTTTGGCCCTTGTCATAGTCAATATCGGCAACCTGATCAAGCCTGAAGGGGGTGCCCGATAATGAGCGAACTTGCAACGCGCGCACTTTGTCGAGTGAGGTTCGCACATCTGCCGGGAAGATGACGCGTACTCTGATTAGCCGGTCCTGCTGCAGGATTGAAGACGCCGCATCGCCCGACATTGCGGTGGTCACAGCGTTTGCGATGTCCGCAGCGGTTACCCCAAAGCGCGCCGCGCGTTGCGGATCAATATTAAAAGTGATCCCAGGCCCACTGACGACAACGCCACTTTTGGTATCGACGACGTACTTCAGTTTCTTAATTGTTGCTTCGACCTCTTCGGCTTTTTGATGCAGGGCGTTTGCATCTTCACTGAAGAGCTTGATCTCGATTGGTTCCGGCGAGCTGGTTAGATCGCCGATCATGTCGGACAGAATGCCAACGAATTCTATCTCCAGGGCAGGCTCGGACTCTTCAATCTCTCCGCGTAGATCGTTAATGACTTCGCTGGTTGCGCGCGCGTGTCCAGGCTTGAGTTTGACGGCAAAGTCGCCGCTGTTGGGTTCAGTCACGAACAGGCCCAATTCCAGTCCGGTGCGTCGCGAATAGCTTTCGATTTCGGGAGTCTTCCTCAGCAGTTCTTCGACATGCTGCAGCATGCGATCCGTTTCCGCGAGCGACGCGCCGGGAGGAGCCAGATAGTCGAGCACGAATGCGCTCTCATCAAATTGAGGAAGAAACTCTGAGCCGAGCGTGCGATAAAGCAGATAGGAGCCGGCAAGCACTGCAGCAATTAAGACGAGAACGAGCGCACGATTATCGAGCGCGTGACCGAGCACCCATTCATAACGTCGCACAATCGCGCCGAGGATCCGGCCCTGTACTACTTCTTCTTCGTGCTCTGCGGCGCGGGTCTTCTGGCCGCTTTCTCTTTCCCCGTTTCGTCGTTTTGCCCTTACGAAGCGCTCTGCGAGGACCGGTGTAAAAGACAACGCGAGCACCAACGAAGTGAGCAGTGCCACAGCCATTGTGAGCGCGAGCGAGCGAAAGAAAACTCCAGTAACACCCGTGAGCAGAGTAAGCGGAAGAAAGACTACGACCGGCGTGATCGTCGAGCCGATGATCGGCACGGTTATCTCGGAGATTGCGTTCTGCACTGCTGAGCGACGCGACTGGCCGCGCGCCATATGTGTGTAAATGTTCTCGACGACGACTATCGCATCGTCAATCACCAAGCCAATGGCCGCCGCCACGCCGCCGAGCGTCATCAGGTCGAAACTTAATCCGGCGACCCACATCGCCAGAAAGGTGGTGAGCACGGTTACAGGGATAACTAAAATAGCAACAAAGGTCGTGCCCCAGTTACGTAGAAACGCATAAAGAATCGCCACCGATAACAGCAGGCCGATAATGATCGAATCGCGCACGGACTTCATGGACTCGCGCACCAGCAACGACTGGTCGTAGTAGGTTGCTACCTTGATGTCGCCGGGAATCTGTCCGCGCATTGCCGCCAGCTCAGCCTTCACTTCGTCGACTACGGCAACTGTGTTTGCTTCCGGCTGGCGGTTGATGTTTACCAACGCAGCAGGGTGACCATCAGCGGTCACGATCGTGTATTGCGGTTCAACCCCCGCACCAACGGTCGCCACGTCAGCGAGAGTTACGGGAGCATTGTTGATGGTCGCGACTACAATGCCGTTCAACTCCTCGGGCTTCTTTGCCTGACCGCTAACTAGCGCTAGTTCAAGCTGATGGTTTTCTTCGATCAGTCCGGGCGAGATAATGATGTTCGAATTGCGAACCGCGTCCACCACTTGCTGGACCGAAACGTTGTGCGCGACGAGTCGATCGGGATCGACGCGGACGTGAAATTCCCGCACTTTTCCGCCAGCCACGCCCACTGTGGCGATGCCCGGTAAGCGCGCGAGACGCGGACGAATCGTGTACATCGCAATATCACGCAGGCTGGCCTCATCACGCGTGTCGGACGTAAGGCTATAGCCGGTCACGGGAAAGACTGCGAACGTAAGCCGCTCAACATGGAGAATTTCAGCCGTTGGCGGCAACGTCGCTGTCAGTTGCGAAAGACGCGCTTGGACAAACTGCAGGGACTGGAAGATATCGACGTTCCAATTGAAGAAAAGACTGATTTCAACAGATCCGCGCGCAGTTTTTGATCGGATACGCGCGATGCCGGGAATCCCATTCATTGCTTCTTCGATCGGACGAGTAACGGAAACCAGGGTTTGCGAGGCCGGAGCGACGCCGTTGTCCACGATGATGACAATGCGGGGAAAATCTGTGTTCGGGAAAATCGCGACTGGCAGTTGCCACGCCGCATACAATCCTGCTGCGCACAGCAGCGCCACGATTACGATAACCGCGCGCGATTGATTGGAGACGAGACGGGCTATTCTCATGATGTTCTTTTGGAATGCCCGGCCGCCAGAGATCCAAAGCCGTGTCGTCGCTTCGCTCTGCCACCGCTGTTCATAGCATTGGCCTATTTCTCTTCCTCTTTTTTCTGCTCCCCGCCTTCCTTCTTCTCTTCTTCGTCCTTACTAATCTCCACTTTTGTGCCGTCGGCCAGGGCATAGTTGCCTTCGATGACTACCGTGTCGCCGGCCTGCAGTCCCTCGCTGATTTGGATCTTGTCTTTGTTGCGAATGCCGACTGTGACCTTTCTTTCATGAGCAACTGTGTTAGCGTCGACGACCATCACGGTTCCTTCATTGGCATTGGTAGCCTCAAGCGTCACCGCCGAAGCAGGAACGATGATCGCGTCCTTCTTTGAATTGGCGAAGACAGTAACCTGCGCCGCGCCATTGGCGCGCAAGTGGCCAGCGCCATTGGCCAGTGTTACCCAGACTTCGACTGTGCGACTCGTCGGATCGCTCGAGCGGCTGAGAAGCGAGATCTGTCCCCTCATCTCCTCGCCAGAAGTGTCAGTCGGCAGGACGGTAGCCGAGTCCCCAACTTTCATTTGCGCGACGACACTGTCCGCGAACGGGGCCTTGATGATGACCTCGCTGACATCGGCGATGGTGACGAGTTTTCCTCCCGCAGCAGCGAATTCACCTTCATATTGAAACTGATCAGTGACGATGCCGGTGATCGGCGAACGAATGGTGGCATAGCTGAGTTGCGCGTCGAGGGTCGCAAGGTGCTGTTGAGCCTGGGCTGCTCTTGCAGCCGCTAGCGCGCGGTCATTCGGGTTGAGCGATTTTGTCCGAAGAGCTGTCGTTTCCTCAGCCAGACGCAAGTCATTTTCAGCCGTGGTGAGATCCAGTTGCGCGGCTTCGAGATCCTTTTTCGAGATGCCGCCCTTCTCATAAAGCACGAGACGGCGTTCGTAAATAGCGTGCGCGGTTGCGGCCTTAGCGCGTGCGTCACGCAGCGCTTTTGCATCCTGTGCATTTGTTTGCGGAATCGTTCCCGTCGTTACGCTGCGCTCGTTAGCGACCGCTTCGGTAAGCGCCGCATCGGCTTCGGCGCGCTGGGCCTGCAGATCGCGCGACTCAAGCACGACGATGACATCACCGGCTTTGACCACTTTGTTTTTCAAGAGCGCCATCTTCTTGATCTGCGCGCTGATCTTGGCGCCCACATCAGCCTTCTCCCGCGGCCAGATGGTGCCGACCGCAGTCACTTCCGCGGCGATCGGTTGCTTCTCAGCTTTGGCTACCTTAACGCTGACAACCGGGGTTGCTTCTTCGCTGACTTCTGACGAGGAATGCTGCCATTTCCAGATCGCCACTACAAGCACGATCAGGATGAGGGTGACCACCGACGCCCCGATCATCAAGTAGCGCCGGTTTCGCTCTCGCTCTTCATCCAACGGGCGAAGTTCGTCCGAAGAGTTCTCGGGATTCAAATTTGCATTTCGCAACTTGTCAGAATCGTTTTGCGTCATTGTCCTGCCGCCTGTCGAAGGCGCCCGAACGCCGTTTGATAGTCAAAGATTGCCTGATACAGAGCTGTCTTCTGCGCAACCAATGCCGTTTGTGCGTCGGTGACTTCTATAATCTGCGCTTCACCGGCGCGATAGCGCGCGATCGATGCGTCGAGATTACTCTGCGCCAGCGTCACACCACTTCCCGCCAGCCTGAAACGCGCCGCCGCTGAGATCGCTTCAGCCTGCGCTGCGTAGAATTGCTGGACAAACCCGCGCAGCGCCTGGGTTCGCCGCGATTCCGCAACCTGCGCGCGCAAACGCGCCTGCCGCTCTTTGCTTCTGCTCGCCCCCCAGTCAAAGATGGGAATGTTGAGACTCACAGCCGTAGACACGCCGCTATGTGCCTTCAGGCGCGGCCCTCTAAATGAATCGGTATCAAAGCCTCCCAGTATTGAATAGGAAAGACTCGGCAAACGCTCAGCGCGGGCGATGCGCACTTCCTGCTCGGTGGCACGGCGTTCAGCTTCGAACTGCGCGAACTCGGGGCGTTGTGAGATGGCGTCCGCGGTTAATCGCTGGATTTCAGAATCAGCCGGCATCGCCAGAGTGAGATCAGTAGTAGCGATTGGCTGCAAAAAGTCGTAGCCCACCAGTACGCGCAGCGCACCGGCTGTTATCACTTCATTCGCTCGTGCCTTTTCGAGTTCGTCGCGTCGCGCCGTTGTTTGCAATTGCGCGCGTGTGAGATCGACTGACGCTACTTCGCCGCCGCTCAAGAGCAGCGAAGTGATGCGGACGAATTCTTCCGCCGCCGCAAGATTCTGCTCGGCCCCGTGGCGTTGCGCGGAGGCCAACGCGAGACCGTAATACGCCTCAACCACTGCCTGGGCCAGTGCCCGGCGCGCGACTTCTGTGCCCGCATGCGCCGCCGCAAGCAACGCACGATCCTTCTCAAGCGTTGCGTGCAACTTGCCGACAATGTCGATGTCTCCGGCAACGTTTAGATAACCCTGGTGCTCATTGACGGCGTTGTTAGCAATAAAGCTTGGCGGGCGCGGTTCTCCCGGGGGCAGCCCGAGCGCCGGTGACGTGTACAAGTAGCTCAACGGCGTATTCACGCGCGGCAGAAACGCCGCCTGAGCTTGCTTAACATCCTCGGCTGCAATGCGCTCGTTGAATGCGGCTTGCTGATAGGCGGACGCCTGCAGGTTGGCGAGACGCAACGCTTCATCGAGCGTAAGCGGATTAATCGCCTGATCCGTAGACTCCCTTGTTGCCCGCGAAGAACCGGGAGCTACCGGCGCTGTAAATAACGACGGAGATGGTAAAGCCGATGGAGGAATTGCAGTCAACGACGACTGCTGACAAGACATTTTGCTCCCTGAAGCAATCACGAGCGCAGATGTGAAAAGACCTTGCGCGAGCTTCGCGTAAATTTTCTCTCCACGCACGCAACGACCCTTTTTCATCGTTAGTTTTGCTTTGCTCGCCAGAATCTCTAAGGGTCTCAACTCTCCGGAGTCTCGATTCTTCCCGCGCGCATCGAAACCACTCGATGGGCCAGCACTGCGGCTTCACCTTGATCGTGGGTCACATAGATCGTTGTGATGCGAAGGGTGCGTTGCATCGACGCCAACTCTTCAAGCAACTCTCTCTTCAGATCAGTGTCAAGATTCGACATCGGCTCGTCGAGCAAAAGCAGACGTGGACGGCCAACTAGCGCCCGAGCAAGGGCTACGCGTTGCTGTTCACCCCCTGACAACTGACTTGGGTACCGCTCGGCAAATGATTCACTTTTCATCATGCGCAACACCTCAGCAATGCGCTTCGCTCTTTCACTCTTGGGCCAACTTGCTGACGCCAGAACGAAACCAAGATTGCCCGCAACCGTAAAATGAGGCCAGAGCGCAAGGTCCTGAAAGACGAAACCAATGCCACGCGCTCGCGGCGCAATCAAGTTGCGGCGGGCAGACGCAACGCGCTCACCAGCGATCACGAGATCGCCCTCATCTGGCGTTTCCAGTCCAGCGATGAGCCGCAATGTCGTCGTTTTTCCGCAGCCGCTCGGACCAAGCAGTGCCAGAATTTCGCCTTCCGAGACATCGAGCGATAAACGATCGACCGCTGCTTGATCGCCATATCGCTTCGTGACATCTATCAAACGGAGAAATGCACTACTCACAGTCGCCAACTGTTGGAAACCTGGTCATCCTGAAACCCTCCCGTTGCTTCATCGTTTACCTCCGTTGCTGGCCAACGTGCCGAGCAAGGCGAGGGGAATCAGGATGACCAGAGCCTGCATGAGGGCCAACGCCGCGACCTCGCTTGACCTGGTGTTGGCGATCAATGTGTAGACGCGGACGGGCAGCGTAGACTCGCCGGGAGGAGCGACCAGCACGATCGCTCCCAACTCGCCGAAGGCGAAGATAAAAGCCACGACCCACGCGGCGGCAAGTCCCGTTTTCATTTGTGGAAGCACGATTCGGAAGAAAACACGCGGCCAACTGGCGCCGCTCAGTTCCGCGGATTCCTCGAATGATTTCGGAATCTGGCGAACACTGGCGGCCAGAATGAGCGCCGCGACCGGCACAAAGCGCGCAAGGTAGGCGATGACAATAATCCCTGCACTGCTATAGACCTGGCCCGGCCATCCAGATCTATTCCACAGCCCGATTAGACCAACACCGACCACTGTGCTGGGCACGGCGAAGACAACGATAAAACCTAGATCGACGAACTCTTTGAATCGAGTTCGTGCCCTGCCCCGCCCATAGCCGAGTGCGAGTCCCAAAACCAAAATGAGCGTAGCGCCGATAACGGCGAGCAATAAGCTGTTGGTTATCGCTTGAACGGAAGCACTGAGCGCGGTTGTGATGCGCGACAGTCGTCCCGCTTCAAGTGCCAGTATCACCAATGGTAAGACCACCGCAAAGGCGAGCACTAATGCGCTGGCCGCAATTGCCATTGCACGCCAACGCCCAAGCGGCAAAAGCAAACCCGTGCGTGTGCTGTGCCTACTAGTCAGCCAACGATCGCCGACCACCAGATTGACTGCGATTCCCGCGATCAACGCCAATGCAAGCATCGGAGTAGCGCGCGCCGTGGCGGCGCCGAAATCGTAGAGAGCCGCAAAGGCGGTGAAGACTTCCGTAGTAAAGACACGCACACGCAAGACACTGGGAACGCTAAACTCTGACAATGCAAGCACGAAGGTAAGGAGAGCCGCGCCGGCTATACTGGGAGTAATCAGCGGCAGCGTGATGGACCACACGCTGCGGCGCGGGCCAGCAACCAGGAGCGCCGCTTCTTCGAGGCTGGCCTCGACGCGCCGGGCGGCGGCTTCGGTTGCGAGCATCGAAAGCGGATAGAGACTCAGACCTAACACCAGAATCGCGCCGGTCAGACTATAGGTCCAACGAGAAAGCAGGTCTCGTCCGATTAACTGAGCCACGAGACCGGCGGAACCGCCGACATAGATCCACGCAAGAGCAAGCATGTAAGAAGGCAACACCAGCGGCACGACAAGGGCTACCCTTAAGAAACGCTTTGCCGGCAAGTCAGCACGGGCCAAAAGCATTCCCAGCGGCACACCGATGGCAGTAGCCAGCACCGCTGTTCCTGTCCCGAGCTGAATACTGGTCAAGAGCAATTCGCGCTGGCGCGATTCAGTGAGCAGCAGCCGGTAGTTAGCAAAACTGAAACTGCCATCCGCCTTGATAAACGAGAGGACGAACATATAGATCGTCGGAAGCGCGCACAGCGCCACAAACAGAATTGCCGCGATACCGACGGTCAGAGTGCGCACCGATGGTAGAAACGGCGTACGCCTGAGGATTGCCGTGTTGTTGATTGCTGCTCCCACGATAAAGATGTGTCCTCAGAGCCCGAGAATCGACTGCAAGCGATGCGTCACATCCTCAACGCGGTCAGCAGCTTTACCATAGTCGAGCGTCATCGGCTTGAACGAATTGATTGCCGGAATATTTTTTGGAGGCTCAACGCCTTCGTGCAAAGGAACCTGCACCGCCTCGGACTGGGCCAACAGACGTTCGACGTCCGGTGAGAGCAGATAGTCGATCAGCTTCTTTGCTGCTTCTGCATGCGGCGCGCCCGCAATAAGCGAGACCATATTCGGCATAATGGGGACGCCCATTCCGTTGCGGTCCGGGAAGATCATCGCCACTGGCTGCTTGTCTTCAAGCGCCACGTTCACGTCATCGGTATCCGTCAATCCTGTTTTGGCTTCGCCACGCGCCACCATGTCGAGCACGACAGAGTTTGCGGCCACGACATGCACATCGTTCGCTTTCAGTTTGCGAAAGAACTCGTCCGCTCGCTGATCGCCCAACTCGGCATAGAGCGCCGCCGAATGGAATGACATTGTGCCGAACCGCGGGTCGGCAATAGCAACCTGGCCTTTCCATTTTGGATCAACGAGGTCGAAAACTGATTGCGGAGCTTCTTCCGGCTTCACGAGCTTCGTGTTGTAAACGAGCACGCGCGTGCGCGCGGAGAAACCGGTCCAGTAACCTTCAGCGTCTTTAAAGGCGGCTGGGATTCCGTTTGCAGCCGGTGATTTGTAAGGCGCGAGCACGCCGCGCTTTTTCAGCACGAGCGTGCGGACCGGCTCATTGGACCAGAAGACGTCCGCTTGCGCATTATTCTTTTCGGCCAACAGCCGATTGGCAAGGCCGGTGCTTTTGGTCTCTTCCGTGTCGTAAACGGCGTTGACCTTCACACCGGTCTTCTGTTCATAGGCTTTAAGAATGGGCTCGGAGAAAACACGATCCGTCGAGACATAAATGGTTACCTCGCCTGGCGCTCCGCTTGAAACATTCGCGTTTTGCTTGCGACCGCCACAGGAGGCGAAGATTAGCGCGAGGCTCAGGAACGTGAGCGACCACAGACGATCTGTACGACGAATCATTGTTGACTTAAAGCACGATGATTTGCAGGTCATCAAAATAGATTACGGAATCAGCTTTGGTCCAAACTCCTACCTTGCCTGCCTCCTTGAAAGTCTGGTCCTCTACCTCGTAAAGTTTTTTTCCATTGTGGTAAACCTCAAAGTGATTGCCCTTGGCGACTAACCGCAGCGTTCCCCACTCTCCAGAAGGAACTTTCTCTTTCATGCCGTAGGTCCGGCCCTTTCCTAAGAGCGGTAGATCAGTCCTCTTGCCGTTCTCGACCTTATAGAGCACGACATTGCCTTCCAGCGCATTGGCCCGAACAATGTAGTAATTGTCCTTGTCCCGGTAGCGCCAAACGATGCCGGCGCCCTGGTCACCTTTGCCGGAGACCGGCTTGAATTTTACGGCGACGTCTACGTCCTTTGCGGTCAGTCCGTCATAGACGCACACCGGGAACCGGTAGTTTGTTGGGTCAGAGTCAGTCTGGGCAAGGACATTGCCCTGAGCAGATGAGGAGTCGTCTTTCATGACTGCCCACTTGCCAGGTCTGCCTCTGCCAGTGAGCGCCGTCGAAAAACCGCTTGGCGCTTCGCCAACCTTCTCGTTGTTGAAATCAATCGTGGTCGTCTGTGCTGCGACAGCGGTTGCCGACAACAAGAAAACTATCAGAATAAAATAACAGATCTTGAATTTCATAGCTTACCTACCGTCTTCAGATCAATGGGGGAGACCCCAAGGTACTCCAGAACAGCTTGACCATGGCAATGAGGACCGCGCTCCGGAAACGTCCAACCGGCTGAACCTCACACAATTCCCAATCTCACCCTGGTGCTGAAGTACCAGGGATTGGCGTTTTCTCCCAAAGTCTCATTTGTAATCTCTCTAAACTTATCCATCCCTAAATCTCGTTCGCTCAGCCCCTTTTTGAATAACGTGGCCACGTTCCCTTGACTCCGTGTTAGCGTGATAAGCCGTTCGGCGTTTCCTTCCTCAACATGGTGTAGCACCACTTCTTTCGTAAACCTAAAGCATCCGCTCGCTTTCATTCGGTCCAGGTGTTCCGGTTTTGACCAGCGCCGTAATCCATCCGACACGTTGTACTCCTCTTCCAACTCCGCTACTCGCTCCATGAATCTGACGTAGGCTGCATCAGCCTTCCAGGAAGATGTCGTCGGTGGGAAATCACAGTCATAAGCAGCGAAGACTCCGCCACGTCGCAAGACTCGCGCGACTTCGTCGAACGTCGGCTGCGGGTCCATCCAGTGCAACGACTGGGAGCAGGTGACGATGTCGGCGCAGCTGTCGAGCAAACCGCTCCGGTGCGAGAAACCGCTGAGATAGGAAACATTGGTGGCGGTGGTTTGAAGTTCAGCCTGATGACGCATGTCATCTGTCGGCTCGATGCCGATAACCTGTTGTGCGCGCGAGGACCAGAAGCGCGAGGACAATCCCGTGCCGCAACCGAGGTCTACCACCAGATTTGGAGTTGCTACTTCTGCCAACCGACTCAACAGATCAAGCAAGACGGGTGGAGGATGCGGGCGAGACTCGTCGTAGAGTTTCGCAAATCCAGTGAAGCGCGCAATGTTGGAAGCAAAGTCTGATTCTTGAACCATCACCACGCCCCCTTTATTCGTTATCCGATTCGGCTCAGCACGATCAGCACCAGCGTTACCGTTATGGCGCCGCCGATGCGGGTGGCGACTTGAGCGAAGGGCATCAGGACCATGCGGTTCGACGCCGTTAGGATGGCAACGTCGCCCGTTCCCCCCTGGCCGCTGTGCGTGGCGTTGATGATAGCGGTTTCGATTGGATACATCTTCAGCCAGCGCCCAACGATGAAACCAGTTGCCATCAGAGTGGATACGGTCGCAAAGATGGTGATGATATTGGCGAGATGAAACGCTGACATAAGCTTGTCCCATGGCGTGATGGCAACGCCAACGGCAAAGAGCAACGGATAGACGACTGCTATCCGAAAGAACTTGTAGACCACGAACGCGCCCTCTTGCAGTTTTGGCGAAGCGCCGTGAGCCAGCTTCACAACGACCGCGACGAAAAGCATCGCGACGGGAGCAGGCAATCCGAACAGGTCGAAGCAAAGCGTTCCAAGCAGGTAGAGCGAGATAGCCATAATGCCCGCGGCGGCGATATGGCTGACGTCCATGTGCCCGGTGATCTCTTCCTGCTTAGGATCCATCTCGTCGTTCTCGCCAGGCTGCAAGCGGCCCTCGCCGGTCAAATGCGGATACTTCTTTCCGACATAATTCAGCAGACCGGATAAGAGAATGGCCGTGAGGCTGCCAAGCATAACGGGCGGCAACACTTGCGCGAACACGTCACCCTGATTTTGATGAAGTATCTGCGCGTAACCAGTCGAGAGCGGAATCGCGCCTTCGCCCACACCCCCAGCCATGATTGGCACGACCGTAAAAAAGAACGTGTGATGTGCTCCCATTCCCAACGCCGTGCCGACCAGCGTTCCGACTATCGCTGCTATAACAGATCCGGAGGCAAGCGGAACGAATATTTTCAGGAATCCCTTAATCAGCACTCGGCGATCCATACCGAGGATACTGCCGACAATAATTGCGGTGATGAACAAGTACAGAAAGTTTGTGTTCTTGAAAAATCCCGTCACTGGTTGCAGTACCAAGGTCGGCAGCAGATGATAAAAAGCCAAACAGGACGGAATGAAGGTCGCAAAGATTGCCGGCCCGCCGATGCTGCGAATGATTGGTATGCGCTTGCCTAGCTCGGCGCAGGTAAATCCGCCGACCACCATTATGGCAAGCACCGTCGAGATTTCTTCAGGCGTTTTCTCATCTGTCACTTTGTTCATGAGTACAAACGCAAGCAGCAACCCTGATAACAGGAGATAAACGGGCAGCGGTATGATGCCGATTCTGATCTCCATGAGCTTCCACCAACTCTCGGGCCAGAAGTTTGGGGAGGTCCTCGGCGACACACTGGTAACCAGTGGTGTGGCGTCGGCTTGTGTTTCGGTTTGCATCGGTCGTTGGTTGCCAAGCTTATTGAAGTGATCGAGTTCCTACAACTCAATCAAGAACCTCTAGACAAAGGCGGCAGGCACGAGCACCTGCCGCCCAGCACAAGATCGCTCCCCCCTTTTTTTATATGTAACCCGCTCAGTCCTGCACTTCATAGGTCCAAATCTGGGCTGGCTCAATGCCCCTGGCCGGCACCCCGACGTAAAGCCTATCGCGCTGCACGAACAAATAGCCGGTTCTGGCGCCGATCTGGCTGGGTACATTCGCTAATAATTCATATTGATCGGGAGTGTTCTGCTGGAAGACGCTAATGAATCCTTCCGCGCCCAGGATGTACACTCGCTTTCGACGAGCGTCGAAGTAAACGTCATCGCAAGACCCGGTGGATGGTAGCCGAGCGACCTCCCGGCCCGACTCGGTATCGAAGGCGAGGAACATGGGGATTTTCCTCGTACAGACAAAGACGCGATGATCCGCTTCATTGATGGCCATCGCATAATTTCCTCGCACCCCCTTGAGGGGCCACTTATTTATGGCTCCGGTCTTACGGTCAACGGACTCAACTACTCCGCCGCCCTGCGGGACATTTACGAAGATTTTGGAACCTTGTTCTTCGATCTGGAATGACTCGGGATGCGCGTCAATCATCAGATCCTTGCCAACGCGTTCTCCGGTTACAGCGTTAAAAGTAGCGAATCCTGCAACATTCCCCTCGCCGTAACCCACGATTACTGTTTTTGTTGGCCCGTGATAACGAAGGTTGTCGGGATCTGCGCCAACATCGATCGTCTTCTCAAGTTTGTAATCAGCGCCGGTATAGATCATCACCTTTCCATTACCGGCATTGGTAACCCACAATTTGTCTAGCTCGTCGATGAATAGCACTGCCTGTGGTTCGTCAAGACCCTCCTTGATGGAGTGGATAATTGTGGCAGTAAAGGCATCAAAGACCTCTACTGAGTGATTGCCCAACGCAGAAAAGATCACCCTTCTCCGCTTCGCATCGGCGGTGAAGTGGTCAATACGCCCGGAGAGAGGAGGTAATGGAGCTTGCTCGTAAATCTGTAGCGGGAGTCTTGCCCGCACTAGAGGGCTAGACTGTTGGGTAGCCGACTGAGCGGAACTCTGGAACAGCCAAGCCGACAAAATTGCCGCTACCAGAAGAAGACAGCAACAAAGTAATTTCATATCCACCTCGCCAAATTTGTTTTTCTGGAACAAGATCTTAACTGACGCACAAATTCACTGTGGTTCATAAACGCGGATCTCCGCCGACTCGTTGTCCTTGCGTGGAACAGCAACGTAATAGCGATCGAATTCCGGAACGAACAGAGAGGTTCGCGCGATTGGCCGTGTGGGAATTCTGCCGAGTGGCGCGTAGTGATCGGCGTCCTGCTGCTGAAAGACATCCACGAATCCCTCGCCGCCTGAGACATACAGACGTTTTCGCACGACGTCAAAGAACATTCCGTCCATGAGTCCAACAGTCGGGAAATCTGCCACCTTATTGAGCGACGCAGTGTCGTAGACGATGACGCGAGCAGGTGTACGCGTGCCAACAAACAACCGCCTATGCGCCGCGTCAAGGGCTAGCGAGACCGTTCGCTGGGCTTCTGTTGCCCGCCAGGTCTTGATGATCTTGTTGCTTTTGGCATCGATGACTGCGACTTCGCTCGTCTGGGGAATCGTGATGTAGATGCGTCGTCCAGAATCATCTACCAGAATACCACCAGGGTGGGCGCTGGTCTGGATATCTCCTATGTGCTTGTTCTTGCGCGCGTCGATGATCGCAACGTTGCCGAATTCCTTCTTCGCGTCTTCGCCACCGTATCCGATATAGAGAAGCTTGCTTCGAGGATTGTAGCCAACGAGGTCTGGACCAAGATCCAACTTGATGCTCTCGATCAACCCCAGGGTTTCACCGTTGTACACTCGGCAGATCCCGTCGTTACCGCTTGCGACAAACAGCTTTTTCAGTGAAGGGACATACCACACACCCTGAGGCTTTTGCGGTCCAGTAAGGCTGCGGATGGTTTTGCCTGCGCGCAGGTCAATTACCTCTACGCTGTTGTTCCCCAGCGCTGCCACGAAGAGCCTCATGCCTTTTACATCGGCGTAAAGATGGTCCATCCGCCCATCGACCGACAGCGGAATCGTCTGCACAAGCCGTAATGGCGCGGGCCCGTCTTGCGCCAAAGACTGCGCGGCGAACGCAAGGACGACCGTCATGACGAGAATGAGTTTCTTCATTACAGCAACCTGCTCTCCTTGATTACCAGCGATTCGGCAAGCGATCTTTGATGGCGCCAAAGACGCAGCGTGTTCCCTACCAGTTCAACCGCACTCCAAGCTGAATCTGGCGTGAGCTCGTCTGGGTGGATGTTATTTGGCCTGCGGCTCCGATCGCGCCGCCAGCCTGGTTGAACACTTGGTTGTTGGCTAAAGGGGCCGCAAAGTTTGTGTGGTTCAGGATGTTGAAGAACTCGGCCCGGAGCTGCAGTCGGAAGCCTTCTGAAATGGCCGTGATGGGTATGTTCTTGTACGCCGCCAAGTCCAGGTTGAACAAGTTGGGACCGGTCGCAATGTTTCTGGTTGAGTTTCCCAATCGCGTCAGCGGGTTAGGTAAGGTGAAGCAGTTGGTATTGATGTAATGAAGGGGATCAGCCGGGTTCTCTATTTTGCATCCTGGCACATAGTCTGGCCAGCCATTGACATCAGTGCCTTTAAGCCCGAGCGGGTCTCCGCCGATGATTACAGAGAAGGGCACTCCCGTGGTAGAGCTAATTATTGATCCGAGCTGCCAATTACCTAACAACGCAGACGCAACACCCGATTTCGGGCCGGGTATATTCCAGAGGGCGTTGCCGATAAAGACATGCCTATAGTCATAAGCGCACCGTCCCTTACGGTGGGCCTTCTCAAAGAACAACGGCGAGATAATGCCATTTTGGAATTGATCACCTCGGGATGCCTCCGAGCCGTCGTCAGTGCACTTGCTCCAAGTGTAAGAACCCTGTGCCTGAAGGCCGTGACTCAGTTTCTTAATTAATTGGAGTTGGAGTGCGTTGTAGTGACTATTCCCGTCCCAGAAGGTACCCCGAAGTTCACCGGCATTCGGGTCTACGACGGTGCCGCTACCTCTGGGAGTCGGCCAAATGAAACCTTGCGCATTCTGCCCGATGGGCAGAACAATATTGACTTCGTCGGTGCCAAATGCCATGTGAACGCCACGCGATCCGACGTAGGCTGCCGTTAGGGTCCAGCTTGCCATTAGCTGTCGCTGGAGCGTCAAATTCCAGTTCATTATGTAGTTGCGCTTGGGCGTTTGTTCGGTAAATAGCGAGTCACCGGGCACCGTAGCAAAGTTGATGGTGTTGAAAATGAGGTTGGGAAACGCACCTTGCGCCAGACCACTCACCGTCCTGCCTACATTGAAGGGCGTTCCCTGCGACGTCTTAGGCGCCCATATCCAGGGGAGTGGCAAAGCATCGTAAATGCCGAAGCCGCCACGAAGAGCGGTCCTGCCGTCCCCGAACACGTCATACGCAAAGCCGACGCGCGGTTCGAAATTCCGCAAAGTAGGATTGCGGGTGAACAGTTTCTTCACGTTGACGATTGGCCCACCGTTGAGATTGAGTACTGAAGTAAACTGGTCGTGTGCCTCGGTCGGTATCGTGCTCATCTCATAGCGCAACCCCAGGTTCAAATTCAGCCTCGAACTATAGCGCCAGCTATCGTTAAGGTAACCTGCCCAAATGCTTTGCCTCACGCCGGCCTCACGCGAACGAGTCGGATCGAGCGCGAAAAAGTTCGTCGCCCTATTCGTTAGGAACGCCTCTAATGAAGCGAAGCTGACGCGACCGTTCGGCCGCCTCAGGCCGAATTCGTTGTATTCGATTTTTTCGAAGGCGAAACCGAATCTGAGCGAGTGGTTGCCTCTCGTAAGAAAAGCGTCGTCGTAGATCTGGTAGGAGTTCTGAATGTGGTTAAAGAAGGAGTTGCCCCCAACAGCGACGCTGTCGGTTATCACACCGGAAACATTAATGATTGCTGCGGGTCGGCCAGGGGCGCTCCCGAGGGACGTGTCGGCTGCTACAGGATTAACTGCTGGTCCAGTTACGTTGACAGCTCCCTTGGTGCGGTTATAGCCCAACCGGAATGAATTGATGAGAGTCTGAGTGAACGTATGAGTTTCTTCGATCGCAATCATTTGTCGCCGGGTGCGGTTAGGAAATTCTGCGTTATTCAAAACGTCCGGCACGCTGAAGCTCCCGTTGTCGAACATGTATGTGCCAAACAAGTTGTCCTTGCCCGAAAACCGATGGTCGACGCGGGTTGTAAAAAAGTCTTCAGTAAATCTTTGACTCAATGGCGTCGAAAAGCTTCCCGTATCGCCGTTTCCCTGCAATGGTCCATTCGGTAGTTGCCAGAACTTGAGAAACGGGACAATCTTACTATCTACGACGACAGTATGAGTTGTGCAAGGACTGCTGGCAGGGGCACCAGCGGGGTTCGAGCAGAGAGTGCCCGAACGAGCAGCCGGAGATGGCACATTGACAGTACTTGTGACACCCTGCGACCGTCTTATACCCTCGTAATCGGCGAAGAAAAAAGTCTTGTTCTTGATAATTGGGCCCCCGGCGGAACCCCCGAACTGGTTGCGCCGTAGCGGTGGTTTTTTCCCATCAAAAAAATTTCGTGCATCAAGAGCATCGTTGCGCAGAAACTCATAGGCCGAGCCGTGGAAAGAGTTCGAGCCCGAACGGGTGACGGCGTTGATAACCCCTCCCGATGTTCTCCCATATTCAGCCGTATAGTTACTTGCCAGTACGGAGAATTCCTTAATAGCGTCCGCACCGAGATTTACGCCACCGGCACTGCCCGGTGCCCCATTCGTATAGTCGTTAATGCTGACCCCGTCGATTCGGTAGTTGTTCTCCTGGGGACGGTGACCGGTAATGGAAAGTTCATCACCGAAGCCGCGGTTGCCGCGGGAACTCGTCGTCCCGACGACAGCTTGTGTCCGCACACTCGAAATCCCGGGCTGTAATGTGGCCAATGTCGTCCAGTCGCGTCCGTTGAGTGGCAATTCGACGATGGTTCGCTCAGTCACTATGGCGCTTATCGTCGGAGTCGTAGTATCCACAGTTGGGGATTCGTCGGACACGAGGATTGACGCTGTGACCGCGCCAGCTGTCAGTTTGAGGTCAATTGTTAAATCCGCACCAACGGTGAGTACGACGCCTTTCTGAAGAAAAGAAGTGAAATTCGGCGCGGAAGCGGTGATCTCATAATCGCC
>WNGF01000917.1_pt1 | contig 46482 bp, 50 predicted proteins | sample 5400641 | NCBI WGS metagenome assembly WNGF01 (sample SAMN13153371, study PRJNA577476) | soil metagenome | isolation source: 80 cm soil or saprolite under grassland replicate 2 | place: USA:California | collected 2016-06-15 | reverse complement strand
TGGTCACGGGCGGGGGCTCGAAGCTTCGCGGCTTCCTCGAGCTCGTGCAAGAGCGCATCCCGGTGAAGGTGGACCGGGGCCGAGTGTTCGAGCGCGTGAAGTCCGAGCTCGACCTTCCCCCTGAGGCGATGGAGGACGCCGAGCCGGTCCTCGCCGTCGCCGTCGGCCTGGCCATCCCCGGGAGGTGACGATGACCCAGGTCAACCTCCTTCCCTCCGAACTCCGCGCCCGCGAGGCGACGCGTCGCCTCACGAGCGTGGTCGTGATCGTCGGGGTGATCGTGCTCGGGCTGGTCGGGCTGTTCTATTTCTTCCAGGTCATGAACCTGTCTCGGGCCCAGGACGACCTCGCCGCCCAGGAAGGCGTGAACCAGCAACTCCAGGCGCAGGTCAACGACCTCCAGCGGTTCCAGGAGCTCCAGAACCAACTCGAGGTCAAGCAGGCTCTGGTCAAATCGGTGTTCGTCGGCGAGGTGTCCTGGTCGAACGTGCTCGTGGACATCTCCCACGTGATCCCGTCGGATGCGTATCTCACCAGCCTGACCGGCTTGATCGCGGCACCGACGGCGACGCCGACCACCGGAGGGGCCACCCTGATCGGCAACATCTCGTTCACCGGTGTGGTGAAGGAGACCATCCCGCTCGCCACATGGTTGACCAGGCTGGAGCAGGTGGACGGATGGGAGAACGCCTGGATGACCTCGGCAACTGAGAACGCGCCGTTCTCGAGGATCTACACCTTCAACAGTGGGCTCGACCTGTCCGTCGACGCGGCGACCAGGCGAGGGAAAGGGCTCACATGAGCCGGCGAGGACCGATCATCGCGGGCGTCATCATCGCCGTGGTCGCGGTGCTGGCCGTCTTCTTCCTGGTGCTCCCCAAGATGAACGAGGTGAGCAAGACGCAAGAGGACGTCGCGGCGGCGGAGGCCAAGGAGACGGCCCTCCGCGCTCAGCTCGCCAGCCTGAAGGAGGCTGAGGCGAACGCCCCTCAGGTGAAGGCCAAGATCGCGGAGCTGAGCAACGAGGTGCCGCCGACGGCGGACCTCCCCGCGCTCATCAGGCTGCTGACGGCGGCGGCCGACGGCGCGGCCGTGGACTTCTTCACCGTGGCGCCGGGGACCCCCCAGCTCGATCCCACGGGGGCGTTCTCGAGCATCCCGACCACGATCTCCGTGACCGGCGGCTACTTCTCACTGGACAACTTCCTGTTCCGGCTGGAGTCGCTGCCGCGGGCCGCCAAGGTGACCAGCGTCTCGATCACCCCGGGGGGAGCCGCGCCGCCCGGCTCGGCGGTGAACGCCCTCAGCATGCAGCTGAGCGTGGAGTTCTTCACGACCGACACGAGCGCCGGGCCCGGCTCGGCGCCCGGGCCGAGCGAGGGAGCCTAGGATCATGGCCCTCTCCCCCCGTGACCGGCGCGCCCTGATCCTGTTCGGCGCCGTGGCGGGTGCCGCGCTGCTTGCCTTCGTCTTCCTGAACGTGCTGGGAGGAGGTGGGGGGGAGGAGGCGGCGCCGCCGCCGCCGGTCTCGACCGGCGGCCCCACGCCGACTCCGACCGTCAGCCCCACCCCGACGCCCCGCGAGACGCTGCCGCCGGTGGTCCTGGCCGGGTCCCGTGACCCGTTCTCCATCCCACCGGCCTTGCAGACCGGATCGCCGCCACCGAGCGGCAGCGTCAGCCCCCCTCCAACAGGAACCGGGACCATTCCGCCTCCCACGGGGACCGGGACGCCGACCCCCACACCAACCACTCCGGGAGGTGGGCAGAGCACCACGGTGGGCGGCCACACGGTCGTGCTCATCGACATCTTCCAGGGTGGCACCAAGGTCCAGGTGGAGGTGGACGGCACGGTGTACACGGTGTCGGTGGGCGAGACCTTCGCCGGGAACTTCAAGCTCGTCTCGATCAACGGGAACTGCGCGCGCTTCGTCTTCGGCGATGAGGGGTTCACGCTCTGCACGAGCCCGCAGAAATAGAGCTCCGGCGGTCCGCGCACGGGGGGAGCGGTCGCCGGTTCGAGGGCGGTCCCGGGAAACCGGGACCGCCCTCCGCACTCACCTATCATGAGGCGCATGTTGCGGCTGCTCACGGCCGGTGAATCGCATGGCAAGGCCCTCGTGGCCATCCTGGAGGGATTGCCCGCCGGGGTTCCCATGGCTCCGAAGGAGGTGGCCGGCGAGCTGGCCCGGCGCCGCCACGGATACGGCCGCAGCGGCCGGCAGAAGCTGGAGGGAGACCGGTTCGAGATCCTGTCCGGCGTCCGGCACGGACGAACCCTCGGTAGCCCCATCGCCATCACGATCGAGAACGCGGAGTGGGAGGAGAAGTACCGGGACCTGATGGCGGTGGAGGGCGAGACCGACCCCGGAGACAAGCTCACCCGGCCCCGCCCGGGCCACGCGGACCTCGCCGGCGTCATGAAATACGGGTTCGACGACGTGCGAAACGTCTTGGAGCGCGCGAGCGCGAGGGAGACGGCGGCCCGGGTGGCAGCGGGATGCCCATGCAAGGCCGAAACGTCTTGGAGCGCGCGAGCGCGAGGGAGACGGCGGCCCGGGTGGCAGCGGGATGCCCATGCAAGGCGTTCCTGGCCGAGCTCGGCATCCGCGTGCTCTCCCACGTCGTCCGGATCGGGACGGTCGCGGTGCCGGACGACGCTGGACCGCCCGGCCCGGAGGATCTGGAGGAGGTGGACGCCTCGCCGGTCCGGTGCTTCGAGGCCCAGGCCTCGGCCTCGATGGTGAAGGAGATCGACCGCGTCCGAAAGGCCAAGGACACGGTGGGCGGGGTCTTCGAGGTCATAAGGCCCACGACGAGATCGTGGTAGATGGCGCGGGCCTGTCCCGGACCTCCATGCGGGCCGGCGGGATCGAGGGCGGCATGAGCACGGGCCAGCCAATCCGGGTCCGTGCGGCCATGAAGCCGTTCTCCACGGTCCCCCAGCCCCTGTCCACCGTGGACCTCGCCACCGGGGGGCCGGACGTGGCGATCAAGCAGCGCACGGACGTGTGCGCGGTGCCGGCGGGAGGGGTCGTGGGAGAAGCCGCGATGGCCTTCGTGCTGGCACAGGCCGTCCTGGAGAAGTTCGGCGGGGACTCGCTCCCCGAGACTCGGCGCAACCTCGAGGGCTACGTCGCGGCCCTACCATGATCGTCTACCTCGTGGGGATGCCGGGATCCGGCAAGTCGACCGTCGGGCCCGAGCTGGCAAGGCGACTCGGCGTCTCGTTCTTGGAGCTCGACGCCGAGATCGAGCGGGCCGCGGGCAGGTCGGTTCGCGACATCTTCGCTGCGGAGGGCGAGCCCCGGTTCCGCGAGCTCGAAGCGGCCGCCCTCACCGAGGCCGCAGCCCACGACCCCTCCGTGGTCTCATGCGGAGGGGGCGTCGTCTTGGAGCCGGCCAACAGGGTCACGCTCCGGGCCACGGGCGAGGTGGTGTTCCTGTCGGTGCCCTTGGCGGTCCTGAAGGAACGGGTGTCGCCGTCGTCCGACCGCCCGCTGATCCACGCGGAGGCCGATATCGAGCGGCTGTTCCGGGACCGCGAGCCGCTGTACCGCGAGTTCGCGGCCCACGTCGTCGAGGCAAGCGCCCCGCCCAACGAGGTGGCCGAGGCCATCGAGAAGGAGCTCACCCGGTGGTCCGCGTGACCGTGGCCGTCGCGAGCTCGAGCTACGACGTGGTCGTCGGGCCGAGCATCCTGGAGGAGGCCGCGACCTGCCTGCCGGAGCTCGGGGAGGCCGAGAAGGGGTTCGTGGTGGCCGACCCGACGGTGGCCGGAGCCTACCTGGAGGAGCTCGCCGCTGGTCTCGAGCCCCTGGGGCTGCGGGTGGTCCACCTGGGCGTGCCGGCCGGAGAGGAGGCCAAGTCGCTCCCGACCGTGGTTGCCCTGCACCGCCAGCTGGCCACGCAGGAGGCCCATCGCGACGACGTGGTGATCGCGCTCGGCGGCGGGTCCGTCGGCGACCTGGCGGGGTTCGTGGCCGCCACGTACATGCGCGGGGTGCGGTTCATCCAGGTCCCGACGACGCTCACGGCACAGGTGGACGCGGCCATCGGAGGGAAGACTGGAGTGAACCTTCCCGAGGGGAAGAACCTGGTCGGCGCGTTCCACCAGCCGGTGGCTGTGCTGGCCGACGTGGCCACGCTCGCCACCCTTGCGGATCGGGACTTCCGGTCCGGACTGGCCGAGGTGGCCAAGTACGGCCTGGCCCTCGAGCCCTCGCTCCTCGAGCTCATGGAGGGCCGCCTCGACGCGGTCTTGGCCCGGGATCCCGTCGTTATGGAGGACATCGTGGCCCGGTGCGTCCGCGCAAAGGCCCGGTTCGTGGCCGCGGACGAGCGCGACCTGGGAGCCCGGCTGGTCCTGAACTACGGGCACACGCTCGGTCACGCCCTGGAACGGCTCGAGGAGTTCTCCGGCCGGTCACACGGCGAGGCCGTGGCCGTGGGGATGACGTTCGCCGCGCGATTGGCCGAGGTGCTCGGGACGGCACGTCCAGGACTGTCGGCCAGGCACGTCCGAACGTTGAGCCCCCTGGGCCTGGAGCCCGACGGGCGGCTCCCGGCGAGCGACCGGATCCTCGGTGCCATGCGGATGGACAAGAAGTACCGGGGAGGCATCCGGTTCGTGCTCCTGGAGGACGTGGGACGTCCCGTCGTGGTGGACGAGGTGCCCGAGGAGGTCCTCGTGACCGTCCTGAAGGAGATGGGAGCGGCAGGATGAGCCAACCGGCCGGCGGACCGGCGGGCCGGACGATGAAGGTCCTGTTCCTGTTCGGGCCGAACCTGGGGACGCTCGGCCGCCGCGACCCCGATCGCTACGGGACGGCGACCCTTCCCCAGATCATGGACGAGGTGGGGAAGCACGCGACGTCATCGGGACACCAGGTCGAATGGCGGCAATCCGACCACGAGGGCGACCTGGTGGCCTGGTTGAACGGAGCGGCGGCGGAGGGGTTTGGTGCCGTGGTGGTGAACCCCGGCGCGCTCACTCACTACTCCTATGCCCTCCGCGACGCCGTGGAGGGTTGCGGCGCACCGGTCATCGAGGTTCACATGACCAACATCTACGCCCGGGAGGAGTTCCGCCGGCATTCGGTGATCTCGCCGGCGTGCCGGGCGACCATCTCTGGGGTGGGCGCCGGCGGTTACCACTTGGCGCTCGAGGCGCTGCCGTGGATCACCGGCTGAGGCGCGCCCGGCTCGCCTCCCGGCTGGTCGAGCTCGGAGCGGATGGCTTCCTGATCACCCGGTTGCCGAACGTTCGGTACCTGACGGGATTCACCGGGTCCAACGGCCAGCTGCTCCTCACTCCGAGTGACGCTGCCTTCTTCACCGACGGCCGCTACACGGAGCAGGGCCGCCACGAGGTCCCCGACCTGGAGCGGCTCACGTACCTGGATGGGTTCCTCGAGCCGGTGGTGCGGGCCGCCCGGCGCCTTGGCGTTGGGCGGCTGGGATTTGAATCCCACGGGGTCACGTTCCGCTCCTACGAGGAGCTCCGAGCGTTGGCAAAGGGGATCGAGCTCGTCCCGGTTGGCGGCGAGGTCGAACGCCAGCGATGGGTGAAGGACTCAGACGAGCTCGCCGCGCTCGAGCGGGCCCAGGGCGCCACCGACGACGCCTTCGATGCCGTCGTGGGGAGGCTGCGTGAGGGGATCACCGAGCGCGAGCTGGCGTTCGAGCTCGAGGTCGAGATGCGCCGTGCCGGGGCGGAGCGTCCGGCATTCGACACGATCGTGGCGTTCGGAGAGGACGCGGCCGAGCCTCACCACGAACCGACCGGCCGGCCGCTTTCTCGGGGCGACGTGGTGAAGATGGACTTCGGGGCCCTCGTGAACGGGTACCACGCCGACATGACCCGGACGCTCGCGTTCGGCCAGCCCCCCGACCGGCTCCGTGACCTCCACGACCTGGTGCGCTCGGCCCAGGAGGCGGGCATCGACGCGGTACGGGTGGGGGCCACCGGAGCCGAGGTCGACGCCGCGGCCCGTTCGGTGATCGAGGGTGCCGGCCTCGGCGAGCACTTCACTCACGGCCTCGGCCACGGTGTGGGGCTGGAGATCCACGAGGGACCTCACCTTCGCCGAGGGAGCGACGACGCGCTCCCGGCCGGCGCCGTCGTGACGGTGGAGCCCGGCGTGTACCTCCCCGGTGTGGGCGGGGTCCGGATCGAGGACATGGTCGAGGTGACGGTGGACGGGCGCCGGCCGCTCCCGCGATCGGGCAAGGACCTCATCCCGGCGTGATGCGACGTCCCGCCCGGCCCTAGACTGGGTCGGGCGGATCGCATCCCGGCCCACCACCCGAGGAGCGACGTGAGCGTTTCCACCAACGACCTGAAGAATGGGATGACGCTCGAGCTCGACGGCACCCTGTTCCAGGTGATCGAGTTTCAGCATGTGAAGCCGGGCAAAGGCGGGGCCTTCGTCCGAACGAAGCTCCGGAACATGAGGACCGGCGCGGTAGTGGAGCGGACGTTCAACGCGGGCGTCAAGGTCGGCCTAGCCATCGTGGATCGACGGGAGATGCAGTTCCTGTATCGCGACGGTGATGGCTTCGTGTTCATGGACACCGAGTCCTACGAGCAGGTGAACGTCCCCGCCGGCATCGTGGGAGACACGGCGCGGTACCTGTCCGAGGGCGCCATGGCCACGGTGGCCCTTCACCAGGGAAACCCCATCTCCGTCGAGCTCCCCGCTTCGGCGGCGCTGAAGGTGACCCAGACCCAAGCCGCCGTCCGGGGAGACACGCGGACCAACGTGATGAAGCCCGCCACGCTGGAGACCGGGCACGTGGTGCAGGTGCCGCTGTTCGTCGAGGAGGGCGAGCGGATCAAGGTCGACACGCGCACGGGGAGCTACATCGAGCGGGTGAGATGAAGGCCGTGGCCTCGCGCAGGCAGGCCCGGCGGCAAGCCCTCGACATCCTCTACCAGGCGGACGTGACCGACTCGGATCCCCACCTCGTCCTGGAGGGTTGGGAGCGGGTCGGCAAACCGGTCGACCCATTCGCCAGGGAGCTCGTGGAGGGCGTTGCGGCGCACCGGTCCGAGATCGATGGCCACCTGCAGCGCCTGGCGGAGGATTGGACGGTCGACCGGATGGCCTCCCTCGACCGCACGATCCTTCGGATCGCCTGCTTCGAGCTCCTCCATCGGCCGGATACGCCGCCCGGCGCGGCCATCGACGAGGCGGTGCAGGCGGCGAAGGAGCTGTCGACGGAGGACTCCAGCCGGTTCGTGAACGGCATCCTCGGCCGGTTCGTGCGAGAACGGACGGAGGCGCTCGACGCGCCTCCGTCCGATCCCGGCTAGCTCCGGGGGCCCGGCCGGAGGGGCCGGTGATTAGTGTTCCGGCCCCGGTTGGAACGTGGGAGACGGGGAGCCCAGCGCGGGGATCGACTCCGCGACGGTCGGCTCCGAGGAGCGAGATGCTGCTACGCCGGCGCGTTCCACGACGTAGTACTGGAACGGCCGCTCGGCGATCTCCGACGTCCACGTGATCGCCAGCAGGTCGTGGGAGGCGGGGTCGACGTACAGGCGCTCGATCAGCTCGCCTCCCCAGTTGCCGAAGATCACGACGTCCGCTTCCCTCCCGACTGGATCGACCCCGCCCACCTCGAGCCGCGCGCCCTGGAGCCCAGCCGCAACGTCGAGCAACGCGGCGCGCACGCTCGGGGTCACGTGCGGATCCTCGAGAAGGTCCGTGATGGCCCGCCACATCTGCCCGTCCCTCGAGGCTCCGCCCGGCGGCGGGGTGACGAGCGGTGCGGGTGAGGCGCCGTCGGGCGCGCTCCGGTCGAGCAGGAAGCGAGTGAGCTCCGCGGTTTGGATGGGGAAGTTCGCGACATCGATCCCGTTCGGGTTGGGGAACTCGGTCGGCCCGAAGGTGCCGGGGTGGATGCCGTAGTTGTGCACGCGATCCACCTCGATCCGGCCGGATCCGTCGGGCGACCACCAGAACGTGGCCGCCAGCTCCACGTCGTTGCCGCCGCAGTAGTGCTCTTGCCCCGCCGGACACCTTCCGACCAGGTGGACTTGCGTGTAGTAGTACTGGCCCGGCCGGGCCACTGGCAGCGGGGTGGTGGCCGGCGGCAGGTTCACACTGGGCTGCCCTCCCTCCGCCGGGCCGGGGACCCGATGCTCGCGGAGGCCGACGAACGCCGTCCCAGCGGCCACCACCGCGAGGGCCAGACCGAGGGCACCCGCCTCGACCCGGCGGATCCGCAGTCGTCGTTCGCGGCGACGGTTGAGGTCGAGGAGGGTGAGATGGGGGACCGGCGCTTGACGGCGGGCCCGTTCCAGCACGTCGCGGCTATCCATCGAGGTCTCCGATCAGCTGGCGGAGCATGGTCCGTCCTCGCGCGGCCAGCACGCGGACGGTCGACGGCCGGACACCGAGCGCCCTTCCGGCCTCCTCCGAGGTCAAGCCGACCAGGTCGATCAGGACCAGCGCGGCTCGCTGGGCTGGGGTCAAGCGTCCGAGGGCCCGCACGATCGCATCGCGATCGTCGACGGTTTGCATCTGGTCGTCGGGTGCCGGGGCCAGTCGGAAGGCCCGACGAAGGGCAAGACCGGCCCGACGTCGACGGTTGCGAAAGAGGTTCATGCCGGTCCGATACAGGTAGCCCTGGGGATCCTCGAGCTGCCGGACACGATCCCAGCGTTCCCACACCTTGACGAAGGCGTCCTGGGTGAGCTCCTCCGCCTCATGCCGGTTCCGACTGACCAGCCAGAGCGCACCGAACAACCCGCTGCGGTGCTCGGCGAAGAAGCCCTCGAAGTCGAGGGGAACGCTCGAGAGGGCGATGCGGGGATCGGTCTGGAGCTGCACGGCCCTCTTCATACCGCGTCATGAACACCCGGGAGAGGTGGGCCGTTTACGTCCGAGCCGGGAGAGCTACTGGGAGGGATCCTCCGTACCGGGGGTGGCGTCGGCTTTGGGGGCCGAGGCGCCGGCCTCGTCCGTCTCCGTCGTGCCCTCCTTGATGCCCTTCTTGAACTCGCTGGTGGAGCGGCCGAGCGAGCGCGCCAGCTCGGGGAGCTTCTTCGCCCCGAACAGCAGCACGATCACTCCGAGGACGACGAACCACTCAGGTCCAAAGCTCATGGATCCTCACCTTCCTTGCGGACGCCCCTAGTGTAGGGCCTCTCCAACCGCTTTGCGTCCCCGGGAGGGCTCACCCGGAGGAGGGCGTCGGGGGAGGAGGCGGGGGAGGGGTCGGCGGACCCGAGGGCGCAGCCCGCCGGGCCGGCCTGCCAATGGCGAAGTAGATGATCGCTCCGACGACCTGGGTCAGCACGATCACCAGCACCCATACGAGCTTCGTGCCGCTTCGATACATCGAGTCGTCCGGAACCTGGATCGCGTCCACCAGGGCCCAGATCCACACGACGAAGGACCCCACGAAGAGCAGGCCGAACGGGATGACGACCAGCTCCGGGCCGAACGTCATGCGCCACCTCCCGTCGATGCGCGGTTCACGGTGTATCCTACGGGCCGAGCTTCCCCTTTAAGTCCGGTCCCGCGAGGCCGGGAAGGGAGGAACACGGGATGCTGCTCCAGATGTGCGCCCTGCCGCGACCGCGGCCGGGCGCTTGTTCATGATGGCCCCCGTTCGCCTGCTGGACGGGGGTGAGATCCGGCGGGCGGTCACCAGGATCGCCCACGAGATCCTGGAGCGGAACAAGGGAGCCGAGGGCCTGGCCCTGGTGGGGATCGCCGCCCGCGGTGACGACCTGGCTCGCCGCCTTGCCTCCGAGATCGCCAGGATCGAGGGGGCGAAGATCCCCGTCGGGGTCCTCGACATCACCTTCTACCGAGATGACATCGGCATGCGAGCCGAAGCCCCGGAGGTCCACGAGACGAGGATCGGCTTCGACATCACCGCCAAGACGGTCGTGCTGGTCGACGACGTCCTGTTCACCGGCCGGACCATCCGCGCCGCGTTGGACGCCCTGGTCGACTTCGGCAGGCCGACATCGGTGGGGCTCGCGGTCCTCGTGGATCGTGGGCACCGGGAACTGCCGATCCGGGCCGACTTCGTGGGAAAGAACGTGCCCACCAGAAAGGACGAGTTGGTTCGCGTTGCGCTGCAGGAGGTGGACGGCGAGGACGCCGTGTACATGGAGGAGCGAACGTGATGAGGCGCCAAGGGCCGCTCGGGATGGGAGTTGAACGATGAACAAGCACCTGCTGTCGATCAACGACGTGTCGGCCGAGGACGTGGTGCGGGTCCTCGACACCGCCGAATCGTTCCGGGAGGTCGGGACCCGGATCATCAAGAAGGTTCCGGCGCTCCGGGGGCGGACCGTCGTGAACCTGTTCTACGAGAACTCGACCCGCACGCGGATCTCCTTCGAACTAGCCGCCAAGCGTCTCTCGGCCGACGTGATCAACTTCTCCACGAGCGGATCCTCGGTGAGCAAGGGCGAGAGCCTGAAGGACACGGCGCTCACGCTGCAGGCAATGGGGGCCGACGCCATCGTGATCCGGCACTCGTCGTCGGGCTCGCCGCACACGCTGACCAAGTGGGTGAAGGGGAGCGTGCTGAACGCTGGCGACGGTACCCACGAGCACCCCACCCAAGCCCTGCTCGACCTGTACACGATCCGGGAGAAGCTTGGGCGGTTCGAGGGCCTGCGAGCCGCCATCGTCGGCGACGTGTTGCATTCACGGGTCGCTCGGTCCCTCTCGTTCGGCCTGGTGAAGATGGGGGCGGAGGTCACGTTGGTCGGTCCGCCCACACTGATCCCTCCGGATGCGCCGGCATGGGGGGTCCAGGTGTCCTACGACATCGAGGGAGTCCTGCCCAAGCTCGACGTCTGCTACATGCTGCGGGTCCAGCGGGAGCGGCAACGCCAGCAGTACTTCCCGAGCGTGCGCGAGTACTCGCGACTGTTCGGCCTGACCCGCGATCGCGTGGCCATGCTGCCAGAGGGCTGCCTGATCATGCACCCCGGGCCGATGAATCGGGGCGTGGAGATCGACTCGGACGTGGCGGATCTGCCGCAGGCCGTGATCGAGGAACAGGTCACGAACGGGATCGCGGTCCGGATGTCACTGCTGTACCTGATGCTCGGCGGCGCCGGGACGGGGGAGGTGCGCGAGCGTGACTGAGCTCACGATGTTCCGTGGGGCCCGAGTGGTCGACCCGGCCTCCGGCCGCGACGGCGTGACCGACGTCCTGGTCGAGGAGGGGACCGTGGCCGCGGTGGGTGAGGGAACGATGCCGCGGGGAGCCACCGTCCTTGACTGCAGCGGCCTCGTGCTCGCACCGGGGCTGGTCGATCTGCATGCCCATCTCCGCCAGCCGGGGCGCGAGGACAAGGAGACGATCGAGACCGGGTCTCGGGCAGGTGCCGTCGGCGGGTACACGGCCGTGGCGGCCATGGCCAACACCGATCCCGTCGCCGACAACGCGGCCGTGATCGAGGAGGTCCGATCGCTCGCAGCGCGCGCCGGCCTCTGCGACGTGTTCCCGGTCGGTGCGATCACGAAGGGCCTGGGCGGCGAGGAGATGGCCGAGATCGGGGAGATGGCTCAGGCCGGTGTCCGCATCTTCAGCGACGACGGGCGATGCGTCCCCAGCGCGCGCGTGCTCCGCAACGCGCTGCGGTACGCGCGAGCCTTCGATGTCGTGATCGCCGAGCACTGTGAGGATCCGTCGCTGTCCGAGGGTGCCCAGATGCACGAGGGCCTGCACTCCTCAACGCTCGGGCTCGCGGGCGCGCCTGCCGAGGCGGAGGAGGTCGCCGTGTTCCGTGACCTCGCCCTGGCCCGGCTGACCGGAGGACGCCTCCATCTCTGCCATCTGTCGGCGGCCGGGTCGGTCGAGCTGGTCCGCCTGGCCAGGGCCTCCGGCCTAAGGGTCACGGCGGAGGTCACTCCGCACCACCTCGCCTTCAGCGACGAGGACCTCGTGGACTACGACACGAACTTCAAGGTGAACCCGCCGCTCCGCACCGTGGAGGACCGCGACTCGCTTCGGGCCGCGATCGCCGATGGCACGATCGACGCGATCGCAACCGATCACGCGCCGCACGCGGTGGAGGAGAAGGAAGCGGAGTTCGATCAGTCGCCACCGGGCACGATCGGACTGGAGACGGCGCTGGCTGCGGTGGTCACGAACTTGGTGGAGCCGGGCCGCATCCCGCTGTCTCGGGCCATCGAGGCCATGTCGACAGCGCCGGCCCGGATCCTGGGGGCCGCCGACCACGGCGGGCCCATCGAGCCCGGCCGCGCCGCGAACCTGGTGGCGTTCGATCCGGTGGCCGACTGGCTGGTGGAGGCCCCGTTCGCATCCCGAAGCCGGAACTGCGCGTTCTTGGGAAAGCGTTTGCGGGGCAAGGTGATCCACACGATGTATCGAGGGCGGTTGGTCGTGGCTGATGGGAAGGCCCAACGATGAACAACGCCGCATCCGCCCGCGGGGAGCGGCGCACGTGCCGGTAGGGCCGCCGGCGCTCCTCGCGCTCGAGGACGGGACGGTGTTCCGGGGGCGGGGGTTCGGGGCTACGGGGGAGGCCTTCGGCGAGGCGGTGTTCAACACCGCGATGTCGGGCTACCAAGAGGTCTTGACCGACCCCTCGTACGCCGGACAGGTCGTGGCCATGACCTACCCGCATCAGGGCAACTACGGGACGAACCGTGACGACGCCGAGTCCGTCCGGGTTCGCGTGGCGGGGTTCGCCGTTCGGGAGGCTTCACGCCGTGCATCGAGCTGGCGGGGCGAGCGGACCCTGGGGGAGGAGCTTGCCGACGCCGGGGTGGTCGGCATCGAAGGGATCGACACGCGCCGTCTCGTGCTCCGGCTTCGGGAGGCCGGCGCCATGCGGTGCGGCGTGTCGACCGTGGACCTCGTGCCCCATTCCCTCGTGCGACGGACGCTGGGGACGCCGGGGATGGAAGGGGCCGATCTCGCCCGGACCGTGACGGTCGCCCAGCCATACGAGGCCGGCGGCCTCGTGCGTCCGCCCGGCGGCCCGGCGGCCCCGGTGGTCCGTGTGGCGGCGTACGACTTCGGGTTGAAGCGGAACATCCTTCGGCTGCTGGCCGCAGCGGAATGCGACGTGACCGTGTTCCCCGCCGGAGCCCCGGCAGCCGCCATCCTGGCCGATGGGTTCGACGGGGTGTTCCTGTCCAACGGACCGGGCGATCCGGCCGCCACGACGTACGGGGTCGACGCGGCCAAGGAGTTGCTCGGCAAGGTGCCCGTGTTCGGCATCTGTCTGGGTCATCAGCTGCTCGGGCTGGCGCTGGACGGGCGGACATACAAGATGAAGTTCGGCCACCGCGGGGCGAACCAACCCGTCCGCGACCTGGCGACCGGGAAGGTCGAGGTGACCTCCCACAACCACGGGTTCGCCGTCGACCCGGAGGGATGGGGGACGCGGGCCGCCGGCCGAGAGGGTGAGCCGGCGATCGTGCGAACGCCGTTCGGCAGGGTCGCCCTTACCCACTGGAACCTGAACGACGGGACGCTCGAGGGCATGCGGTGCCTGGACGTCCCGGCCCTCTCGATCCAGTACCACCCCGAGGCGGCCCCCGGGCCCCACGACTCGCGCCACCTGTTCGAGGAGTTCCGTGGGCTGATGGTCCATGCCTAGGCGGACCGATGTCCAACGGATCCTCGTGATCGGCTCCGGGCCGATCGTGATCGGGCAAGCCTGCGAGTTCGACTACTCGGGGACCCAGGCGTGTGCGGTCCTGCGTCGCGAGGGCTACCACGTCTCGCTGGTGAACCCGAACCCCGCGACGATCATGACCGACCCGGAGGTCGCCGACGCGACGTACCTCGAGCCGCTCACGCAGGAGTCGATGCTCTCCGTCATCGAGCGGGAGCGGCCCGACGCGATGCTGCCGACGATGGGCGGGCAGACCGGGCTGAACGTGGCGGTCGGGCTGGCGGAGTCCGGGGAGCTCGACCGCCTGGGCGTCCGCCTGATCGGGGCGAGCCCGGAGGCCATCCACCGGGCGGAGGACCGAAGTGGCTTCCATCGCAGCATGGTCGGTACGGGGCTCCCCGTTCCCAGGTCGGGGACCGCTCGGACGGTGGCCGAAGCGATGCGCGTTGCAGGCTCCATCGGCTACCCGGTCATCGTCCGCCCCTCGTTCATGCTGGGCGGCGGAGGGAGCGGGTTCGCCACCGACCCGGCGTCGCTCGCCGGGCTCGCCGCGCGGAGCCTGGCCGCCAGCCCCGCGACCGAGATCCTGGTGGAGGAGTCCCTCGCCGGCTGGAAGGAGTTCGAGCTCGAGGTGATGCGGGACGCCGCCGACAACGCCGTCGTCATCTGCTCGATCGAGAACGTCGACCCCATGGGTGTCCACACGGGCGACTCGATCACCGTCGCCCCCCAGCAGACGCTGACCGACCGGGAGTACCAGGACATGCGCGATATGGCACTGGCGTGTATCCGGGCCATCGGGGTCGAGACCGGCGGCTCCAACATCCAGTTCGCCGTGAGCCCTCGGAACGGACGAATGGTGCTGATCGAGATGAACCCCCGCGTCTCCCGGTCCTCGGCCCTGGCATCGAAGGCCACGGGGTTCCCCATCGCGAAGGTGGCGGCGCTGCTCGCGGTGGGCTACCGGCTCGACGAGATCGCGAACGACATCACCGGCCAGACCCCGGCGGCATTCGAGCCGACCCTCGACTACGTGGTGGTCAAGGTGCCGCGGTTCGCGTTCGAGAAGTTCCCGGAGACCGATCAGGTGCTCACCTCCACCATGAAGTCCGTGGGCGAGGTCATGGCCATCGGCCGCACGTTCAAGGAAGCCCTGGGGAAGGCGTGGCGTTCGATGGAACGGTCCGGCTTCGACCTTGGGCCGGTGGCCGGCCGGCCCGCTCAGCCGGTCATGTCGGCCCTCGCCGTCCCCGCCGAGGGCCGGCTCCACCTGGTCGAGGCCGCCCTCGCCGCCGGGCACTCGGTCGAGGAGGTGGCCGGCGCCTCGGGCATCGATCCATGGTTCGTGGACCAGATCGCCCAGGTGGTCGAGGAGACCCTTGCACTGCACGGCCGAGCGCTGGGCTCGATCTCCGATATCCAGCTGCGGGAGGCCAAGCGCGTCGGGCTCAGCGACGCCCGGATCGCTCGCCTGACCGGCTCGACTGAGCTTGGTGTTCGCCGGCGTCGGGACGAGCTGGCTGTGGCTCCGGTATTCAAGACCGTCGACACCTGCGGCGGCGAGTTCCCCGCGGTTACGCCATACCACTACTCCACCTACGAGGAGGAGGACGAGGTCCATCCTGCCTCCCTGCCTCGCGTCGTGATCCTGGGCGCCGGGCCGAACCGGATCGGGCAGGGGATCGAGTTCGACTACGCCTGCGTCCACGCCGCGTACGCGCTCCGCGACTCGGGCTTCGAGGCGGTGATGGTGAACAGCAACCCGGAGACCGTCTCGACCGACTACGACACCAGCGGCCGGCTGTACTTCGAGCCGGTGTCTGCGGAGGATGTCCTGGCGGTCTGCCGCAAAGAACGGCCCCTCGGGGTCATCGTCCAGCTCGGCGGGCAGACCCCCCTGAAGCTCGCGCACGTCCTGGAGGCGGAGGGGTTCACGGTGCTCGGAACGCGGCCGGAGTCCATCGACCTGGCCGAGGACCGCGGGAAATTCGCCGCCCTGTGCTCCGAGCTGGGGATCCCCGCTCCCCGCCACGGCGAGGCCCGGGACCTCGGGGAGGCCCGGGCGGTGGCCGCCCGGGTCGGCTACCCGGTGGTGGTCCGCCCGTCCTACGTGCTCGGCGGCCGGGCCATGGAGATCGTCTACGGCGAGGATGAGCTGGAGCGGTTCGTCCGCACGGCTGCGGAGGCTTCGCCCGACCACCCCGTCCTGATCGATCGATTCCTGGAAGGGGCGATCGAGGTGGACGTCGACGCCGTGGCGGACGGCGCCGACGTGTTCGTCGGCGCCGTCATGGAGCACATCGAGGAGGCCGGCGTGCATTCGGGCGACTCCTCCTGCGCCATCCCGCCACCCACGCTCTCGGACGAGGAGCTGGACGAGGTCGAGCGGATCGCGGCAGTGCTGGCGCGCCGCCTCCAGGTCCGCGGCCTGATGAACCTCCAGCTGGCGGTGAAGGACGAGCGGATCTGGGTGCTCGAGGCCAACCCTCGGGCATCGCGGACCGTCCCGTTCGTGTCCAAGGTCACCGGCGTGCCGCTGGCCAAGGTGGCCACCATGGTGCTCGTCGGCCGAACGCTCGCCGATCTCGCTGCGAAGGGCGTGATCCCATCGCAGCCCGCCCATTACCGACGCCTCCCTTTCACCTCGGTCAAGGCCGCCGTGCTCCCGTTCGGGCGGTTCCCCGGGGCGGACACCGTGCTCGGCCCGGAGATGCGATCGACCGGCGAGGTCATGGGGGTGGACCGCGATCCGGGGATGGCCCTGGCCAAGGCGCTCGTGGCGAGCGGCGCGGCCCTCCCCGGGGAAGGTACGGTCTTCGTGTCGGTGTCGAACCGCGACAAGCGCGCCATCCTGTTCCCGGCGAAGCGCCTGGCCGATATGGGGTTCCGCCTGCTGGCCACGAAGGGGACGGCGGGGGTGCTCCGCCGGGCGGGCATCGACGTCACGAAGGTGGACAAGGTCTCCGAGGGGACGCCGAGCGTGATCGACATGATCGAGGAGGGTCGGGTGGATCTCGTCATCAACACGCCGTTCGGCCGGGGGCCGCGAACCGACGGGTACCACATCCGGACCGCGGCCTGGCAGGCCGGGATCCCCTGCGTGACGACCCTTCCGGGGGTGCTGGCGGCGATCCGAGGGATCGAGGCGCTCCGGGAAGGTCCCACTGAGCCCCGCTCGCTGCAGGATTATCACGCGCTCGCCCGGGACCCCTCCCTAGTGCAGGAGGTGCTCGACCTCAGGGCGAAAGCCGAGGTGGTGACGACATGAGGCGGGTGCGCGCCGAGATCTTGAACTCCCGCAAGCTCGGCGCCTTCCAATCGATCACCCTGGTCGCGCCCGAGATCGCCGACCGAGCCCGTCCCGGCCAGTTCGTCTCGGTCGCCGTGCCGGAGGACCGGCGGTTCATCCTTCGGCGCAACTTCTCCATCCACCAGGCGTCGCGGCGCGGGGGTTGGGCGGGCACGCTCGAGTTCGTGTTCGACCCGCAGGGTTCGGGGGCCGAGTGGCTGGCGGAAGCCAAGGCGCACCAGGTCCTCGACGTGATCGGTCCACTGGGCAGGGCGTTTGCCTACCCGCGCGCGCCGATCAACTGCCTCCTCGTGTCGGAGGGCTACGGCGCGAGCTCGATCTTCTTCCTGGCGCAGGAGCTTCGCGCCCGGGGCAAGCGGGTCGACATGGTGCTCGGGGCGAGCGGGGAGAGCCATGTGTTCAAGCCGATCGAGGCCAAGCGGCTGTCCCAGACCATCGTCATCGTCACCGCCGACGGCAGCTTGGGTGAGCGCGGCTCGGTGATGGACGTCGTCCCCCGCGCGGCGCAGAGCGCAGGCACCGAGGTGATCTACGCCGCCGGCCCGCGGCCCATGCTCCGGACGGTGGCCGAGTTCTGCATCGAGCAGCGCATCCCCGCGCAGGTCGCGGTGGAGGAGGAGATGGCCTGCGGCACCGGGCTGTGCTTCACGTGCGTCGTGCCGGTGATCCGAAAGGACGGGTCCGGCTACGACAACCTCCGGGCGTGCACCGAGGGGCCCGTGTTCAATCCGGCCCGCGTGTTCTGGGACCGGTGGACGAGCGACGAGACGCGCGCGGTCCCTACGCCCCCGGAGGGCTTCCCACCGATGGTGAGCTCATGGCCGGCGTGAAGCAGAGCCTGTCGGTTGACCTCGCGGGAGTTCGGTTTGCCTCCCCAGTGGTGGCGGCATCGGGGTGCGCCGGGACCGGCCGCGAGCTCGCCGGGCTGGCCGACCTTCGGCGCCTCGGCGGCGTGGTGACGCGGACCCTCACGTTCAAGCCCTCCAGGGGATGGCCGGGTCCCCGTGTGGCCGAGACCGCCTCGGGGATCGTGACCAGCGTCGGGCTTCAGAACGCCGGCGTACGAGCGTTCGTGGCCGAGGACCTACCGCGCCTTGCCCGGGCGGGGATCCCCGTGGTGGCCTCGGTGGGTGGCGCCAGCCTCCAGGGGTACATCCGGGCGGCGAGCATCCTGCGGGGGGAGCGCGGCATCGTGGGCCTCGAGGTGTACCTCTCGGGACCGGACGAGGAGAACGAGGGCCTTCCGTTCTATTCGCGGATCGATCGTATCGCCGAGGTGGTCGGGGCGGTCTCGCGACTGTCCACGGTGCCGGTGTTCGCCAAGCTCCCGGCCCTCCTTCCCGACCTCGTCCCGGCGGCCCGCGGATGCATCCGAGCCGGAGCCCACGGGCTCACGCTCATCGACGCGGTCCCCGGGATGGCGGTGGACGTTCAACGCTTGCGCCCACGCCTCGGCGCCGTCGTCGGAGGGCTCTCCGGGCCGGCCATCCGTCCCATCGCGATCGCGGCGGTGTTCCGGGTGGCCCAGTCATTGCCGCAGGTTCCCGTCATGGGCGTCGGCGGCATCGCCACGGCGGAGGATGCTGTGGAGTTCCTTCTCGCGGGAGCGTGGGCCGTTCAGGTGGGAACCGCGCTCATCGTGAATCCCTCGGCCCCAACGGAGATCGCGCAGGGCATCGCCCGGTATCTGGCTGCCAAGGGCCTGACCTCTCCTGGGGATCTGCGCGAGCGGCTGCGTCTGTACGGCGACCGGCCGGCTCGAGGGGCGTCGGCGTCGTGATCCCATCGCCGGAGAATCCACTCGTCGTGGCTATCGACGTGTCGGATCTCGGGCGCGCCGAGTCTCTGGCCCGGGTGGTGGGGCCGGCCGCGGGGATGGTGAAGGTCGGACTGGAGCTGTTCACAGCGTACGGGCCCGAATCCGTCGTGCGCATCCGGTCGATCGCTCCGGTGCTCCTCGACCTGAAGCTGCACGACATCCCGGCCACCGTGGAGCGGGCGGCCCGGAACGCCGCCCGCTTGGGCGTGGCCATGCTCACGGTGCACGCGTTGGGAGGTGAGGCCATGATGGCCGCCGCCGTCCGTGGTGCGACGCAGGGGGCGGAGGAGGCCGGTCACCCCTTGCCCGCGGTGGCGGCCGTGACCGTGCTGTCCAGCCTGTCGGGCGAGTCTCTGGCGTCCCCGGCGTCACTGGCCTTCGAGGCCAGGGCCGCCGGGGCGGCGGGCGCCGTCGTGTCGGGGGAGGACGTGGCGGTGGTCCGCGAGGTGACCGGTGAGGAATTCTGTCTGGTCGTCCCGGGCATCCGCCCGGCCGGTTCGAACGGTCACGATCAGCTTCGGATCCTGACCCCTGAAGAGGCAGTCGATGCCGGCGCCGACTACCTCGTGATCGGCCGGCCCATCACCGAGGCGAACGACCCGGCCGCTGCGGCGAGGAGCATCCTGGCGACGATCCGCTGACGTCCGGCGGCGGGTCGCCGGTGCGAAGCGAAACCGCAGGTGAAGCGGCACGCTCGCGTTGCTGCGCCACAGAGGGCGTGTCTATACTCCCGAGACTTCCGACCGGACCGAGCAAAGGAGCGTCGTCATGCCCCTACCCGTCCTGACCGATGAACAGCGTAAGCAGGCCCTGGAGAAGGCCGCGGAGGCCCGGAGGAAGCGCGCGGAGATCAAGGGTCAGCTGAAGTCCGGGAAGCTCACGCTGCGGGACATGCTGTCCAGGGAGGGCGACGACACCGTGGGCAAGATGAAGGTGTCCACCGTGCTCGAGTCGCTGCCCGGCGTGGGGAAGGTCCGGGCACGGAAGATCATGGAGAAGCTGGACATCTCGGCCAGCCGCAGGATCCGCGGACTCGGGGCGAAGCAGCGCGACGCCCTCCTCGGCGAATTCGCCAAGAAGTAACTCGCCCTGGCCGAGCGGGGAACCCTGTTCGTCATCTCCGGCCCCTCCGGGGTGGGAAAGGGCACCGTCGTCCGGCGGCTGCTGGAACGCCATCCCGAGCTGCACCTGTCCGTCTCGGTGACCACGCGACCGCCGCGTCCGGGGGAACGGGACGGGATCGACTACCGCTTCGTCTCCGACGAGGAGTTCGACCGGATGGTCGCCGGGGGAGAGCTTCTGGAGTGGGCCCACGTGGTGGGCCATCGGTCGGGCACGCCGGCCGGGCCCGTGGAAGAGGCCCTGGCCGCCGGTCGTGACGTGGTCCTGGAGATCGACGTCCAGGGGGCTCGCCAAGTCCGGGAGCGGGCTCCGGATGCGGTCCTGATCTTCCTGGCCCCGCCGTCGTTGGAGGAGCTGGAACGGCGCCTTCGGAGCCGGGGGACGGAGGACGAGGCCCGACTGGCCCTTCGTCTGGCCACCGCCCGGGCGGAGATGGCCCAGCAGCCCAGGTTCGACCATGTCGTGGTGAACGATCGCCTGGACCAGGCGACGGCGCAGGTCGAGGCTATAATCCAGGCGTCCCGGACCACGAGCTGAAGGACGAGCGCACCCATGATCGAACCGAAGATCGACGACCTGTTGGCGCAGGTCGACTCCAAGTACACGCTGGTCATCCTGGCGGCCAGGCGGGCTCGGGAGATCAACTCCTATTACAACCAGCTCGGTGAGGGCCGGGGTGAGTACGTTCCGCCGCTCGTCGAGACGGGCGGCCTCCAGAACAAGCCGCTCTCCATCGCCCTGGAGGAGATCGCCGAGGGGAAGATCCAGGCCGAGCGCCCCGAAGGGGTTGGGATCAAGTAGCCCGCTCGCGGGACGCCGGGTCCTGCTCGGCGTCACCGGCGGCATCGCCGCCTACAAGGCCTGCGTCCTCACGCGCCTGCTGACCCAGGCCGGGGCGACCGTGCAGGTGGTCATGACCCCGTCGGCAACGAGGTTCGTCGGGACCGACACGTTCGCGGCGCTCTCGGGCCGAGCGGCCTACACCGAGGTGTGGGAGGAGCCGGGCTCCGTGTTGCACGTCCGCCTGGCGCGCGGAGCGGACCTGTCCGTGGTCGCGCCGGCCACGGCGAACGTCATCGCCAAGCTCGCCGGGGGGATCGCCGACGATCTGATGACCTCGACCCTCCTCGAGGCGACCTGCCCGCTCGTCGTCGCGCCGGCCATGCACAGCGGGATGTGGGAGCACCCGGCCACCCAGGCCAACGTTCGCGCCCTGCAGGAACGCGGGACCGTCGTGGTCGCACCGGCCATGGGGGCCCTCGCCGCGGGAGACGAGGGCGTGGGCCGGATGGCCGAGCCCGAGGACATCCTCGCGACGCTGGAGGAGGTCGCGTCCCGAGGTCGGGACCTCGCCGGACGGCGGATCGTGGTGACGGCCGGCCCGACGTGGGAGCCCATCGACCCGGTGCGGTTCGTGGGGAATCGCTCCACCGGACGGATGGGCTTCGCCGTGGCCAGGGAGGCGTTCGCTCGGGGGGCGGACGTGACGCTCGTAGTGGGGCCGGGAACCGTCGAACCTCCCGAGGGCCCCCGCGTGGTTCGGGTGGCCACGGCGGAGGAGATGCGGATGGCCGTCCTGGAGGCCGGCGAGGACGCGAACGTCGTGATCATGGCGGCCGCCGTCGCCGACTTCCGTCCCAGGGAGGCTGCCCCCGGCAAGCTGAAGAAGGAGGAGGGGCCACCGCGGCTCGAGCTGGTCCCCACCCCAGACATCCTGGCCGAGCTCGGCGAGGTGAAGGGGGACCGGGTCCTGGTCGGCTTCGCCGCCGAGACCGAGGATGTCGAAGCTGCCGGCCGGGCCAAGCTCGTGGCCAAGCGTCTGGACCTGCTCGTGGCCAACGAGGTGGGCCGGGAAGGGACCGGGTTCGGCTCGGAATCCAACCATGCGGCCATCCTGTCGCGGACCGGCGACGACGAACCCCTGCGCGAGTGGACCAAGGCAGAGCTCGCGGCGGCGGTGTGCGACCGTCTGACGAAGATGCTGTCGGGGTAGGCGTCGGTCGGGCCGGATATACTCCGCGCGATGCGCAAGGGGTATCTGTTCTCATCCGAGTCCGTCACCGAAGGGCACCCCGACAAGCTCGCCGACCAGATCTCCGACGCCGTCCTGGACGCGATCCTCGCCGTCGACGTGGAGGGACGCGTGGCGTGCGAGACCCTGGTCACGACGGGGATCGTCATGGTGGCCGGAGAGATCACCACGTCTGAATACGTGGACATCCCCTCGGTGGTCCGCCGGACCGTCCTCGAGATCGGATACACGGACGCGAACTTCGGGATCGATGGCGCCACGTGCGGGGTGCTCACGTCGATCCAGGAGCAGTCGCCGGACATCGCTCGCGGGGTCGAGCACTCGCTCGAACAGCGCGTGGAAGGGTCGCGGGACGATCTCGACACGCTCGGGGCGGGCGACCAGGGCATGATGTTCGGCTACGCGTGCCGGGACACCGACGAGCTGATGCCACTCCCCATCGCCATGGCCCACCGCCTGACCAAGCGCCTTGCCGACGTCCGCAAGGCCGGCGTCGTCCCGTACCTGCGCCCGGACGGCAAGAGCCAGGTCACGATCGAGTACCAGGACGGCACGCCCGTCCGCGTGGACACCGTGCTGATCTCGGCGCAGCATCGTGAGGAGGTCGATGTCGACACGCTCCTCGCGCCCGATGTGGAGGCCGAGGTCATCGACCCGGTGCTCCGCGAGTTCGAGCTCGATGCCGAGGGCGTCCGCGTCCTGGTCAATCCGACCGGCCGGTTCGAGATCGGCGGTCCGAAGGCCGATACCGGGCTGACCGGACGCAAGATCATGGTGGACAGCTACGGTGGCATGGCGCCGCATGGCGGGGGCTGCTTCTCGGGCAAGGACCCCACCAAGGTCGATCGCTCGGCCGCGTACATGGCCCGATACGTGGCCAAGAACCTGGTGGCCGCGGGCTTCGCCGACCGGCTCCAGCTCCAGGTGGCCTACGCCATCGGCACCGCCCATCCCGTCTCGCTGGCCGTTGACACGTTCGGCACCGAGCGGGTCGACCCGGAGCGGATCGTCGGCCTCGTGTGGGACGCGTTCGACTTCCGGCCGGCCGCGATCATCCGCCAGCTCGACCTCCGCCGGCCGATCTACGAGGAGACGGCGGCCTACGGTCACTTCGGCCGCAAGGAGTTCTCCTGGGAGGCGACCGACCGCGCCGACGAGCTCCGCCGCGCGTTCGACTAACCCCTCCACGGACGAACGGATCCTCTCGGGACCCGTCGATATCTGCGTCGATCGTGCGGTGCTCTCGCTCGACCGGCCGTTCACCTACGGGCTCGACGAGGGCCTGGCCGCCGGGATCGGCTCGCTCGTCCAGGTGCCATTCCACGGTCGGCTCGTCCGGGGATGGGTGCTGGGGTCCTCGGAGGACGTGCCGGACCGAATGCTCCAGGTAAGGAACGCCGTGTCACCCGTCCGATTCTTCGACCCGTCGATGCTGGAGGTGCTGCGGTGGGTGAGCGAGCGATATGTGGCGCCGCTCGCCTCCGTGATCGCGCGGTCCTATCCCCCCCGTGTCGCCTCGGAGGAGACGATCGCGTCGGTGCCGCATCGCTCCTCAGCTCCCGTCCTTCGCCCCGACCCCGCGCGGATCCTCCCCGCCTACCGGGCCGGGTCGGAGATGCTCGGCGCGCTCCAAGCCGGCGCCGGCGCCTTCGTGGTGCGCCCGGCGCCGGAGGACGAGCCGGGGGTGGCGGTGGAAGCGGTGGGCGCGGCGCTCGCCGGGGGACGGAGCGCCATCGTCCTCGTCCCCGAGCTAGAGCCGCTCCCGGCCACGGCCTCGGCCATCCTGGAGGCATACGGCGATGGCGCCGCGCTGTTCGCCGGTGGGAGCAAGCGGGCCCGGTACCGGATGTGGCTCGACATCGAAGCCGGCGCGTATCCGGTCGTGGTGGGGACCCGCCCAGCCGTGTTCGCGCCGACGGTGGACCTCGGCCTCCTCTACGTCTCCCGGGAGAGCCACGTCGGCCATCGCGAGGAGCGCTCGCCGTACTACCACGTCCGCGACGTGGCGCTGGCCCGGGCCCGGCACTCCAGTGCCGTCTGTGTGATGGCAGCCCTGTGCCCATCTGGGGAGGCCGTGACGTCGGGGGGCGTGGAGGTGGTCCCTCGCGTCCGGGGATGGCCGCCGGTCGAGGTGGTCCGGCCCGGCCCGGAGGGACGAGCCCCCCGCCTGGTCTCGGCGCTGAAGCAGGTGGACCGGGGGTTCCTGTTCCAGCCACTGCCCGGCTACGGCGTCGCGCGCGTGTGTCGCGCGTGCGGGGAGCCGGCCGCCTGCGCTGCCTGTGGTGGGGTGCTCCGGTCACAAGCGGGGGCGGTCCAATGCACCGTGTGCGGAGCGAACGGCGCGTGCGCCAACTGCGGGGGCGCCGACTTCGGCATCATCCGGGGAGGGGCCGAGCGCGTGGAGGAGTGGGCCCGGGCGGTGGCCCGGGTGCCGGTCCGCCGGATAGGCTCGGGCGATTCCCCCGCGCCTCCCGGGAACGGCGAAGTAACGGTGGGGGGCGTGGAGGCGGTGAAGGACTTCGGTCCCCTCCGCCTGGGCCTGGTCGCCATCCTCGATGCCGACCAGGCGGCCCGGCGGCCGGGCCTTGCGGCCCGGGAGCATGCTCTGGCCACGTGGATGGAGGCGGCGGCCTGGGCCCGCCCCTCCGGTCGCGTGATCGTGCAGACCCGCCACCCGGGCGACCCCGCGGTCCAGTCCCTCGTCTCGGGGAACCCCCATCGCTTCCACCGGAGCGAGCTGCCCCGCCGGGCCGACGCGGGCTTCCCCGTCGGCTGGCCGGTGTTCCGCCTGATCGGGGACGACAGGCTCGCGGACGAGCTCGCAGCGTTGGAGCCGAGGACGCTCCTGTCATCGAGCGGCGAGGGGCAGACGGTATGCTTGGTCGCGCTCGATCCCGGAGCGATCCGGACGTTCGGCCGGAGGATGCGAGCCCTTGCGGAAGGGGGGGTGGTCACCCGGGTCGAGGCCGAGCCCCACCTCTGAGGAGACCGGACCGCGATGGCCGTCCTTCGTATCAGGAAGCTGGGTGACCCGGTCCTTCGAGAGAAGGCTCGTCCGGTGGAGCGGTTCGACGGATCGTTCCGCCGTCTAGTCGACGACATGTTCGAGACGATGTATGCCGCGCCCGGCGTCGGCCTGGCGGCGCCGCAGGTGGGAGTGTCGCTCCGCCTCTTCGTCTACGACGACGGCGAGGGGAACACGGGCGCCGTGGCCAACCCGGAGCTCTCGGACCTGGAGGACGAGGAGAGCCGCGACGAGGGATGCCTGTCCATCCCGGGGCCCTTCTATCCCATGGTCCGATCCCTGCGGGCCACCGTGCGCGGGCTGGACGTGGAAGGGCGCGCCCTCGAGCTCAGGGGCGAGGGACTGCTGGCGCGGATCCTCCAACACGAGACCGACCACACGGACGGAGTCCTGTACATCGACCGGCTCCCGCCCGAGGGGCGGCGCGAGGTCATGCGCATGCTCCGAGAGCACGAGGTGAGGCAGCAGCAGGAGCGCTCGCCCACGCCCTGAACGGCGCACCGTATCCTCGCCCGGTGGCCGAGTCGCGCGCCCTCCGGGTCGCCTTCCTGGGAAACGACCCGTGGTCTGTCCCCTCGCTCGAGGCCCTGGCCCGTTCGCGACACGACGTCGTGGCGGTCGTGACGCGCGTTCCGCGACCGGGTCGGCGCGGGCAGGGGCCCGCGCCGACGCCGGTCGCGGCGGCGGCCAGGACCTTCGGCCTTCCACTCGTCGAGGTGGAGACGGTGAAGTCGGGGCCGGGGTTCGAGACCCTCGCCCGGGCGGCCGCCGACGTCCTCGCCGTCGTGGCGTACGGCGAGATCCTGCCGGCTGCCATCCTGAACATGCCCACGATCGCACCGGTCAACGTGCACTTCTCGCTGCTTCCGATGCTCCGTGGAGCGAGCCCCGTGCACACGGCGCTGCTACTGGGGATGGACGAGACAGGCGTCACCACGATCCGCATGGACCCCGGCTTGGACACCGGCCCGATCCTTGGCCGCCGCTCGGAGCCGATCCGCGAAGACGACGACAGCGGCTCGCTCGGGGCTCGGTTGGCCGGGATCGGCGCCGACCTGCTGGTCGAGACCCTCGACGACCTCTCGGCAGGGCGGGCCACCCCCGTTCCGCAGGACGATGCCCAAGCCACGTTCGCGCCGAAGCTCGGGCCTGCCGACCGCCGGTTGGACTGGAACGAGCAGGCTCGCGTGCTGGTCAACCGGGTGCGGGCCTTCGCGCCCGACCCCGGTGCCGCCACGACGTTCCGGGGCCGCCCCCTGAAGGTGCTCCGGGCTCAGGCGGTCGAGGGGGCCGGCGAGCCCGGGGTGGTCGTCGACGTGGACGAGAACGGCTTCGTGGTGGCCACGGAGGATAGGGGGTTTCGCCCGCTCGAGGTGGCCCCGGCCGGCGGCCGGCGGATGAGCGCCGCGGACTTCGCGAGAGGCCACCATCCCGTCCGGGGGGAGCGCCTCGAGTGAGGCGATTCGGATCGACCGGCCGTCTCCCGTTGAGCCACTGTTCCCCTCGCTAGGGGGCGCGGACAGGTGCGGCTAGAATCCTGCGTCGTGGGCAAGCTGGCCGCCTCGATCCTCTCGGCGGACTTCGCGCACCTCGCCGATCAGGTAAAGCTGGTGGAGGCCCATGCCGACTTCATCCATGTCGACGTGATGGATGCCCACTTCGTGCCGCCCCTCACCGTCGGTCCCGTGGTGGTCGAGTCCCTCCGTCTCGTGACCGGCCTGCCGCTGCATTGTCATCTGATGATCGAGCGGCCCGAGCGGCTGTTCGACGATTTCTCGGCGGCCGGGACCGACATGGTCACGTGCCACGTTGAGGCCCTGGGGGACCCCGCGCCGGTGGTCCGCAAGGCCCGCGACATGGGGATGCGAGCCGGGCTGGCGGTGAATCCGGACACCCCGGTGGAGACGGTGTTCCCTCACCTCGAAGACCTGGACGACGTGATCGTGATGAGCGTTCGGCCGGGGTGGGCAGGCCAGGCGTTCATCCCGGAGGTCCTTCCGAAGATCGAGCTCGTCCGGCGCGAGATCGACCGCAGGGGCCTGTCCACCGACGTGGAGGTCGACGGGGGGATCGACCCCGGGACCGGGGCGCGATGCATCGGCGCAGGGGCCACGATCCTGGCCGCCGCCTCCTCGATCTTCAAGGCCAGGGATCCGGCGGAGGCCGCGCGGGTGCTGGCCACCGTGGCCAGACAAGGGGGTGCCTGATGCCGGAGACCATCCTGGTGGTCGACGATGACCCGGACATCGCCCGGTTCGTGGAGGTCAACCTGCGGTCGGCGGGCTACGACGTGGCCGTGGCCTCGGACGGGGAAGAGGCCCTCCAGCGCGCGAGCGAGATGCGGCCGGACCTCGTGCTCCTGGACGTGATGATGCCGAGGATCGACGGGTTCGAGGTGGCGCAGCGCCTGCGCCGCAACCCCGTGACCGCGAACACCTCGATCATCATGCTCACCGCGAAGGCCCTGTCGACCGACAAGGTGCTCGGGCTGACCGCGGGGGCCGACGACTACATCATCAAGCCGTTCGATCCCATCGAGCTCCTGGCCCGGGTCAAGGGAACGCTCCGCCGGGCAAAGGAGATGCGCAACCTCTCCCCGCTCACCGGCCTCCCCGGAAACATCCGGATCCAGGAGGAGATCGAGCGGATGGTCCGCGACGGCCACTCCTTCGCCGTGCTGTATTGCGACCTCGACAACTTCAAGGCGTACAACGACCAGAAGGGATTCGTCCGGGGTGACCGCCTGATCCAAACGACTGCGCGGATCATCCAGGACGCCGTGGCCGAGTTCGCCGGCACCGAGGGGTTCGTGGGCCATGTCGGCGGCGACGACTTCGTGGCCATCACGCCGCCCGACGTGGCCGAGGAAGCGGCGAAGCGGATCGTGGAGCGGTTCGACGCTCAGATCCATGAGTTCTATGGGGCCGAGGACCTGCAACGGGGATTCGTCGAGGTGGAGGACCGCAAGGGCGTGCTCCAGCGGCTGCCCCTGGTCGGCGTGTCGAGCGGGATCGCCACCACGACGACGCGGCGGTTCGCCCACTACGGCGAGGCCGTCGCCGTGGCCACGGAGATGAAGCAGTTCGCCAAGCGCGAGTCCGGCTCCTCGTACGCGATCGACCGTCGCGCCTCCACCTGATCGGGCCGGCGTCGGCGGGTGGCACCCGGCGCCCCAAGGTCCGCCCGCCTATACTGAGGAGCAAGAGCTCGTCTTCGGGGCGGGGTGCAAGTCCCCACCGGCGGTATAGTCCGCGACCCTCCGAGAGCCACTCGGGGGTGGACCCGGCGTGATTCCGGGACCGACCGTGAGAGTCGGGATGGGAGAGGACGGGCGGTGCGCGGCTTCGGCGCTCGCCGGGCCGTGCCCGTGCCCTCTCTCCCTCGCGTCTCGTCCCGGGAAAGGTTCGTGGTGGACGACGAGGCGTACCTCGAGCGGGCCCTGGGGCTCGCCGAGCGAGGGCGGGGGTTGACCTCGCCCAACCCCCTGGTCGGCGCCGTCGTCGTGGCCGAGAGCCGCATCCGGGGCGAGGGGTTCCACGAGGGACCGGGTCGGCCGCACGCCGAGATCGTGGCCCTGGAGGAAGCGGGCGACGATGCTCGCGGGGCCACGCTGTACACGACGCTCGAGCCCTGCGATCACTTCGGTCGGACCCCCCCGTGTACCCGGGCCATCGCCCGCGCCGGCGTCGCCCGCGTCGTCTGCGCCATGCCCGACCCGAACCCCGTCGTGGACGGACGGGGGTTCGCCGCGCTCGAAGCCGCGGGCATCCAGGTCCGGACCGGCCTGCTCGCTCAGGAAGCGAAGAGAGTGAATGAAGCCTACGTGAAGCACGTTCGCACCGGCCTTCCTTTCGTCACCTGGAAGATGGCCGCCAGCCTGGACGGCAAGGTGGCCTCCCGCGACGGGACGTCACGATGGATCACCGGGGAGGCGGCGCGTGCCGATGTCCATCGGCTCCGGGCCGCCGCCGACGCCATCCTGGTCGGAGCGGGTACGGCGCTCGTGGACGATCCCTCGCTCACGGTCAGAGACCCTGCATACCGCGGGCGTCCCCCCCTCCGGGTCCTCGTGGACGCGCGGGGACGGGTTCCGGAGACCGGCGACCTGTTCGACGCGGCCGCGCCGACCATGGTGGCCACCACCGGCTTGGCCCCCCGGGAGCGCACGGGAGCCTGGCGGGCCCGGGGAGCCGAGGTCGTCGAGTACGAGCCCGAGGGCGGGGGGGTCCCGCTCCCCCAGCTCCTCTCGGACCTGGGCAAGCGGGACGTGCAAAGCGTGCTCCTGGAAGGCGGCCCCACGCTCGCCTGGTCCATGGTCGAGGACCGGGTCGTGGACAAGGTCGTGGTGTATCTCGCCCCCAAACTCATCGGGGGCCAGGACGCGCCGGGGGTCCTGGGCGGACGAGGGTTCGCCCCGATCGCTCAGGCCACGCAGCTACGAGTGGCGTCCTTCGACCGCGTGGGGGAGGACCTGAGGGTGGAGGCCCATGTTCACCGGGATCATTGAGGAGCTCGGCGCGGTCCTGGAGCGTGCGCCGGATCGGATCACCGTGTCGTGCCGCACCGTGCTGACCGACGCGGACGTGGGCTCGTCGATCGCCGTGAACGGCGTGTGCCTGACCGTCGTCGACCGCGGCCCCGGCCACCTCGGGTTCGACCTGTCGGAGGAGACCCTGCGGCGGACCAGCCTTGCCCGCCTGTCCCCGGGCGATCCGGTGAACTTGGAGCGGCCGGTCACCCTGACCACCCGGTTGGGCGGTCACCTGGTGCAGGGCCACGTCGACGGGGTGGGGGAGGTCGACGGCGTCGAGGCCGAGCCCACCGGAGGGGCATGGCTCACGATTCGCCCACCGGCCGAACTCCTGCGGTACCTCGTGGACAAGGGGTCGGTGTCGGTGGACGGGGTCTCGCTCACCGTGGCCGGCGCGGATGGCGACGCATTCTCCGTCGCGCTGATCCCCCACACGCTCGCGGTGACGACGCTCGGCACGGCTCGGGTCGGGGACGCCGTGAACCTCGAGGTGGACGTCCTGGCGAAGTACGTGGAGCGACTCCTCACATCGACGGGAGAAAGGGCGCGAACGTGAGCCGAACGCAGCCGGTGGTGGACCATTCCGTGTTCTCGACCATCGAGGAGGCACTCGAGGATGTCCGGGCCGGCGGGATGGTGATCGTCGTGGACGACGCCGATCGCGAGAACGAGGGCGACTTCGTCATGGCTGCCGAGAAGGTCACGCCCGAGGCCGTGAACTTCATGGCCACCCACGGGCGGGGCATCGTCTGCGCGCCGTGCACGGAGGAACGACTGGACCAACTCCGCATCCCTCTCATGGCGATACAGAACAGCGAGAGTCATGGGACGGCGTTCGCTGTTTCGATTGATGCGAAGGCCGGCACCACGACCGGCACGAGCGCCTACGACCGGGCTGCCACCGTCCGGGCGTTGACCGATCCGTCCACGAGACCCGAGGACCTGAGGATGCCGGGCCACGTGTTTCCGCTTCGGGCTCGGAACGGGGGCGTGCTCGTCCGGGCGGGCCACACCGAGGCGACAGTGGATTTGGCCCTCCTCGCCGGCCTCGCCCCGGCCGGGATGCTGTGTGAGGTCCTGCACCCGGATGGGACGATGGCGCGTCTCCCCGAGCTCCAGCGGGTGGCCCGAACCCACGGCCTGAAGCTCATCTCGATCGCTGATCTCATCCGGTACCGCAGGGATCGGGAGCTGCTCGTCCGGCGGGCCGCCGAAGCCCTGATCCCCACGGACCATGGCGAGTTCCGTGCCCACGCCTACGAGAGCACGCTGGACGGACGGGTCCACGTGGCCCTGGTGAAAGGCGAGATGGGGGACGGCGAGGGGATCCTGGTGCGGGTCCACTCGGAGTGCCTGACGGGCGACGTGTTCGGGTCGCGACGATGCGACTGCGGCGAACAGCTGGAGGGAGCCCTGGATGCCATCGCCGCGGAGGGCCGGGGCGTGCTGCTGTACGTTCGGGGACACGAGGGCCGGGCAATCGGCCTCACGCACAAGCTTCGGGCCTACCGGCTCCAGGAGCAGGGGCTGGACACCGTGGAGGCGAACGAGGAGCTCGGGTTCGCCCCCGACCCACGCGACTACGGCATCGGGGCGCAGATCCTGGGAGACCTTGGGGTCCGCTCGATGCGCCTGCTGACCAACAACCCGGCCAAGCGGGCCGGCCTGGAGGGCCGGGGGCTCTCGATCGTGGAGCGGGTACCCCTTCAGACCCGTCCCCGGGCCGAGAACATCGGCTACCTGCGGGCAAAGCGGGAGAAGCTCGGCCATCTGCTCGACCACTTGGATCCCGACGTGATCTCGTTGGAGGAGCGATGAGGGAGCTCCGGGGAGACTTCGCGTCTCGTGGACGCCGATTCGTCGTCGCCGCGTCGCGATTCAACGAGCTGGTGGTGGGCAAGCTGGTCGAGGGAGCGGTGGCGTGCCTCCGGGCCCACGGGGTGGCCGAGGACGACCTCGAGGTAGCCTGGGTCCCCGGCGCGTTCGAGCTGCCGCTCGCGGCTCGAATGCTCGCCGCGACCGGCACCTTCGACGCGGTCGTCTGCCTGGGCGCGGTCATCCGGGGTGAGACGGCGCACTTCGACCACGTGGCCGGCCAGGCGGCCGTTGGCATCCGTGAGGCGGCCGAAGCCACCGGCGTGCCTGTGATCTTTGGCGTCCTCACGACCGACACGCTCCAGCAGGCGCTGGATCGGGCGGGGGGAAAGCACGGCAACAAGGGATGGGACGCGGCGATGGCCGCGATGGAGATGGCCTCGCTCCTGGAGCAGCTGCCCAAGGACGCCGGCCCCAGGGGGCGGCCGTGATCATCGACAAGCCGTGGGGGAAGGTCGTGACGTACGCGCTGAACCAGCCATCCTCGGTGCGCGTGATCACGGTGGAGCCGGGGCAGGAGACGAGCGTGCACTACCACCAGATGCGCGACGAGATGTGGGTGGTCCTCGATCCCGGCCTGACGCTTCAGATCGGCAACCGCGTCGTCGAGGCCAAGCCGGGGGACGAGTTCATGGTGGCTGCCGAAACAACCCATCGCATCGCCAACGGCAACGAGGCCAAGGGCCGGGTGCTGGAGATCGCCTACGGCTACACCGACGAGTCGGACACCCAGCGCCTGGAGGACGCCTACGGCAGGCCCCTGGAACCCGACTGGTGAGGGGCGCGATCGCATTGTCCGGCGCGTGAGCCCGTGCTACATTCGCGCGGTTTCACGGACAGGAGGTCGGGTTGGCCACGCAGGGAACGGTCAAGTGGTTCAGCAACGAGAAGGGCTACGGATTCATCTCTCGCGCCGACGGGGAGGACGTGTTCGTCCACTTCAGCGCGATCCAGGGCGAGGGGTTCAAGACCCTCACCGAGGGCCAGGAGGTCGAGTTCGACATCGTGGACGGCCCGAAGGGCCAACAGGCCGCCAACGTCCGGCCGGTGGGCTGATTGCCCTGCCGGATCGTCGACAGTGTCAGCACCTATCCCTATACTCGCCGGGTAGGTTCAGCGTGCTCAGCAAGGCACCGGCGGCCAGTCGGTGCCTTCGTTTCAGTAGGAGGTGATGCGGGGTCTCGACTGATCCGCGCATAAACGACAGGATCCGGTCTCCACAGGTCCGCCTGGTGGGACCCGACGGGGCACAGATCGGGATCGTATCGACGCAGGACGCGCTCCGCCAAGCCCAGGAACAGGATCTCGATCTCGTCGAGGTGGCGCCGCAGGCCAGCCCTCCGGTGGCAAGGATCATGGACTACGGCAAGTACAAGTACGAGCGGGACATCCGGATGAAGGAAGCCCGCAAGAAGCAGGCCAGGGTCGAGGTCAAGGAGATCAAGTTCCGGCCCAAGATCGATCCGCACGACTACGCCACCAAGAAGGGGCACGTCGAGCGGTTCCTGCGGGCGGGTGCGCGGGTCAAGGTGACCATCATGTTCCGGGGCCGCGAGATGGCGCACACGGAGCTGGGGCGTCGGATCCTGGACCGGCTGGTGAGTGACCTCGAGGGACTGTCGGTGGTCGAGGCCGCGCCCAAGCAGGATGGCAGGAACATGGTGATGGTGATCGCGCCGACCAAGAAGCAGGTCGCGGCGGCCCGGGCGGAGCAGCCCCGGCCCAGGGAACCGAAGCCCGAGCCGGCGAAGGCGGAGCCGGCCGCGTCCACGACGGAACAGGGATAGGACATGCCCAAGATGAAGACGCACCGCGGTGCGGCCAAGCGGTTCCGGATCACCCGGACGGGAAAGGTCCTCCACCGCAAGGCCACCGGCAACCACATGCTGACGAAGAAGACCGGGAGCCGGCGCCGGCGGGTCGAGGGCATGTCCGAGGTCGAAGCGGAGCGTCGGACCATCCGCCGCCTGCTGGGAGCGTGAGTCATGGCCAGGGTGAAGCGTGCCGTCCATGCCAGGAAGAAACGCCGGGAGATCCTGGAGCAGGCCAAGGGCTATTACGGCGCGCGTCACCGCCGGATGCGGATGGCCAAGGAGCAGCTCCTGCATTCCGGGGTCTACGCCTACCGCGACCGCCGTGACCGCAAGGGCCAGTTCCGCCGGCTGTGGATCACGCGAATCGGTGCCGGAGCGCGCCAGAACGGCCTGTCCTACTCGCAGCTCATGAACGGCCTGTCCCGGGCCGGCGTCGAGCTCGACCGCAAGGTCCTTGCGGACCTGGCCGTGAACGACCCCGCCGCGTTCGCCGCCCTCGTCGAGGCGGCGCGGCAGTCGCTCGCGCCTGGGCCCGGCCGCGCGGGCGGATAGCCGCCCGACCCTAGAATCCCCCCGAGGGAACCGGCCGGGGTCCGACCAGGGGGGACCGTGATCACGTCGCTCAAGAACCCGAAGGTCGCCACGGCTGTCAGGCTGAAGAAGCGCGCCTTCCGCGAGGCCGACCGGCGGTTCCTGGTCGAAGGGCCCCAGGGCGTGCGCGAGGCGCTCGCTTCGGGTGCCGTCGTGGATGTCCTGTTTCATCGTGGCTCCTCGGACGACCTAGTCGAGGCGGCCCGGGCGGCCGGGATCGAGGCCGTCCACGTGGGCGAGGAGGTCATGTCCAAGCTGACCTCCACGGTCACCCCGCAGGCAGTCGTGGCCGTCGTCCGCTTCGTCCACGTCGGATTGGAGGGGGTACCAGCCGAGCCGGAGTGCGTCGCGGTCCTTCATGCGGTCCGCGACCCGGGCAACGCCGGCACCGTGATGCGATCCGCCGACGCCGCGGGGGCAGACGCGGTGGTGTTCTCCGCGACCTCGGTGGACGTCTACAACCCGAAGACGGTGCGAGCCTCCGCCGGCTCGCTCTTCCACCTCCCGGTCGCACGGGCCCCGGACACGGCCCAGGCCCTGGAGGCCCTGCGATCGCGGGGCTGCCGGGTCTACGCCATGGACGCCGGAGGCGATGCCGAACTGTACGAGCTCGACCTCACTCGTCCCACAACGTTCCTGTTCGGCAACGAGGCGTGGGGACTTCCCACTGAGGTCGCGTCCCTGGCCGACGCCACCGTTCGCGTTCCCATCCGCGGGCGGGCCGAGTCCTTGAATCTCGCTGCCGCCGCCACCGTGTGCCTGTTCGAGTGGGCACGCCAGCTCCGGGAGGGACGGCGCGTCGTGTTGGAGTCGGTCATCGCCTCGGCGGCGCACGACATCCGCTCGCCGCTCACCGCCATGAAGGGGTTCGGGTACGCGCTTGCCACGCGATGGGACCAGATGGCGGAGGAGCACCGGACACTGATGCTCCAGGGGATCGTCTACGACACGGATCGCCTGAACATGATCGTCCGCCAGCTAGTGGACGCCGCGCGGGTCGTGGTGGGGACATTGGAGCTGTTCCCCGAGCGGGTGGACGTGGCCGCGTTGGTGGAGAAGGTGGCCCAATCCGCGGCGCGTGATCCCGATCGGCCCCCGGTTGTCTGGGAGGGCCGAGACCGACCCATCGTCTTCCTCGACCCCGACCGGTTGCAGCTGGTCCTGGAGGCCTTCGTCGAGGCCGAGGTGTGGTGGGCCGGGGAAGGTCCCATCCGCGTCACGGCTCGAAGGACCGATGGACGGCTCCAGCTCGAGGCCTTCCGGGCGGGGACCCAGCTCACGACGGAGGGCGCCGCGGCGCTCTTTCAACCACGAGCGCCGGGCACGGGCGCGGGCAGCAAGATCGGGCTGTTCGTGGCCCAGGGAGTCGCCGAGGCTCAAGGCGGCACGGTGGCCGCCGAGGCCGCCGAGGGAGGCTTGCGGTTCCGCCTCGACGTGCCGGCTAGTGTGGGCGAACCAACGGTCTGAGCACGGGCCCTTGCTAGACTCAGGCACCGATGGACCCCCAGGAGGCTCGGCGCATCCTCGAGGAGGAACGCGAGCGGGGCCTGTCGATGATCGCGAGGGCCGATTCATCGGAGGCGCTCGAAGCGGCCAAGGTAGGGGTGCTCGGTCGGAAGTCACCGTTCAGCCAGGTCCAACGCTCCCTCGGCTCGTTCGGCCCAGAGGACCGCAAACGTCTCGGGATGGCGGCGAACGAGCTGCGCGACGCCCTGCAGGCGGCGCTGGACGAACGGCGACGCTTGCTGGCCGGGGCTGAAGAGGCTCGCCTGCTCGAGGGCGATCGGATCGACGTGACGCTCCCTGGTCGCAGGCTGCGGACGGGATCGTTGCATCCCCTCACGATCGTCGAGGACGAGATGGTCGGCATCTTCACCCGCATGGGCTACCGAGTGGAGGAGGGCCCCGAGATCGAGGATGACTGGCACAACTTCGAAGCCCTCAATATCCCGCGCGACCACCCGGCTCGGACGATGAAGGACTCGCTGTACGTCGAGATCCCCGGGTTGCTCCTTCGCACCGAAACGTCCGCCGTTCAGATCCGGACGATGGAGTCACAAGACCCCCCGGTGTACATCGTCGCGCCCGGGCGCACCTATCGGCGCGAGGCCGTGGACGCCACCCACCTCTCGGTGTTCCATCAGGTCGAGGGACTGGCCGTGGACGAGGGGATCTCATTCGCGGATCTCAAGGGGACGCTCGAGACCTTCGCCCGCGCGCTGTTCGGCCCCGACCGCAAGGTTCGGATGAACCCCGACTACTTCCCGTTCGTCGAGCCCGGATGCCAGGTGGCCGTGTCGTGCTTCAAGTGCGACGGGACCGGCTGTGCGGTGTGCGGCAATGGCTGGATCGAGCTGCTGGGGGCGGGCATGGTGCATCCCAAGGTCCTGGAGAACTGCGGGATCGACGCCGAGCGATACACGGGGTTCGCGTTCGGCATCGGAGTCGAACGGGTGGCCATGGTGCGCCACGGTGTCTCCGACATGCGGATGTTCGTGGAGGGCGACGTCCGGTTCCTCCAGCAGTTCCAGGGAGCTGGGGTATGAGGCCCGTCGGGATCGGCGGGCGATGAACCCGTGAAGGTCGTCGTCTCGTGGTTGAAGGAGTACTGCCCCTCGGACCTGTCTCCCGAGGAGCTGGCCGAGCTCCTCACGTCCAAGGGGGCCGAGGTGGAGGAGATCGAGCGGCCGTGGGACCGGCTGAAGGGCGTAGTGGTGGCCCGGGTCGTGGAGGTGCGCGACCACCCGAACTCCGACACGCTCTGCCTAGCCCGGGTGTCGACGGGCGACGCGGAACGCGAAGTCGTGGTGGGCGTCCGCAACATGAAGCCGGGCGACCTCGTGCCGCTCGCCGGGCCGGGGGCCACCGTGCCCGCGTTGCCCGAGCCCCTGTCGGCCCGGAAGATCCGGGGCGTCGTCTCCGACGGAATGCTCTGCTCCCCGTGGGAGCTCGGGATCACCACCGAGCACACCGGGATCCTGGTCATCCCCGACGACGTGCGACCGGGGACGGACCTCAAGCGGGCATACGGCCTTGACGATTCGGTCCTCGATATCGAGGTCACTCCGAACCGCCCGGACTTCCTGTCGGTCATCGGGATCGCCCGGGAGGTGGCAGCGGCGACGGGCGTCCCGCTTCGTATGCCGGACGTCGCCGTCGAGGAGGTCGACGAGAAGGCCGACGAGGTGGCCACGGTCGAGATCCTCGATCTCGACCGATGCCCGCGGTACCTGGCGCGCGTCGTTCGGGGGATCGCCCACTCGCCGTCACCCATCCGCGTGCAGGCCCGCCTTACCGCGTCCGGGATGCGTCCGCTCTCGGCAGCCGTGGACGCCACCAATTACGCGATGCTCGAGATCGGACAGCCGCTCCATCCGTTCGACCTGAGCCGGCTGGAGGGGCCGGGCATCGTCGTTCGGCGCGCGAACGACGGGGAGCGGCTGGTCACACTTGACGGCGTGGAGCGGGCGTTCACCCCCGATGATCTGCTGATCTGCGACACGGAGCGCCCGGTGGCGGTGGCCGGTGTGATGGGTGGTGCGGTGGCCGAGATGAACGAGTCGACGGCCGACGTCCTGCTCGAGAGCGCCTGGTTCGAGCGCGGCGGGATCCAGCGGACCCGCCGGCGCATCGGCCTGTCCACCGAGGCGTCGATGCGGTTCGAGCGCGGTACGGACCCCGAGGCGGTGCCGCTCGGCGCGGACCGAGCCTGCCGGCTGATGGCCGAGTGGTGCGGGGGGCGCGTGCTGGCGGGGTCCGTGGATGCAGGGGGCGCGCCGGAACGCCGGCAGGTGTCGATGCGTCCGTCTCGAGCCTCGCTGGTGATCGGCTACCCCGTCTCGGTGGCGGAGGCCGCCGAGGCCTTCGATCGCCTGGGCATGGCCTGCGAGGTGGAGGGAGATGACCTCGTGGTCGTGGAGATCCCGGGGTACCGGGTCGACATCGAGCGTGAGGTCGACCTCATCGAGGAGGTCGTCAGGGTCCAGGGCTACGACCGGGTGGGCGCGACGGTTCCGCCCGTCCGCCAGGTGGGAGGGGTTCCCCCCGCCTACGGGTTCCTGGCCCGGCTCCGGGGGTCGCTGCGCCGGTCCGGTATCCGGGAGGTCCGGCTCCTGTCGTTCGCATCGCAGGAGGACGTGGAGATGGCCGAGGGGGACGGTCCGATCCGGATCACGAACCCGCTCCAGGCCGACGAGTCGTTCCTTCGAACCCGGCTCCTGCCCGGCTTGCTCCGTGCCGTTCAGCGCAACGTGTACCGGCACGTGCGCGGCGTGGCCCTGTTCGAGGTGGGCACGGTGTTCCGGATGAAGGACGGCGCGGCCGACGAGCGGCCTTCGCTCGCCTTGGCGCTGACCGGCCCGGCCTTCCAGTCATGGGCCGAGCCGCCGAGGTCCTTCGACTTCTTCGACGCGAAAGGCGCTCTCGAGGCCCTCCTCGAGGACGCCGGGGTCCGTGACTGGTCGATGGGTCCGCCGGCTGGGTGGCCCTTCCACCCCGCGCGGTCGGCCGCCATCGTCGCGGACGCGGAGGGCCTCGGCGTGGTCGGCGAGATCCACCCGAGCCTGGTCGAGCGGCTGGACCTCGGCGGCCGCGTGGCGGCCGCCGAGGTCGACGTCCGGGCCCTCATGGCCCATGCATCCTCGGAGCTCGAGGTCCGCGACGTCCCCCGGTTCCCGCCGGTTCGTCGGGACCTCGCCTTCGTGCTGGATGCGACCACCCACGCCGCCCAGGTGCAGGCCGCGCTGCGCGAGGCGGGCGGCGACCTGATCGAGACGTGCCTGCTGTTCGACGTCTTCTCCGGACCACCGCTTCCGGAGGGCAAGAAGAGCCTCGCGTTCTCCATCGACCTTCGAGCACCCGACCGCACGCTCACCGACGAGGAGGCCGACGCCGTGGTGCGCAGGATCGCCGAGCGGCTGGCATCCGAATTCGGCGGCGAGCTCCGCGCCGGCTGAGAGGGACGGGCCTCGTTCGCGGCGCCCGAAGCCCCCCGATAGACTGCCGCGGATGAAACGGGACTACCTGTCCGTCGACGATCTCACCCAGGAAGAGCTCATCGCCCTGCTCGATCTCGCCGCCAAGGTGAAGTCGGAGCCGGAGGGGTACGCCGGACGCCTCCACGGCAGGGCCGTGGCCATGGTCTTCGAGAAACCGTCGACCCGGACCCGGGTCTCGTTCGAGGTGGCCGCCGCCTCCGCCGGAGCGCATCCGGTCGCGCTCTCCTCAGCCGAGCTCCAGCTCGGCCGAGGAGAGACCATCGAAGACACCGGGCGGGTTCTCTCCCGGTACGTGGATGCTGTCGTCCTGCGGACGTTCGAACAGGAACGCCTGGAGCTGCTGGCGGCGGCGTCCTCGGTTCCGATCGTCAACGCGCTCTCGGACTTCGAGCACCCCTGTCAATGCCTCGCCGACCTCCTGACCGTTCGCGAGATCAAGGGTGAGCTGAAGGGCCGGACGCTGGCGTACCTGGGCGACGGCAACAACGTGACCCATTCGCTCCTGCTCGGCTGCACGAAGGCCGGCATGCGTATCCGGGTGGCCACTCCTCCCGGCTTCGAGCCCATCCCACAGGTCGTGCACCGTGCCCGCGAGATCGCGACGCAGACCGGTGGAGCGGTCGAGGTGCTCCACGATCCGGCCGAGGCGTGCTCCGGGGCCGACGTGCTCTACACCGACGTGTGGGCCAGCATGGGGCAGGAAGGGGAAGCGGACGAACGGGCGTTGGTGTTCCGCTCGTACCAGCTGAACGAACAGATGGTGAAGCTCGCGGCACCCGACGTGACCGTCCTGCACTGCCTGCCCGCTCATCGGGGTCAGGAGATCACCGACGAGGTCATCGACGGACCCCACTCGGCGGTGTGGGATCAGGCCGAGAACCGATTGCACACGCAGAAGGCGTTGCTGCTGTTCCTGCTCGGCGTGGCCTGAAGTCCCTTCGGTACCATTCTCAAGTGCCCCGCGCGAACGACGCCGTGGAGGCCGTGCTGCTCGAGTACGCCGACCTCCTGTCGATCCTCACGGAGGACCCGCACCGACCTCGGTCCTACGAGAAGGCGGCCCGCGCGGTCGGGGGGTACCCCGCGGACATCGCCGAGTTCGACGTGAAGCAGCTCCAGGCCATCCCGAATGTCGGTTCCTCGATCGCCGGGAAGATCCATGAGTTCCTCCAGGCGGGTTCGATCGGGGCGCTGGAGGAGCTGCGAGCCCAGATCCCCCAGGGGGTCCGGGCGCTGACGGCCATCCCCGGCCTCGGCCCCAAGCGGGCCATGGTCCTGTACGAGCAGCTCGGCGTGGCCTCCGTCGACGAGCTCCTGGCGGCCGTGAACGAGGGAAGGTTGGCCGAGATCAAGGGGTTCGGCAAGAAGACGGCCGACAACATCCTTCGCTCGATACAGCAGATGGGGTCCTCCGAGCGCCGCGTGCTGGTGAACGTGGCGCTCGACGTAGCGGAAGACCTTCTCCGCGAGCTGAACGAGCTGAAGGGGGTGCGCAGGGCGACCTACGCCGGCTCGCTCCGACGGATGGCGGAGACGATCGGCGACGTCGACCTGCTGGTCGCGAGCGCGAAGCCGGGCCCGGTTATGGACAGCTTCGTGTCCCTGCCGGTCGTGGACCGGGTGATCGCCCACGGCGACGCGAAGTCGTCGGTGCTCACCACAGGCGGCCTTCAGGTCGACCTCCGAGTGATCGCGGAGGAGGCGTGGGGGGCGGGCCTCATGTACTTCACCGGCTCGAAGGCCCACAACATCCGTCTCCGGGAGATGGCCATTCGCAAGGGGCTGCGACTGAACGAGTACGGCCTGTTCCGGGTGAAGAGCGGGAAGCTCATCGTGGCGGAGACCGAGGAGGAGGTCTACGGGCGGCTTGGCCTGCCGTTCATCCCGCCGACGCTCCGGGAGGACCGCGGCGAGATCGAGGCCGCCCTGGCCGGCGAGCTCCCGAAGGTACTTGAGCAGAAGGACGTCCGGGGCGACCTCCACACGCACACGAACCTCACCGATGGGCTGGCCCCGCTGGAGGAGATGCTCGAAGCGGCCGCGGCGATGAAATACACGTATTACGCGGTCACCGACCACGCGCCCCAGCTGTTCATGCAGCGGATGACGGATGAGAAGATGCTGGCCCAGCGCGATCGGCTGAAGGCGCTCCAGGCGACCTACCCCTCGATGACCCTGTTGCACGGTTCCGAGCTGAACATCGACACCCAAGGGGGCGTGGACTGGCCGGAGGAGTTCCTGGCGGGCTTCGACGTGCTGGTTGCGTCGGTGCACACCCACTTCAACCTGTCGAAGGACGAGATGACCCGGCGCATCGTCCGGGCAATGGAGAACCCGTACGTGAACATCCTGGGGCACCCCACAGCCAGGCTCATCGGCAAGCGCCCGCCAATCGAATTCGACCTGGACGAGGTGTTCAGGGCAGCCGCGCGAACCGGCACGGCCCTGGAGGTGAACGGCTTCCCCGACCGGCTCGACCTGAAGGACGAGCACATCCTGTGGGCCCGGCGCCACGGCGTGAAGTTCGCCGTGGACACCGACTCCCACGCCTCGCTCCACCTCCCGCACATGCGGTTCGGGGTCGCCACGGCACAACGGGGTTGGTTGACCAAGGACGACGTCATCAACGCGTGGCCGCTGGCCAAGCTCCGGCGGTTCCTGGACAAGGGACGCGCGACCGCCCGGTGAGGCGTTCGACCCGGCGCCTGCCGCGTTCGTTCTTCACACGACCATCCCCTGAGGTCGGGCCGGATCTCCTCGGCCGGATCCTCGTGCGAAGGGTCGACGACGGAACACTGCTGACCGCTCGCATCGTCGAGGCCGAGGCCTACCAGGAAGACGACCCCGCGAGCCACTCGTACCGTGGCCGGACCAACCGGACCGAAGTGATGTTCGGGCCTGCCGGCCATGTATACGTGTACTTCACGTACGGCATGCATCACTGCATGAACGTCGTGACCGGTTCGACCGGGGAGGGGAGCGCCGTGCTCCTTCGCGCGGCCGAGCCGCTCGAGGGGCTGGAGGAGATGGCCCGTCGCCGGGGAACGAACGACCCCCGGATGCTGTGCTCGGGCCCGGGCCGGCTGTGCCAGGCGCTGGGCATCGACCGAGCCGAGAACGGGCTGGACCTGGTGCGTGGCCGCCAGCTCTGGCTCCTCGAGGGAACCCCCGTCCCCCCTTCGATGATCAGCGTCGGTTCCCGGGTGGGCATCACGAGCGGGACCGAACGTCCTTGGCGGTTCTCCGTGCGCGAGGACCGCTTCGTCTCGCGGGTCCGACCGGCGGCGCCGGTCAGGGGTTCACGGTGATCGTGACCGTGGAGCCGACGGGGAGCTTGGCGCCGGCCGACGGGCTCTGGACCCAGGCGACACCCTTCTGGTAGACGCAGGCAGGGTCGACGGGGTCACATTCCTGCTGCTCCTGCACCGATATCTCGAACCCGGCCTCTCGAAGGACGGCCCGGGCGGCTCCCTCGGTCATCCCCAGGACGTTCGGCACGCTGGCCGTCGAGATCTTCTGCGAGACGGTGATGGTGACCGTGCTGGTCTGGACGGCCTGCTGGCCTGCCTGAGGATCCTGCGCGATCACCGTGCCCGCCCGCTGGTCGGACGGCGCGTGGACGACGATCGCGGCGAAGCCGGCGGATCGGAGCAGGTCGATCGCCGGGCTCTCCCTCAGCCCGATGGCCGAGGGCACCGGAAGCAGTTGGTACGAGGTCGGCTGTTTGCACACCTTGAGCCGGGGCTCGGTCCCGGCGATGAACGTCTGGGTGTCGATGTTCTGCGGCGGCGTGTATGGATTGGCCAGGCACCCCTGGGTCACATCGATCCGAAGCGACACGAACTGGACGTTCGACGTCGGGAACGGCTTCACCGGAAGGTTGTGGGTCGCGTTGACCATGAACGCCCGCCAGATCTGGGCGGGCCACGTGCCGCCGTAGACCGGGGAGATCCTGGTGGTCGGATATTGCATCGAAACCTGGCCCTGAGGGAAGCCCACCCACACGGCTGCCACGAGCTGGGGGACGGCCCCCACGAACCATGCGTCGCTGTAGTTCTGCGCGGTCCCCGTCTTTCCGATCTGAGGCCGGCCGATGTTCGCGGCGGCCCCCGTACCGTACAGGACGACTTTCTGCAGGATCCCGTCGGCCACCGTGACGATGGCCGGGCTGACCACCTGTTTGGGGTTGGGACGCGCCTGATACAGGACCTTGCCATCCGGAGCGGTGATGGTGACGACCGGCGTGGGGGCGACGTGGGCGCCACTGTCGGCCAGCGTGCCGTAGGCCGATGCCATCTCCAGCGTGTTCACCTCATTCGTGCCGATGACGGCCGAGGGGACCGGCGCAAGCTGGCTCCTGGGGGAGGTGGTCCGGGTGCAGCACCGGATGCCCATGCGCTTCGCCGTATCCACGACGCGCTGTGCCCCCAGATAGATGTCGCCGTCGCCCACGGCCTTTTCGATGTTCACGTACGCGACGTTGACCGAGTTGACGGTGGCGCTCTCGAGCGAGATGTAGCCGTACGAGGAGCCCTCGGCATTCCCCGGGGTCCACACCGTCCCATCCGATAGTGGGACCGATACCGAGGAGCCGCTGAAGGTTTGGGTGGGAGAGATCCCGTGCTCCAGGGCGGCGACCAGGGTAAACGGCTTGAAGGCCGATCCCGCCTGGCGTCCAGTGCTCCCGCCGGCGGCCAGGTTCACCTTGGCGAACCGGTCCCTCGGATCCCAGTAGTTCCGCCCGCCGACCATGGCCTTGATGTAGCCCGTCCGCGGATCGATCACCGTCATCGCCGCATAGGGGTCAGAGCGGTAGATGAGGATCGAGTGGACGGCCCGCTCCGCCTGTTCCTGCAGCCGGGGGACGATCGTGGTCTGGATCCGCAGGCCTCCCTTGAACAGGAGGTTGTACCGGTCCTGCACGGTCTTTCCGAACCTCGGGTTGGACAGGAACCACTGTTTGAAGTAGTCCACGAAGTAGGGGGCCGGGTAATGCTCGGTGCTCTGCCGCATCCGCAGGTTGATGGGACGTTGCACTGCGCTCGCGAATGCCCCCGGCTCGATCATCCCCAGCTCGCGCATCTGGGTGAGGACCTGGTTCCGGCGGGTGGTGGCCAGGTTCGGACGGACCACCGGGTCGTAATCCGCCGGTGCCGCGATGAGCCCGGCCAGCAGCGCGGCTTGCGCCAGCGTCAGCTCCGACGCGGCCCGCCCGAAGTAGGTCTCGGCGGCGGCCTGGATCCCGTACGCGCCGTTGCCGAAGTACACGGTATTGAGGTACTTCGCCAGGATCTCGTCCTTGCTGAGCGTCTGCTCCAGCTGATAGGCCAGGACGGCCTCCCGGAACTTCCGCGACAGGGTCTGCTCGTCGCCGGTGTACGCGTTCTTGACGTACTGCTGCGTGATGGTGGAGCCGCCCTCCACGATCCGTCCGGTGGTGGCATCGACGTACGCCGCCCGGAGCAACGCCTTGACGTCGATCCCCATATGGTCGTAGTAGCGCTTGTCCTCGATGGCCACGACGGCGTTCCGGATGTTCTCCGGGATCTTCGACAGCGGGACGATCACGCGGTTCTGCTCGGCGTGCAGCGGGGTGATCATCGATCCGTCGGAGGCGAACACGAACGAGGTCTGCGGGAGCACCGGCGCCTGCGCCAGCTCCTGCTTCAGGTCGGGAAGGTTACAGGCCGACGCGGTCAGAGCCGCCAGGATGAGCCCGAGCGCAAGGGGACGCCGGGAGGGGTTCATGGCCGGCCAATCATAGCCACGGCCCTGTATCCGCACTGGTAGCATCGCGAATCCGATGGCCTCCTCCGCGCTCCCTCGCCTGTTGGCCGGCGCCGCCGACGTCATCCCCCGGGACGGCCTGCAGGACAAGCTGTCCCTGGGCCGTCCCCTTCGGGTCAAGTTGGGCATCGACCCATCCCGGCCCGACCTTCACCTCGGCCACGCGGTCGTCCTTCGAAAGCTCCGGCACTTCCAGGACGCCGGCCACATGGCCGTCCTCATCGTGGGGGACTTCACCGGCCGGGTGGGCGATCCCTCGGGCCAGTCCGAGACCAGGCCGTTCCTCACCGAGGAGGAGATCGAGATGAACGCCACCACCTATCTCGAACAGGCCGGCACGGTGCTCGACATGAGCTCCGCGGAGGTCCGACGGAACTCCGAGTGGCTCGCGGAAATGGGGATGGCCGACGTGCTTCGGCTCACGTCTGCCTACACCGTGGCTCGCATGCTCGAACGCGACGACTTTCGAAAGCGGTACGAGGAAGGAAAGCCCATCAGTGTGGTGGAGTTCCTCTACCCGTTGATGCAAGCGATGGACTCCGTGGCCGTTCGGGCCGACGTCGAGCTCGGCGGAACCGACCAGACCTTCAACCTGTTGGTGGGGCGGGACATCCAGCGTGCCTACGGACAGGACCCTCAGGTCGTCCTCACCATGCCGCTGCTCGAGGGGATCGACGGCGAACGCAAGATGTCGAAGTCATTCGACAACTGGGTGGCGCTCACGGATCCACCGGAGGAGATGTTCGGCAAGCTCATGCGGATCCCCGACCACCTCATCACCAAGTACCTCCTGCTCGCCGCGGACCTCGACCCCTCGGAGGTGGCGAGGATCGAGGCCGGCATGGTCAACGGAAGCTTGAAGCCGGTGGAGGAGAAGCGCCGCATGGCCCGGGCGGTGGTGGACCTGTACAAGGGCCCAGGCGCCGCGGCCGAGGCCGAGAAGCGGTTCGACCGGGTCCACCGGGAGCGTCAGGCCCCGGAGCAGATAGAGGAGGCGGAGATCCCCGCGGAGGCTGCCAAGGGGAAGGACGGGCTGATCTGGCTCCCTCAGCTCATGGCGACCCTGGGCCTGGCTCCCTCCAACTCGGCGGCCCGCCGCCTGATCGAGCAGGGAGGCGTGCGCCTGGACGGGGAGCCGGTGACCGACCCCACGGCGAAGTATCCCCTGGGGGACCTCAAGGGAAGGGTGCTGCAGGTCAGCAGGCGCCGCTTCCTCAGGCTCCGCTGAGCGGTCCGCGGCGGGCAGCTCACCCACCTGGGGGTCCGTGGGGCTCGTTGCCGTCCCGTTCCCGTGCTACCATTACGACCCGTTGGCGCGGACCCTTCCTGAAGGTTCCCACCTTCTGGTTCGCTGCCCGCACCTTGAGAACTGAACAGTGTGCCAAAAGCCAGTGCGCTTTCCCGTCAGCTGGGAGGCGCGATTCGTCGCGTCCTTCTCCAGCAGACGGTTCGTACGAACCACACCAGGAAGCGATCCCGGCCCTCGGGCCGGTTCGTGAACTTCTACGGAGAGTTTGATCCTGGCTCAGGACGAACGCTGGCGGCGCGCCTAACACATGCAAGTCGAGCGAGAACCCGAGGAGGGGTAACCCTTCTCGGGGGAGAGCGGCGAACGGGTGAGTACCACGTGGGCAACCTGCCCCAGACTCTGGGATAACCCCGGGAAACCGGAGCTAATACCGGATACTCTCGGCGGACCGCATGATCTGCCGAGGAAAGCTCTTGCTGTCTGGGATGGGCCCGCGGCCTATCAGCTTGTTGGTGAGGTAACGGCCCACCAAGGCGACGACGGGTAGCTGGTCTGAGAGGACGGCCAGCCACACTGGGACTGAGACACGGCCCAGACTCCTACGGGAGGCAGCAGTGGGGAATCTTGCGCAATGGGCGAAAGCCTGACGCAGCGACGCCGCGTGGGGGATGAAGGCCCTCGGGTTGTAAACCCCTTTCGGC
>WNGF01000794.1_pt1 | contig 46493 bp, 43 predicted proteins | sample 5400641 | NCBI WGS metagenome assembly WNGF01 (sample SAMN13153371, study PRJNA577476) | soil metagenome | isolation source: 80 cm soil or saprolite under grassland replicate 2 | place: USA:California | collected 2016-06-15 | reverse complement strand
CGACCCGCTCGTCGCCCTGCATGGCGGCCTGAAGGAAGCCGGTTACGTCGAGGGTCAGAACGTTGCCTTCCGTGACCGGGCGGCGAGCCAGCTCGGCCGCCATCGGCGTCAGCCGATCGTATCGATCGTTCGCCGAGCGGTATTCGAAGGCAACGTTCTGACCCTCGACGTAACCGGCTTCCTTCAGGCCGCCATGCAGGGCGACGAGCGGGTCGCGGAGCGCCGCCGAAGGCGAGAGGCTGAGGAACCCGATCAGCGGCATCGAAGGCCGCTGGGCGCGCACCCCGGGCGGACAGAAGAGGCAGGACGCTGTCGCCCCGACGAGCACGGCGAGGCACTCACGCCGGGCGAGCGCGCCGTGAACCGCGCGCGCCATCATGGCTTCCGCGAGCGGCCGAGCGTCGCGACGGCGAGGGCGGCGGCCGCGACGGCGGTCATGCCGGCGGTGGCGAGCGGCCAGAAGTTGGTGCGGAAGAAGGGGACGGCGAAGAACGGCGATCGGTGCTGGGCCGGGCGGGCGGTGCCGGCGATCAGACGGTTCACCAGGTCGAGCGCCTCCATCGTCAGCACCTCGGTCGTGGCCTTGGCGAACGCCGGATCGCCCATGGCGGGATGGCCGACGTACCCGCGGCCGCCGTCACGCAGCGGATAGTTGGGGACCAGGCGCCGCGGCAACGAGTAGGTCGCCGGCGGCAGGTCGCGGAAGCCGCCGTCGACGAGATCGGGGCGGAGCAGCAGCATCATCGATGTCTCCCACCAGCCGCCGTGCGCGTCGTCGGCGAAGGCCCGGCGCTCCTCCGGAGTCAGGGGCCGGCCGAGGGTCGTTTCCACGCGATCGAGGAAGCGGCCGGAGCGGAATTCCGAGAAGAGGCGGCCGCTGAGCGACGCCATCATCACGCCCGTCCGGCGCGTGACGATCGTGGACGCCTCGTCCAGCGCCGCCAGGTGCGTCGGCCCCGCGTGGCCGTTGGCCACGAGGACGTAGCGGAAGCCGGCGCGGGCCAGCGACGAGCCGTAGTCGACGAGGGCGTCGCGCACGACGCGGGGCCGCACCGTGATGGTGCCGATACCGTCGAGCGTGAACGAGCCGAGATAGAGGATGGGCGCCAGGACCGCGGACCACCCCGGGCGCGCGGCGACGAGCCGCTCGGCGATCTCGCGCGCGAAGTACCGCGCCGTGAACGCGTCGACGCCGAGGGGCAGGTGGGGGCCGTGCTCCTCGAGCGGGCTCACCGTCAGGACCGCGAGCGTTTGCTCACGGTCGAGGGCGTCGAGCGCCGGCATCGACATCTCCTCGAGCAGGTGGACGCTCAGAAGCTGCTCCCCCGGGTGGCGGCGAGGTAGTCGGCCTTCGCGCGATCGAGCTCGGCGACGATGACGAGACGGTCGGCGACGAGCCGGCGCACCGCCTGCTCGTGGGTGAGGGCGAGGACGTTCATGCGGAGCGCCCGGCCGAGCCGGCCCGCCCCGCGCAGATAGCGGAAGGCGACGAGTCCCGACAGCGGCAAAGACACCGCGAAGAGGAGCGCCGTGGTGGCGCCAGCCAGCCGGGCGACGATCCAGACTTCGAGCGCCCAGAAGACGGGCAGGCAGACGATGCTCGCCAGGAATCGCACGGTGGCATAGTCCGTTTCCTTGTGCGCCATGCGATAGGCCAGCCAGCGCGGAACGAAGTAGGGAAGCGCATTCACCAGCGCACCGTAGACGAAGAGCGGCAGGCCGACCACCGCCTCCCACGAGTGCAGCAGGCGCGTGCGCGCGGGCGCGGGCTCGAGGCGCCGCCGGACGGCGTCGTCGCGCAGGTGGTACTCGGCCAGCAGCGCCCGGTACCCCTGGATCCGCTGCCAGAGCCGCTCGACCCGTTCGGGATCGCGCTCCTTGAAGTGATTCACCGCTTCCACGATCGTACGCGAGAGCCGGACGAGGTCGATCTGGTTTTCCGCGAGGCCCCGCTCCGCGCGCAGCTCGCGGATGAGCGCTCCGCGATACAGCTCCTCCACCGCCCGTACCACCTCGGCGGCGTCGATCCGATTCACGTGCACGACCTGCGCCTCCATCGCCCACTGGATGGCCGTGGTCAGGGCCTCCACGGCCTTGACCGGGTCCTCGCGATACGCGGCAAGATACGGTGTCACGGGGATGGGCTCGCCGAAGGCGACGAGCACGCGCGCGCCGAAGGATTTCCGCGCCTCGAACGAGAGCCCCGCCGGGATCACGCGCAGGATGGTCTCGCGCTGCGCCTCGTAGCCGAGGGCGATGCGCGCCGCGCCCGTCTTGATCCGCTGCACGCGCGCCTCCGCGTGCGTCGTGCCTTCCGGATAGATGACCACGACGCGGTCCTCGTCGAAGGCCCGGTAGCAGGCGGCGAAGACGTCGGCGTTGCGGTCCATCTTGTCGGGATCGTCCTGCTTGCGATAGACGGGGATCGCACCGCACGCGCGCAGGAAGCGGGCCAGCAGCGAGTTGCGGAACAGCGCCGCCGTCGCCAGGTAGTGGACCTTGCGCGGCACGGCCGCGCCGACGAGCAACGAATCGATGAAGTTGTTCGGATGATTGACGCACAGGAGCACGGGGCCGCCGGCGGGCACACGCTCGACGTGGTGGACGTCGACCCGCTTGAAGAAGAACCACAGCCAGAACCGCGCGATCCACCGGACCGTCCGGTAGAACCGGTCCATCGTGTCCCGGGGCATGTCAGCGGCGCGGGGTGTGGCGGGCCAGCATCGCGTCGAAGGTGTCGTCGGCGAGCTTGCCGGCCCACGCGCGGGCCTCGGAGTCCGGGCCGTAGTGATCGCCGAGGTAGTCCGCCGCGTCCTGCCTGGTGGTGAAGAGGCGCCACACATGACCGGCCCCGCCGCCGAGGCGGCGCAGGTGAAAGACGGGATCGAGCGGAGAGGACGGCGCGTGCGACACGCGCTGGCCGAAGCGATCGAGCGTGATCCAGGCCACGGCGATCCCGTGGGCCGAGAGCACACGGCCGCGGAGCGACTCTTCCGTCGGGAGCGACTCGAGGTCACACAGCTGCGGGCCGTAGTACACGGCCACGGCGTCGGCGGGGATCGACAGCTGTGGCGGCATCGGCGGGCCGAGGCCGTCGAGGATCGCCTTTGACTGATCGCCGAGCCAGTAGAGACCGGGGAGATGCAGGTCGGCCCATGCCTCGATCACGCGGTCCTTGGGCGCGAGCGCGCGCCGGCGCGCGATCTCCTCACCGTCGGCGAGGAGATGGACGGCGGTCACGGGATGCGGACGAAACCTTCCATGAGACGGCGCGCCGTCCGGTAGACGGTCACCTGCTCGGCCCACGGCTCGCCGTGACGGGCGACGACGGTGGCGGCGACGGGGAGCACGCCGGACGGCTGACCGATGCGCACGTCGCCGTCGCCCGAGGCGACGCACTCGGCCACGACCGTGCCGTCGACGCGGGCGGCCACGGCCAGACACATCGCGGCCGTCAGGGGCACGGCGCGATGGCAGTTCCCCATCGAGATGACACGCGCCAGCACGTCGGCGGCGTCCCTGGGGTAGGCGATGCCGTCGAGCGCGGTGAACGCCGTCGGCGCGGCGACCACGCCGACCTTGGGCACGGCGGCGCTGCCGCGGATTCCCATGCGGCGCGCCGCCTCCACGCGGATCGCTTCGAGGCGGTCCATCACACCCCGGTCGGCGTCGATGGCCTGCGGCGTCTCCGTCGCCTGGAGCCCGAGGTCGCTCGCGCGGACCCACACGAACGCGTTGGTGGCGTCGACCAGCGAGACGTCGACGCCCTCGATCGTCTCCCGCGCGCGTCCGGTCGGGAGCAAGCGCCCGGTGCCGGCGCCACCGGGCTCGACGAAGTCGAGCGCGATCCGCGCGCCGTGGCCGGCCACGCCGGCGAGCTCGAAGGTGCCGGCAATCTCGGCTTCGCCGTTCCGCACCGGCACGTGGGCGACGATGATCTTCTTGGTGTTCGTGTTGTGGATCCGCACGACGGTCTCGCCCTCGACCCCGCGGACCATCTGCTCATCGATGGCGAACGGACCGACGGCGGAGGAGCAGTTGCCGCAATTGCCTCCGTAGTCGACCACGCGAGACTTCACCTCCACCTGGGCAAACGTGTAGTCGACGTCGGCGTCGGGATGGCTCGACGGCCCGATGATGCACGCCTTGGACAGCGAGGAGATGCCACCGCCCAGCCCGTCGAGCTGCCGGCCATAGGGATCGGGGCTGCCGAGCGCGGCCGAGAGAATCGCGTCGCGCTCGGCGCCGGGCGCCGGCAGATCCTCTTCGTGGAACATGAGGCAGCGGCTCGTGCCGCCGCGCATGTAGACCGCTCGGACCCGTCGTTGCGTCATGGCGTTCCGCTCCTGGTGTGGGCCAGCAGACCCCCGGCGAGGAGGATGTCCCGTTCGCGCGGCGTGAGGACGCACGACGTCGAGAGCATCCGGCCGGTGCGCGTGTCGACGACCGTCACCCGGCGGCCTTCGCTGAGCGCCGCGCGGAGGTCGTCGATCCGCAGCACGTCGTCGCGCTCGATCGGCTCCCAGTCGGCGGGATCGTCGAAGGTCAGCGGCGCGATCCCCCAGTTGATGAGGTTGGCGCGGTGGATGCGGGCGAACGACTTCACGATCACGGCGCGGACGCCGAGGAACATCGGCGCGATGGCCGCCACCTCGCGGGAGGAGCCCTGGCCGTAGTGCTCGCCGCCCACGATGATCCCGCGTCCCGCGGCCCGCGCGCGCGTCACGAACTCGGGGTCGACGTACTTGAACGTGTGCTCGGAGATGGCGGGCATGTTGGAGCGGAAGACGAGCACGGCCGCGCCCGCCGGTGAGATGTCGTCGGTCGAGACCTTGTCGCCGAGCTTGAGCAGGACGGTCGCCTGCAGCGACTCCGCCACCGGCTCGCCGAGCGGCACCGGCTTGATGTTGGGACCGCGCACGACGTCGCCGCCGCCGTCCGGCGCGATGAACCCCGCCTCCGACGTGGCGAAGCGCGGCGGCAGCACGAGGGGAGCCGGCGCGCCCAGCGTCCGCGGATCGCTGATGACGCCCGTCAGCGCGGAGGCCGCGGCTACCACCGAGGAGCAGAGATAGACCTCGTCGCCCTTCACCCCACTGCGGCCGGGGAAGTTGCGGTTGAACGCGCGCAGGCTCTTCATGCCTGCGGCGGGCACGTGGCCGATGCCGGCGCACGAGCCGCAGGTCGATTCGGACACCGTCGCCCCCGCGGCGAACAGGTCGGTGAGCAGACCCTCGCGAGCCATGGTCTCGAGGATCCGATGGCTGCCCGGGAACAGGACGAATGTGACCGAAGGGTGAACGTGGCGGCCGCGCAGCACCTCGGTGACCGAGGCCATGTCGTGCCACGAGCCGTTCGTGCAGGAGCCGACCAGGACCTGCTCGACGGGGGTTCCCGCCACTTCCTCGACCGGCACCACGTGATCCGGAGAGCCGGGGAGCGCAACCAGGGGTCCGATGGCGCCGAGATCGAGCTCGATCTGATCGTCGTACGTTGCGTCCTCGTCGGGCTCGGCCGGCCGCCAGTCCGCCGCGCGGCCGAGCCGCGCCAGGAACGAGCGCGTCACCTCGTCGCTCGGGAACACGCTGGTGGTCAGGGTGAGCTCCGCCCCCATGTTGGCGATCGTCATGCGCTGCGCGGCCTGGAGAGCCTTGACGCCAGGCCCGCCGTACTCGAACACCTTTCCGGCTCCGCCGCGCACGGACAACCGCCGCAGCAGCTCGAGGATCACGTCCTTGGCGGTGACCCACGGGCGCAGCTCGCCGGTGAGCCACACGCGCACGACCGCCGGCATGGGAAAGAAGTACGGGCCGCCGCCCATCGCGACCGCGACGTCGAGGCTGCCGGCGCCGATAGCGAGCATCCCCGCCGCACCGCACAGCGGCGTGTGGCTGTCGCTGCCGAGCAGCGTCTGGCCGGGAACGGCGAACGTCTCCATGTGGACCTGATGGCAGATCCCGTTGCCGGCCTTCGAGAAGACGGCGCCGTACTTCCGCGCCGCCGTCTGCATGTAGCGATGGTCGTCGGTGTTGCGCGAATCGACCTGATAGACCTGGTGATCGATGTAGGCGACCGCCCGCTCCTGGGCCACGCGGGGCAGCCCCATGGCCTCGAACTGGAGCAGCGACAGGTTGCCGTTGGTGTCGGTGAGCAGGATCTGGTCGATGCGAATGCCGACCTCGTCACCGGCGACCGCCTTACCGGCGACGAGGTGACTCTCGATCAGCTTGCGCGCGAGGCTCAGACCCATCGATAGACCCAATCGGCTACGACGGTACCATGGTCCGGCGCAGCTTGCCGATGCCCTCGATCCAAGGCCTTACCTCGCGCTCTCGGCCGAGCCCGTGGAGCGCAGGCGCAGGCTATCGCCTCACGTACACTGTGTCGCCTTCGACGCGCACCTCGTACGTCGGCACATCCGCCGAGGCGGGTCCGCTGATGAACTTGCCGGAGCGTACGTCGAAACACGCGAAGTGCAACGGGCACTCGACCACGTAGCCCTGGAGAGTTCCCTTCGAAAGCGACTCGCGCCGGTGCCCGCAGACGTCCTGGATCGCGTAGAGGGTGCCGCCGACGTTCGCGATGAGCACGCGCTCACGATCGATGGCCACCCACTTCATCGCGCCCGGCGCCAGCTCGGATGCTCTGGCCGCGGCGACGAACGCGTCATCGAGGGGTGCTCCGGCGAAGCCGGAGCACCCCGAGCGTTGGGGGGCTTGGGGGGCCATCTCGGGGCCCCCCATCTTAGGAATCCAGCTTGAAGCCGAAGAGCTTCGCGGCGTTCTCCGAGGTTATCTTGCGGAGGACGTCGTCGGGTGTGCCGGCGAAGATGCGATCCAGGAACTCCCGAGACTTCGGCCAGGTCGACTCGGCGTGCGGGAAGTCGCTTCCCCAGAGCATGTTGTCGACGCCGATCGCGTCGCGCAGCTGGATCGCGAGGTCGTCCTCCATGAACTCCACGAACATGTTGCGCTGCCAGTAGTCGCTCGGCAGGAGTCCCTCCGCAGACTTCCAGCCCTTGGTGAAGACCGGCCGCTCGCGATATGTGAAGTCCATCTGCTTCAGCCAGTGAGGCAGCCACGCCGCCTCGTGCTCGACCGAGCCGACCTTCAGGCGTGGATGCCGATCGAAGACGCCCGCGAAGAGCATTGCGGACAGCGAGTAGCGCACCCAGTAGTCCGTCGTCGACCGGCCCGCGCCGGTGAGCTCGCCGAGGTCCATGGTGAACTCGCAGCCGGGGACGCCGGCGCGCGGCGTGCCGATGTGCAGCAGGAGCGGAAGACCGACGTCCTGCGCGGTCGCCCACAGGCGCTCGTAGCTCGGGTCACGATACGGCCGCTCGGGGAGCGGGGACACGGGGATGAACGCCCCGACTAGCCCGAGCTTCGCGGAACGTTCCAGCTCCTGACAGCCCTCGTCGACATCGTCCACGTTGAGCATGGCGATGCCCTTGAGCCGATCGGGATAGGGCTTGCAGAACTCCGCGATCCAGTCGTTGTACACGCGGCAGATGGCGGAGAGCAGCGCGCTGTCCGGGATGCGATACCAGAAGAGGCCCTGGCTCGGTTGCAGGCACGCGCCCCAGACACCGTCCATCTCGTTTTCTTTGACCATCGCCTGGGGATCGTACCCGCCGAGCCTGACGTCCTCCCACGTGCCCAGGAAGTCGATCTGGGAGGGGTCCTCGAACCGCTGGCCCGCCTGCATCACCGCGCCCAGCGTCCCGACCTGCTGGCCGTCGATGAACCACGCGTCGAACTCGCGCCCCGTGGGCGTTTTCAACCGCTCCATCCGAGGCGCCCGATCCCGGAACCGCGGCTCGATCCGGGTCGCATACAGGTCCGGGGGTTCCACGATATGGGAATCGGCCGAGATGAGTTTGTACGCTGCCATCGCGCACCTCCTCGGATGAATCGAACAGCCGGCGTGTAGTGAGGGACCGTACGCCCGGGCGCGTTCGTTGTCAAAGACGCGGGGTCTCATCGCCGAATCGGCGCTGAGCAGGGCCCATGTCCAAGTCAACCCGCCGAGCGTACAGTGTGCACATCGAGCTCCCGGACCCGCGGCGTGACCTTCACACGGCGCGGGCACGAAAGAGGACGCCATGGCCAGTTTCACGCTGCGCATCAACGGTGAGCGGAGGACCGTCGCGGTCGACGGAGACACGCCGCTGCTCTACGTCCTCCGCAACGACCTCGAGCTGAACGGGCCGAAGTTCGGCTGCGGGCTCGCGCAGTGTGGCGCGTGCTCGGTGCTGATCGACGGCAAGGACGTGCGCGCGTGCGTGACGCCGGTCTCCACCGCCGCCAAGGGCTCCATCACGACCATCGAGGGTCTCGGCACCGTCCAGAAGCTCCATCCCCTGCAGCGCGCGTTCATCGAGGAGCAGGCCTGCCAGTGCGGCTTCTGCGGCAGCGGCATGGTGATGGCGGCCAAGGCGCTGCTCGACCGGAACCCAAGCCCGACCAACCAGGACGTCAGGCAGGCGCTCAACGGCCATCTGTGCCGGTGCGCCTCGCACAATCGCATCGTCCGCGCGGTGCAGCGCGCCGCCAGGGGGATGCGATCGTGAGGACCTCCCGTCGCGACTTCGTGAAGATGACCGGCGCGCTCGTCGTCGGGTTCGCCTTCGCCCCGACGCTCACCCTCGCGCAGGATCGGCCCCGGCTGCCCGGGAGTCTCAACACGAACCGGCGGCTCGACGCCTGGCTCGTCATCGAGCCGAGCGGCAAGGTGACGATCTTCACGGGCAAGATCGAGCTGGGGCAGGGGATCGGCACCGCGCTGTCGCAGATCGCTGCCGACGAGCTCGACGTCGATCTGAAGCGCATCGACGTCGTCCACGGCGACACCGCGCGCACGCCGAACGAGGGCATGACCGCCGGTAGCCTCTCGGTGGAGCAGAGCGGCACCGCGCTGCGCTTCGCGTGTGCCGAGGCTCGCGCCGTCCTCGTCTCCGCCGCGGCGACGAAGCTCGGCGTCCCCGCGACCGAGCTCAGCGTGGGCGACGGGACCGTCACCGCGTCCGAGGGAGCGAGCGTCACGTACTGGGACCTCGCCGCCACCGCCGACCTCAAGCGCGAGGCGAGCGCGAAGGCGACGCCGAAGGCCGCCAGCGAGCGCACGTGGGTCGGCAAGAGCGTGGCTCGCCGCGATATTCCGAAGAAGTTCACGGGCGGTGCCGCCTATGTGCAGGACATCCGACTGCCCGGCATGGTGTTCGGGCGTGTCGTGCGCCCGCCCTCCCCGGGCGCCCGGCTCACGGCGGTCGACGAGGCGGCCGTCCGGCGGCTGCCCGGCGTCGTCGCTGTCGTGCGTGATGGCAGCTTCCTCGCCGTCGCCGCGGTCCGCGAGGAGCAGGCGATTCGCGCGCGCGAGGCGCTCAAGCAGAGCGCCAGGTGGACCGAGACCGCATCACTCCCGCCGTCGGGGGACGCGCTCTACCGCCATCTCATGAGCGCGACGGCGCCGGCCCAGACGGTGGCCGAGAAGGCGTCGGCCACCGCCGCGACGCCTGTGAAGACGCTCGACGCGCTCTACACGCGTCCCTACCAGGCTCATGCCTCGATCGGGCCGTCGTGCGCCGTCGCGCACTGGAAGGACGGTGCCCTCACGGTGTGGACGCACAGCCAGGGCGTGTTCCCGCTCCGTGCCGAGCTCGCCAGGGCGCTCGGCGTCGACGCCAGGCAGATCCGCTGCATCCACGCGGAAGGCGCGGGGTGCTACGGCCACAACGGCGCCGACGACGTCGCGCTCGACGCCGCCCTGGTCGCGCGCGCCACCGGGGGCAAGCCGGTGAAGCTCCAGTGGATGCGCGACGACGAGTTCGCGTGGGAGCCATACGGCTCGGCCATGGTGATGAAGATGGCGGGGGGCATCGACGCGCAGGGCAACGTCGTCACGTGGTCGCACGAGCTATGGAGCCATCCCCACAGCACGCGGCCGGGCGCCTCGGCGGGCGTCAACCTGCTCGCCGCGCGATACCTGGCCAAGCCGCTGGACCCCGGGCTGCCCGCGGACGTGCCGCAGCCGGCGGGCGGCTCCGACCGCAACGCGATCCCGCTCTACGAGTTCGGCAACGTCAAGGTGGTCAAGCACTACGTCGCGGAGGCGCCGCTGCGGACCTCGGCCCTGCGCACGCTCGGGGGCTACGCCAACGTGTTCGCGCTCGAGTCGTTCGTCGACGAGCTGGCCGCCGCCGCGGGCGCCGACCCGGTGGAGTTCCGTCTCCGCCACACGACCGATCCGCGGGCCCGCGCCGTCATCGAGGCGGCGGCGGGGCGCGCGGGCTGGCGTCCGGACGCACGGACAGACGGCGCCCGTGGACGCGGCTTCGCCTTCGCCCGGTACAAGAACCTCGCGTGCTACTGCGCGACGGCGGCGGACGTCGACGTCGATCGCAAGACGGGGCAGGTGCGGGTCACGCGAGTCGTCGCGGCGGTCGACGCCGGACAGATCGTCAACCCGGACGGGGTCGTGAACCAGATCGAAGGCGGCATCATCCAGTCCGCGAGCTGGACGCTCAAGGAGTCGGTGCGCTTCGATCGGACCCGCGTCACCACGCGCTCGTGGGCGGAGTATCCGATCCTGCGCTTCGATGAGGTGCCCGAGGTCGAGGTGGTCCTCCTCGACCGACCGACCGAGCGGTTCCTCGGCGTCGGGGAGGGCGCGCAGGGGCCGGCCGCCGCCGCCATCGCCAACGCGATCGCGCAGGCGACCGGCAAGCGCCTGCGCGCGCTCCCCTTCACCCCCGAGCGCGTGAAGCAGGCCCTCGGGTAGTGTCGGTCCTCCAGGGAGGAGAGCGATGAATCGACACCGACGACCGATCATCGCCGTGGCGGTGGCCGCGTGCATCCTCGCCGGCGTGGCCGCCGAGGGCCGCGCGCAGACGCCCGCGGGGCAGATGACGTGGGCGCTTCACTTCACGCCCGCCCCGGCGCTCCTCGAGCCGGCCGAGACGCCAGGCCTGATCACGCCCTTCATGTTCCTCTACGCGCTGCACGACGCGCTCCTGAAGCCGATGCCCGGGAAGTCGATGGCCTCGAGCCTGGCCGAATCGTGGACCATGTCGCCCGATGGGCTCGTCTACGAGTTCGTCCTGCGCAAAGGGGCGCGGTTCCACAACGGCGAGCCCGTCACGGCCGAGGACGTCAAGTTTTCGTTCGAGCGGTACCGCGGCATCTTGGCCAAGGTGCTCAAGGATCGGGTGGCCGCGGTCGAGGTCCTCGATCCCGGGCGCGTCCGCTTCCGGTTGAAGCAGCCGTGGCCGGACTTCATGACGTTCTACGGCACGCCGGCGACAGGGGCGGGGTGGATCGTCCCCAGGAAATACGTCGAGAAAGTCGGCGAGGACGGCTTCAAGAAGGCGCCGATCGGCGCGGGGCCGTACCGCTTCGTGTCGTTCACGCCGGGCGTGGAGCTGGTGCTCGAGGCCTTCGAGGGGTACTGGCGCAAGACCCCCGGCGTGAAGCGCCTGGTGTTCAAGTCGGTCCCCGACATCGCCACGCGGCTGGCCATGCTCAAGCGCGGCGAGGCGGACATCGCCTACGCGATGACGGGCGAGATCGGCGAGGATGTGCGCCGCACTGCCGGCCTCACGCTCCGGCCCACGCCGTTCGTGAGCGCGCACTGGCTCGTGTTCCTCGATCAGTGGGACCCGGGCTCACCGTGGCACGACCGGCGCGTGCGGCTGGCCGCCAACCTCGCCGTCGACCGTCAGGCGGTCAACCAGGCCGCGACGTTCGGGTTCTCGAAGATCACCGGGAGCATCATCCCCACCAGCTTCGACTTCTACTGGCAGCCGCCCGTCCATCCCTACGATCCGGCCAGGGCCAGGCAACTCCTCGCCGAGGCCGGACACCCGAAGGGATTCGAGGCGGGGGATTTCTGGTGCGATGCCGGGGCCACTGAATACTGCGAGCCGGTCCTCAACTACCTCCAGACCGCGGGCATCCGGACGAGACTGCGCCCGCTCGAGCGGGCCGGCTTCCTCAAGGCGTATCAGGACAAGAAGCTCAGGAACATCGTCTACAGCCTGAGCGGCGTCTTCGGTAATGCGGCCACCCGCCTCGAGGCGTTCGCGGTCTCGACCGGCATCTACGCGTACGGCGGCTATCCGGACATCGACGGGCTCTTCCGTGAGCAAGCGGTCGAGCTCGATCGGAAGAAGCGCGAGGCGATGCTCCATCGCATCCAGCAGCTGATCCACGACAAGGTCATGTACCTGCCGATCTGGCAGCTGGCCCTCTTGCAGGGCTACGGCCCGCGCGTCGCCGAGTCGGGGCTCGGCCTGATCGCCGACTATCCGTGGTCGGCCCCGTACGAGGACCTGAAGCTCAGATGAGCTGCCCTTCTAGCCACGGGTGAGGGCGGGTTTGATCTCGTTGGCGATGATGTCGATGGTTTCGAAGATGGCGGGGTAGACGGAGTAGGAAACCTCGAGGGCGACGTGATTCACTCCGAGGCGCTGGTATTCGGCGAGCTGGCCGGTGATCTGTCTCGCCGTCCCGCGGAGGTTGTGGCGGCCGCGGAGGAACTTCGAGTCGACCGCCCACTGGTGGACGCCGTCGATGAAGATCGCGATGCGCATCGACCATTCGGGCTCGCCTTCGCGCCCCGCCTCCTTCCAGAAGCGGGTCACCGCTTGCTTGCCCTGGCGGAAGGTCTCCGCCGTGGAGCCGGTCGCGTGCCAACCGTCGCCGAGCCGCGCGACGCGACGGAACGCGCCTTCGCTGCCGCCGCCGATCCAGATCGGTGGGCGTGGCTTCTGGAGCGGCATGGGTGAGACCTGAAGGCCGGACAGCCGATGGCGCCGGGTCTCGATCTCCGGCCGCTCCTGCGTCCACAGGGTTCGCATCAGCTCCAACGCTTCCTCGCTGCGGCTCACGCGTTCCTTGAACGGCACGTCGAGGGCCGCGAACTCGCCCTCCATCCAGCCGATGGCGGCACCCACGATCAGGCGGCCTCCCGAGAGGACGTCGACGCTGGCCAGGAGCTTCGCCACGGGAATCGGCGAACGGTAAGGCAGGATGACGACGCTGGTGCCCAGGCTGATCCGCTCGGTCACGCCCGCGAGCCAGGGCAGCACCGCCAGCGGATCGAGCATGTGCTCACGATAGATCACGTCGACGTCGCGCGGGACGATGACGTGGTCGGTGACCCAGACGGAGTCGAGACCGGCCTCCTCGGCGTGACGGACCACCGCCAGCATCCGGTCCACCTCGATCGGCCGCCCATAGTGCGGAACACAGACACCGAGCTTCATCGAGAGGCTCCCAGGGCCCAGATTCCAAGCGGGGAGAATGTATCCCATCTTTCCCGTCCTCGGCCGAACAAGACCTGAAGCTCAAATGAGCCCGACGGCATGTATAGTATGGCGCTCATGACATCAGCCGGAATGACCTCGATACGAGCGCTGGCCACTCTGGTGGTTCTCGTGATCGTCTCGCTCTCGGGATGCGCTTCGTCTTCCGCTCCGCCGTCGCGCTCGGCGGCGCGTCCGTTCGACAACGTCCGTCGGGTCGCCGTCGTCGTCACGGGCGAGAGCCGCTTCACCGTGCTCGAGCACAGCGCGCAGCCGGGGCGGACGCTCGACGAGGTGATCAGCTGGACGCCCTACAGAGTGATCCTGAAGCCGCTGGCCGCGCTGGTGCACCACGGGATCAACTGGCTGCTCGAGGCCGACCGGGCCGAGACCGCGGGCCGCGATCTCGCCGATATCTCCAGTGGGTCCGTCAGCACCGCGTTCGCGCAGACGCTCGCGGAGAGCGGCCAGTTCCAGGAGATCACCGAGGACGACGTTGCCCGAGAGGTGATGGACGCGGCGCTGGCCCGCGCCATGCACGACCTCGCGACCGACCGCGCGCTGGTGGCGGCGTTCACACGCGTGACGGCAGCCGCCCCGCCGCGCTGATCCCCCGGGATGCCGTCGAGACTCGCGGGAGTCTGCGCTTCCACACTGCTCGCCTGCATCGTGCTCTGCGACGGCGGTGTCGCCTCGGCGCAGGACGCCAATCGCCAGGCGCTCGCCCTCGATCTCGCCCGGGTCCTCATCGACGAGCAGATGCGCCAAGGGCTCTCCGACCAGGTGGGCATCAGCATGCTTCGGTTGATCGGGGCGAACCTGCAGGAGCGCTTGAGCCGGCGCCTCCAAGAGGCGGAGGTGCGGACGCTGGCCGAGATCATCCGCGGCTTCGTCGGCCGGACGCTGACCTCGGAGCGCATCGAGGAGATCGCCGCCCGCGCGTATGCGAGCCACTTCGACGAGGCGGAGCTCAAGGCGCTGGTCGAGTTTCAACGCTCGGCCGTCGGCCGGAAGTCGGCCCGTCTCACCCCGGTGATCGGGATGGAGACCGCGCAGGCCATCGAGGGCGAGATCCGTGAGAGCCCGGCCATGCCACGCCTGATCGAAGAGCTGCAGCGCGAGTTCCCGGTGCTTCGCTCGCCCGAATCGCCCTGATGCGCTCGCGATTCAAATGTGCCCGCACGACGGGGGATGAAGCCCACGGCGCGGCTGTCGCTCCTGCGGCGACGACTCGAGGCACCCGCTCGGCATCACAAGACGAGAGCACGGCCGGAAAGCACCAGAACGAGCCGAAGATGCCCTGGCGCGTGACGGCCGTTCACGAAATTGACGATCGCGAACGGCAGGTTGATGACCGCCCCGATGACGGAGACGGGGTACATCACGTGGAGGCGATAGGCCACGAGCGGGTCGTCCGGAACCGGCTCGATGATCCGCATTGCCGCGAGCGTTGGTAGGGCGGACTGCCGTCCGCGTCAGCCGCGCAGCGCGTCGAGCATCACGCCGAGTCCGACCTTCAGGCCCACCGGCAGCCCGCCCTCGTTCATCTCGAACTCCGGGGCGTGGTGCGGGTGTGGGCGGTCGTCGAGGGGCGCGATGCCCACCCGGAAGTAGCAGCCCGGGCGTTCTTGGAGGAACAGGCTCATGTCGTCGCTGGCCATGACGAGGTCGCCGTCGTGGACGGTGTCGGGGCCGACGGCGTCGATGGCGCAGCGGCGCACGAAGTCCGTCTCTTTGTCGTGATTGACGACCGTGGGACACCCCTCGTCCATCCAGACCAGCCGCGCCTCGGTGCGATAGGCGAGGGCCAGGTGGCTCGCGTAGGCGGCCAGCCGCTCCTTGATCTGCGCGCGCACGCGTGGGTTGAACGTGCGGAGCGACCCGCGCAGCACGGCGCTGGCCGGGATGATGTTGTGCTTGGTGCCGCCCACGAACTGCCCCACGGTGAGGACGGCGGTCTCCTGGGCGGCCACCTCGCGCGAGACGAGGTTCTGCATGCCGACTAGGATGTTGGCCGCCGCCGTGATCGGGTCCATCGAGAGATGCGGATACGCGCCGTGGCCGCCCTGGCCGGAGACCACCACGTCGAAGAAGTCCGCCGAGGCCATTGCGGGCCCGGGGCGTATGCCCACGCGGCCCACCGCGGTCTGCGTCGTCAGGTGCAGGCCGTAGACCTCGTCGACGCGCGGCCGTTCGAGCACGCCCGCCTCGATCATCGGCTTGGCCCCGCCGAAGATCTCCTCGGCCGGCTGGAAGATGAACACGGCGGTGCCCGGCACGTCGCGCCGGCGGGCGGCCAGGATCTCGGCCAGCGTGATGGCGATGGCGGTGTGGCCGTCGTGACCACACGCGTGCATGACGCCGGGCGTGGCCGATTCGAAGGGTTGATCGAGCGACTCGGTGAGGGGCAGCGCGTCGATGTCGGCTCGCCAGGCCACGGTGCGCCCCGGCCGGTCGCCGTGGAGCACGCCGACCACGCCGGTTCGCGCGATCCCCGTGCGGACCTCGAGGCCCGCCGCGTTCAGGCGCTCGGCGATGATCTCCGCGGTGCGCCGCTCCTCATGGCTGAGCTCGGGATGGCGATGAAAATCACGTCGTAGCGCGACCAGGCTCTCCTGGCGGCGCTCGATCTCCTGGCTCCATTCCGGCGTCGTCCTGCTCATGGACATCCCCCCGCGGCGATCTCGATCATGTGTCCCACGACGCTAGTCTATCGCGCCGGCTCGAGGTCGAGGTGGAGCGGTTCTGCTCGGCGGCGGCCTCGGCATCGACAGGTGACCATCTGCGGCCCCGGAGGGCTCAGCGTTGCCGGAACCGGCGACGAGGCCTGAGATAATCCCGGAGCTGGAGAATACGGAGGCCAGGGACAGGGGGTAGCTCGCGGTCATTCGTGACGAACGCGGTGCACCGGGCCCCGAGCACCGCGGCGAGCTGGATGGCGTCGGGCGTCTTCACGGAAACTACCGCGCGCAGGTGCGCGGCCGCCCGCAGGAGAGGCCGGTCGAGCTCCACGAGGCGGAGACCACGGCTGCGTGAGAGCAGCGCCTCGTAACGCTCGGCCAGTGCCGTATCGCCCGCGCGGTACGGCACCACCAGCGTTTCGAGCAGCGTCAGGCTGGAAGTCACGGCCGACCAGCGCCCGCCGTCCAGGCCGACGAAGAGCGGCTCGACGAGCGCCAGGAACTCTGCGTGCTCTTCGACGAAGTAGATGAAGACGGCGGTGTCGAGCCCGATGGGGCCAGCGCCGAGGTCGTCGATCAGTCCCACGAACGCCGCTCGCGGGCGACGTGAGCGGCGGGATCCACTCGACGCCAGCGCGCCTTGCCGAGGCCCTTGAGCTCCAGGATCGACAGGGGGGTCTCCCCGTCCAGGGCCTGACTCAGCAGGTGCACGACCTCCTGCGAGATCGACCGGTGCTGGCGGCGAGCGCGATCCCGGAGTTTCCGATAGAGCGCATCGGGCAGGTTCTTGACGTTGAGGATCGCCATCGATACCTCCAGATTACCTCCATTATGGAGGAACACGTGACGTCCAGCACCACGCCACCCGTTTCGGAATTTGGGCCGGCGGAGCCTGCGGATCGCTCTCCCCATCCCGGGACTCGTTCGCCGCCAACCCGACCGCTGGCGTCTGCGCTTGATCGTTCAGCCCGCTCGCCGCGCACCTTCGGCGAGGCCTGTTCACGACTGGCCTCGCGCGAGGTTCTCCGAGGCCCGCGTCACCTTCTGTTGTTGACACCCCGTTATCCGCGCTGTATCAAGCGGCAGAGGGCAGTTGGGGGCGGCAGGGGGACCGTGGCAATCCACCGGCTCGCCGTCCTCGCGTGCCCCCGAGCCGGCGAACGGTGCGCTCCTCGATCACCTTGAGGAGCTTTGCCTGGAGCGCCTCGGGCAGGAGCCCGATCTCGTCGAAGAAGATCGTAGAGTCGGCCTGCCGGTCGAGGAGCCTTCGTATCTGCTGCCGGAGGGCCACGACGCTGGAGCTCTCCCCGAGGATCTGGCCGAGGAGATCCATGGCGGGCGTATCTTACCCGTCGCGACGGGAGCCGCTCAAGTTCGCACTCTTGGAGTAGGATATCGGCACTTCGGCCAGGCTTCGCGGGCTCTCGACACGACTCACGAGAGGATGCCCATGAGCAAGCACGGCGTTTGCGGACTCATCGCGCTGATCATCACCGTGTGTCTGTGGATGTTCGCCCCGTCGGCGGACGCGGCTCGACCCGAGGGGACGTTCACGGTGGCGGTGGCCACGTTCGGCAACGAGCGGTGGTTACCCCATCTCTACGTCGGGGCCGAGGACATCGTGCTCAAGCCGCTGTGGGAGAACCTGTTGAGTCGCGACGCCAAGGGCAACCTCATCCCCATGCTGGCCGAGCGCTGGCAAGTCCTAGACGGAGGGCGGACCTGGAAGTTTTACCTGCGCAAAGGGGTCCGCTTCCATAACGGTGGCGAGGTCACCGCCGAGGACGTCAAGTTCACGTTCACGCAGATCGCGCGGGAGGGATCCGCCAACTCACTGTCGACCGAGTTTCGGCTCATCAAGAGCATGGAGATCGAGGGCCCATACACGATCACCGTGCACTTCGAGAAGCCGTTCGTGACCTTCGGCAACCGCGTCACGCACGGACTGTTCGCCTCGGTGGCCTACATCCAGTCGAAGAAGTACATCGAGTCAGGGGAGGACGGCGCGGAGCGCCACCCGGTCGGCACCGGTCCCTGGAAGTTCGTCGAGCATGTCCGCGGCGATCGCATCGTCTACGAGGCGGTGGACAACCACTGGCGCGCCACACCCCACTTCAAGCGCTTGGTGTTCCTGAAAGTCCCCGAGCCGGCGACGCGCATGGCCATGCTGCGGGCCGGGAGCGTCGACGTGATCGAGGTCGGCGGGGAATATGTCGACGAGCTGAAGAAGGTGGGCATGCGGACGCTCACCATGCCCAACACCAGCGCGATATGGGTGATCCTCGGGGGACAGTGGCCAACGCGACCGACGTACGACCCCAAGGTGCCCTGGGCGCAGCCCGATGCCGAGCGGGCGCACAAAGTGCGCTTGGCCCTCAACCTGGCGGTGGACAAGAAGGCCATCATCCAGCGGGTGCTCGGCGGTGTGGGGACCCCGGTCGGGACGGTCAACTACTACCCCACGGACCCGTGGATCTCGGATGCCTTGCTGAAGCCGATTCCGTATGACCCGGCGAGAGCAAAGGCGTTGCTCGCGGAGGCGGGTTATCCCAACGGCTTCGACGTCACGATGAACCTGACCGCCTGGCCGGGGAGAGGATTCCTTCCTGACGTGGGCGAGGCCGTGGCGACCTACTGGGAGAAGGTGGGCCTCAGGGTCAAGCGTCGGCCCGTGGACCGAGCCGTGTTCGCGTCCGATTTCCGGAAGCGGTCGTATGCCGGGGTGGCCCTTGCGTATGCCGGGCCCATCATCGCGCCGGAGCCCTGGGAGCTGTTCGTCCGCATTGCTCATTCGAAGGCGGCGGTGGATCTGCTGCTGGAGCACCCCAAGCTGGATGCGTTCATCGAGCGCCTCGGGGCCGAGCCGAACGCCGCCGAGCGGGCGCGGATCATGCGCGAGGAAATGGGGCCCTGGCTCTACGAGTACATGCCGGCCGTCAGCATTGGGGCGACGCACTCGATCGCCGGCGTGGGGCCGAAGGTCGGGGACTGGCCGCTGATCCCCGGCCACATGGGCCTGCACAACTGGGAGTACGTGACGCGCAAGTAGCGCGAGCCGCCTATGTGGCGACACCTGATCGGCCGTGCGCTCCAGACGCTGCTGAGCATGCTGGTCGTCATCAGCATCGTGTTCGTCCTCACGCGGCTGTCGGGCAATCCCGTCGACCTGTTGCTCGACGTCAATGCCACCGAGCGCGATCGTGAGATCCTGATGCACCACCTCGGCCTCGATCGGCCGGTGCCGGTCCAGTACGGGATTTACGTGACGAACATCTTCCTCGGTGACTTCGGCAGCTCCGTCCTCACGCGGAGGCCCGTCACCGAGCACATCTGGGAGCGCCTGCCCGCCACCGTCGAGCTCGGGTTCGTGGCCATGTTCCTCAGCGTCCTCATCGGCGTCCCGCTCGGCATGTACTCGGCCGTCCGACGTGGCGGGCTCCTCGACACCGGAGCGCGCGTGTTCGCTGTGCTCGGACAATCCATGCCGACGTTCTGGCTCGGCCTCATGCTGATCCTGTTCTTCGGCGTCGTGCTTGGGCTCTTGCCGGCGGGCGGTCGCGGCGGCCTGCAGCACTTGATCCTGCCGGCGTTCACGCTCGGCTATTTCACCTCCGCCGCGATCCTGCGTCTCACGCGCTCGGCGATGCTGGAGGTGCTCGGCTCCGACTACATCAAGTTCGCGCGCCTCAAGGGACTGCACGAGCAGGTGGTGCTCTGGAAGCACGGCTTGAGGAACGCGCTGCTGCCCGTCGTCACGTTCGCGGTCATGCTGTTCGTGCAGTTCCTCGGCGGCGCGGTGGTGACGGAGACCGTGTTCGCGTGGCCGGGCCTGGGACGGCTGATCCTCGAGTCCATCACCACCCGCGACTATCCGATCGTGCAGGCCGGCGTGCTGGTGCTGAGCGCGCTCTACCTCACGGGGAATCTCCTCGTCGACGTGCTCTACAGCTACCTCAACCCGCGGATCCGCCGTGCGGGCGCGTAGACTCGACCTCCCGTGGTTCCCGGGCGCCGTCCTCGGCGCCCTCGTCCTCACGGCGATCTTCGCGGCATACCTGGCGCCGCAGAGCCCGACCGACGGCGACATCACGACGAAGCTGATCCCACCGATCTGGATGGAGGGGGGCGATCGCGACCATCCGCTCGGGACCGATCGCTTCGGGCGCGACGTGCTGAGCCGGATCATCTACGGCAGCCGGATCTCCCTCGTCGTCTCCATCATCGCGATCGGCTTCGCGGGCACGCTCGGCACCGCGCTCGGCTTGATCTCCGGATATCGCGGCGGCCTCACCGACACCGTGCTCATGCGGCTCACGGACGTCGGGCTGTCGTTGCCGACGATCCTCATCGCGGTCGTGTTGGTGGCGGTCTCCGAGCCGAGCTTCGGCAACGTGATCCTGGTGATCGCCCTGCTGCTCTGGCCCCGCTTCGCCCGACAGATACGCGGCGAGACGCTGGCGATCAAGGAGCAGGACTTCGTGGCGCTGGCGGTGGTGGCCGGCCGCTCGAGCGCGTGGATCATCACGCGCCACATTTTTCCGAACGTGGTGCCGACGCTGCTGGTGATCTCGACGTTGCAGGTCGGCTACGTGATCCTCCTCGAGGGCACGCTGAGCTTCCTCGGCGTCGGCGTGCCACCGCCGAATCCCGCGTGGGGCCTGATGATCGCCGATGGCCGCGGCTTCCTGGCGACGGCGTGGTGGATCTCGCTCTTTCCCGGTCTCGCGATGCTGTTGACGGTGCTCGCCGTCAACCTGATGGGCGACTGGCTGCGCGACCACCTCGATCCCAAGCTCCGGCAAGTCGGCAGCCGGGCCACGCTGCTCGAAGCGGTGGCCGCGCCCATCGAACCCGCCATCGCGGAGACGCCGACGCGCGGCCTGGCCGCCGGCGACGACGGCTAGGCGGGCCGCGTGCTCGGAAGATGTGAGACGAGGACGCTTCTATGAGACCTTGTCGCGGCCTCGTCACTTCGTTGCTGATCCTTCTCGTCTCTACTGCCGGACTCGCGCCCGCCCACGCGGCGCCCGAGGGGCAGATGACGTGGGCCGTCCACTTCTCGCTCGCCCCCACGTTCTTCGATCCGGCCGAGACGCTTGGGATCATCACGCCGTTCCTCGTCCTCTACATGTTCTCCGCTCCGTACGAAGAGCTGAAGCTCAAGGGCAAGTGATGCCCTCACCGTTGCTCGTCGTGGAAGATCTCAAGACGTACTTCTTCACGCGGCGGGGCGTCACCAAGGCCGTGGACGGGGTGAGCTTCACGCTCGAAGCGGGGGAGACGCTCGCGCTCGTCGGCGAATCGGGATCGGGAAAGTCCGTGACCTGCCTCTCGCTGGTGCGATTGGTCCCCGAGCCGGCTGGACGGATCGTCGGCGGACGAGTGCTCCTCGACGGCGACGATCTGCTGCAGAAGAGCCCGGGGGAGATGCGCCGGGTGCGCGGCAAGCAGATCGCGATGGTGCTGCAGGATCCGATGACCTCGCTCAATCCTTCGCTGACGATCGGCACCCAGGTGGGCGAGGTCGTGCGGCTCCATCAGCGCTTGCGCGGATCGGCGCTGCGCGGGCGCGTGCTGGACGCGTTGCGCCGCCTGCGGATCTCCGCCGCCGACACCAGGCTCTCGCACTACCCGCATCAGTTCAGCGGCGGGATGCGACAGCGCGTGTCGAGCGCGATCGCGCTCTCCTGCGCGCCGCGGCTGCTCATCGCCGACGAGCCCACCACGTCGCTCGACGTGACGATCCAGGCGCAGTACCTCGACCTGCTCAAGGAGGTGCAGGCGTCCGCCGGCGTGGCCGTCATCCTCGTCACGCACGACTTCGGCATCGTGGCGGCCAACGCCGATCGCGTCGCGGTGATGTACGCGGGGAAGATCGTCGAGATGGGCACCACGCTCCAGGTCTTCAACAACCCGCGCCATCCCTACACCCAGGCGCTCCTGCGATGCCTCCCAGACGTGGGGCTCAGGCGCGAGCAGCTCGTCGAGATCGGCGGACAGCCTCCCGACCTGGCGCGGCTCCCGCCCGGCTGCCCCTTCGCGCCGCGGTGTCCCGAGCGGCAGCCGATCTGTGGCGAGACGTTTCCCCCGACCACCGCCGTGGAGGACGGCCACGTCGCGTCGTGCTGGGTCGCGTCCGCCGCGCACGCGTGAGCTGACGATGAAGCTGGAGGCCGTCGCGCTGAAGAAGCACTTCCCGGTGGCCGGCGGCTTCGCCCTTCGTCCGGGATACGGGTGGATCAAGGCGGTGGACGGCGTCACCATGCACGTGGCGGAAGGAGAGACGCTCGGCATCGTCGGCGAGTCCGGGTCCGGCAAGACGACGCTGGCGAAGCTGTTCCTGCTCCTCGAGCGTCCGACGTCCGGGTCGCTGTTCTTCGATGGCAAGGATGTCCAGACACTCCGTCGCGACGACTTCGCGCGCTATCGGCACGCGGTGCAGGCGGTGTTCCAGGATCCCTACAGCTCGCTGAATCCCCGGATGCGCGTGGAGCAGATCGTGTCCGAGCCCCTCGTCCCCGGCCACGGCGTGACGCGCGGCATGGTGCGCGCTCGCGTCGCAGAAGTGCTCGAGCTCGTCGGGCTCCGGCAAGACAGCGGCGCCCTCTATCCCCATGAGTTCAGCGGCGGGCAACGGCAGCGCATCGCCATCGCCCGCGCGCTCGTGACCTATCCGAAGTTCATCATCCTCGACGAGCCGGTGTCGGCGCTGGACGTCTCCATCCGCGCGCAGATTCTCAATCTCCTCAAGCGCCTGCAAGAGCAGCTCGGGCTCGCGTACATCATGATCTCCCACGACCTGGCCGCCGCGCGCTACCTCGCGACTCGCCTGGCCGTGATGTACGCCGGCAAGCTCGTGGAGACGGGCGACTGCGAGGCGGTGTACGCCGAGCCCCTCCATCCGTACACGGAAGCGCTCCTCTCCGCCGCGCTCCCGCTCCATCCGTCGGCGCGACGGCAACGCATCGTCCTGAAGGGCGAGGTGCCGAATCCCACGAACCCGCCCGCGGGCTGCCGCTTCCATCCGCGCTGTCCACGCGCGATGCCGGAGTGCGCGGCCGTCGAGCCGCAATGGCGAGAGGTCAAGCCGAGCCGGTGGACCGCGTGTCACCTCTATGGATGAAGTCAGCGAGAGCGTCGTCTGGATCTGCTGGTCTGCGTAACGGGGCTGGAGGACCGACAGCACTCAAGAGGGCCTTTGTCCCGCCTATGCCCTATGCTCCTCGCGACGGCGATGGAGGTGAGGCTCCACGGCATGGTCGCTCAGGTCCGGCGTGCCGTCATCTGGGTCCGAGAGAACGCCGCCGCCTTCGGGGCCGATCCGGAGCGCATCTTACGACCACTTCGAGATGATCGAGACGCTCGCCAACCCCTATGGGCTTCTCGGTCGCGCGGCGCTCGGCCTGATGAGGTTGCGGTAGCTTCTCCCTCGCTCCTCAGGCGAGCAGCGCGCGCGCCTCCGCGACCTGGGCCTGCATCGACTTCAGCATCCGCACCTCGGGCGATGGGGCGCAGTTGCAGTAGCCCACCCCCAGCTCTTTGAGCTGGGCCGCGTTGCGCGGCAACGTCGCATGGTTCATGGGTAGCGCGAGCCGCGCCACCCCGCCCTTTCGCACCGCGTCGGCCACGCGGTGGACGGTCTCGACGAGCTTGGGATGATCTGACGTGCCGCCGACGCCGAGCGCGCGCGACATGTCCGACGGCCCTACCGCGACGATGTCGACGCCTTCGGTCGAGGCGATGGCGTCGATCTCCGCGAGGGCGGGCAGATCCTCGACCATGACGGCGAGCGTGATCTCCTGATTGGACCGCTCCATGTGGTCCTTCACGGGGATCTTGCCGTAGTCCGACGCCCGGGAGGCGCCGGCCATCCCGCGCTCGCCGAGCGGCGCGTAGCGCACGGCCTTGACCGCCTCGCGGGCAGCACGCGCGTCGTTGATGTGCGGCACCTGGATGCCCTGCACGCCCATGTCGAGCAACCGGAGGATGAACGCGGGATCGAACCCCGGCGTCCGCACGATCGGCGTGATGCCCACGCGCTCGGCCGCCATGACCATCAGCTGGATGTCGCGCAGGTCGAAGCTGGTGTGCTCCATGTCGATGAAGGCCGCGTCGTAGCCGGCGTGCCCGATGATCTCCACGATCTGCGGATCGGCGATGCCGCCCGTGTAGGTGCCGAGCGCGAGGCCGCCCTCGCGCAGGATCTTCTTCACTCGATTGGTCTGCATCTCAACCCTCCCACGCGTGCGCGCGCGCCGCTTTCTCGTTGAGGTCGGTGCCCCAGCCCGGGCCCATGGGGATCGTCATCTGGCCGTCCCTGATCTCGGGGAGCACGGTGAAGAGCTCGTCGCGGAGGGGCACCGCGTCCGGATCGCTCTCCATGATCTTGACGTTCGACACGGAGGCGACGAAGTTGAGCGCCTGGAAGCTCGAGAGGTGGCCGTTGTAGTTGTGCGGCGCCACGTTGATCTCGTGCGTCTCCGCGAGGTCCGCCACCTTCTTGGCCGCCGAGAACCCCTGCCAGCAGACGTCCACCATGATGGTATCGAGCGCGTGACGCTCGAGATACGGCCGGTACTGTCGGACGGTCTGCAGCTGCTCGCCCCCGCACAGCGGCGTCCGCGTCCCCGCGCGGAGCTCGACCAGCGCCTCGGGGTCCTGGTTGTCGATCTCCATCCAGAAGAGCTTGAACGGCTCCAGCTCGCGCGCGAGCAGCAGCGCCTCGCTCGGCTTGAAGTTCACGTTCACGTCGAGGCAGATGTCGACCTTGGGCCCGACGGCCTCGCGCATGGCGCCGATCTGGGCGACGGCCTGGTCGATGATGTCGCGCGTCGCGAGCTGGTCGTGGGGGCCGGTCCGCCCCTGGCTGATGCGCCGCGCCGGGTCGCCCGGCCAGATGATGTTGGTCTTGAGCGCCGTGTAGCCCTTGGCCACCGCCTCGCGCGCGCAGTCGGCCACGTCGGCCATCGTGCGCAGCGCCTTGACCCGGAACAGCTCCCAGTTCTCGACCCTGTAGGTCGCGCAGTGCGACCAGTAGACGCGCTGCCGCTGCCGGTGAGGGCCACCCATCAGGCGCCAGACCGGGACGCCGAGCGATTTACCGGCGAGATCCCAGAGCGCGAGCTCGATGCCCGCGATGGCCTGCTGGGTCGCGCCGTAGGAGGCCTGGCGCACCGCGCGGTACATGTCGAGGTAGTGCTTCTCGACGGCCGTCGGATCCTTGCCGATGAGCCGCGCGCCGAGATCCTGCACGAGCCCGACGAGCCCGCGCGTGATGCCCTCGCTCCCGAACTCGCTGTAGCCCGTGAGCCCCTCGTCCGTGCGGATCGCGCAGAAGTGCCACGGGCGGGGAGGCTTGAACCCTGTGTTGACGACGAACGTCTCGATCGCGGTGATCTTCATGGCCGGGATCATCCCGCGTCCCGCTCGCGGATGCAACGCGCGCGTCCTCGGGGCACCGCGCGATGCGTCTTGTCGCCGGCGCGGCGCCGCGGGGTCAGACTTTGACTTCTCTACATCTTCGCGGATCCCGACGGCAGGACGCTCGCCGGAGGCGAAGATGTATAGAAGTCAAAGTTTGACCCCGTTGGTCAGCTCGCCGATGCCCTCGATCCAGAGCCGGACGGTGTCGCCCGATTTCAGGAAGCGCCCGCGTCCCATCCCCACGCCGGCCGGGGTTCCGGTGAGGACGAGGTCGCCGGGCTGAAGCGTCACGCGCGTGGACAGGTGCGCGATCTGCTCGGCGGTCGTGAAGATCATCTGGCTCGTGTGGGAGTCCTGCATCAGCTCGTCGTTCACCCACAGCTTCATGGCGAGCTTCTGGGGGTCGGGGATCTCGGTCGTCGGCACGATCCACGGCCCCAGGGGACACGAGCCCTCGAAGCACTTCTGGCTCAGCCAGTCCATCTTGAACGGCGAAGCGTCGGCGACATGCGGCCGGCGCCCCACATCGCGCGCCGAGAGGTCGTTGGCGATCGTGTACCCGGCCACGTACGCGAGCGCCTTGTCGATGCTCACGTTCCGGGCGGGACGCCCGATGACCGCGGCGAGCTCGACCTCCCAGTCGACCTTTTCCGAAAACGCCGGGAGCGGGACCCGGGCGCCCGGTCCCACCACCGAAGAGCGCGACGTCTTGATGAAATGCCAGGGCTTGAGACCGAGCTCGTGCGGATCCTTCTCGGGCGGGTTCCCGCTGACGCGCGCCATCTCGAGCATGTGGTCGCGGTAGTTGGCGCCCGCGCAGAAGATCGCGCCGGGATAGAGGACCGGCGCGAGCAGCCGCGCGCGCGCGACCGGCGAGCCCGTGAGTCGGCTCGTGCCCGTGGCCAGGCGGCTGGCCGCGCGCGCGAGCGCCGGTTGCGCCTTGCGCCAGTCCTCCAGCATGCCCAGAACGCGCGCGTAGGCCGGCACGCCGGTGGCTTTCGCCGCGTCGTAGACGGTGTCTCCGACCAGGAGGCCGGCGCGCGCGTCGCGCCCCATCGCGTAGGTCAGCAGCTTGTAGGGCATCGGCGGGCGCCTAGCGCTTCCCGAGCGGAACGTAGGCGCGGCGGCCGGGCCCCGTGTAGTCGCCGCGCGGGCGGATCAGCCGGTTGTCGTCCGTCTGCTCGATGATGTTCGCCGCCCATCCCGCGATACGCGCGGCCGCGATCACCGGCGTGAAGTCGTCGACGGGGATGCCCAGCGAGTAGAACAGCGGGGCCGAGTAGAAGTCGACGTTGGGGATGAGCTTCTTCGCCGCGTGGATGCGCTCGTAGAGCTTCACGGCGATCTCGTACCACTTGAACTGTCCGGACTGCCGGCACGCCTCCTCGGCCATGCCCTTGAGGATGGCGGCGCGGGGATCGCCGGCCGTGTAGACCCGGTGGCCGAAGCCCATGAGCCGGCGCTTCTCGGCGAGTGCGCGCTCGGCGAATTGATCCACGTTGGCGGGTTCGCCGATCTCCATCAGCGTCCGCATCACCGCCTCGCCCGCGCCGCCATGGAGCGGACCCTTGAGCGCGCCGACGCCGCCGGCCACCGCCGAGTGCATGTCGGAGTTGGTCGAGGTGATGACCCGCGTGGTGAAGGTCGACGCGTTCAGCTCGTGCTCGGCGTAGAGCGTCAGGCTGGCATCGAAGGCTTTCGTGGTGACGGGCGTGGGCCGTCGCCCCGTCAGCATGTAGAGGAAGTTGGCGGCGTGGCCGAGATCGGATGCGGGCGGCACCGGCGCCTGGCCCGTACGTACGCGATGGTGCGCGCAGATCGCCGTCGCCATCTGGCTGGTGAGCCGGATCGACTTGCGCACGTTGGCCGCGTGCGAGTTGTCGTTGGTGTCGGGATCGAACATCCCGAGCATCGCCACGGCGGCCTGCAGCGGGCGGTTGGGATCGGTGTCCTTCGGCATCACGCGGAAGGCCTCGACGAGCTGGTCCGGGATCGCGCGCGCCGCCACGAGCGCGACGGTGAGCTCGTCGATCTGCGGCTTGCTCGGCAGCTCGCCATACCAGAGGAGATAGCAGACCTCCTCGAAGGTGGCGTGCCGCGCGAGATCGTCGATGTCGTAGCCACGATAGGCGAGCCGGCCGTGGGCGCCGTCGAGATCGCAGAGCTTCGTCTCGGCGGCGACGACTCCCTCGAGCCCCCGGATGAGACGCGTACCTTCGGTCATGGATGGATCCTCTTGCCCTGGAGATTGGGGCTTCGACGGTATACCGCGCGGCGCATGGGGCGCAAGCGGAACGCCCTACTCGCCCGGCGGCAGCTTCCTCAGGAGCTCGTTCTGCGGATCCTGCATCCGCGTGTACCCCATCGTGCCCTCACGCCGGCCCTCGGAGATGCGATCCTCCGACAGTCCTTTCTGACGCCACGACTCGATCAATCCCGAGTTGTCGAGCGGGTTGTTGCGCGGCAGCATGACCTGGTCCTGCCCCGCGACCTGGCGCGGATTGGTGACCGTGATGCTCTGCGCCACCGCCGGCAACCACAGCCGGGCCTGCGGCCAGCTCGCGACCGGGGCCTGATACATCATGACCACCGCCGAGTAGCGACCGTACGCTTCGCTCACACCGACGGTGGCCTGGGCGCGGACGGGGACGCCCTGCACGGTGGCCGTGATCGCGAAATCCTCGACGATCCACGGCGCGAGGATACCCGGCTGGCTCGGCAAGCGCTGCGCCTCCACGATCTGCGCCGATGGATTCACCTGCCGCAACGTCGCGCCGAGGAACCCGCGCGGGGTCATGCGCCCGAAACCGCCGACGAGGAGCGCGCTCGAGACGAAGGTCTTGCCATCGGGAGCGTTGAGGTCCACGCCGTTGGTCGTCTCGTTCATGGACCAGCCCCTGGGAGTGGCCCAGCGAAAGTAGCGTCCCTGGTACTGCTCCAGGACCGGACGGCTCGACGGCGCGGGCGCGTCGGCGGCAGCGGCCGGCGCGACCAGAAGAATCGCGAGGCACCCCATCGCCGCGGTGCGCATGACGGATCCCGCGACCGACATCGAAGCGCCGGAGCGGGTCAGGACGGCTTTCTGGCCCCGAATGCCGGCAGCACCTGCCCGGCGAACGCGTGCAGCGCGTCCCAGTCGTAGGGGCCCTCGCGGAACGCGATGTTCAGGCGGGTGCAGCCGGCGTCGCGGAAGGCCCCGACCATGTCCAGGACGTCCTTCGGCGTGCCGCGCAGGAATCCCGTCCGCTGCTCACGGCCATCGCTCCGGCCGCCGAAATGCCGCTGGTAGATCGCCTCGCCGCGGGCCGCGCCCTTGGCGTCGGCGCCCAGATAGAAGCCGAGGTTGACGGTCCGCGCGATGCTCTTCGGATCGCGCCCTTCCTTCTCGCACCACTGGTCGACGACGCCGCTCTTGTGCGTCCACTCCTCGGGCCCGACGTAGGCGCCGTTCCAGCCGTCGGCGTGCCGCGCGACGGCGCGAAGCGTGCGCTTCTCGCCGCGGCCGCCGATCCAGATGGGAATCCGCGCCTGCAGCGGCTTGGGATTGTTGGGGGCGTTGTCGAGCTTGAAGTGCTTGCCCGTGAAGCTCACCCGCCGCTGCTTGGGATCGAAGAGCTGGCGCATGATCTGCGCGTACTCCTCGAGCATGTCCTCGCGAACGCCGATCGACGGGAAGTCGAAGCCGAAGGCCTGGGCCTCGATCTGGTGCCAGCCGGCACCGAGCGCACAGTCGACGCGGCCGCCCGAGATGTGATCGATGGTCGTGAGCGACTTGGCGAGGAGCCCCGGGTTGCGGTAGACGACGCAGTACACCATGCTCCCGAGCCGGATCCGCCTGGTGTCCATCGCGGCGGCGGTGAGGGTCGTGATCCCCTCGTAGCAGTCGAGCTCGCCGCCCTGGGGCGGCGACTCCTGGAAATGGTCGGAGACCGAGAACCAGTCGAAGCCGTTGTCGTCCGCGAAGCGCCACAGCTTGCGCATCTCGTCCCACGGCCCGCCCATGTGTCCGATGTGGATCCCGAACGTCATGCTCATCTCAAGCTCCTTCTCTCACGGTAAGCGTCAGCCCCGCGTCGATCACGAGGGTCTGGCCGGTGACCCAGCGGGACTCGTCGCTGGCGAGGTAGACGGCGCCCCAGGCGACGTCCCAGGCGGTGCCTTCGGTGCCGAGCGGGCTCGCCCGCCGTCGCTGCTCGCGTGCCTCGGGGCCGCGGGACTCGACCATCGGCGTCCACACGAGACCGGGGGCGATCGCATTGACGCGGATGCCTTGGGGGCCGAGCTGGCCGGCGACGCTGCGCACGAGGCCGATCACGCCGGCCTTCGCCGCGGCGTAGGCCGTGCGGCCCACGCCACGCATGCCGGCGACGGACGACACGCAGATGACGCTGCCGCCTCCGCGCGCGGCCAGCGCCGGCACGGCGCTCTTGATGGCGAGGAACATCGACGTGAGGTCCACGCGGAGCGTCCGATCCCACTCCTCTTCCGTCGTGTCGAGCAGGTCCGTGCGCGACTCGATCCCGACGTTGTTGTGCAGGACGTCGAGGCCGCCCCAGCGCTCGACCGCCGCGGCGACCATCGCGCGGCAGTCGTCCGCCCGCGTGACGTCGGCGGCGAACGCGTCGGCCTCGCCGCCTTCGGGGCGGATGAGACCGAGCGTCTCGTCCGCGCGCTCCTTGACGAGGTCGACGCAGAGCACGCGCGCGCCCTCGCGCGCGAAGAGCATCGCGGTCGCCTTGCCGTTGCCGAGCCCGGGACCCCGAGACCCGGCCCCGGTCACGATTGCGACCTTCCCCGCGAGCCGCCCTGCCATTACCGCCGGCTATCCCATCGCAGATGGGTCGTTTTCATCGCCCTGGGCTACTTGAAGGTCGAGTCGACGCGCACGTCGATCAGATACGGGCCCCCGCTCTTGAGCCCACGCACGATGGCCGGGCCCACGTCCGCGGTCTTGTCCACGTGCTCGCCGGCAACGCCGAGCGACTTGGCGAGCCCGACGTAGTCGATGGAGGGGCGGTCGAGATCCATCCCGACGTAGAGGTCGTCCTCGGCCGAGAAGCCCTTCAGCGCGTGCGTGCGCTGCTTCAGGATCCGGTAGGAGGCGTTGTTGAAGATCACGTAGACCACGGCGAGCGATTCGCGCGCCGCCGTCCACAGCGCCTGGTTCGTGTACATGGCGCTGCCGTCGCCCACGAGCGCGATCACGGGACGCTCCGGCAGGGCCAGCTTGACGCCGAGTGCCGCCGGCAGACCCCATCCGATGCCGCCGCCGCGCAGCGAGAAGAGGCTCTTCGGATCGGCGCAACGAAAGAACTGTCGGATGCCGTGGCTCGAGGAGATCGCCTCGTCGACGACCACCGCCTCCGGCGGGACCGTGCCGGCGATGGCGTGGACCAGCGAGAGCGGGGACGTGGGAACCGCAGACGCCAGGTCGACCGCGCGCTGCTCGAGCTCGGCGCGCATCCGGTCGTGTGTGACGCGCGCGGCGTCCAGGCGGTGCGCCGCATCCCGGTGGCCGCGGGCGGTGGTGTGGCGACGAACCGCCTCGCAGAGCTCGGGCAGCGTCGCCTTGGGCTCGCCCAGGATGGCGACCTCGGCCGGATAGTTCTTGCCGAGCTCCCACGGGTCGACGTCGAGGTGGACCACGGTCAGGCCCGGCGGCATCGGATCCACGTCGGACGGGAGCGAGAGCGTGAAGAGATCGCCGCCCACCGAGAAGACGAGGTCGTGGCGCATGAGCATCGCGTAGATGTCGGGCCCGAGACGCGGCATCGGCCCCGCATAGAGCGGGTGCGTGAAGGGGAAGCTGCACGTGCTCGACACGCCCTCGAGCGCCACGGGACAGCCGATCAGCTCGGCCAGCTCGACCAGCTCCGCGAGCGCGTCGCCGTGCGCGACGGCGTCGCCGGCGATGATGAGCGGGCGCTCGGCTTTCGCGAGCAGCCGGGCCGCGCGCTCGACCGCCTCGCGATCCCCGACGATCCGCGGCGCGACCCGCGTGGAGCCGCCGAGATCGAGATCACGCTCGGCGTTGAGCACGTCGACGGGCAGGGAGAGGAACACCGGGCCTGTCGGCGGCGCCAGGGCCGTCTTGGTCGCGCGTCGCACCAGGCGCGGGAGGTCTTCCAGGCGGCGGATCTCCGTCGCCCACTTCACGAACGGGCGCGCGATGGGCGGCAGATCCGCCCACAGGATCGGCTCCGTGGCCGTGAACGACTGATCGTGCTGGCCCGCCGTCAACAGCATGGGCGCGCCCGCCTTCTGCGCGTCGTAGAGCATGCCCATCGCGTTGCCGAGCCCCGGCGCGACGTGGACGTTGACGGCGGCAAGACCGCCGCTGGCCTGGGCGTAGCCGTCGGCCATCGCGATCGCCACGGCCTCCTGCAGGGCCAGGACGTAACGGATCGATGGCTCGCGCGCGAGCCCGTCCATGAGGGGAAGCTCTGTCGTGCCGGGATTGCCGAACATCACCGACACGCCTTCTTGCTTGAGGATCTGCAGGAACGCTTGCTTGCCGGCGATGTAGGGCATGGGGCTCCGATCATAAACCGCGCGCTGTCTTGATTCCAGGGGGACGGCACGCGTAGGCTCTCCTCCGTGCCGAGCGATTCTCGCGGGCCCGCCGAGCCCGCCTTCCTGCGCGCCGCCCGACGCCAGCCGACGTCCTACACCCCGGTCTGGCTCATGCGTCAGGCGGGGCGCTACCTGCCGGAGTATCGCGCGCTGCGCGCGCGCCACGGGTTCCTCGAGCTGTGCCACAACCCCGCGGCGGCGGCCGAGGTCACGCTGCAGCCGGTCGAGCGACTGGGCGTCGACGCGGCCATCCTCTTCGCGGACATCCTGCTCCTGCTCGAGCCCCTCGATCGCGGGCTCGAGTTCGGCAAGGGGGAAGGGCCCATCATTCACCGGCCCATCCGCTCGGAGACCGACGTCGAGGCCCTGGCCCCCATCGACGTCGACGAGGCCGTGCCCTTCGTGTTCGAGACCGTGCGGATGGTGACGCGGGCGCTCGGCGGCCGCGTGCCCCTGATCGGGTTCGCGGGGGCGCCCTTCACGGTCGCGTCCTACCTCGTCGAGGGCGGGCCCTCACGTGACTACCTGCACACCAAGCGCTTGATGTACGAGTCGCCCGAGGCGTGGTGCCGCCTGATGGAGATCCTCGCCGGAGCGACGGCGCGCTATCTCAACGGCCAGATCGCCGCCGGTGCCGACGCCGTCCAGCTCTTCGACTCCTGGATCGGCGTGCTGAGCCCAGACGACTACCGGACCTACGTGCTCCCGCACGTGCGATCACTGATCGCGGCGCTGGCCCCGGGGACGCCCGTCATCCACTTCGGCACGGGGACGACGGCGCTCCTGCGGCTGATGCGCGAGGCCGGCGGGGACGTCATCGGCCTCGACTGGCGCGTCGATCTCGACACCGGATGGAATCTCGTCGGCCACGACGTCGGGGTCCAGGGCAACCTCGATCCCGCCGTGCTGCTCGGGCCGCCCGCGCTGATCCGCGAGCGCGTGAAGACCGTCCTCGACCGCGCGGGCGGACGCCCGGGGCACATCTTCAACCTCGGTCACGGCGTCCACCGGGACACGCCCGTCGACCACGTGCGCGCGATGGTCGACCTCGTCCACGAGCTGAGTGATCGCCGGTGACACCGAGCGACACCGGGAAATGGAAGGCGTTCTACGCCGCCGCCCTCGGGTGGCTGTTCGACGGATACGAGAGCTACGTGCTGGTCCTCGTCGCGTCCACCGCCGTGCGGGACGTGCTTCCGGTGGCCGACCTTCACGACCCTGATCGTCCTCTACATCCGGAGGGGCCTGCAGGACCCCGCGCTGTGGGTCGCCGCCGACCGGCGACGACGCGAGGCGCGCGCGCAGCAGGCGAGCGGTGGCGTGGTCGCGGAGGCAGACCGGGCGCTGCTCCAGTTCACCGTCGTCCACCTGGTCGTGACCCCCGAGCTGCGACGGAAGCTCCTGGTGCTGCTGGTCATGTCATTGTCGACGATCGTCGGGTTCTGGGCGGTCTCGACGTGGCTCCCGCAGTATGCGAGTCAGATCGCGACCGCGGGGGGCTGGCTCGCGGATGTCTGGGGGCGCAAGCCGTCGACCTGGCTGTACTACCTGGGAGCGCTCCCGGGTGTCTGGGTGCCGTTCCTGCTCGTCCACGATCCCGTGCTGTTCCCCGTGCTGTTCTTGGTCGCGGTCGGACTCAACGGCTTCTTCACCACCGGCCAGTTCGCCTGGATGCCGATCTACCTGCCGGAGCTGTTTCCCACGGGCGTGCGGGGGACCGCGGTCTCGCTGGTCTTCAACAGCGCGCGGTACGTCGCGGCGTTCGGTCCGCTCGCCGCCGGCTGGGCCATCACGACGTTCGGCGGAATCCCGGCCGCGGCGTCGATCATCGCGCTGATCTATGTCCTCGGGCTCCTGCTGACGCCCTTCGCCGGACCGGAGACGAAGGGTCGTCCCCTGCCCTCTTAGCAGCGTACTTCGAGGGGCGCCACGGCTGCGCCGGGGCGTCCCGAGCGTCGGGGGGCTTGGGGGGCCCCCATGTCGGTTAGATCCCTACTCTCGTTCGGCGACGAGGGAAGGGTCGTGCCCCATGCTCTGCAGTTCGAGGAGCTTGAGGACGGCATCGGTCGCGTCCTGAAACGGTCCGACCCGGACGGTCAGCGTGCGCGCCTTGCCGGAGCTTCCGGCGAGCTCCACCGCCACCACGAGCTTGCGTTCATCGAGCAGGTCGGCGAGTCGCCCCGACGCCTCCATGGCTTCGACGGTGCCGAGCCGGAGCCAGTACGCCTTGGTGATCGGTGGTACGGCTCGCAGCGGGGCGGCCGTGACGGCGGTCTGTGGCGTCTCGACGAGCGCCGCGACGCGAGCGGGCGCCGGCGGGGTCGGCTCTGCCGCGGGCGCAGGAGGCGAGGCTTCCTCGGCGACCGGAGGTGAGGCCTCTTCGACGACCGCGGCCAGCACCGGTGCCGACGTGTCCACGTCGGCCACCGCCGCAGCCGCCGGGGTGATCTCCGTGCTCGCGGCCACCCGTGGCGCCGGTTCGACCCGGCCCGCTCGCTCACGCATCTGGCCGAGGAGCTCCGAGACCGAGGCCCCCTCGAGAACGCGTTCGATCTGCGCGCGGTAGTTCGCGGCGACGCTCACCCCGTCGACGACCACGTCCCGGATCTTCCAGCGACCGTCCCGCTCGATCATCCGGTAGCCGAGGAGGATCTCGCCGCCGCTGCGGCGCGCGATGCTGGTCCACACGAACGCGTCGCCGGATTCGATGGTCTCGCCGAGGTACCGGATCTGGGCGCCACCGTCGAGGCTGGCTTGCGATGCCAACCGTGAGATGAAGGCTCGCTCCAGCAGATCCCCGAGGAGCTGCATGAACTCCTGCTGTTCGGCCGGCGTGGCGCTGGGCCAATGCCGCCCGAATGCCAGCGCGGCGGCCTCGCGAACATCGAGCGCCTCGTTGATGAGCTTCCGGACGGCGAGCAGGCGCACCAGCGGTCGCCCGTCCGTCTCGGGATCGGTGAGGATCCTGTCGGCCCGGGTGAACACCTGACGGATCGCCTCGGTCGGCGTCGCCGCCCAGACCGCGGGGCACAGCACGAGCACGAGAACGATGGCGGCGACGAGGCGGTGCATGGCCGCACCATAGCCTACCGATCTCGTTTTCCCCGTGCTTTTTGTGCGCGCGGGAGCGTCGTTCGCAGTTTCAGCCGCCGGGCACGAGGCCGGGCGGCAGCGATTCGATATGGGCGCAGATATCGCGGGGGCGGGTCAGCCAGATGCGGTCGCGGTGCTCGAGGATGTGCTGGAAGGCCCGACGGAGCTGGCGGATGCGGTACGGACGGCCGGTGACGAACGGGTGGAGCGAGATCGGACACACCAGAGGCTGGCGCGCGGACTGGTCGAGCAGCTCGTCGAACTGGTCGACGATGAGGTCGGCGAACTCCGCCGAGGAGTAGCGATACCAGACGATGCCGCGCGTGTCGTTGGTCTCGATCGGGTAGGGCAGGGCGAGGAGCCGGCCCTTGCGCGTGCGCAGCCAGACGGGCTGGTCGTCCATCGTCCAGTCCATCACGTAGCGGTAGCCGGCCTCCTGCAGGAGATCCATCGTCACCCCGCTGTTCGAGAGCCACGGGCTCATCCAGCCGACGGGCCGGGCGCCCTCGTGGCGCTCGATCGTGGTCGTCACCCGCTCGATCAGCGCCCGTTCCTCGGGCTCGGACAGGTGCCCTTGCTCGTCCGAGTTGGTGACGCCGTGACCGAGGATCTCGTCGCCGCGGGTGCGGAGCCGTCCGGGAATGTCGGGGGCGACGTCGTAGATCGCGGTGTTCATCTGCGCTTCGGCGGGCATGCGGAGCTCGTCGAGCAGGTCGAACAGTCGCCAGATGCCGACGCGGTTGCCGTAGTCGCGCCAGCTGTAGATGCTGTGGCTCTGCGCCTGGTCCGGGGGCGCGATGGCCGCGCCCTTGCCGACCCCGAAGCCGAACGCCTCGATGTTCAGCGCGACATAGACGGCCAGCCGCCGGTTGCCCGGCCACGTATAGTCGCGCCGCGTGGTGATGTTCGAGTAGTCATAGCGTCCGTGCGTCGGCAGCATGCGCGGTCCCTCCCGGTCGAGTTGCGCTATGGTACGTCGGGATCGAGAGTGAGCGGGAGGGGGCATGATCGGCGAATCGGTGCGCCGGCGCGAGGACGGGCGGTTTGTCACCGGGCGAGGACGGTACGTCGACGACCTGCGCCCGGCCGACGCGCTGCATCTGGCGATCGTGCGGAGCGTCCACGCGCACGCGCGGATCGTCGGGATCGACGCGGCCGGCGCGCGGTCCATCGAGGGCGTCGTCGGCGTCTTCACACTGGACGACCTTCCGGCGCTGCGTGGCGTGCTGCCGCCGCCGCCGGTCGCCGCCGTCAAGCTTCGGGAGTACCGCCAGTCGGCGCTGGCCGACGGCCTCGTGAGGTTCGCCGGCGAGCCCGTGGCCGCGGTCCTCGCCACGACCCCGTATGCCGCGGCCGACGGCGCCTCCGCCGTCTCCGTCGAGTACGAGCCGTTGCCGGCGGCGGTCGATCCCCGACGGGCGGCCGAGCCCGGCGCCCCCCTGGTCCATGCGGAATGGTCGACCAACGTCGCGGCCACCGTGAGCCTCGGGTTCGGCGACGTCGATGCGGCGCTTCGCGCCGCCGATCTGGTCGTCACGCGTCGCTTCGACTTCGGCCGGATGAGTGCGGCGCCGATGGAACCGCGGGCCGTCGCGGCGCGATGGGACCATCTCACGGGCGCGCTGCACCTGTGGTCGACGGCACAGATCCCGTACGTGGTGGCGCAGCGCGTGGCCGACGCGCTCCGGGTACCGGCCGATGCCGTGCGGGTCACCGCGCCCGACGTGGGCGGCGGCTTCGGCTGCAAGGGGCCGGTCTATCCCGAGGAGGTGATCGCCGCCGTGCTGGCGCGGCGGCTCGGCTGGCCGATCCGCTGGACGGAGACGCGCGGCGAGAGCTTCGTCGGCACGACGCACGCCTCGGGCCAGGTGCACGAGGCCACGCTCGCGCTCCGCCGCGACGGCTCCTTTCTGGCCCTCGTCGACGACTTCGTGGTCGACGGTGGCGCCTATCTGCCGCGCGGAGCCGTGGTCGCCAACGTCACGGCCACGCATCTGCCTGGGCTCTATCGCTTCGGAGCGTTCCGGGGCCGCGGGCGGCTCGTGGTCACCCACACGGCGCCCACCGCGCCCTATCGCGGCGCCGGGCGTCCTCACGCGACGTTTCCCCTGGAGCGGCTCATCGACATCGCCGCCCGTGAGCTCGCCGTGGACCCGATCGACCTGCGCCGGCGCAACCTCATCGCCCGCGCGGCGCTGCCGTTCGACCGCGGCATCCCCTATCGCGACGGGATGCCCGTCGTCTACGACTCGGGCGATTACGAGGCGCTGCTGGACGCGGCGATCGAGCGGTCGGGCTACCGGACGTTTCGTGACCACCAGCGGGCGGCGCGAGCGGACGGGCGCCTGCTCGGCTTCGGGCTCGCGACCTACAACGAGGCCACCGGCGTCGGCCCCCACGAGGGCGCGGCCGTGACGATCGAGCCCGACGGGCGCGTCCGCGTGGCCATCGGCCCGCCCTGCCAGGGCCAGGGGCACGAGACGGTGCTCGCCCAGGTGTGCGCGGAGCGCCTGGGCGTATCGCTCGACGACATCACCGTTGCCGGTGGCGACACCGCGCGGTTTCCATTCGGCTCGGGCACCTACGCGAGCCGTGTCGCCGTGATCGCCGGCAACGCGGTGGCCCAGGCCGCCGACGCCGTGCGCGACCAGCTGGCGCGTCTCGCCGCCCTCGTGCTGGAGTGTGATGCTCAGGACATCGTCGTCGCGGGCGGACGCGCCGAGGTCAAGGGGGCGCCGGACCGTGGGCTCGATTTCAGGGCGCTGGCGGCTCTCGCCGTACGCCCCGACGTCGTGCGGCGCGTGGGCGAGGCCGGATTGAGCGCGACGCGTTACTTCTCCCCGGAGAGCGTGACGTGGGCGGGCGGGGTCCACGCGGCCACCGTCGAGGTCGATCGCGACACGGGCGCGGTGACGGTGCTCGCCTACCACGTGGTCCACGACGCCGGCCGCGAGCTCAACCCGATGCTCGTCGAGGGCCAGGCCCAGGGCGGCGTCGTGCAAGGGCTCGGCATGGCCACCACCGAGGGCATCGTCTACGACGAGGCCGGCCAGCTCCTGACGGCGACGTTCATGGACTATGGATTGCCCAGAGCCGACGCCGTGCCGGCGATCGAGGTGACCTCGTGCGATTCCCCGTCGCCGCTCAACCCGCTCGGCGTCAAGGGAACCGGCGAAGGCTCGGCGGGTCCGCCACCGGCCGCGATCGCCAACGCCGTCGCCGACGCGCTCGCCCAGGAGGGCGTCGAGATCAACGTGATCCCGATCCCGCGCGCGCCGATGCGCCGCGCCCGGTGACGCCCGCCGTGGACATCATCGCGACCCACGCCGCGCGCAAGCCCGACGCCGACGCCCTCGTCGAGGGCGAGCGCAGGCTGAGCTGGCATCGGTTCCGCGAGGAGCGTGATCGGCTGGCGGCGGCCCTCGTCGGCCTCGGCCTGGAGCCCGGCGAGCACATCATTCTCTATGCGCCGAACTCGATCGAGTACCTGCTCGCGTCCGCGGCGACGCGGGCGGCCGGCGCCATCCCCGTGCCCATGAACCACCGGCTCAGCGCCGAGGAAGTCGCCTATGTCCTCGACGATTCCGACGCCGCGCTCGTGTTCGTCGCCGATCAATTCCTGCCGCTCGTCGAGACGGTCCGGGGCCGCGCGCACCGTGTGCGTCACTGGGTGACGCTCGGCAACGAGCGTCCGCCGTGGGCGGTCTCGCTCGCCGACCTCGTCGCGCGCGGTGTGCCCGCAGCCGTCACGATCGAGAGCGGCACGAATCTGGGCGGATCGATGATCTACACGGCGGGGACCACGGGGAAGCCGAAGGGCGCGCTCCGCCGCAGCACCGACTCCTCCGCGGTGTTGCCGTGTCTGGAGGCTCTCGACCTGACCCGCGAGCACGTGCATCTGGTCGCCGGGCCGCTCTATCACTCGGCGCCCGGCGCGTTCGCCCTCTACACGCATCTGTTCGGCGGGACCGTGGTCGTGCTCCCGAAGTTCGATCCGGAGGCGGCGCTGGCGGCCATCGCCCGGCACGGCTGCACCAGCACCTTCATGGCCCCGACGCTGCTCAAGCGCATCGTGGAGCTGCCGGAGACCGTCCGCGCCCGCTACGACGTCGGCTCGATGCAGGTGATCGTGGTGGCCGCGGCGCCGTGCCCGACGAGGGTGAAGGAGGACGCGATGCGCCAGTTCGGGCCCGTGCTGTACGAGTTCTACGGCTCGACGGAGCTGGGCGTGAACACGATCCTCCGACCCGAGGACGTCCTGCGCAAGCCGGCCTCCTGCGGCCGCGCCGCGCCCGGCATCGAGCTCGCCGTTCTCGACGACGATGGGCGGCCGGTGAAGCCCGGGGAGCCGGGGGAGCTGTTCGTCCGCCGCTACCCCGGCGTCTTCGACGAGTACTACAAGAAGCCCGAGGCGACCCGGCAGACCCAGCGGGGCGACTGGCTCTCGGTGGGAGACGTGGCGTGGATGGACGGCGAGGGCTTCGTCTACGTCTGCGACCGCAAGCGCGACATGATCATCTCCGCCGGCGTGAACATCTATCCGGCGGAGATCGAGGACGTGCTGCATCGCCACCCCGCCGTCGCCGATGTCGCGGTCTTCGGGGTCCCCGACGACGACTGGGGCGAGCGCGTCCACGCGGCCGTGCAGCTCCGCCCCGGCGTCGCCGCCGGCGCCGACGAGCTCGCCGACTTCGCCCGCCGGCACCTCGCGGGTTACAAGGTCCCGCGCGAGATGTCCTTCCACGCCGAGCTTCCGCGCGACGCCGCGGGCAAGCTCCTCAAGCGCGTCCTCCGCGAGCCCTACTGGGCGGGCCGCGCCTCGCGGGTGTGATGCCGCTGACCGGTGAACGTGGCGACGCCGACCTTGTAGAGGGGCTGGCCGTGCCATTCGACCTCGACGACGGTGTCGAGGGTCTGGCCGACGAGGCCCAGCCGGTTCGCGATCGCCGGATCGACGCGCTCGTAGGTCACGACGACGATCGGCTCGCCGGGCGTCGGCGTCTCGTTCCAGATGTCGAGCTGGGATGGCCGGCCGAAGGTCGGGCCGAACCGCTGCCAGCCTCCGTAGAACGCGAGATACGACGCGAGCTGATACCGCGAGGGAATGACGAACGCCTCCGTCCGGCCTCCCAGCGCGTGCTCGACCTTGGCGACGAGGTCGCGGCCCGCGAGGATGCGCCTGAGCGGCGCCCGTGCCGGAGACAGCCATCGCGGGTGGCGGAGCTCGGCCGCCGTCACCACGGTGAGCAGACAGCCGAACGCGACCGAGCCGGCCACGAGCCACGTCCGCCAGCGCGGGGGCATCCGGAGCAGCGCCGCCGCGCTGGCCGCGCACAGTCCGGGATACAGGAACGCGAGCCAGTTGGGCTCGATTCCGCGCAGGACCGCCGAGTACGCGAAGCATCCGATGGGCACTAGAGTGGCCACGGCGAGCCGGCGCGCGGCCGTGCTCGACGCGCTCACGAGAGTGCCGACGCCCAGCACGGCGACGACCGGCCCCGCGCCGACGAGGAGCCCGCCCGCGAGCTCCAGCAGACGACCAAGCGAGACGTGGCCGCCGAAGGCGCGCCTCACCCCGAACGTGAACGTGATGAAGTCGTGGTGGGCGTTCCACCAGAGGTTCGGCAGGAAGATCAGGAAGGCCACCGCGCCGGCCAGCCAGGGCCATTTCGTTCTCACGTCCACCCGGAACTCGCGATCCCACGCCACGAGGAGGACGATCCCCGGCGCCAGGAAGTAGGCCGGGTATTTGCTCAGCAGGGCCAGGCCCCACGCGGCCCCGACGAGGAGCCAGCGCACCCCTCGCGCGCGGCACGCGAACCAGCACAGTGCCGCATACGCCGCCGTGGCGGGCGCGTCGGGCAGCGCCATCCCGCCCGTCAGCATCAGCATCGGGGCGGTGGCCGCGAGCAAGGCGGCGACCAGCGGGGCGCCCGGAGCATCCGACAGCTCGCGGGCGATGAGGGCCGTCAACACCACGGCGACAGCGCCACAGATCACGAAGGCGATCCGGACGCCGAGCTCTCCCGCCAGGAGCGACGACGACGCCCGGATCAGCCAGGCGACCATGGGCGCGTGGTCGAAGTATCCGAAGGCGAGATGGCGCGACCACAGCCAGTAGTAGGCCTCGTCCTCGTACAGCTCGACGCCGGCGAACAGGAGCACGCGAAGGATCGCCGCCGCCGCGGCGAGGAGGGCGATGCACCACATCATTTGCAATCCATGCCGCCGAAACTTATCCTGTATCGCACCGTCACACCACTCCATCGGCGACAGACGCGTCCGGCTGCTCACGGCGCGAGACGAAGGATCGGCGAGGCCATCGCATGAGGCAGCTGGAGCTCCGGGCGAGACGAGCATGGCGCGCTGCCGTCATGGCGATCGTCGCGCTCGCGACGGCAGCCCCCGCCGCTGCGCAGGCGCCGGCCCGGCCCTTCGCCTCGTCGCAGGGCGCGGCGCTCTCGGGCACCGAGCGGGTCTTCGCCACGCGATCATGCGCCGAGTACCGATTGCTGACCCTCGGCGCCATCACCGATGGCTGCCGCTCGCGCGACGTGGTCGACACCGCCGTCGAGGACAAGCTTGGCGGCGATGCCCTCGCCGACCGACCGAAGCCGTGGCCCTGGGCGGTGGAGCACAGGTCGCTCGTCACCGGCGTCGCGATCGGCGGAGTCGTGGGCTTCACCGCGGCCAACTCGCTGTTCGGCTACGACAAGCAGCCCTTCCACTTCCACCAGGAGGGCTTCTTCGACGCCGACACCACGGACGGCGGCGCGGACAAGGCCTCGCACTTCACGGACTACTACGTCATCACGAAGGAGTTCGGCTACTTCTACCAGACGATCGGGTACTCGGAGAGCGAGGCGCGCTGGCTCGCCCTCGGCACCACGATGCTCGGCGGATTCATCAACGAGCTGTCCGACGGGTTCACGCATCATGGCTTCTCTCCGGAAGACCTGCTCATGGACTGGGGCGGCGGGGCCGTGGCCACGCTGATCTCCGCGACGCGGACGGGGGATCTCCTCGGCTTCCGCGCCTCGCACGTACCCGGGGCCACGTACATTCACGACGTCTACGCGGCGGACCTGAAGCTGGCCGGCGTCGCCGATCGTCTTGGCCTGAACGTGGGGCCGCTGCGCTTTCTCTTCGTGTCGCTGACGTACGGCGTGAAGGGCTACCGGTCGGGAAGCAGCGCCGCCGAGCAGCAGCGGCAGGTCGGGCTGGAGATCGGTCTGAACCTCGAAGAGATCTTGAACGCCGTCGGCGTGAACCGTGACCGGTGGTGGGGCTATGCGCTCCACCTCGTGGCCGACAACCTGCGCTTCCCGTACACGGCCATTGGCCTTCGTTACGATCTCAACCACAGCCGCTGGCACGGCCCCAACGGCGGCAACTTCGATTGACCGCGACTACTCGAGGAAGGTGAGATCGACCACGCGCTCCATCGGCACGGCCTGCTTCACCCATCCCATCTTGACGAAGAAGTCCTGCAGCGTGGCCAGATCCTGCACCCGTGGCCGCACCGCGGGATCGATGTAGAAGGGGATCGCGGCCTTGACGACCTCGGCCGGCACCTGGGTGTGCTTGGCCAGGATCGCGGCCATCTCGGGATTCTTGGCGCTTCCCTGCTCGGTGTAGTACCGCACGCCCTTGGCGTAGGCCTGCAGGAAGTCGCGCGCCACCTTCGGCCGCTCCTTGATGAACTTGCCCGAGTACATGATCACCGCGATCTGGAACGTGCTGATGGCCGGGAACTGGTCGGGCAGGAACGTCCGCACGCCGACCTTCTGCTGCTCGGCGCGCACGCCCCACGGCTCGGGCGCGATCAGCGCGTCCACGGCCTTGCTGCCGAGCGCCTTCACGGCCTCCGGATAACCCAGGTAGACCATCTCGACCTGGTCGAAGGTCAGGCCGTCCTGCTCGAGCATCTTGGCCAGGAAGTAGTCGAGGACGATGCCCTTGGCCCCGCTGGCGATCTTCATGCCCTTGAGGTCCTTCACCGCCTTCACGCGCCCGGAGTCGAGCAGGTCCTTGCGCACGATGAGGTTGCTGAAGCCGTGGCCGGGACGGGCCTGGCCCTTGTCGGCGACGATCCTGAACTCGAGGCCCGCGGCGATCGAGTTGTAGAGGCCGGCCGACGGCGAGCCGATGGCGACGTCGATCTGGCCGGTGGCGAGCGGGGCGATCATCTTGCCGCCCGAGGCGAACTTCTCGGTGTCCACCACGATCGATTTTTCCTGGAAGTAGCCCTTGTCCATCGCCACGTAGAGCCCGGCGTTGGAGATCGCGGGCAGGTCCCCCATCTTCACCGTCTCCGCGGCGCCGGCCGGTGCCACCGCCGTGACGACGCTGATCGCCATCAGGGCAAAAAATGTTCGCCGATGCATCATCACGCGTCCGTGCCTCCTTGGTGAGTGAACGATCGATCCTACGCGATCAGGTCGATCTCGACCAGCGTGTCCTTGACGAGCAGGCCCGTGCAGCCGATCGTGGTGCGCGGGGGCGGCGTCGGAAAGTAGCGCTTCCAGACCGTGTCGAAGCCGTGGAAATTGCCGAGGTCCGTCAGGAAGACCTGGGCCTTGACGACCCCGTCCAGCGACGAGCCGGCGGCCTCGAACGTCTGCCTCAAGTTTTTTAAAACGTACTCCGTCTGGAGCTCGATGTCGGAGCCGTAGAAGGGGAACGCCTCCTTCCGCCGCGCCTCGGCGGGGACGCCCGTCCTGTAGTCGCTGGCGATCTGGCCGGCGGCGAAGACGCGGTCGCCCAGCACGAACCCCTCGCTGTAGTGGGCGAGCGGGCGCGGGGCGCCCGACGTGATCACGCGTCGCTCGAGGCCCGGGCGGGGCACGTGACCGATCAGGTCGATCTCGACCCGCGTGTCCTTCACGAGCAGGCCGGTGCACCCGATCGTCGTGCGCGGGGGCGGCGTCGTGAAGTACCGCTTCCACACGGAGTCGAAGCCGTGGAAGTCGGCGAGATCCGTCAGGAAGACCTGCGCCTTGACCACGTGGTCGAGCGACGAGCCGGCGGCCTCGAACGTCTGCCTCAGGTTCTCGAGCACGTACTGCGTCTGCCGCTCGATGTCGGAGGCATAGTAGGGGAAGCTCGGATGCCGCCGCGCCTGGGGCGGGACGCCGGTCGTGAAGTCACTGGCGAGCTGGCCGGCCGCGAAGACGAGGTCGCCGATCCGGACCGCCTCGCTGTAGTTGGCCAGGGGCTTCGGCGCGCCCGACGTGATCACGTCGTGCCTCAGTCCGTCGCGGGGGACGTAGCCGATGAGGTCGATCTCGACCAGCGTGTCCTTGACGAGCAGGCCCGTGCAGCCGATCGTGGTGCGCGGGGGCGGGACCTCGAAGTGACGCTTCCACACGGTGTCGAAGCCGTGAAAGTCGCGGAGATCGGTGAGGAACACCTGGGCCTTGACGACGTGGTCCAGCGAAGAGCCCGCCGCCTCGAACGTCTTCTTCAGATTGCCGAGGACATACTCGGTCTGCCGCTCGATGTCCGAGCCGTAGTAGGGAAAGCTCGGATGCCGCCGCGCCTCGGCCGGTATGCCGGTCGCGAAGTCGCTGGCGAGCTGCCCGGCGGCGAACACCAGATCGCCGGCGACGAAGGCCTCGGAGTAGCTGGCCAGTGGCCTGGGCGCTCCCGACGTGATCCGCTCGACGCTCATGCGCTGGACGTCACCGCCGCGGTCGCGCGCGTCGATTCACGTACCCGAGCGCGCGATCACGCTCGACGAGGGCCCGGCCGCGCGCTCGCGGCGAGCCGTAGCCGCCGCCCCCGGGCGTCCTGAGCACGACCGTGTCGCCCGTGCGCAGCATGTACTGCTTGCGGTTGTCGATGCGCTTGCCGTTCAGCCGCACCTCGCCGCGGCCGCCGGTCGCGCCGCCCGCGAGCCCGGGCGCCGGATACGTCGTGCGCTCGGCCATGAAGCTCATCACGATCGGCGTCGCCGACTCGTTCTCGATGCGCATCTCCTGACCGAGCCCGCCCCGGAACTTGCCGGCCCCGCCCGAGCCCGGACTCATGCGCTTGTAGTGGAAGAAGAGCGGGCTGTTGCGCTCGGCGACCTCCACCGGCGTGGAGGAGATGTTGCTCGGCCACGACAGCACGGGCTCGCCGTCGCTGGTCGCCGTCGCGCCCATGCCCCCGTTGAAGAACATCACGTTGGTGTAGGGACGTCCGTCGGTCCGCAGGCCCGATTGCGTGATCGCCCACAGCGGCGAGCCTGCGCCCGCCATCACCCGGTCGGGAATCACGCGGTGCAGGGCGCCGAGCACGAGCACCGGCACGTAGTGGCCGGTCACGGCCCGGCTCACGACCGCGGCGGGAAATCGCGGGTTGAGCAGGCAGCCCTCGGGAGCCACCACGCGGATGGGCCGGTACATGCCTTCGTTGTTGGCGAGGGTCGGCAGCAGCGCGCAGCGCACGGCATAGGCCGTCATCGCGTACGTGTAGGCCAGCACGCAGTTGATCGCGCGTGGCTGCTGGGGCGAGGTGCCCGTGTAGTCGGCCACGATCTCGTCGCCCGCGATCGTCAACGCGATCCTGAAATCGAACGGCACGTCGGTGCCGTCCGTCCGGAAGCCGTACCGGTACGTCCCGTCGGGGACCGCCCGGATGGCCTGGCGCATCGCGCGCTCGGCGCGGGCGAAGAGCTCGTCACCCAGCGGCTCCAGCGCGTCCAGCCCGTAGTCGTCCATCAGCGCGCCCACGCGGCGCTCCATCAGCTCGTTGGCGCCGGCCTGGGCCCAGATGTCGCCCATGGTCTGATCGGGGGTTCGCACGTTGGCGCGGAGCAGCTCGATCAGCGTCGTGTCGGGCCGGCCTTCCCGAACGAGCTTGGTCAGCGGGATGTGGAAGCCTTCCTCGAAGACCTCGCGCGCCTCGATGGCCCGCACCCGCCCGCCGATGTCGGGCATGTGCGCGGTCGTGGCGGAAAACGCGGCGAGCCGGCTCCGGTGGAAGATCGGCTTGAGCACGCAGACGTCGCTCATGTGCCCGGTGCCCATCCAGGCGTCGTTGGTGATGAGCACGTCGCCGGGGCGGAACCCTTCGGGACCGAACGCGTGCAGGAAGTGACGCACGGTGGCGGGCAGGCAGCCAATGAAGGACGGGATGCTGCCGGAGTTCTGGGCGAGCGCGTAGCCGCGGGCGTCGGTCAAGACGCAGGCGAAGTCGTTCGCCTCGTTGGAGAGGGTGGAGAAGGACGTGCGCACGATGGCCTTGGCCGCCTCGTCGACGACCGAGATCAACCGCGTCCACAGCACCTCGAGCGTGACCGCGTCGAGCCGTGTCGTCATGGGCCTGACCGTAGGGAAAAGGAGCGCGGAAATCAAGCCCTCGGGACGGTGCGTAGTGTCTCAGTTCGAAACTATGGCGACCCAATCGCCGCCGATCCACCGGGCGGGCGGGGC
>WNGF01001766.1_pt1 | contig 46562 bp, 47 predicted proteins | sample 5400641 | NCBI WGS metagenome assembly WNGF01 (sample SAMN13153371, study PRJNA577476) | soil metagenome | isolation source: 80 cm soil or saprolite under grassland replicate 2 | place: USA:California | collected 2016-06-15 | reverse complement strand
TGAAGCTCCCGCGCGCAAAACAGCGCATCCGCGCGCGCCACTGCTCGGTCGGCCGCATCCGCCGGTCACACTCGAAGCGCGTGGGCCGCGTCATGGCCCAAAGCCCGAGACCAGGTGCTGTCAAGCGCCGCGGCTTCCCGGTCAGGCTTGTCGTCGGTCGTCGCTAGAGACCGGAGCGAAGCGCTGCGGGCGCTCGCGCAGCGGGTTGCGGACGCGCTGCCTGCAGGCGTTTTGGAAGAGGTCGTCCTCACGGGCAGCGTCTCGCGTGGCATGGCCGACGAGGTGTCGGATATCGAGATGCTCGTGGTCACGCGCGAGCCGCTCGAGCTCGAGGAGTGCTCCGCGTTTGCGGGCGCGGCGGGCCTCGATGGGCTCGACAGCTGGGGCGCGCAGGGCGGGCCGGCGCGTCGTGTCTCCGGCTACCGCGAGGGTCAGCCGCTCGAGCTGATTTGGTGGCCTCGCGAGTTCGCCGAGGAACGGATAGACGCCCTCTTCGCAGGCGAAGTGACATCGACGGCCGACGCGCTCATGCACGGCGTGCCGCTGCGGACGAGCGGCCTGCTCGAGGCGTGGCAGGAGCGGCTTCGCGAGTACCCGGAGGAACTGGCAGCGACACAGATCGCAGAGGCCGCGCTCCCCTGGGGAGGCTTCACGCCCGCCGGGGTCCTGACGATCATCCGCCCGGGCGAGCGGCTGTCGCTGATGGAGTGGATGTTCGACGGCGCGGTCCGTGTTCTCAGGATCGTCTTCGCGCTGAACCGGGTCTGGCTGCCGACCACGAAGCGCCTGTCCGTGCGCGTCGCGGCGCTCGCGGTGAAACCGGACCGGCTCGCAGAGCGGATCGAGGAAGCGCTGACCGAGTCCGACCCTCGGCGCGCGCTGCGTGTCATGACCGAGCTACAGCTCGAGACGGTCCAGCTCGCGCCGAGCGGCCCCAACATCGACCGCGCGCGGGCGTGGCTCGCCGAGGCGGCGAAGCTGCTGCGCTGACAACGCGGAACCGGCTCCTGGGCCCAGGCGTAAGGTAGGCATGGGCTCACGCAGTGCCCTCTCGACCGCCGCGGCGCTTCTGCTGCTCGTTGGGTGCTCCGACGGCAAGCGATCGTCCGTCACCGCACCCTCCGGCCGCATCGTCTTCGACAACTTCCGCGACGTCTGGTCCATCAACGCCGACGGCACGGGCCTCACCCGCCTCACCAGGTCGCCCAGGCCCGATTTCGACGCCACCTGGTCGCCGGACGGAGCTCGAATCGCCTTCCGCTCCGAGCGCAATGGGGAGCCAGAGATCTGGCTCATGAACGCCGACGGATCCAGGCAGCGCCGGCTGGCCCGTGGTCTTTCTCCGGCTTGGTCTCCGGACGGCTCGAGGATCGCGTACGCGGCCCCCGAGTCGCCGAGCTCCCCCAGCGGGCTCTCGATCATGAACGCCGATGGATCCGGGCAACACCGCATACCGCACACCGACGGAGGCGAATATCCGTCGTGGTCCCCCGACGGGAAACGGATCGTCTTCAACTCCAACCTCTCCGGCGATCACCTGATGTACATCGTCGACGCCGACGGTTCCCGGGTGACGGACCTCTCCAAAGTGGGAGAGGGCTGGCAGGTCGACTGGTCCCCCGACGGCCGCTCGATCCTGTTCACGTCGCATCGCGACCATCCGGACAACTACACGGACATCTACGTGATGCGCCCGGACGGGTCGGGTGTAAAACGGCTGACACGCAATCGCGCGTACACGCCCGCGTGGTCTCCGGACGGCAGCCACATTGTCTTCTCCGCCCCGGGGCTCTTCGTCATGCGGGCAGATGGCTCCGGCATGAGACCAGTGCCAGTCGATGGGATCGGAGAGACGACGCTTCCGGACGTGCTGTGAGGCGACCGCCGTCAGCGTCAGTGCCCCGGCATGAATCGAACATGCGGACCGGCTTAGGAAAGCGCTTGTCGAGTCGCGCGAGGCCGCTTGGCAGAGCGGTTTTCGAGCATCCGACCTGAGCCGCGCCTTGTGCCGCCCTTGCGAGCCGACTGGCTAGGGCGCGGCCGGTGGGGCGGGCCGCCCTGTTGCCTTCGCCAACCGCTGGGTGATGAGGTCGCGCACGCGCGGTGTCCCACGACAAGATCGGCTGTAGGTCGGTGTGCGCGGCGTCGCCAGGCGATCAAGAAGTGCGGGTTGTCAGGCGAGCCACTCGGCGGGAACCGCTACTCCCTGCGAGGGCGTCGACCGCATTGAGCCATTGTGATTACCTGCCCTACCCGATCAGGCTGCCCCAGAAGGGAATGCCCTCGTAGTAGCTCTCGTCACGCTTGCTCGGGGTTCGCAGCAGCTTGCTTCGCAGCAGCTCGATCGTCTCGGAGTCTCTCCCCAAGGACCTGGACGGCGTATCGAAGCCGCTCGCCAGTCCAAGCCAGTCCCCGAGCGTGTGCAGCAGAAAATCGCGGAGATCTTCGCCGTAGACAACGATGTCCGACTGATAGACCGAGAGGACGGGATTCTCCGCGGCGCAAGGCTCCGGCAGCAGATAGCGATGGCCGATCACCGGGATGAGCTTCGGGGCTGCCTCGACCAGCTCGCGGATACGCGCCCTGCGCTCCTCGGCTGTCGCGGGCCTCGGTCCCCAACCCGGCTCCCACAGATCGTTCTCTTCGACGTCGAATTCCAGCCCCTCGACGAGCCAGCTGACCGCGCCCTCCAACTCGTGCACGTCGGTCAGCCAGTTGTAGAAGGAGGGTTCTTCTCCTAAGACCAAATCCTGCTCCTCGTCCCAGTAGGCGCGCGCGAGAACAGTCCGTGGTTCGTTCTCTTCCCGCCTATAAGCGAAACCCGCCCCCAGCAGAGGTCGATCGGGTACGTGGAGCCGCTGGACGAACAGCCGATAGTCCGGCGGGAAACGCAACGCCCAGCGGCGCTCGATCTGCGCGATTTCGTCGTCTGACAGCCCGTCAGTCCACTGCGTGTCTCTTTGGAAGGTCGAGCCGCCTACCCCTGCCCGTACGAACTGCTTCAAAGTCTTCTTCAGCGTCTGACTCGGAAGCGAAGCCCAGAGGGCCTCGGTCCGCTCGCGGAACCAGTCCAAGAACGTGGCATCGAACTCGGGCGGGATCTCCCACGGCGAGGGATCGACCGACCGGGTGGCTCCGTTCATGCGGCGGCGCAGCCACTTCATCGATGAGAAGCTAACCCGAGACTGGATTCGCGTGTCGGCGAGAACCGCCGACTCGCAATTTGCCGGATTTGCGGGGACTTCCGGCGAAATCGGCTCGCCTCGCGGGAGTGCCCCGGCATGAATCGAACATGCGCACGCGGTTTAGGAAACCGCTGAAGCGGGCGAACTGCGAGCCGAAGCTCGAAGCCGAATTTCGGCTAGGGGGATGGCGGGTGCTCTGCGCGGTCGGCCCGCTCGACGGCGCGGGCTAGCTCGACGCGTGAGGCGACGTTGAGCTTGCGGAAGATATTGCGGATGTGAGTCTCGACCGTCTTCTGACTGAGGAAGAGCTCAGAGGCGATCTCGGGGTTGGTCTTGCTGTCGGCGACAAGCTGTGCCACTTGGAGTTCGCGCGCGGTCAGTGTCTCGAGGCCGGTCCCGTCGGCCTTGCCCGCGCGCGTGCGTCGGTGAACACGATGGCCGAGCTTCCCGAGCTCGCGCTCAGCCTGGTCGCGGTAGCGCAGTGCACCGCAGCTGTCGAGTTCCGCGGCAGCGCGCTGTAGCTCCGCCACGGCACGGTCGCGCTGGCCCTCCTGGGCCAGCGCGCGCCCGGCAAGCGTGCGCGAGAGCGCTGCCTCGATCGGTGCTCCGGCCTCGTCGGCAGCGGCAGCCGACGCAAGCGCCATTTCGGCAGCATGCGCAGGGTCGCCCGCATGTATGGCGACGGCTGCCACAGCACGATCAGCCCAGGCCGCGGGCAGGAGAAGCTGCACGGCCTCAGCCCTGGCGGCAGTGCAGGCGGCTGCACGCTGCGCCTCGGCGTGGCGGTCGAGTGCGAGCCAGCAGCGAGTCAGGAGTTCGAGGCAGTACGCCCTCCAGCCACCAGGTATCAGTGTCAGCTCCTCACCCCCTGCGGAGCCAAGTAGCAAGTCGACCGCGCCGGCTGGTTGCCCGGTTTCGAGAAGAACGGCGGCGAGCCTGACGCCCGCCCAGGCCGCCACGAAGCCCTCATCGAGGCCCCGGCTGAGGTCCACGCTTTCCTGTGCGGTGGCGAGCGCGACATCGAGGTCTCCAACCGCAAGGGCGACCACGGAGCGGTTGAAGAGGTTCCACGCGAGCGCGTGCGTGTTGCCCAACAGCCGTGCCGCCTCGATCGCTCCGTCGAGGAGCTCCGTCGCCTCGGCCAGTTTGCCGCGGACGTACCAGGCCCTGCCAACGATCTGATACAGGACGAGGAAGAGCTCTCCCTGCCCGGTCGCGCGCCCAAGCGTGAGCGCCCGCGAGGCGTGCGCGTCGGCCTCGGCGTAGCGGTCGAGATAGAGCTCGGCGCCGGCGAGCCAGGCCGCGGCGTCGAGGCGTTGGGCGAGCTCGTCGTCGGAGAGAGAGTCGACGAGGGCGGCAGCCTCTGAGCGATCGGCCTCGACTCGCTCAGCCGCGCCAGTCATGGCGTCGGCGAGTGCGAGCATGGCGACGGCCGCGGCCGTCAGCGGCGGATCACCGACTCGCTTCGCAGCCTGCACTGCGGGCTGCGCCCAGTCCAGCATCGACTGGTAGTTGGTGGCGTAGAACCCGTTCAGCGCGAGCTCGATCATCAGCGCCACGGCCTCGGGTGAGGCAGATTCCGGAAGGGCCTGCAGAGCCTGCGCGAGTCGGTCGTGCGCCTGCTCTTGCTGTCCGAGCAAATGCTCGACCCCGGCGCACGCTCTGATGAGCCTGGCGCGCAGCGGAACGGAATCTGCGGGCACGGTGGAAAGCGCCTCGAGCAGTGCACTGTGGCTTTCGGCGAAATGAGCGGTTGCCGTCAGCGCCTCAGCCCGGGCGAGAAGCAGCTCGACGCGCTCCAGCGCCGGCGCGTTCTGCGGAAGCAGCCTTAGCGCACCGGCGAACCAACCGGCGGCGCTTGCTGGCGCTAGCCGGGCGGCCGTCTCGCCGGCCTCGCGCAGGACCGCGACGGCAGCCAGGTCACCTTCACGGGCCGAGCGCTCAACGTGGTGTGCGCGTGCCGCGGCGGTGGCGCCCCGCGCCGCCAGCGCCTCGGCGCAGCGCTCGTGTGCGCCCAACCGCCAGCCGCCCGGAGTGGCCTCGTAAATCGCCCGTCGAATGAGCGGATGCCGGAAGCGAAAGCGCCGAGGCACATCGGTTGTGCGAACGAGATCACACTGCAGAAGCTTGTCAACCGCATCCATCGCGGCAGACTCGGGAGTGGCCGCCGCTGCCGCCGCCAGCTCGGGTTCGAAGGGATCGCCCGCAACCGCCGCTCCTTCGAGCACGAGGCGTCCCTCGTCCGAGAGCAGCGCGAGTTCCTCGGTCAACGCAGCGGCGACGGTAGAGGGGACGCCGATCGCCGCCGACATCTCCGCAACGCCAGTGGCGTCCGTGCGTGTGTACTCAAGCGAGCGGGCGAGCTGCTCGAGATAGAACGGGTTGCCGCCGCTCTCTTCGTAGAAGGTCGTCGCTTCCGCCCGGTCGACGGCTTCGCCGAGGAAGTCGCGAGCCTCAGCCTGGGTCAGCGGGCCAAGCTCAATGCGCGTCAGCGTCCCTGCGCGCTGGGCGCGTTCGAGTGCGCCCGCGAGGCGCTCCGGCATCTGGCGGGGACGCACGGCCAAGGCAATGAGCACCGCTGCGGCTGGCGGTCGACGGAACAAGGCGCCGAGTAGCTCGGCTGATGCCGCGTCGGCCCAGTGGAAGTCGTCGAGCACGAGCACGAGCGGCTTCGTCGCCGCAAGCTGCTCGAGCAGCTTGCGGATCGCACGGTGGCTGCGGTAGCGCTCGTGCTGGAGCGCCACCGCACGGCCGCGAGCAAGCATCGACAGCGACGGGAAAACGTGCCCGAGCTCCGTCCGGACGTCGTCGTCCAAGGCGGCGAGGCGGGCTGGTTCGAGGCCCTGGACGTACTCGTCGAGCGCATCGACGAACACTGAGAAGGGCAGATCCTGCTCCAGTTCCGCTGCCGAGCCGGAGAGGACAAGGTGGCCGCGCGCCTCGGCGCGATGGGCGAGTTCGCGGAGCAGCCTGGTCTTGCCGATCCCCGGTTCCCCTGCCAGCTCGATCGCGCCCGCGCGATCTCGATCGAGCTCGGAAAGGACCTGATCGAGCGAACCGAGCTCATCGGCACGCCCGACGAGGGGCTCGGCAAGTAGGGGCATTGTTCTCCTCCGGCCCAGGATAAATCAGGGTCTCCCGATCGGAAAATCAGGGTGCGAGATCAGGAGGGCGCCCGATGTCGGCGCGGGTGCGCAGCGGCAAGCTCGTGCCCATGCCCCGTTACCTGCTCCACCACCGCCACGAGCCCGACGAGTGCGGGGTCGTGTTCGCCTCATTCAAGGGACACGAGAGCCCGCTTCGCCACCAGGCGACGCTCGCCTCCTGCCGCTCTGGCGGGCACGCGATCTGGTGGACGGTCGACGCCGCATCCGAAGAGGACGCGCTCCGCCTGTTGCCGTCCTACATCGCCGAGCGCACCACCGTGGCCCGCGTCAGCGAGGTCGAGATCCCATGAGCGGGCGCGCAGCAGCCGCGTTCGAACCAGAAGGAGGAGCCATGAGTTCCACGACACCGGATACGCGGGAACTCGCCGCCCGAGAGAACGACGGCCTGCACGTCCTGCTGCTCTGGCACCCGCGCGAGGACGAGCTGACCGTCTCGGTCGAGGACACGCGAGCCGGAGACCGCTTCCAGCTCGTGGTCGCGCGCGACCGCGCCCTCGATGCCTTCTCCCACCCCTTCGCCTACGCCGCCTAACGACAGCGAGATCGAGTCGCTGAAAGGAGAAACCCAATGTTCCAGAGCCTGAGTCCAAGCGCCATCTCCCGCTGGTCGATCGCTCATCGCCGGCGCGTGATCGGTGGCTGGCTGCTCCTGCTTGTCCTCGGCATCGTCGTCGCCAAGGGCGTCGGCAACAGCTTCGACAACGGCCTCGCGCTGCCGAAGACCGACTCGCAGCGCGCCGTCGAGCTCCTGCAGAGCCGCTTCCCGCGTGTGGCCGGCGATGCCGACCAGATCGTGTTCGCCGCCCGCGACGGCAAGGTCACCGACGTGGTCGCGCGGGCGAGGGTGGCGCCGATGCTCGCGCGCGTCGCCCGCCTGCCGCACGTCACCGACGTCAGCTCGCCGACGATTTCTCGCGACGGGTCGGTCGGATTCGCCACCGTCAGGTTCGACGAGCAGGGCGACGCGCTGCCGACCGGAGCGATTCGGCGCGTCTTCGACATCGCGCGGGCCGCCGCCTCGCCGCAGCTCGAGGTCGAGCTGAACGGCAATGCCATCGAGCAGCTCTACCGACCCTCGCCCGGCCCGGCCACGGCAGTCGGCATCCTTGCCGCGGCCGTCATCCTCCTGCTCAGCTTCGGCTCGTTCACGGCCATGGGCCTGCCGATCGCCACAGCGCTCTTCGGCCTCGGCGTCGGCTCGGGCCTGATCGCGATCGGCACCCAGCTGCTGACCATCCCGGACTTCGCCGAGCAGATCGCGCTCATGATCGGCCTCGGCGTCGGCGTCGACTACGCCTTGCTCGTCGTCACGCGCTACCGCGACGCCTACCGCCGCAACGGCGGCGACGTCGGCGCCGCGATCGAGGTGGCGATGAACACCGCCGGCCGCTCGATCACCTTCGCCGGCCTGACCGTGATCATCGCCCTCTCCGGCCTCTACGTCCTCGGCGTCAACCTGCTCTACGGCGTCGCCCTGGCCGCCTCGGCGAGCGTCCTGTTCGTGCTCGCGGGCTCGCTGACGCTGCTGCCGGCGGTGCTTTCCGTGCATGGCCGGCGCGTGGGGGAGGGACGCCACTTCCTCCGGCGCCGAACCAACGCCGTCACGTCGAGCCGCTCGGAGCGCTGGGTGCGGACAATCCAGCGGCGCCCGGTCCTGGCCGCCGTCGGAGCGACTGCGCTGCTGCTCGCATTGGCGGCACCTGCGCTCGGCCTCCGGCTCGGCCTCGCCGACGCCGGCACCGACCAGAAGTCGCAGACGACCCGCAAGGCCTACGACCTCGTCAGCCGCGGCTTCGCCCCAGGCTTCAACGGTCCGCTCTTCGTTGTCGTCAAGCTGCCCTCAGGCGGCCAAGACGTCCTCCGCCGCATCACGGCCGCGCTCCGCGGCGCGGACGGCGTCGCCGCCGTCTCGCCGCCACAGCTGAACGCCGCCCGCGACACGGCCTCGATCGCGGTCGTGCCGACAACGGCGCCTCAGAATGAGCGGACCTACGAGCTCGTCAAGCGCCTGCGACGCTCGGTCCTGCCCGAAGCGACCTCAGGCACTCCGGCAACGGCCTACATCGGCGGCTTCACTGCGACCCAGGTCGACTTCACGCAGCGGCTCGCGAGCAAGCTGCCGTTCTTCATCGCGATCGTGATCGCGCTCTCGGCGCTCCTCTTGCTGATCGTCTTCCGTTCGCTCCTGATCCCGCTGCAGGCTGCAGTGATGAACCTGCTCTCGGTCGGGGCAGCGCTCGGCATCGTGCAGGCGATCTTCGAGCGCGGCTGGCTGGCCGGGCTCTTCGGGGTCGACAAGGCCCCGGTCGAGCCCTTCCTGCCGGTGCTGCTGTTCGCGATCGTCTTCGGGCTCTCGATGGACTACGAGGTCTTCCTCGTCTCCCGCATCCGCGAGGAGTGGCAGGCAACCGGCGACAGCTCGGCCGCGATCCGCAACGGACTCGCGCGCACCAGTCGCGTGATCACCGCCGCTGCTGCGGTGATGATCGTCGTCTTCGCCTCCTTCGCCGGCAGCGGCAACCACATCCTGAAGCTGTTCGGGATCGGACTCGCGAGCGCGATCTTCCTCGACGCCGTCGTCATCCGCATGATCCTGCTGCCGGCGGTGCTCCAGCTCCTCGGCGACAGGACCTGGTACTTCCCGCGCTGGCTCGACCGCCACGTCCCTCGAGTCGCCATCGAGCCGCCTGAGGACCGGCCGGAGCTAACCGTCCCCGAGGCGGCCGCGTGACCGAGCTACCGGCAAACGGACGGAAGGAAGAACGATGAAAGCGAAGACGATCTGGACGTTCGCGATCAGCTCGATCGCCTTGTTCATGGTCACGCTCGACAACCTCGTCGTGACGACGGCGCTACCGGTGATCCGCAAGGACCTGGGCGCCGGCATCACTGATCTCGAGTGGACCGTGAACGCCTATACGCTCACGTTCGCGGTGCTCCTCCTGAGCGGCGCGGCACTCGGCGATCGGTTCGGCCGCCGGCGGCTATTCGTCATTGGCCTCGGCATCTTCACGCTTGCCTCTGCTGCGGCGGCCCTCGCCCCGTCGGTTGAGGCGCTGATCGCCGCTCGCGCGGCGCAAGGGGTCGGCGGCGCGATCGTGACGCCGCTCACGCTGACGATCCTCAGTGCTGCGGTTCCGCCGGAGAAGCGAGGCGTTGCGCTCGGCGCTTGGGGCGGGATCAGCGGTCTCGCCGTGGCGATCGGCCCGCTTGTCGGCGGCGCTGTCACGGAGGGGATCGCCTGGCAGTGGATCTTCTGGCTCAACGTTCCGATCGGGCTTGTGCTCGCGCCCCTCGCCCGCCGCCGACTGAGCGAGAGCCATGGCCCATACACGCGCCTCGACCTGTCCGGTCTCGCTCTCGCGAGCGCCGGTCTGCTCGGGATCGTGTGGGGCCTCGTGCGCGGTAACCAGGTCGGCTGGGGTTCCACCGAGATCGTCGGTGCCCTGCTCGCCGGGGCCGCGTTCGTGTCGGCGTTCGTCGTCTGGGAGCGGCGGGCGTCCGCGCCGATGCTGCCGATGCGGTTCTTCCGGAACCGCACCTTCACCCTGACGAACACGGCCTCGCTGCTGATGTTCTTCGGGATGTTCGGCTCGATCTTCCTGTTCGTGCAGTTCTTCCAGACCGTTCAGGGCTACTCGCCGCTCCAGGCCGGTCTTCGCTTCCTGCCCTGGACGGCGATGCCGATCTTCGTCGCTCCCATCGCCGGCGCCCTTTCCGACCGAATCGGCGGTGCGCGGATCATGGCTGTCGGGCTCTCCCTCCAGGCGATCGGCTTGGGCTGGATCGCCGCGGTCTCGACGCCGACCGTGCCGTATTCGGAGCTGGTGGCGCCGTTCGTGCTCGCGGGTATCGGCATGGCCTTGTTCTTCGCGCCCGTGGCGAACGTCATCCTCGGTGCGGTGAGATCGGAGGAAGAAGGTCAGGCCTCCGGTGCGAACAACGCGATCCGCGAGCTCGGCGGCGTCTTCGGGGTCGCCGTGCTCGCCTCGATCTTCTCGAGCTACGGCGGCTATGGGACCGGGCCGCAGTTCGTGGACGGGCTCACGCCCGCGATCTGGGTCGGTGCGGTCATCGTCGCAACGGCCGCTCTCGTCGCGCACGCGATTCCGCGCATGCGGCCGTCGGAGGGGCGGCTCGCCCCCGCACTCGAAAGGACCTAAAACGCAGGCCCAGGGAGCGGTCCGCTCCGCGATGGGCTGCTCCCCTGGCGGTCTGGAGCGACGTCGCCTGGAGACCGCGGGGGCCACGAGGAGACGAGATACGCAACCAGTGTTGCACCATTCGGCATACTGCAGGGGTGAGATCAGTGCGTACGCGGTGGGTGCTGTTCGCGTACCGGTTGCCGAGGGAGCCTTCGACACCGCGAAGCGCGCTCTGGCGGAAGTTGCGCCGGTTGGGGGCGGGGCAGGTTGGCGACGGTCTGACGGCGCTTCCACTCGATGCGCGCAACCGTGAGCAGCTCGAGTGGCTTGCCGAGGAGGTGGTCGAGGCAGGTGGTGAGGCGTCGATCTGGCTGGGCGAACTCGCTTCGGCCGCTCAGGAGCGGGAGCTCGCGAGCAAGATGGCCGAGCTGGTTGCGGCCGACTACCGGACGCTGATCGCTGACGCTGAGGCGGCGCGCCAGGAGCCGCGGGGGCAGCGGCGCCGGAGGCTCTCGCGCCTTCGGCGTGAACTGCGGCGAATCCGGGCGCGCGACCACTTTCCCCCGCCGGAGCGCCAGCTCGCACAAGACGCGGTCGAGGAGCTGGCGGCTCTCGTCGAGGAGCTGGTCGAATGAGGTGGGCGACCCGCCGCCACTGCCACGTCGACCGCGCCGCCTGCGCGTGGCTGATCCAGCGCTCTCTCGACCCAGACGCCGAGTTCGTGTTCGTCGACGACCCGGAGGAGGTGCCCGCCGATGCGACCCCGTTCGATATGCGCGGGGTCGAGCTCTCCCACCACGGCGGCGAGTGCAGCTTCGAGACGTTCCTGCGCCGTTACGAGCTCGCCGACCCGGTGCTCTGGGAGATCGGGAAGATCGTCCACGAGGCAGACCTCGCCGACGAGCGCTACGACGCGCCCGAGGCACCTGGGCTCGACGTGCTCATGCGCGGCCTCTCGATGGTCCGCGACGACGAAGAGCTGCTCGCCCTCTCGGGGCCGCTCTTCGACGGCCTCTACGAGTACCGCAAGCGCGCGCTCTTGCTCGGGCGGGAGCCGTCATGAGCTCTCGCGCGTATGCCGAGCCAGCGGAGCAGATCGACCACTTCGCGCGGACGATGCGCGGCCTGTTCCTCTATTTCTTACGCCTCGGCTCTTCGGGTTTCGGTGGGCCGATCGCGCTCGCCGGCTACATGCGCCGCGATCTGGTCGAGGAGCGGCAGTGGTACACGGAGGCGGAATACCAGCAAGGGCTCGCGATCGCGCAGACGATGCCAGGACCGCTCGCCGCCCAGCTCGCGATGTGGCTCGGCTACCTCGAGCGAGGCGGGCTCGGCGCGTTGCTGGTCGCGCTTCCGTTCGTGGTCCCGCCGTTCCTGATCGTGACGGCCGTTGCCGTCCTCTATGCCCACTACCAGGGTCTCTCGCAGGTACAGAGCATCTTCTTTGGCGTGGGGCCGGCGGTCATGGCGATCATCGCGATCGCCGCCTACAAGCTCGCTCGGTCGACGAACAAGCGCGACCCGGTGCTCTGGCTGGTCGCAGCGATCGTCTGCGTTGCGACCGTGATCTCCGGCGCGGAGATCGTCTGGCTGTTCATAGGCGCCGGGCTTTTCGGGGCGCTCTACTACGGCGGCGGCCTGCCCCGACTGCGCCCGGAAGCACCTGGCGTCGTGCCGCTCCCGCTGGCGAGTGTCAAGGGCTTCGCCTGGCTTGGTGCAGGGGCTTCCCTCGGCACGATGGCCGCCTTCTTCGCCAAGGCGAGCGCCTTCACCTTCGGCTCCGGGCTGGCGGTCGTGCCCTTCCTCCACCAGGGCCTCGTCACAGACCATCATTGGCTGACCGAGCGTCAGTTCACGGATGCGGTCGCGATGGGGCTGATCAGCCCCGGGCCGGTCGTGATCATGGGCACCTTCGCCGGCTACCTCGTCGCCGGTGTTCTCGGTGCCGTCGTCGCGACCGTCGCCATCTTTACGCCGACTTACCTGTTCGTCGTCATTCCGGGCCGCCTCTTCCGCCGCTTCGAGCACCACCCGCGCCTGCAGGGGTTCGTCAAGGGCGCAACCGCCGCAGCGGCCGGAGCGATCGCAGGCGCCGCGATTGTGATCGGACGGCAGACGATCCACGGATGGCTCTCTGCTGCGATCGGTCTTGTCGCGCTCGCTCTACTGCTCCAGAAACGGATCAAGGTTGCCGAGCCGGTGCTTGTCGGGGCCGCAGCGGCGACTGGCCTCGCCCTCCACTAGAGAAGGGAGTCACCATGAAGTGGGTCACACGCGAACGGCCGAAGACCGACCGGATCGCCTGTCCGTGGCTCATCAAGAACTTCATCGACCCGGATGCCGAGTTTCTCTACGTTCCGGCCGACCAGGTGCTCGAGGTCGCGGAGCGAGAGGGGGCGCACTCCTACGACGCGCCGGGTGCCGAGTACACACACCGCGACGGGCTCTGCTCGTTCGAGGTGCTCGTCGAGGAGAACGAGCTCGACGACCCAGCCATCGACCTGCTCGCGCGGATCGTGCACGGCGCCGACGTCGCCGACGATCGAGATGCGACGCCGCAGTCGCGCGGCCTGCTCGCGGTCGCCGAGGGCTTCCACCTGTTGAACCTCGGCGACCACCGCCAGCTCGAGCTGTCGCTGCCGGTCTACGACGCGCTCTATGCCTGGTGCAAGCAGGAGGTTGGCGGCTCCGGCGAGAGCAACTGACGTGACGCTCGCCAGGGTCGGCTTCATTCCGATCCCGTCGGGAGCAAAGCCCGGTTTCGACCATGCCGACGTCGATCGCGGCAGCAGGCGCATGTACGTCGCGCACACGGGCGCCGACCGGATCGAAGTACTGGACTGCGCCGGGCGCAGCTACCTGCGCGCCCTTCCCGCCGATCTCCCTGGGGTCGCCGGCGTCCTTGTCGACGAGGAACACGACCTGCTCTTCTCGAGCGATCGCGGCGCTGCCCGCGTCAGTGTCTTCCGCAGCTCGGACGAGTTGCTACTCGGCCAGGTCGAGGTCGGGCCGCATCCGAACGGGCTGGCCTACGACCGCGTGCGACGGCGCCTCTACAGCTTCAATCTCGGCGAGCCGGTGGGCGAAGACTGCACCGCCTCGGTCGTCGACCTCGATGCTATGAGTGTGGCGGCGGAGCTTGCGCTGCCGGGCCGGCCGCGCTGGGCGCTCTACGATCCCGAGCGGGACGCGGTCTACGCCAACATCCAGGAGCCGGCGCAGATCGCCGTCATCAGCTGTAAGCGCGCAGTAATCGAGCGCGCGCTCCAAGTCCCGAGCGCGGGGCCGCACGGACTCTGGCTCCACGCTGGCCGGCTGTTCTGCGCAGCCGACGGCGGCGCTCTGCTCGTGCTCGACCGGGACACGGGAGACCTCCTCGCGAATCTGCCGCTGCCCGGGGTGCCCGACGTCGTCATGCACGACCCTGACCTGCACCGCCTCTACGTGGCGATCGGAGATCCCGGCGTCGTCTGCAGCTTCGACAGCGCCGGGCTCGAGCCGGTGGAGACGATCGAGACCGAGGAGGGGGCTCACACCCTGGCCTGGGATCCCGACGACCGCTGCCTGTACGTGTTCTGCCCGGGCAGCGGTGGCGCGGCGGTCTACGAGGAACGCGCCTGAGCCCGGACGCACGCCGGGTCATCGCCGCTCAGGGCGCGCGGGCGCTCGCGTACGGCCTTGGCTCCGTGCTCATCGGAGTCACCCTCGCCGAGCGCGGTCTGTCCGACAGGGCGGTCGGGATCGTCCTCGCCTCATTGCTCGCCGGGATCGCGCTCGTCTCGGTCATGATCGCCCGCTACGGCGACCGCATCGGCAGGCGTCGCTGCTACCGCCTGCTCTTCGTCGTCATGGCCCTGGCGGGCACCGTGTTTGCGCTCACCGGCTGGCTGCCGGCGCTGATCGTGGCCGGACTCACGGGCACCGTCTCGACCGACGTCGTCGAATCGGGACCGTTCACCTCGCTCGAGCAGGCGATGCTCCCGCACGCCGCCGGACAGCATGATTCGACCCGCCTCTTCGGTACCTACAACACGGTCGCGACACTCGCCGGGTCGTGCGGTGCCCTGATCGCGCTCGTCGGCTCATCACCGCGCTGGCTGCTCACGTACCCGGTCGCCGCCTCCGCGGGACTGTTCGCCTCCGCCCGTCTCTCGCCAGCGGTCGAGCTCGGCCACGAGCTCGAGGAAGAGCCGCTCCCACCGCTGCACCGCTCCCGCGGCATCGTCATGCGCCTGTCGGGGCTGTTCGCGCTCGACAGCTTCGGCGGCGGCTTCGTCCCGCAGACCTTCATCGCCTACCTGTTCGTGCGCAAGTACGACGCCTCGCCGCAGACGCTCGCCGTCGTTTTCTTCGCGATCGGCATCCTGCAGGCCCTTTCCTTCCAGGCCGCCGTTCGGCTCGCCGGCAGGATCGGTCTGCTGCGCACGATGGTCTTCACGCACCTGCCCTCGAACCTGCTGCTCGCGGCGGTCGCCTTCGCGCCCAACCTCGCCACGGCGATCGTGCTCCTCCTCTCACGTTTCGCGCTTTCGCAAATGGACGTGCCTACCCGGCAGGCATACGTGATGACCGTCGTCGACCCGAGCGAGCGCACCGCGGCCGCCGCCTACACCAACACCGCCCGCTACGTCACCCGGCCGATCGCCCCGCTGATCGCCGGCGCCACGCTCCGCGGCGCCCTCGGGGCACCTTTCTTCATCGCGGGCGCGCTCAAGAGCATCTACGACGTTGGCCTGTACACCCTCTTCCGGAACGTCGAGCTCGAGGATTAGTCGTCGACGAGGGGCTCGCCGGGCTCCGTGGCGCGGATCGTCCTCCACGAATCCCAGGTGATCTTGAGGATGACGAGCGTGATCAGCATCCCGACGAACGGGTCGGCGCGAGGGAGGCCGAGTGCGACGAGCGCTGCGCTGACCACGACTCCTAAGGAGACGAAGCCGTCGACTCGGGCGTGGTTGCCGTCTGCGACGAGGGCGGGACTCGCCAGTCGCCTTCCGGCTCGGTGTCTGATGTATGCGGCGATCTCGTTTCCGAGGAAGCCGATGGCTCCTGCGGCGGTCAATGCCCACAGGTGCGAGAGGTCCTGCGGGTTGATGAAGCGCTGAATCGTCTCGTAGAGAGCGACACAAGCGCTGACGAAGATCGTTGCGACGACGAACAGCCCGGCGATCTTCTCGGTACGGAAGCTGTGCAGGAAGAAGGCGATTCCGAGCGGAATTGCCGTCGACGCGTCGCCGAAGTTGTGGATCAGGTCGGCGAGCAGCGCCACCGAGTTGGAGAGGACGAAGACGGCGAGCTGGAGCAGCGATGCCACAACGAGCACCGCGAGGCTGATCGAGACCGCCTTTACGCCCGCGCGTGAGCGGACGATTGAGGGGTCGACGAGCCCGTGCGAGTGGCTGTGCTCACCGAGCGAATGGTCGTGGGCGTCGCCGTGATGATGGTGGCGCTCCCGCGCTTCAACGCGTCGCGATCGGAGCGGGCGTCGGAGATGTCGATGGGGACGAGCGTGCGGGTGAGCGTGGACGTAGCGCCCGTGCCGATGGACGACGCCTGCCGTCGAATCGCTCATTGCGGACACACCGTAGAACGCTTCGGTACCGTCACACAGTTCCGGCGGATGGGCGTCGGAGAGTTTAGGAAACATGAGTTTAGGAAATCCCGGCGAGCTCGAGCCGGGTCGCGAGAGGAGGAGAGACGGGATGGATTAAGGGATTGAAGGTGCCCCCGGCCGGAATCGAACCAGCGCACGCGGTTTAGGAAACCGCTGCTCTATCCACTGAGCTACGGGGGCTCGCGACGAAGGGTAGCGTCGCTCTAAGGAGGGTTCCCGGATCTACGCTGCACACATGCCGAGCGCGTTTCACGGCCCTCGGCTGCTGAGAGTCAAGCGGTTAGCCACAGCTCTGGCAGCAGCCGCCGTGCTGTCGGCCGCAGTGGCCTGTGCGTCTCAATCTGAGCCTGTCGAGAAGCAGGTTCGCACCAGATTCGACGGGTTTCCGGCCGCTGCGCAATCGAGAGACGCACACGTTTGGCCGATGGGTCGGTTCACGGGCAGGTGTCGACGCTCCGTTCTCACGTTTGGCGGATACGCGTGTCTCTACGCCGATTCAGACGGGCGCAGAGGTTTCGCGTGCTTTGCGACCAGGCCTCGATTGCGCGTTACCAAGGCGATCGGTCCGGACGAGCGGAACAGGTGGACCGATCACAGCGGCCGGGTCTTGCCACCTGAGCGAGTTTGCTGAGCGGGGGCGCGCTAATCGACGCCCCCGCGTCGGCAGAACGTCAGTGGGGGAAGCTTTCCCACTTCCAGCCGCCGCAGACGACGGCTGTGACCGCGAGGCTGGCGAGCATCGCCAGCTGGGTCATCCGCATGTAGAGCCGCATGGGAACTCCTTGAGGTCGGGGGAAGGTGCGACCCCCTTCCATCGGCCGCAGGAGGCCGGCCGTCCATCACCCCTTCAGGTCGAAGTGCGCGTCAGCCGCGTGCAGCCGCCACGGGCAGCTCGAACGAGAAGGTCGATCCGGCGCCCTCGCGGGACGTGACCCACATCCGCCCGTTCATGCCCTCGACGAGCTCCTGGCAGATGTAGAGCCCGAGGCCCGTTCCGCCCACGCCGCGAGTCATGTTCGGGTCGACGCGGTGGAACCGTTCGAAGATGTGAGCCTGTTCGTCCTGAGCGATCCCGATTCCTTCGTCCCGGACGCTGAAGCGCACGACGCCGTGCTGGCGGTTGACGGCGATCTCGATTCGACCGCCGTCGGGCGAGTACTTGATCGCGTTCTCCGTCAGGTTCACGAGGACCTGGCGGAGCTTGTCCTCGTCCGCCGCCACCGGAGGCAGGTTCGGCTCGAGCGCGAGGTCCAGCTCGAGACCTGCAGAGAGGCGCGTTTGGGCGGCCTCTGCGGCAGCGCGCGCCACTTCGGCGCCGTCCGTCGGCCCGATCTCGAACCTCTCCTGCTTCGCGTCGAGGCGGCTCGCGGACAGAGCGTCATCGAGCAGCCGCGCCAGGCGGGCCGACTCGTCCGAGACGATCGCGAGCAAGGTCTCGCGCATCTCGTCGCGCATCTCGCGCTTCTGAAGCGTCACCGCCGCGCCGTACACCGAGGTCAGCGGAGTGCGCAGCTCGTGCGAGATCACGGCGATGAACTCGTCCTTCAGCCGGTCGAACTCACGGAGGCGCTCGAGGGCGCGGTGCAACCATCGCTCGTAGAGGGCGATCATGATCAGCGGCCCCACGACCACGATCGAGACGAACGGAGATCGGTCCCACAGGACGACGATCGTCACCGTCAACGACGCGATCACGAGAAACGGCAGCCCCGTCGTCGCAACATGCTTGCGCAGTGTCGGGATGTAGCTCGTCCTGCGCAGCCGCGCGATGACGGCCGCGAGCAACAGCATGTTCACGGCGTAGAACGCGGCGGCGCCGAGGAACCCCCCGAGCACGAGCGAGCCGAGGTCGTCGTCGCCCCAGAGGCCGGCCGCAACGCCCGCGGCGACGGCGGAACACACGTAAACGCCCGTGTTGAAGATGGCGCGCGTCAGTGGCCGCCTTCGCTCGGCCTCGACGAGAGCAACCGTGAGGAAGCCGACCAGGGCCGCCTCCGCCCAGCCGTAGATCGTCGCTGTTGCGACGATGAAGACGATTGCGAGGGACGTCGTGCTCACGGTGACGCCTTCGAGGGGGAGCGGGACCGCCTCCGCCAGCAACGAGGCGACCAGCAGCCCGGCGACGCCCGCGAGCGTGGAGCCGCTCGGCCAGTCGGCGGCCCAAGCCAGGACGGCCGCTGTCGTGGCAGCCGCTCCCGCCGCGGCGACGGGGAGTACGACCGGCCACGTCTGCTTCGTCTCCACGGGCAGGATGTCGCTCCGCCACATGGACCCGCGGTGCAGGCTGCGGAACCGGCTTCCGTACGGTCCCTTGTCGATGATGTCTTTAGCGCCCATTGCGGCCTCCGGGAGGCCGCACCCCGCGGACATGCAGTATGCCACGCGGTTCGAACCGCTTCTAGGCGGGCACCTTGGACCGGATGAGACTGCTGCAAAGGCGTAAAACCGAACAGGACGACTCGACCGAGCGGCCGCTGCCCGACGAGGCGCCAGAGCCGCAGCCGGAGCACGAGGAGCGTCGTCTCGAGGATCCCGGTCCGCCGCAGCTTTCGAAGCGCGACTACGTCGCGATCGTGCGCCGCGCGCTGAAGGAGTTCAACAAGGACCACATGACGAACATCGCGGCCGCGCTCGCCTACTACGCCTTTCTCGCGATCCCGTCGACGCTGCTGCTGGCGGCGGGGCTGTTCGGCCTGCTCGCGGGCCCGAACGCCGTTTCGACCGTGATCGACAAGGTGCAGGGGATCGTGCCGGGCGAGGCCGCGTCGCTGCTCCGCGGCAGCCTCAGGAATCTCACCGAGCACAGGGGAACCGGCATCACGGTGCTCGCGATCGGCGGCGCGCTCGCGGTCTGGTCGCTGACCGGCGCGATGCAGAACCTGATGTGGGCGCTGAACATCGCCTACGACCGGGAGGAGCGACGCGGCTTCATCCGCCGCCGGATCACGGCGCTCGGGATGCTCGTCTTTGCGCTGATCGGCTTCGCGCTGGCTTTCGGCGTGCTCGTGCTCGGTCCGCACCTCTCGACGTGGATCGGGCGCCTGATCGGCGCGGAGACGGCCGTGAAGATCGCCTGGTACGTGGCCGAGTGGCCGCTGCTGGTCTTCGGCCTGCTCTTTGCCTTTGCCGGGCTCATGCACTACGGGCCCAACGTGAAGCACCCGCGCTGGCGCTTCCTCAGCTTCGGCTCGGTTCTCGCGATCGTGATCTGGCTCGTCGCCTCGGGCGCATTTGCGTTCTACGTGAGCAGGTTCGGCTCGTACAACAAGGCGTGGGGCTCTTTGGCCGCGGTCGTGGTGATGCTGACGTGGCTCTGGCTGAGCGCCGCCGCGCTGCTGCTCGGCGCCGAGGTCAACGCGGAGGCGGAGCGGAGCCGCGAGCTACGGAGCGGCGAGTCCGCCGAGGTCGAGCTGCAGGCGCCGGCGAAAGCCTAAGAAGGGCGCGAGGCGAGCTTCAGCGTGACGGTGTGGCTCTTGCCGTCGCGCTCGTAGCTGAGCGAGACGGTGTCGCCCGGCTTGCGCGTGTTGATCGCCCGGGCGAGCTCGTCGGAGCTCGAGACGCGAGTGCCGGCGAACACCTCGACGACGTCGCCGGTCTTGAGCCCGGCGCGTGCCGCTGGAGTGTCCTTCCGCACGCCCGCGATCCGCGCAGTCGACGAGGCGGAGTCCAGCGAGACGCCCAGGTAGGGGTGCTCGGCCTTGCCGGTCGAGATCAGCTGGCTCACAACCGAGCGGACGGTGTTCGACGGGATCGCGAACCCGACCCCCTCGTTTCCGCCGGAGTCGCTGCGGATCTGGGCGTTAACGCCGATCACGCGCGCTTCGCCGTTCAGCAGCGGCCCGCCCGAGTTGCCATGGTTTATGGCGGCGTCGGTCTGGATCGAGTCCGGGATCGTGAAGTTGTTCGGCGCGTTGATCGAGCGGTGCAGAGCGCTGATGATTCCGCTGGTGACGGTCTCCTCGAGCCCGAAGGGGCTGCCGATCGCGACCACGCCGTCGCCGACCATCAGCTTGCTCGAGTCGCCGAGCGAGAGCGGGTAGAGCTCGGAGTCCGGCGCGGAGACCTTGATCACGGCCAAGTCGGTGGAGCGGTCGGTGCCGACCAGCGTTGCGTCATACGTCTTGCCGTTCCAGAACCTGACCGAGATCGAGCTCGCGCCCGACACCACGTGCTGGTTCGTGACGATGTCGCCGTTCGCGTTGTAGACGAGGCCCGACCCCTGCGCCTGCTGGGCGCCGCCCGGTGCTCCGCCGAACGGGGCGCCGTTCGTCGAGACCGTGATCTCGACCACGCCCCTGTAGGCGCGGCGGTAGATCTCGTTCACCGAGAGCGGCGTCGCCGAGGAGGCGGTCTCGGAGTTCTCGACCGTCACCTGGCGCACGACAGTCTTGCTGTTGTCCGAGAAGAGGGCCCAGGAGAGGAGCGCCCCGCCGCCCACGCCTATGCAGGCTGCCACCAGGAGGGAGGCCGTGAGGGAGGGTCTCGGGCGGCGGGGCATCTGGAGTGACATGCTCCTTCTCGTCGGGGGGACGCGTCCATGAGACCGGTCCCGCATAAGACGCTTGTGAAACACAGCTAAGAACTCGGTAAGAACCCGGCCGGGTATTCGTACGTTCTCAGCAAGCTCTCAGATTTGGCGCGCAGAATGGGAGCGATGAGAATCCTGGTCGTGGACGACGAGCGCGCGGTGCGGGAGTCCCTGCGCCGGGCGCTGGAGCTCGAGAGCTACGAGATCGAGCTCGCGGCCGACGGTCCCGAGGCCCTCGAGAAGCTCGATTCCGACCGCCAGCCGGATGCGGTCGTGCTCGACGTGCTCATGCCCGGGATGGACGGCCTCGAGGTGTGCCGAACTATTCGCCGAACGGGCAATCGTGTGCCCGTGCTGATGCTGACCGCGCGGACCCAGGTCGAGGACCGCGTCGAGGGCCTCGACGCCGGCGCGGACGACTACCTGACGAAGCCGTTCGCGCTCGAGGAGCTGCTGGCGCGGCTGCGGGCCCTCCTGCGGCGCACGGCCGACGGCTCCGGAGAGGTGCTGCGCTTCGCCGACCTCGAGCTCGACCCCGGCACACGCGAGGTGCGGCGAGGCGGCGAGCCGATCGAGCTGACGCGGACGGAGTTCTCGCTGCTCGAGCTGTTCCTGCTCAACCCGCGCCAGGTGCTGACGCGGTCGGTGATCTTCGAGCGGGTCTGGGGGTACGACTTCGGGTACGGCTCGAACTCGCTCGACGTCTACATCGGCTACCTGCGGCGCAAGACGGAGGCGGGCGGAAAGCCGAGGCTGATCCAGACGATCCGCGGCGTCGGCTACGCGCTTCGAGAGTCATGAGTTTCCGCGTCCGGCTGGCTCTGGTCGCCGCGGCGGCGGTGGCGCTCGCGGTGGTCGCCGCCTCAGTGGTCGTATTCGTCGTCGTCCGCGACCAGCTGCGCGGCCAGGTTGACAGCACGCTCCGGGGCCGGGCATCGGAGATCCTGACCGGGGCGTTGCCGCCGCACGTCGAGGACGGTTACCTCGACATCCCCGGCCCTTCGGTTGGCGCCGCCACGTTCGTTCAGGCCGTCACTTCGGACGGGCATGTCTTCCTTGCCCGCGGCGAACGGGGCTCGCTGCCGGTGACCAAGAACACGCTTGCGGCCACGCACGGCCGCCCGGGTACGGAGCGTTTCGACGACACGCACGTCGGGGGTCATGAGCTCCGCGTTCTGACGATCTCCGGGTCGGGGATCGCGCTCCAGGTGGCGCGCGACCTCGGCGAGGTGAACCACGCGCTCCATCGGGTGACCATCTTTCTGGTCCTGATCGCTCTGGGCGGGATTCTCGTCGCGGCGGCGCTCGGGCTCGCCGTCTCGCACGCTGCGCTGCGGCCGGTGCGGCGGCTCACCGAGACGGCGGAGAACGTGACCGAGACCGGTGACCTCTCGCAGCGGATCGAGGCCGGCGGCGGGGACGAGCTCGGTCGCCTCGCGGAGAGCTTCAACACGATGCTCGGGGCGCTGGAGGAGTCGAGCCGCGCGCAGCGGCAGCTCGTCGCGGACGCCTCGCACGAGCTGCGCACGCCGCTGACGAGCCTCCGCACCAACATCGAGGTGCTGGCCGGCGAGCGCTCGCTGCCGCCGGGGGACCGCGAGAAGCTGCTCGGCGACGTGGTCGAGCAGCTCGGCGAGATGACCTCGCTGATCGCCGAGCTGATCGAGCTCGCGCGCGCGGAGCAGCATCCGGAGCAGGCCGAGGACGTCCGGCTCGACCTCGTCGCCGCCAGCGCGGTTGAGCGAGCTCGCCGAAACCGGCCGAGCGTCACCTTCACGACCGACCTCGAGGGCTCGCTCGTGCACGGGGCGCCGTCGACGATCGAGCGCGCGGTCGCGAACCTGCTCGACAACGCGGCCAAGTGGAGCCCGCCAGGCGGTGAGGTCGAGGTCGCGGTGCGGGAGGGCGAGGTCACGGTTCGCGACCACGGGCCGGGAATCGCCGAGGAGGACCTGCCGTACGTCTTCGACCGCTTCTACCGCGCTTCGTCGGCGCGTGGCCTGCCCGGCTCGGGGCTGGGGCTCGCGATCGTGAAACAGGTCGCGGACGCGCACGGCGGCACGGTTGTCGCGGAGCGCCCGCAAGGCGGCGGGACGCTGATGCGCCTGCGCGTGAACGGCCGGGAATCCGCTTCTTAGAGACCTCTTAGGCATTTCTCAGGAACGGCTCACGTGCGGGTGATTGCCTGAGATGCGGAGAACCGCGAAAGGAGACCCCGTGGACGCATCACTGAAGCGAAAGGTCATCGCCGGAACCGTGGCCGCCATCGCCGTCGGCGGCGCAGGGGCCGGCATCGCTGCCACCAAGCTTGGCCGGGCGCCGTCCGACGAGAGCCAGGCGGTCATCACCGATGCCGCGAAGAAGCTCGGCGTCGCGCCGCTCGAGCTGAGCAATGCTCTCAAGCAGGCGCTCGAGGACCACATCGACAGAGCCGTCGCGGACGGCCGCATCACCAAGGCGGAAGGCGAGGCGCTGAAGAAGCGCATCGAGTCCGGCGGGTTCCCACTCTTTGGCCCGCCTGTGCTCGGGTTGGGCCATTTCGGCCACCTCGGGCATTTCTTCCCCGGCCTCTCGGCGGCCGCCTCCTATCTCGGGCTCTCCCAGCGCGAGCTCATGGGCAGGCTCGACTCCGGCAAGACCCTCGCGCAGGTGGCGAAGGACGAGGGCAAGTCGGTCGACGGCCTCGTGGCAGCGCTCAAGGAGCACCTGAAGTCGAGGCTCGACGAGGCTGTTGCAGCCGGACGGCTGACCAAGGCGAAGGAGGACGAGATCCTGAGCGACGCGGACGAGCGGATCAAAGACTTCGTGAACATGAAGCTGCTCCGGCCGCCGCGGCCGGAGAGGTGGTTCCGCCACCGGCCCGACTTCGGCGAGCGCCCGCCACTCTTCCCTGACGCCGCTTGACCCGGGATCCGCCGGTACGCTGAGCGCGTGCTCGGCGTTCCCGAAGAAGTGGCGCGCCGGCTGGCGCGAGGTGAGCGGCTGGCGCTTGCGACGGTGGTCGCGACCCGCCGCTCCGCACCGCGACCGGTGGGCGCAAAACTGGTCATCTCCGAGAAGGGGGAGCTGCACGGCTCCGTCTCGGGCGGCTGCGTCGAGGGTGACGTCGCCGTGCAGGCGGCTGAGGTAATCGCGGACGGCGAGCCGCGCCTGCTCTCGTACGGGATCACAGACGACCAGGCGTGGGAGGTGGGGCTCCCCTGCGGCGGCGAGATCGACGTCTTCCTGCAGCGGCTCGACCACGAGCTGCCGGAGGGCGAGGGCGTCCTCCTGACGGTGCTCGAGGGCGAACGTGCGGGGCGGCAGGAGCACGTTCCTCTGGACGCGGTCGAGCCCGGCCCGAGCCGGGTGCTGGAGCTCGAAGGGGAGCGGGTCTTCGCCGAAGTTTTCGGGCCGCCGCCGCGGCTCGTCGTCGTCGGGGCGACTGACACCGCCGAGGCTCTCTGCCGCTCGGCGAAGGCGCTCGGCTGGCGCACCACCGTCATCGACCCGCGGCCGGCGCTCGTCACCCGGGAGCGGCTGCCGAGCCCGGACGACCTCGTCGTCGCCTGGCCAGAGGAGCTCGACGCGAACGCCGACACGGCCGTGGTCGTGCTGACCCACGAAGAACGGCTCGACGTTCCGGCTCTGACCGCCGCGCTGGCAAGCGAGGCGTTCTACATCGGCGCGATCGGGTCGAGGCGGACGCAGGGGCGACGGCGGGCGCGCCTGCTCGAGAGCGGGCTCGGCGACGATCAGCTCGAGCGGCTCTCAGGGCCGGCGGGGCTCGACCTCGGAGCGCACACCCCGGCCGAGACCGCCCTCTCGATCCTCGCGGAAGTGCTGGCGGTTCGCGCGGGCCGCTCCGGCGGCCGTCTCGTGGAGCGCAGCGGGCCGATCCACGCTTGACCCGCTTCCGCTTCCGCAAGCTCACTCAGGCAGACGCGGAGGCAGTCGCAGCCTGGCGCTATCCGGGCGAGTACGCGTTCTACGACTGGACGGCTGACGCCGGCGACCTGGCCGAGCTGCTCGACCCGGACGCGCGCGGCGAGGCATACGTGGCCGCCGAAGACACCGAAGGCGAGCTCGTGGGCTACTTCTCGTACAAGCCGGGCGACCCGGAGACGATCGTGATCGGGCTAGGCCTCCGGCCCGACCGAACCGGCCACGGCCTCGGGAGAGAGTTCGTCGAGGCCGGCCTCGACTACGGGCGCACCCACTACGCCCCGAACGAGTTCTCGCTCGCCGTCGCCACCTTCAACCGGCGCGCGATCACCGTTTACGAACGGGCCGGATTCGCGCCCGTCCGCACCTACATGCACTACACGAACGGCGGCGACTGGGAGTTCCTCGAAATGCGCCGACGCGAGCGCTCTGAGTGACGGCGGTCCTGCTGGCGTGCGTCTCCGCGGCGCTCTTCGGTGCGATGGCGGTGGCGGTGCGGTTCGGTCTCAGGCGGTCCGCCGACGCCGAGCTCTCCGCCCTCGCGATGTGTTCGGTCGCCCTTGCGGTGACCGCGCTGATCGGGCTCGTCGCCGCCCACCGCGTCGACCTCGGCGACGTCTGGCCGTTCCTGATCGCAGGCGCGATCGCGCCCGGGTTGTCACAGATTCTGTTCGTGCGGGCCGTGCGCGAGGCCGGCGCCGCCCGCACGTCGGTGCTCATGGGCGCGGCCCCGCTGGTCGCAGTGGCGATCGCGCTGGGGGTCCTGCGGGAGCCGGTGCGCCTGCCGTTGCTGGTGGGGGCCGCGCTCATCGTCGCGGGTGGAATCGCGCTGGCGAGCGAAGGCGTGCGGCCCGAGGACTTCCGCCGGCTCGGCGTGCTGTTCGCGGTCGCGGCGACCGTGCTCTTCGCGGTGCGCGACAACGTCCTGCGCTCCCTGGCGAAGAACACGGACGTCCACGCGCTCGTGGCGGCGCCGGCTTCGCTCCTGGCCGGAGCGGCGACCGTAGCCGCGTATCTGCTCGTGACGCGGCGGCAGTCGTGGCCCCGCGGCTACGGGCAGGCGGTGCGCGCGTTCCTGCCGGCAGGCGTGTTCTTCGGCCTGTCGTACGCGGCGCTGTTCGAGGCTTACTACCGCGGACGCGTGAGCGTCGTCGCGCCGCTGATCGCGACGGAGTCGCTCTGGGGCGTCGCCTTCTCGGCGCTCCTCCTGCGCCGCACCGAGCTGGTCGGGCGGAAACTGGTCGCCGGCGCCGCATTGATCGTCGGCGGGGGCGTTCTCATCGGCGCGTGGCGATAATCCAGCCGTGGGCTGGCTGACGGAGCTGGTCGAGGAGCGCGGGGGCGAGGCGCTCGACCTGCACGCGCGGACGATCAATCCCCAGTTCGTCCGGCTGCTGCGGACGATCGGCTTCGACCGCCGCTGGGCGCGGGCACAGGGCGCCTACCTCTGGGACTCGGACGGCAACCGCTACCTGGACGTGCTCGGCGGCTTCGGGATGTTCAACCTCGGGCGCAACAACCCGCGCGTGCGCGAGGCGCTCGTCGAGGCGCTGGAGCTCGAGCGGCCGGGCTCGGTGCAGCTCGGCGTGGACGCGCTGCCGGCGCTGCTGGCGGAGGAGCTGCTGCGGCGCGCGCCGGCGAGCGTGGAGCGGGTGCTGTTCACGAGCTCCGGAACGGAGTCGGTCGAGGCCGCGATCAAGCTCGGACGGGCGGCGACCGGGCGTTCGCGCGTCGTTTCCTGCGAGCACGGCTTCCACGGCCTCACGCTCGGCGCCCTCTCGGCGAATGCGAACTCCGAGTTCACGGCACGCTTCGGGCCGCTCCTGCCCGGCTTCGAGCAGGTTCCTTGGGGCGACTTGCCCGTGCTCGAGGAGAAGCTCGCGGCGGAGGACGTTGCGCTCTTCCTCGTCGAGCCGGTCCAGGGCAAGGGCGTCAACCTTCCTCCGGCGGGCTACCTGGAGGGAGCGCAGGAGCTCTGCCGGCGCCACGGGACGCTCTTCTGCGTCGACGAGGTGCAGACCGGCTTCGGCCGCACCGGGCGGCTGCTGGCACTCGAGCACTGGGGGCTCGAGCCCGACCTGATCACGGTTGCGAAGTCGCTCTCCGGGGGATACGTGCCGGTCGGCGCGCTGCTGATGTCGAGCGACGTCTACGACGGCGTCTTCGACTCGCTCCCGAACTCGGTCAGCCACGGCTCGACGTTCGCGCCGAACGACCTGACGATGGTCGCAGGGCTCGCGACCTTGCGCGAGCTGGATGAGCAGGGCCTGGTCGAGCGCTCGGCGCGGCTCGGCGATCAGCTGCTCGAGCGGACGCGCGGGCTCGTGGAGCGCTTCGAGGTCGTCCGCGACGTACGCGGGCTCGGGCTGATGTGGGCGATCGAGTTCCAGGAGCCCCCGGGCGGCTCGCGCACCTGGAAGCTGCTCGAGCGGATCCAGCCCGGGCTCTTCTCGCAGCTCGTCGTCGTGCCGCTCTTCCGCGACCACCGGATCCTGAGCCAGGTCGCGGGCCACGGGGTGAACGTGCTGAAGGCGATCCCGCCGCTCGTCGTGACGGAGGAGGACCTGGACTGGTTCGTCGGCGCCCTCGAGGAGACGATCGCACGAGCCGAGAAGATGCCCCGCGCGCTCGTCCGCTTCGCCCTCGGCGCCGCGCGGGCCGGGCGCAAGCCGCGTCGCCTGCTCGCGCGCGCCTAGCCTCGTTCGTAGCGTTCGGTGCGCTCCCAGCTCACGGTGCCGTCGCGGCCGACCCGTGCGGTGACGAAGATGCCGCTGCCGAGGCCCGGCTCGTCGAAGAGCTTGAGCCTCCGCGGCACGAGCTCGTAGAAGCGGTAGGCGCCCGCGTCCTCGTATCGGCTGAATCGCCGTGCGTACACCGCCTCCGCGTCGGCGCCGCCGGCTCGGACGTCCCCGAAGAGCTGGATCCCGCGGTCCGCCTCACCCCACGTCTGGCTCGAGTCGTAGACCGCGACCGCCGCAGAACCGTTCGCGCGCACGTTCCGAGAGTGGCGGGCACGGGGCTCCGAGAGCCAGACGATCCGCAGATCGGGAGCCCAGGCGAAGTAGGCGGTGTTGACGTGGGCCCGCCCGCGGGGAGTGACGGTTGCGATCGCGCACAGCGTCGAGGCCTCCAGGAGGTCCTCGGCAATGCTGCGGATCCGCGCCTGCCCGATGCGCTGCCGCGAGCGCGCGATCGCCACGGTCGTCCTAGGGCTCCGTGACCTCCGCGTGCCGCTCGGCGATGCAACTCCGCGCCCACGTCTCGGCGGCCTCGACCAGGCGGCCGCAGAGGATGTCCAGCTCGTGCTGGTCGTCGGGGAGGTGGTCCGGGGAGACCTCGATCCGCACCTGGTTGAGAGAAGCCTCGGTCGCGGGACCGATCTCGTGTCGCTCCTCGGCGACGATCGAGACCTCGGCCACCTTGGGGAGCAGCGTCTCGGCGAGCTCGTCGATCTCCGCGGGGGTCGCCCGACGTCCGGCGAAGACGCCGAAGTTGACCCGAACCTCGACTCCCGGAGGCTCGACCTCTCGAACGCAAAATGCCAGCTGCGGTTCGCTCACCATCTACAACTCGTATAACCCAAGGGTTCCGGACCCTAACCCTAACCCTCGTGCGGCTCCCAACGGAAATAGCGGATTGCGACGATCACGCCGACGATCCCCCAGGCCGCCACCACAGCGACATTCGTGCCCTGCGACCAGATCTCCTGTCCGTGCAGCATCACGTTGCGGACGAGGCGCAGGAAGTACGTCAGGGGCAGCACGTCGGCGATCCCGCGCAGAAACGAGGGAAAGTGGTGCGGCGAGAAGAACGCGCCGGCGATGAACGACATCGGCAGGTAGATCGCGTTGACGACCGCAGAGGCGCCCTCGGCGCTTCGCATCAGCGCCGTGACCCCGATCCCGAGGCCGCAGAACGAGATCGCGCCGAGCAGCAGCGCCAGCACGAGAGAGCCGATCCGGTCCGGCACGCCGATCCCGAAGAGCAGGCGCCCGAGGAGGATCAGGCCGACGACCTCGACGGCGAACGCGGCCAGGAACGCGGAGAGCAGCGCCGCCACGTAGGCGGGCGCCGGCAAAGGGGTCGCGCGGAGGCGTTTGAGGATGCCGCTCTCGCGCCGGATCACGAGCACGATCGCGAGGCCCGCGAAGGCGATCGAGATCGCGCCGTAACCGATCATCCCGGCCTCGAGGAAGTCCGAGCCACGGACGCCTTCGACAGTGTCGTCGCCGTAGGTCGAGCCGAGCAGGACGAAGAAAATCATCGGCAGCAGGAACGTGAAGAAGGCGAGCTCGCGGCTCCGAACGTAGAGCAGGAGCTCCCCGCCGAGCTCGTGGCGGAAGAGCCTCATTCGGGCTCCTCGTCCGTCAGCTGCAGGTAGACCTCCTCGAGGCTCGGCCGCGTCACGACGAGCCCCTCGAGCTCGCGGTTCTCGGCCAGCGCCCGGGCTGTCAGCTCGTGCAGCGTGCGCGTGGGCCGATCTGTCTCGACGACTACCTCGCGACCGTTCTCCCGGTAGCGGATCTCGGTCGCTGGCATTCCACCGATCAGCTCGGAGGGCGGGCCGACCGCGACGATCTCGCCGCGGCGCAGGACCGCGACGCGGTCGGCCAGACGTTCGGCCTCGTCAAGGTAGTGGGTCGTGAGCACGATCGTCTTCCCGAGGCTGCGGAGGGAGCGCAGCGTCTCCCACGCCTGGCGCCGGGCGTGCGGGTCGAAGCCGGTCGTCGGCTCGTCCAGGAAGATCAGCTCCGGGTCGCCGACGAGGGCGAGGCCGAGGTCGAGCCGGCGGCGCTGCCCTCCAGAGAGGCGGCGGACGCGCGTGTCGCGCTTCTCGCGCAGCCCGACCAGCTCGACGACCTCGTCGACGGGGCGAGAGGCCGCAAAGTACCCGGCAAAGAGCCGGAGGTGCTCCGTCACCGTCAGCGTCTCGTACATCGCCGAGGACTGGAGCACGACGCCGATCCGCTCCCGCCAGCCGCCGCCGGCGCGCGCGGGATCGACGCCGAGCACTTCGACCTCGCCGGCGTCGCGCCTCCGGTAGCCCTCGAGGATCTCGACGGTGGTCGTTTTGCCAGCGCCGTTCGGGCCGAGCAGGCCGAAGACCTCGCCGCGCTGGACCTCGAAGTCGATCCCGCGAACCGCCTCGAGCTCGCCGTAGGTCTTCCGCAGGCCGCGGACGGAGATTGCGGTCATTCGAGCTCGATCGCGGACATCCCGGCCGGCGGGAAGTCCGGCTCTGGGCCGCCTGTGAGCGCGGCGGCGATGCGGCTGCAGTCGGGCTGGTGGCCGACGACGACGACGGTCTCGCCGCGGCCTTCCGCGGCGGCCTTGACGTCCTCAGCCGTCGCTCCGGGGGCGAGGCGCTCATCCGGCTCGCAGTCGAGCCCGCTCGGCCGCGCCAGCTCAGCGCCGGTCTCGCGGGCGCGGAGCAGCGGGCTCGTCAACACGGCGTCTGGGCGGACACCTTCCGCGGCGAGGCGCTCGCCGAGCGTGCGGGCGGCCCGGCGTCCTTCGGGTGTCAAGCGCCTCAGCTCGTCAGGCTCACCGTCCGCAGCCTCGGCGTGGCGAACGAGGTAGAGCTGCACCCTAGACGTCGCTTGCGATGCCTAGCGTCAGGATGGGCGGCTTTGCCGCGCATCCGTCTGCAATGACCGGTCGACAGGTTGTTAGGTTGCCACTCACGCTCCTGGGGAGAATAGACGCGTGCGCACGTTCCGCTACGTGGTCGCGGACGTCTTCACAGACACGCCCCTTGCCGGGAACCCCGTTGCGGTGTTCACCGACGCGCGTGGGCTCGACGACGACGAGATGCAGCGGCTGGCGCGGGAGACGAACCTGTCCGAGACCGTGTTCGTTCTGCCGAAGGAGGGCGAGGGGCACGCGCGGATCCGGATCTTCACGCCGGGGATCGAGCTGCCGTTCGCGGGACATCCGACGCTCGGGACGGCGTTCGTGCTGGGAGCGCCGCTGCAGCTCGTGGAGATCCGGCTCGAGACAGGGGCGGGCGTCGTTCCGGTGACGCTCGAGCGGGAGGGCGCTCGAATTGTCTTCGGGCGGATGGTGCAACCGGTGCCGAGCTGGGAGCTGTTTGACGACGAGGCGGCGCTGCTCGCGGCGCTCGGTCTGGAGCGGGGCGAGCTGCCGGTTGAGCTCTACGACAACGGTGCCCGGCACGTCCTCGTCGGCCTCGCCTCCGAGGCGGACGTCGCCTCGCTGCGACCCGATCTCGGCGCGCTCTCGGAGCTGAGCGGGGTGGTCGGGGTGTATTGCTTCGCCGGGTCCGGGAGGCATTGGAAGAGCCGCCTGTTCGCTCCCGCCAGCGGCGTCTCGGAGGATCCGGCCACGGGCTCCGCCGCCGGGCCGCTCGCGGTTCATCTCGCCCGCCACGGCCGGATCGGCTTCGGCGACGAGATCGAGATCTCCCAAGGGGCGGAGATCGCCCGCCCGTCCACGCTGTTCGCGCGGGCGGAGGGCTCGGGGGAGCAGATCGACCGGGTCGAAGTCGGCGGCAGCGCCGTGACCGTCGCCCACGGCGAGTTCCGGCTGCCCTCCAAGTAACACTGTGTTACTAAGTCGGTTCGAGGGCCACGGCTTCGATCTTTGGAAGCTCTGGCGCGAGGGAGCGCCAGAAGCGCGATCACGGTCGAGCCGGACGCCGCTGCCGCCACGACCCGGGGTAGCGGCAGCTCCAGCGCCGGCGGCTCGACCGGTGCGTCAGCGAGGCCGAGCACCTCCTGCTCCTCGAGGTCGACCTCGAAGACGCCGTCCACGGTCCGGACGAGCGCCCTCACCGCCGCCGCCGCGTGAGGAGCGCGGCCACCACGGCCGTCGCGCGCCGAGCCGCCGACACGGGCGGATGGCCCGAGGAGCGCGAGACGACGTAGGCCGCTGCGAACGCGTCCCCCGCACCCGTCGGATCGACGAATCCCTCCACGGGCCGTGCGCGAACGCGCTCGAGCCGCCCACCTGCCAGAACGAGCGAGCCGCGCGAGCCGAGCGTGACGACGACCTCCGGCACCCCGAGCGAGCGCAGCGCGGCCTCGTCCGGCTCGCCCACGAGCGCCCGCGCCTCCTCCTCGGCCAGCTTCACCACGGAGACGTGCCGGAGCACTCCGGCGTCGTAGTCGCCGCTCAGCTCCAGCGGCCCCGTCCGCGCCGGCCGCACCAGTCCCTGCCCGTCGAGCAAGACCCGGCGCCCGCGCGCCACCGCCGCCAAGGTCTCGCCGGGGAAGTCGGACTGCGCGAGCGCGCCCACGTGCACCCAGTGGGCACCGCGTAACCCGCGCACGTCCTCAGGGGTCCAGGGGTCGCCGAGGGCGTCGACGGTCATCTCGCGCCGGTCGCCGTCGTAGCGGAAGGAGAACGCCGCGGTCGTCTCGCCCGGAAGCCAGACGACAGGCACGCCCAGCGCGACCAGAGCCCGCCCCAGCGCCCGCCGGTCGGAGGCCCCGCACTTTGCCACCACGAGCGCCCTCGAACCAAGCACCCGCAGCGCCTGCGCTGCCCAGAACGGCGCGCCGCCGATCCGCGGCGACCCGCCGTCAACGAGGTCGCGCGAGAGGTTCCCGATGACGGCGACCGCCGGCACGCGCCGAGACTAACGAGCCGGCCGCGAACGCCAGGACGAATGCCAGTGCGAAGCTCGGCACGGAAGCGCCGAACTGGTACGAGGGCGTCGGCAGGTGGTGGAGCAGGCGCGTCCAGAAGCCGAGGTCCGGCGGCTGGTAGAGCCACTCGTAGAGGAAGAAGCCCGCTGCCCAGGCGAAGATCGAGCCCGGCCGGAAGGCAGGCCCTTCGAAGATGTCGCGCGCGGTGTAGCCGGCGCCCGCCAGCAGCCAGTGCGCGACCAGGACACCGAGCAGGGGCACGAAGACCGCCCCGAGCAGAAGTAGGAAGCGCTGGTAGCTGCGCATGTCGATCGCGAGCGCGCCGGCCGTGGCCAAGATCGAGACCCCGACGATCAGCGCCCGTTGTGAGACGCGCGGGAACAGGTTCTGCAGAGAGACGGCGGTCGAGTAGACGTTCGCGAACGCCTCGTCCGTCTCGTCGACGGTCAGCGCCAGCAGCGCAAGCGCGGCAGCCGCCCCGCCGCCCGCGATTGCGGTCAGGATCAGCTCCGGGTGCGCCGGGTCGACGCCGCGTGAGAGCACGAGGATCGAGCCGAAGCCGAACTGGAAGAGCGTGGGGAGCAGGTAGCCGATCCCGACGCCGAAGAAAGCGCTGCGGCGGTCGCGCGAGAAGCGCGTGTAGTCGGCCACGAGCGGCGCCCATGAGACCGTGACCGCGACGACGGTGTCGACGGCCAGCCAGAACGAGCCGTGGTGGGCCCCGCCGTGCGACCAGAGCCGGCCGATCGACGCCCCGTCCACGATCCACCAGCCGAGGTAGACGATCGACGCCGCGACGGCCCAGATCGCGAACTTGCGGACGAAGCGGCGCACGAACCCGATTGGGCCCAGCAGCGCGAGCAGCGTGGCGACGCCGCCGAAGACGAGCTTCCAGAGCCAGACCGCCTCGAAGCCGAAGAGCTTGTCGGCAAGCAGGCCGGCGGCGGTCGCGATCACGATCAGCTCGAAGACGGCCCAGCCGAGGCACTGGAGGACGTTGAGCACGGTCGCGAGGTACGAGCCGCGCTGCCCCAAAGGTGCGCGCTGGAGCACCATCGTCGGCACGCGCCCGTCGGCGCCGATCAGCGCCGCCACCCCGAGCATCGCGTTCCCGATCAGCCCGCCGACGAGCGTCGCCGCCAGCGCATCCTTCAGCGAGAGGTCGAAGTAGGCCGGCAGCACGAGGACGAGCAGCGAGATGCCGAGGTTCGTCCAGAGCAGCGTCGTGTCGACGAAGCCGAGCACCCGCAGGCGCTCCGGGACGGGCTCGATTCCCCAGCTCGGTGTCTGCGTGTCCATCTGCTCCCTTCGCCGGTACGAACCGGATCAGGTTCGGCGGGTGTGATCTCAGCCGCGTGCGGCGGCACCCCGGTGCGGCCAGATTAGCGGGCACCGAGGAGGCGGGCGCCGGTGGCCTTGAAGCTCGCGACGACGGGCTCTCCCACGCGCAGGCCGAGGCGCTCGGCTGAGGCTGCCGTCACCTCGGCGGTGAGCGGACCGACCCGCACGCGAACGCGGTTCTGCAGCGGCACGAGCTCGTCCACGACCCCGCGGACGTGGTTCTGGCTGGAGTCGTCGCCGGCCGCGTGCGCGAGCGTGATCTCCCACGGATAGACGAGCAGGGCGACCTCTCCCTCGGCCGAGTCCGTCGAGAGCACGCGCGTGCCGTCCTCGAGCTGGACCTCGGTCAGGCCGTCTCGCCGCCGCTCGGCCCGGCCGAAAAGCAGGTTGCCGCCCACGAGCTCCGCCACGAACGGCGTTGCAGGGGCGGTCAGAAGCTCTGCCGCCGTCCCGAGTTGGACGAGCTTGCCGTCCACGAGCACGCCCACACGCTCCGCGAGCGCGACCGCGTCGGCGTAGTCGTGCGTGACGAGCAGCGTCGGCAGCTCCAGCTCGCGCAGAAACGAGCGCAGGTACGACCGGACGCCCGCGCGCATGGGAGCGTCGAGCGCGGCGAGCGGCTCGTCGAGCAGGAGCGCCTTCGGCTCGCGCGCCAGCGCCCGCGCGAGGGCCACGCGCTGGCGCTCGCCGCCGGAGAGCTCGTGCGGCCGTAGCCCGGCGAGACCGGCGATCCCGAGCCGCTCGAGAATCTCGTCGACGGGCCGACGCGCGCCGAAGCCGACGTTCCGTGCGACCGAGAGGTGGGGGAACAGCGCGTAGTCCTGGAAGACGAGCCCCACCGACCGTTCCTCCGGCGGCAGGTCAACGCCGCGCTCCGTGTCGAGCCAGGCCTCTCCGCAGGAAATCCGTCCTCGTTCGGGGCGCACGAGCCCGGCAATGGCGTGGAGGAGCGTCGTCTTGCCCGCTCCCGACGGGCCGGCGAGCGCCAGCACCTCGTCGCCGAGCTCGAGGGTCAGCTCGAGCGTGAAGGCGCGAAGGGGATGGTTGACGTCGACTCGGAGCGTGTCCACGACGGAAGGAGCTTGACGGCGGCGAGCACGGCGACGCTGACGAGCACCAGCAGTGCCCCGATCGCCAGCGCGGCGTCGAAGTCGCGGTCGAGCTCGGCGTAGATGGCGAGCGGCAGGGTCTGCGTCACCCGCTGCAGGCTTCCGGCGAACATGATCGTCGCGCCGAACTCGCCGAGGCCGCGGGCGAACGCCAGCGACGAGCCGACGCCGAGGCCGGGCACGGCAAGCGGTAGGGCGATCCGGGCGAAGACACGGAGCGGGCCGGCGCCGAGGGTGCGCGCAGCGGCCAACAGGTTGGGGTCGACCGCCGCGAACGACGCGATCGCCTGCCGGAGGTAGAAGGGGCTCGCGACGAAGACGACTGCGAGCACGACGGCCGTCTTCGTGAACGGAATCGAGAGGCCGAAAGCCGACAACGTGCTCCCGAGCAGGCCGCGGCTTCCGAACGCCGCGAGGAGGGCGATTCCCGCGACGGCGGGCGGGAGCACGAGCGGGAGGTCGATCGCGCTGACCACGAGTGAGCGGCCGCGGAACCGCCTCGTCGCGAGGAGGTAGGCGGCGGGGGTCCCGATCGCCAGGATCAGCACATGCGCGATCGCGCTCGTCTCGAGGCTGACGATCAGCGCGTCGCGGGCGACCGGACTGCCCAGCGCCGAGGCAAGCCTGCCCGGCGGAATGCGCAGGAACAACGCGAGCAGCGGCAGGAGCAGGAAGGCGAGCGCGACTCCCGCCGCCACTGCGAGCGCGAGCTCGAACGAGCGCCTCACGGGAGCCCGAAGCCCGCCGCCTGCAGTGCCGCGCGCCCGCGCGGGCCGGTCACGAGCCGGACGAAGCGCTCCGCCGCGGCGTCGTGTTTCGCTCCGCGGACAACGGCGATCTCGTACTTCACCGTCGGCTGCAGCGCGGGATCGTGCTCGTCGATAGCGCGTACGTTCCCGCCCGCGGCCTGCACGTCGGTCACGTAGGCGAAGCCGGCGTCGGCCTCGCCCAGCGCGACCTTGGCGACGACGCCCTTGACGTCCTGCTCCTCGCTTACGAGCCGCGCGCGCGGGCAGCGCCGCCGTCCGGCGCAGAAGCGGTCGAGCAGCTTCCGCGCATAGTCGCCGACGGGCACGCCCTCCGCACCGAGCACGAGCCTGATGTCCGGCCGCATGAGCGAGATCAGGCCCCGCAGGTGCCCCGGGTTGCCGCGCGGGACGATCAGCACGAGCGAGTTCGTCGCGAACACGCGCGGCCGCTCGACCAGCTTCTCCCGGTAGAGCTTCTCCGGGTATTTCGGGCTGGCGCTCGCGTAGACGTCGGCCTTCGCGCCCTGCTCCAGCTGGAAGGCGAGCTGGTCGGAGCCGGCGAACTCGAACTCGGCCTTCGGGTCGAGCTGCTGGAAGACCTCCGTCAGCGACGACGCCGCGTCGACTCGCAGCGCCTGCCTGCCGCCGCATCCGGCCAGCAGCACGAGCGGCGCGAGGAGCGCGAGCCGCCTCACCGCTCGACGAGCACCGAGGTTGCCTTGACGACGGCCGTCGCGGGCACCCCGGGCGCGAGCTCCAGCGCCTCGGCCGCCTCTCGCGTGATCACGGCGACGACCCGGAACGGCCCGGCCTCGAGCTCGACCTGCGCGAGCAGCCCCTCGACCTTCAACTCGCGCACGACGCCGCTCAGGCGGTTGCGTGCCGACAGCCCGTGCTCCCCTGCCGAGGCGCGAAGGCGCTCGACTTCGGCGGCCGGCACGAGGCGTCTGTTCGCCCGGTCTCGCCGCGTGCGGAGCCTGCCCTGGCGGTCCCAGCGCCGCAGCGTGTCGACGCTGACGCCGAGAAGGCGGGCAGCCTCGCCGATCGTGTGGTCGCGCTGCCTAGGCATTACCTAGGCAACATACCTTACCTTGGAGCGCCCTCCCTGAGCAGCCGCGCGCGCGCCTGCTCCGCCTCGCTCATGCGGTAGTTCGTCCCCGGCCGCGCGCCTCGCAAACCCGGTTTGTATGGGGGCTCCGGGGGTACATCGCAGCGCGTATGACCCCCCGGTCGCGATGCGTCCTGCTCGCTCTCGCGATCCCGCTGCTGGCCGGGTGCGGAGGCAACCAGAACGTGCTCAACCCCGAGAGCCCGGCCGAGCACAGCATCAGCAACCTCTTCTGGATCATGATGGTCGGCGCCTGGATCGGGCTCGGCGTCGTCGCGTTCTTCCTCCTCCTCGGCTGGGTCAGGAGGCACCGGAGCGGCCTGCCCGGCGGGGGCGGTGAACGCGCGGGGGCGACCCTCGTGCTCGTGCTCGGCCTCGCGGTGCCGGTCGTCGTCCTGACGGCGCTCTTCTGGTACTCGGACGTGCACGTGATCGGCGCGACCTCGGCCCCTGCGGCGAGATCGACGTCGATGACCGTCGACGTGATCGGCCACCAGTGGTTCTGGGAGGTGCGCTACCCCGGCACGGATGCCGTCACCGCCAATGAGCTGCACATCCCCGCGCGGACGCGGGTGACCGTCGTCGCGAAGACCGCGGACGTCATCCACAGCTTCTGGGTGCCCCGGCTGAACCGGAAGATCGACATGATCCCGGGCCGGCCGAACCGCGTCCTGCTCTACGCGAACAAGCCCGGCGTGTACGGCGGCCGCTGCTCGGAGTTCTGCGGCCTCCAGCACGCGAACATGCAGCTCGAGGTCTACGCCGATCCGCCGGACACGTTCCGTCGCTGGCTGCAGCGGGAGGCCACGCCGGCAGCCCGGCCGGCGGACGGCGCAGCTCGCCGGGGGCAGCAGGTGTTCCTGTCGCAGGCCTGCGCCGACTGCCATGCGATCCGAGGGACGGATGCGAAGGGCACGGCCGGGCCGGACCTGACGCACCTCGCCTCCAGGAGCACGCTCGCGGCCATCACGATCCCGAACGAGCCCGGCTATTTGCGTGACTGGATCCGCGACCCGCAGCACTTCAAGCCGGGGTCGAAGATGCCAGGCCTGCCGCTGTCGGACAGGCAGCTCGCTGACCTCGTCGCCTACCTGGAGAGCCTGCGCTGAGACGTCGCTTGCGATGTCGATCTCAGGCCGAGCGGGCTTTGCCCGTTCGGCCGTCGGAAATGACCGGTCGATGCGATGTCGGTCAGGAGGCCGGCCCATGACCACGTTGGACGCCCTCGAACCATCGGCCAGCGAGCGCGTCGAGCGGCTGGAGCTGATCTGGCAGGAGAGGCCGGGCCTGCTCGGCTGGCTGACGACCGTCAACCACAAGCGCATCGGGTTGCTCTTCTTCTTCACCTCGCTCGCGTTCTTCGCCGCGGGCGGCGTCGAGGCGCTCGTGATCAGGACGCAGCTGATCGCTCCCGAGCAGCACGTCGTCTCGCCGGACACGTTCAACCAGCTCTTCACGATGCACGGGATCACGATGATCTTCCTGTTCGTGATTCCGATGGGCCAGGCGGCCTTCGGGAACTACCTGCTGCCGCTGATGATCGGCGCCCGGGACATGGCCTTCCCGCGCCTGAACATGCTCAGCTACTGGCTCTTCCTCGCGTCGGGGATCTTCATCTACGTCGGGCTCTTCATGGGCAAGGCGCCGAACCAGGGCTGGTTCAGCTACGTCCCGCTCGCCTCACGGGAGTACGACCCGGGGCCGAACGTCGACTTCTACGCGCTCGGCCTGATCTTCAACGTGCTGGCCTCGACCGGAACCTCGGCGAACATCATCGTGACCACGTTCAAGTGCCGCGCGCCGGGGATGTCCCTGAACCGGATGCCGCTCTTCTGTTTCGCACAGCTGGCGGTCTCGTTCGTGCTCCTGTTCGCGCTCCCGCCGCTGACGGTCGACCTGGTCTTCCTCGAGCTCTCGCGCAAGCTGGACTTCCGCTTCTTCGACGCCGGCGCGGGCGGCAGCCCGATCCTCTGGCAACACCTGTTCTGGATCTTCGGCCACCCGGAGGTCTACGCGATCATCCTGCCGGCGATGGGGATCGCGACCTCGATCATCCCCGCCTTCGCGCGGCGGAAGATGGTCGCGTTCCCGGTGGTGGCGATCGCCGAGCTGCTCGTCGGCTTCATCGGCTTCGGCGTCTGGGCGCACCACATGTTCGCGGTCGGGATGCCGACCGTGACAACGGCCTTCTTCGCCGGCGCGACGATGATGGTCGTGATCCCGAGCACGCTCCAGATCTTCGCCTGGACGACGACCGTCGCGATGGGCACGCCCACCTTCTCGACGCCGCTGCTCTTCATCGGCGGGTTCATCGCGCTGTTCGTGATGGGAGGGCTCTCCGGGATCATGTTCGCCGCGGTCCCGGTCGACCAGGCGCTGACGGACACCTACTTCGTCGTCGCCCACTTCCACTTCATCATCTTCGGCGCCGCCGTCTTCCCGCTGCTGGGCGGGATGTACTACTGGTTCCCGAAGATCACCGGCCGGATGTACAACGAGGCCGTCGGCAAGCTCAGCTTCTGGCTGACGTTCCTCGGCACGGCGCTGACGTTCTTCCCGATGCACATCGTCGGCCTGCTCGGGATGACGCGGCGGGTCTACACGTACCAGCCGAACCACGGCTGGGGGCCGTACAACCTCGCGGAGACGATCGGCTCCTACATCCTCGCCGCAGGGCTGGTGCTGATCGCGCTCAACCTCGCGGTCAGCCTCGTCCGCGGCCCCTACGCCGGGCCGAACCCGTGGAATGCGCCGACGCTGGAGTGGGCGACGACGTCGCCGCCGCCGGAGTTCAACTTCGCGGTCATCCCGCGGGTCAGCAGCCCGTACCCGGTGTGGGACGAGGCCGACCGGGCGGCCGACAGGCGCCGGCTCGAGGAGGGCGACCTCGTGCTCGACCACGGGCACGAGATGCCGGCGTCGACCGTCCGCGACGCGGAGCTGGACGAGATCCTGCACATGCCGTCCGAGTCGGCGACCCCGATCCTGGTCGCCCTGCCGGTCGCGGTCACGTTCGCGATGCTGCTGACCTCGCACTTCGCGATCGCCTTGAGCTTCGCGCTGCTCGGCGCGCTGGTGCTCGGTGCCTGGCACTCGAAGGAGCCCCAGGAGTACTAGTGGTCGAGGGCGCCCTTCCTCGCAGCATGGACGCGACGACCGCGCCGGCTGCGGCCCGGGTCGCGCAGGAGCGGCTCTCGCGCCCTGCGGGGTGGTGGGGGATGCTCGTCTTCGTGACGAGCGAGGCGACGCTCTTCGGCGCGATGATCGGGGGCTACTTCTTCCTGCGCTTTCAGGCGGTGCACTGGCCGCCGCCGGGGACGCCGGCGAAGGACCCGACGATCCCGCTGATCCTGGTCGCTGTGCTGCTCTCGACGAGCCTGCCGATGCAGCTCGCGGCCGCCGCCGGGATGCGCGGGCGCGCGCGCGTGGCCTGGCTGCTGGTGACGCTCGCGCTGGTCGTCCAGGCCGGCTACTTCGCGTTCGAGATCCACGACTTCCAGGCCGACCTGCAGCGTTTCTCGCCGCACGACAACGCTTACAGCTCGCTCTACTACACGCTGCTCGGCGCGGACCACCTCCACGTCGGCCTCGGGCTCCTGTTCAGCCTCTGGCTCGTCGTGCGCCTGTTCCGCGGCCTGACGAACTACCGGCTCACCGGTCTCCGCGCGATCGCCTTCTACTGGCACGCCGTGAACGCGATCACGCTGTTCGTGTTCCTCACGATCCTGTCCCCGTCGCTATGACCCGGAGGCTGGAAGCGCTGCAGTGGTTCGGGCTCTTCGGCGGCGCGCTCGCCTGGACAGTCCAGTTCGTGCTGGGCTACGGCGTCGCCCAGGCCGCCTGCTCCGCCGGCAGCAGGCGCTGGGGGATCGGCGGGAAGACGTGGGAGATCGCGCTGATTGCAGGGGCCGGAGCCGTGACGCTGCTCGCGCTCGTCTCAGCCGTGGTCGTGCTGCGGGCGACTCGTGACACCGACTACGAGGGCACGCCGCCGGGCGGCCGCCGACACTTCTTCGCGTACGCGGCGGCTGCTGCGAACGTGCTCTTCCTCGCGATCATCCTCAACACCGGGCTCGTGGCGCTGCACCACTTCCCGTGCCGCCAATCATGAGGGCGTTCCTGCTCGCCGTTGGAGCCGCGTTGGTGCTCGTCGGCCCGGCCGGGGCCGATCCGCCGCGCTCAGGGATCGTCCACGCGAAGCTGCCGCCGGGGACACCCTTGGTCGAGGTCGGGCGCGCCCTCTACGGCGGGAACTGCTCGACCTGCCACGGCTCGAACGGCGAGGGGATCGTGAACCCACCGCCGGGGCGCGGGGCCGGCGGGGAGACCGCGGAGGGCCCGAGCCTGAAGGACGCGGGGGCGCTTGCCGCGGACTTCTACCTGCGCACCGGCTACATGCCGCTCTCGTCGCCGGGACGGCAGCCGTACCGGAGCCGCGTGCTCTTCTCCGACTACGAGATCCGGGCGCTCGTCGCCTACGTCGCCTCGCTCGGGCACGGGCCGCCGGTCCCGCGGCCGAACGCCGAGCGCGGGAGCTTGGCGGAAGGACAGCGGCTGTTCACCGAGCACTGCGCGGGCTGCCACCAGGTCGTCGCCGAAGGCGGCTACGTGACCGACGCGCGCGTCCCGCCGCTCCACCGGGCGACGGACGTCCAGATCGCTGAGGCGGTACGCATCGGGCCGTACGTGATGCCCCGCTTCACGCGCACGGACATCAGCGACCGGCAGCTCGACTCGATCATCGCCTACGTGAGCTACGCGAAGCACCCCGACGACCGCGGCGGCTGGTCGATCGGCCACATCGGCCCGATCCCGGAGGGGATGGTCACGTGGCTGCTCGCGGCGACGGTGCTGGTCGCGACCTGCATGGCCCTCGGGAAGCGGCTGAAGGGTGGGCCCTGAATGGGCCGGGTCAAGGACTGGTTGGTCGCTGGGTCGGTGCTCGCGCTTGGGCGGCGCCGCAGGCGCCTCCGTCACCGAGAGCCGCCGCGCGTGGTGGAGCCCCATCCGCCCAGGTCCGGCTCGGAGCTCGTCGCAGCCGGGGCGTTCGTCTTCGCGGCCGTCTGCGCGGTCGCCTTCATCGTGGTCTACGCGCTCGATCGCCTCCCGGCTCACATCCAGCTCCTCGGCCTCTGTCTCGGCCTGTGCCTCGCCTCGATCGCGGTTGCCTTCTACGTCCTCGCGATGCGTGTCGTCCCCGAGGAGGAGCTGGAGGGGACCTACGAGGAGACGAAGCCGGAGGAGCAGCTGCAGGTCGAGCGGATCGTCGCCGAGGGCACCGACACGTTCACGCGGAGACGGCTGCTCGGGGTGGCCGCCGGCGGCGCAGCCGGAGCGCTCGGGCTCGCGCTCGTCACCCCGGTGCTTTCGCTCGGGCCGTTTCTCGACACCGATCCGTTCTACCGCACGCCCTGGCGGCGCGGGCGGCGGCTCGTGGACGAGCACGGCAAGCCGCTGCGCGCGGACGACATCGAGGAGAAAGCGTTCTACACGGCCTTCCCGGAGGGCGCCGACCGGGAGCTCGTGGCGTCACCGCTGGCACTCGTGCGGCTGCCGCCCGACCAGCTCCGGCTGCCCGCGTCCCGCTTGGGCTGGGCGCCGGAAGGAATCCTCGCCTACTCGAAGATCTGCACGCACGCCGGCTGCGCGATCGCGCTCTATCGCGCACCGAGGTTCCCCCCGGCCGAGGGGAAGCCGGCGCTCGTCTGCCCGTGCCACTACTCGACCTTCGACCCCACCGACGGCGGAACGGTGACGTTCGGCCCGGCCGGCCGCTCGCTCCCGCAGCTGCCCCTGCTGATCGACGGCGACGGCCTGCTGCGCGCGGCGGGCAACTTCTCCGGCCCGGTGGGCCCGTCCGTTGGGCCGACGTGGTGGGGCGTCCGCAACCACGGGGCTAGATCGTGAGCGTTACCCGCCGCGTCGTCCGCTTCGTCGACGAGCGCACCGGCGCGACGCCGCTCGTGCGCAGGTCGCTCCGCTACATGTTCCCCGACCACTGGTCGTTCCTGCTCGGCGAGGTCGCCCTCTACTCGTTCGTCGTGCTCGTCGGGACCGGGATCTACCTCGCGTTCTTCTTCGAGGACAGCACGGCGAAAACCGTCTACCACGGCGCCTACGCGCCGCTCCAAGGCCACGAGATGAGCCAGGCGTACCGCTCCGTGCTCGACCTCTCGTTCCAGGTCAAGGCCGGGCTCCTCATCCGGCAGACCCACCACTGGGCGGCGAACGTCTTCATCGCCGCGATCGTGCTCCACCTGCTGCGCGTCTTCTTCACGGGTGCGTTCCGCAAGCCCCGCGACCTCACCTACTACGTCGGCGTCACGATGCTGATTCTCGCGCTGCTCGAGGGCTACCTCGGCTACTCGCTGGTGGACGACCTGCTCTCGGGGATGGGGCTCGCGATCGGCTACGCGGTCGCGATGTCGCTCCCGTTCTTCGGCGCCAACCTCGCCGCGCTGATCTGGGGCGCGCCCTTCCCCGGCGATCACGGCTTCTGGCCGCGAATGTACGTCGCGCACGTCTTCCTCCTGCCCGTGCTGCTCGGACTCCTGATCACCGTGCACCTCGTCCTTGTCGCCTCGCGGCACCACACGGAGTTCCGGCGCACCCGGCGGCAGACGGAACGGACGCTCGTCGGCCTGCCGCTCTTCCCGAGCTATGCGCCGCGCTCCATTGCGCTCGCCTTTGCCGTCGCGTCGGTGCTCTTCCTGCTCGGCGGCCTCGTCCAGATCAACCCGATCTGGCTCTGGGGCCCCTACCACACGGCCGACGCGACGAACGCCGCCCAGCCGGACTGGTTCCTCGGCTGGCTGATCGGCGGCCTGCGCCTCGTGCCGAACTGGGATTTCACGATCGGCAACTACACCGTCGTGCCGAACCCGTTCTGGGGCGGCGCCGGCTTCCCGCTCGTCGTCTTCGGAATCCTCTACCTCTGGCCGTGGCTGGAGCGGAAGGTGACCGGCGACCACGCCTTCCACAACCTGCTCGACCGCCCTCGCGACGCGCCGTGGCGGACGGCGATCGGTGTGGCGTTGCTCTCGTGGGTGTTCCTGGTCTTCGTGGCCGGGTCGGCCGATCGCGTCACCGTGCTCTTCGGGATCTCGTACACGGCGCAGATCTGGGTCTACCGCGTGCTCGTCTGGGTCGTGCCGCTCGTGGCGCTCGCGATCACGCTGCGCGTCTGCAAGGAGCTGCGCGAGGGCGAGCTGGTCGAGCGACGGCGCAAGGCCGCGGAGACCTCGGCGCGCTCCGCCTAGCCCGGCTCGGGGAGCCGTTACACATTCGTTTCGGTGTCTGACACCGCTGTCTGCAGCCGCTCGCGCTGCGGGACGACCGTGTACTTCGGGTCGCGCGCCGACTGGAAGCCCGCCTTGAAGACCGACCAGCGCAGGGCCGCCTCGCCCGCGAGCACGAGCGTCCCACCCGCGGCCGCCGCCAGCCGGCTCTTGCGACCCGGCCCCGCCAGCAGCGCCGCGCCGCCGAGCGAGCACGCCTTCGCGAGCCTCGCGTAGCGCCCGGCCTCGCCATCGTGGTACGGCTCCGCGAGCCTCCCGAGCCGCTTCTCCATCGCCGTCATGACGACGTTCTCGACGACGGCGCCGCCTACCGCCAGCCGCCGCGCAGGGCCTGCCTCCGCCGGCCGCACTGCGATCGCCGCCGCAGCGCCGGCGCTCGCGACCGCGCTCGAGCCGAACAGGAACGGCAGCTCGTGACGCGCCTCGTGCCAGACCGGGACCGCGGTGTCTGACACCAGAGTCGCCGTGTAGACCGACAGCGGCGCGCCGGTAATCGCCGAGACCGTCGCGGCCAGGTACTTGATCGGCCTCAGCCGCCCCGTCGCCTCGAGCAGCGCCGCCGTCGAGCTCGCCCCGCCGGAGACCCCCAGAATCCAGCTCCCGACGCTCATCGGCGAGGTCACCTTGAAAACGCGGAACATGTTCAGGAACCGCTCCGGCCGGCCGAGGTCGGAGATGAGCAGGATCGGGCTCACGACGTCTGCGGCCGCGCCGATGTAGAGGCTCCGCTTCGCCAGCGGTTCGTTCCGCGCCAGCCGCGCGACCAGGCTCAAGATCGACGACGCGCCCGCGAGCCCGCCCGTGAAGAAGTACCACGGGATCTCCGGCTGCCAGACGGGCTCCTTGATCACCGGCCGCCCGTAGTAGGACTCGCTCATCTCGAGCCTCCGACGAAAGCTGCGAGGACTCCCGCGACCACGGTCCCTGCGGCGATCGCGGCCGTCCGCCACATCTCGGGCAGGTCGCGCGTCGTCACGACCGGGTCGGGCGGCAGCCCGTACACCTCGGGCTCGTCTAGGAGCAGGAAGAACGCGCCGAATCCGCCGACGCCGTCGTCCGGGTCGTGGCCGTAGAGCCTGGCCCCGTTCCAGCGCTCCGCCTGCAGCTTCTCGAGCCGCTGCTGCGCCCGCTGGCGCAGTTCGTCCAGCGGGCCGAACTGGATCGAATCGGTCGGGCACGCCTTCGCACACGCGGGCTCGTGGCCGCCCTTGAGCCGGTCGTAGCAGAGCGTGCACTTCCAGACGCGGCCGTCCTCCTCCTTCGTCAGCAGCGGCAGCGCGGGCGGGTCTTGCCGAGGCAGGTGGCGCTTGTCGAGCACGCCGAACGGGCACGCGGGGACGCAGTAGCCGCAGCCGTTGCAGATGTCCTCCTGCACGACAACGGTTCCGTACTCGGTCCGGAACAGAGAGCCGGTCGGGCAGACGTCGAGGCACGCCGCGTGGGTGCAGTGCTTGCAGACATCGGAGCTCATGAGCCACCGGAGCGCGTCGACCTCGCCGTCCCCGCGGAGCGGTTGTTGCTGCTCGACGAAGGCGACGTGACGCCACGAGTTCGCCCCCAGCGTCGAGGTGTTGTCGTACGACTCGCCGGTCCAGACGAGCCCGTCCTCGGGCACGAGGTTCCACTCCTTGCAGGCGACCTCGCAGGCTTTGCAGCCGATGCACACCGAGGTGTCGGTGAAGAAGCCGACCCGCTCCTTCGCCTCCTCCCGATAGGTGCTATGCGCGTCCACGAAGCTCCTTCATGAACTCGGTCAGCGCCGCACCGCGCGGCCGGCGACCCGGCTTGATCCCGACCGAGAACGCCTTTACCTCCTGGATATGGACGTTCGGGTCCAGCACGATCGACGCGAGGTCGTTTGCTGTCCCGCCGGTCGTCAGCCCGCGCGTTCCCCAGTGGTACGGCAGCCCGACCTGGTGCGTCTTCCGCCCCTGGATCTCGATCGGCGGTATCCGGTCGGTGACGAGGACACGGGCCTCGATCGCCGTGCGGGCCGAGTAGATCGTCGCCCAGCCGCCGTGCTCGAGGCCGACCTCCTCCGCCAGCTCCGGGCTGACCTCGCAGAACATCGCCGGCTGGAGCTCGGACAGGTACGGGACGGTGCGCGACATGCCGCCGGCCGTGTGGTGCTCGGTCAGCCGGTAGGTCGTGGCGACGTAGGGGTAGAGCTCGGCTCCAGGCTCGTCCGCGACGGGGTTGTACGGGTTCTCGGGCCGCTCGAACTGCTGCCGGCGCGGGTTCGCGCGCTGCGAGTAGAGCGGGTTGTCGAACGGCGACTCGTGCGGCTCGTAGTGCGTCGGCAAGGGCCCGTCCTCCAGACCCTGCGGAACGAAGAGCCACGAGCGTCCGTCCGCCTGCATGATGAACGGGTGATCGCCGGCGATCGCCTCCTCGGCCTTCGCCTCGTCGGGCGGCACGTAGCCGGGCTCCTTGGTCTCCTCGAAATCCGGCACGTCGAGACCCGTCCACTTCTTCTGCTCCTCGTCCCACCACACGTACTTCTTCCCCTCGGACCACGGTCTGCCGTCCGGGTCGGCGGAGGCGCGGTTGTAGAGGAGCCGCCGGTTCGCCGGCCACGCCCACGCCCACTCGGGCGCGACGTAGCTCTGCTCCCAGTGCGGCTTCTTGCGCGCGGTCTGGTTGATCCCGTCCTTGAAGGACCCGCAGTAGATCCAGCAGCCGCATAGCGTCGAGCCGTCGGCTTTGAGCTTCGGATAGCCGTCATGGAACTGGCCGCTAGCGATCTCCCAGCCGCTGACCTCCTGCAGGACCGCCTCCGCGTCC
>WNGF01000792.1_pt1 | contig 46593 bp, 27 predicted proteins | sample 5400641 | NCBI WGS metagenome assembly WNGF01 (sample SAMN13153371, study PRJNA577476) | soil metagenome | isolation source: 80 cm soil or saprolite under grassland replicate 2 | place: USA:California | collected 2016-06-15 | reverse complement strand
GGCCAAGCCGGTGATCGTCGGCGAGTTTTACCTGGCCGCCCAGGAAAACCGCAGCGGCAACAAGAATAATCACGGCGTCTATCCGGTGGTAAACACCCAAAAGGAACGCGCGGCCGGATTTCGAAATACCCTCCACGCGCTCTTGCAGACCCCTTACGTGATCGGCGCAGACTGGTTCCAGTATTACGACCAGCCGACCCACGGCCGCTACGACGGTGAGAATTTCAATTTCGGCCTGGTGGATATCCACGACCGGCCTTACGAGGCACTGGCCTCGGCCGCCGCGGCGCTGGACCTGGTCGCTCTCAAAAGCCTGCCAAAGGCTCCGCGTCTGGATGCCAGTCAAGGTGTGCCCCGCGCCCCGCGCGATCCGCTCGGACAATTCAAACCGACGCTGGCACTCAAGCATTGGAACCGCGAACGAGGATTCGTCAAACCCGCCTCCGAATTTCCTTTGGCTGACCTCTACGTGTGTTGGAACAAATCGGCCATCTACCTCGGCCTTTATGCGCAGGACGTTGTCGAGGACGTTTTTTACAAGGACAAAATTGTGCGCGTCAGCGACCGTGCCGAATGGATCGTCTCCGTCCGCGGATCCGCCGAACCGGTTCGGGCCCGGATCGGCGCCGGAATGGAGCCGATTGTCCATCCAGCAGCGGTCCGCGTGGTGAGTATCTCGGGTCTGAACGGAGAAGCGCGAAACATTGCCGCCATGGAACTGCCGGCGAGGCTGTTCGGCCAAGGCCGATTCAAACCGGCCGACACCATCGCGTTTTCTGCCACCTTCTCCAGCCACGGCGGCGCCTATCGGGTGGAGTGGAAAGGCGATTTCACCTTAAAATGATCCGCGGTTTCTTGCATCCCTCCGCTCCTGCTTCCTCGGTCAGGAATCACGACCGCGATGCGCCGTGCTGCCGCAGCAGGTGCCTCGCGCGGGCGCTGTCACCTTTCTGGCACCCCGTCGGGGCTTTTCCTGCGGGCATTGCGGCCGTGCGGGTTCAGGCACCTCAATACCAGAATTACTACACAGGACGTGAAGGTGGCGTCTACGGCAAGGGCCGTTACTCGGTCATCACGGCCAAGGAGGTCGAGGAGGATGCCGATATTCAGCGCATCGCCAGGCTACCTCAGGTGGGAGGTCTGATTACCATCAGCACACTGTTGCTCCCTGAGATGTTGCAGTCCGACCGCGAGTTGCGCGAGGCCGCCGCCCGACTCAAGGCCGACATGTTGCTGCTCTACACCTTCGACACTTCGTTTCACAACAACGATGCGTCGGTTGCCCTCAACGTCATCACCCTTGGTCTTTCGCCCACACGCCGGGTATTCGTCCGCGTCGCGGCCTCGGCCCTGCTCATCGACACGCGCACGGGGTTCATCTACGCGGCTCTTGAGGCCAACGAGAAACGTCAGGTCACCACCAACGCCTGGGAAACACGCGAAACCGCTGACCGGGCGCGGCGCGACGCCGAGAAAGCAGCGTTCAAGTCATTGGTCGGCGAGTTCGAGAAGAATTGGCGACAGATTGTCGAGCGCGCCCACCAAGGGGCGTAACGTCAGAGGTGAGCGACGGGGATGAGGCGCCGCTGACGTTGCCATCGACGCTGAGCTGAACGGCTCATCCCCGTTTGCTCCACCGACTGGTTCGGCAATCAAAGCTTCCTCAGTCAAAAATCTCAGACTCCGGCTCTCTGCGATTGCGCGCTGGTGACCACGCCAAACGATCGCGCCCTGGACTTAACCTCTTAGCGTCTCTGCGTCTCCGCGTTGAAATCGACGCTCTCAAAACGCAAAGGCGCAAAGACGCCAAGCAGGGCCTCTTCGCCGGGTGTGAACAGGTCGAGAAGCAGCGTGGCGTTTCCGGACTCGCGAATGACCCGAGCCACGAATTGATTCTGCGGGCTGTGACGGCTGCTGCCGCTGCCGTGAGCGAACAGCACGATCCCCGCCGCGCCCGCCGGGATGTTGAGTTCACCTTCCAGGTGCTCCGGCCCGATGGGGATGCGGGCGTCGCGCCTCGACGGTTGCGTTCCTGGCCCGTCCATGTCAGGTGAGTCGCAAATCCAGCGTGAACGGGAAATCCCGGTTCAATGGCTCGGCCGGCGGGGCGAAGTTACCCTGGGTCGCGCCGTGGGTGCGGAAGCGCGTAAGACGGCGCGCCTCGGCTTCGTAGGCGTTGATCGGGAAGGCGGCGGAGTTGCAGCCGCCGGGATGGGAGACGTGGTAGGTGCAGCCGCCGAGGCTGCGCTGGTTCCAGGTGTCGTAGAGGTCGAAGGTCAGCGGCGTGTGGACGCCAATCGTCGGATGCAGGCACTCGGGCGGTTGCCACGCGCGGTAGCGCACGCCGGCCACGCCTTCGCCATTGGTCCCGGTCGGGTGCAGCGGCAGACGGCGCCCGTTCACGGTGAGGGCGAAGCGATCGCCGATCAAGCCCCGGGCTTTGACCTGGAGCCGTTCGAGCGAACTGTCCACGTAGCGGACCAGGCCGCCGCCGGCGGGCTCTTCTCCAAGGACGTGCCAGGGTTCCAGCGCCGCGCGCAGTTCGACCTGCACGTCGCGCTGCGCGAAATCGCCGATCCGCGGGAACCGGAACTCCAAGTGCGGCGCAAACCAGTCGAACTCGAACGGGTAACCCGCGGCCCGCAAATCAAGGATGACATCTTTGAAGTCCGTCTCGCAAAAGTGGGGAAGCATCCAACGGTCGTGGAGGTCGGTGCCCCAGCGGACCAGGCCGCGCGCGTAGGGCTCGCGCCAGAACTTGCTGATGAGTCCGCGCAGGAGCAGATGTTGCGCGAGGCTCATCCGCGCGTGCGGCGGCATCTCGAACGCGCGCAGTTCGACCAGGCCGAGCCGGGCCGCGCTCCTCTCCGGGGCGAAGAGTTTGTCGATGCTGAACTCGGCGCGATGGGTATTGCCGCTGGCATCGATCAGCAGGTGGCGGAAGAGCCGGTCGCAAAGCCAGGGCGGCTGGTCGCCAAGCCGGCTCAGGTTCCGGTCGAGTTCCTTGAACGCGATCTCCAGTTCGTAGCTGGAGTCATGGCGGGCCTCGTCGATGCGCGGCGCCTGCGACGTCGGGCCGATGAAGAGGCTGCTGAAAAGCCAGCTGAGCGACGGGTGATTCTGCCAGTAGGCCAGCAGCGAGCGCAGCAAATCAGGCCGCCGCAACACCGGCGAGTCCTGGGTGGTCGCGCCCCCCAGGATGATGTGGTTGCCGCCGCCGGTGCCGGTGTGGCGGCCATCGATCAGGAACTTCTCGGTCCCCAGGCGCGTCTGGCGCGCTTCCTCGTAAAGTCCGGTGGTGCGCTCGACGAGTTCGTCCCACGATTTGCTCGGGTGGAGATTGACCTCGATGACGCCGGGGTCGGGCGTGACCGCCAGCTTGTTGAGGCGCGGATCCGGCGGCGGCGCTTCGCCTTCGATGATGACGGGCAGGCCGAGTTCGGTGACGGCCGTTTCGACGCCGGCCACGAGGTCAAGGTAATCCTCGGTCGTGGCCAGGGGCGGGAGGAAGACGTGCAAACGACCGTCGCGCGGCTCGACGCACAAGGCACTGCGGAGGATCCACGGCGCGCTCTCCCCCGGCGCCGGACGGCGGGTCGAGTCGAAGTCGGGCCGCGTTTGGGACCGCTTGGTCCCGGGAGCCGACTGGCCCGGTTGCTGCGGGCGCGGGCCGGGCCCATGACCGGCCGGCCACGGCGCCACGCCGCGGCGCAAGAATCGTTGACCGCTCGCCTCGGGACGCGCCGAATATGGAAAATCCCCCGGCAGGGCCGGCAATTTCTGCGACGGATCCGGCGGCCACAACCTCGGATACTCCTTTTCCGAGACCCACGGAATGGAATCGAGCGGCAGCCGCAGCCCCATGGGCGAGTCGCCGGGGAGGAGCCAGAGCGTCTCCTCGTCGCGCAGGAACCAGGCGCCGGACCTCCAGCCGTCGCCGTCGCGCTCGAGGGGCAACGCGTAGCCGACGACTTCGCCCAGGCCTTTCTGAAACAAACGCGCGAGGCGGTCGCGTTCCAACTTGTCCTTCAGGTTGGATTTCTCGGGGGTGACATTCGAGGGCAGCCGGCGCTCCTTCCAGGTGTAATAGAACGCGTCTTCATAGGCGGCCAGCCAGTGGTTCGGATTGACGCCCAACAGCCGGGCGAGGCGCGTGGCCAGCTCCTTCGCCTCGCGCACGCCGTGCCCGTAATCCTTCGCCTCGTCGGCGATGAGCGAGTCGTCCTTCCAGATGGGCACACCGTCCTGGCGCCAATAGGCGGCGAGGGCGTAGCGCGGGAGTTGCTCGCCGGGATACCATTTGCCCTGGCCATAATGGAGCAGCGCGCCGGGCGCAAACCTGCGGCGGAGCCGTTTGATCAATTCGCCGGAGAGCACGCGTTTCCGGTGCGAGATGGCGGTGAAGTTCCACTCCGGGCCGTCCGGGTCGTCGAGGGAAATGAAGGTCGGCTCTCCGCCCATGGTGAGGCGGACGTCGTGCTGGTTGAGGTCGGCATCGATGGCATGGCCGAGCCGGGCAATCTGGCTCCACTGCTCCTCGGTGTAAGGCTTGGTGACGCGCGGCGATTCGTAAATGCGCGTGACCTTCATCTCGTGGTGCAACTTCGACTGGCACTTGCCGAGGACGCCGCTGACAGGCGCGGCGGTGCTGGGCTCCGGCGTGCAGGAGAGCGGGATGTGCCCCTCGCCGGCGAGCAAACCGCTGGTCGGGTCGAGCCCAATCCATCCGCCGCCGGGCAGATAGACCTCGGACCAGGCGTGCAGATCGGTAAAGTCGGAGGCCGGGCCGCTCGGGCCGTCGAGCGACTTCACGTCGGGCGCAAGCTGGATGAGGTACCCGCTGACAAAGCGCGCGGCCAGACCGAAGTGGCGCAGGATCTGCACGAGCAGCCAGCCCGAGTCGCGGCACGAGCCGCTCATCCGGGTGAGCGTTTCTTCGGGCGACTGCACGCCGGGTTCGAGACGGATGAGATACTTGATGTCGCGCTGGAGTCGCTGATTGAGGGCGACGAGGAAGTCGATGGTGCGCAGCGGCCGGGGAGCGAGGATTTCGGATTTGCGCCGGACGGGCTCCGCGGCGGGGTCGGAACCGGCGGCGGGGAGGTGGCCGCCTTCATGGTGGACGTCGGTGCGATGGAGGGAATCGGAAACCGGGGCGCGCGCCAGCGTTTCCGGATGGCCGAGAATGTCGCGCTTCAAATCGGCGACGTAGCCGGCGAGCCTGGCGGTGAGCGGACACCGTTCGAGGAAGGGCTCGAGGTCCTTGCGCGGCGCCTCGTCGTAGGCGAAAGGGTAGTTCGTCGCGCTGTCTTCGAGGAAGAAATCAAACGGGTTGAGCACCGCCATTTCCGCGATCAGTTCCACCTCGACGCAGAGTTCCCGGAGCGGGTCGGGAAAGACGAGCCGCGCGTTCCAGTTGGAGAACGGGTCCTGCTGCCAGTTGAGGAAATGTTCCCCGCCGCTGATCCGCTGCGAGTAGCTGAGAATTTTCGTCCGGCAATGCGGGGCGGGGCGCAGCCGGATGACGTGCGGGCCATGCCCGACCGGCCGGTCGTAGGTATAGCGGGTCTGGTGGTGGAGGGCGACGTGAATGGCCACGGGGATTGGCGTTTTTGGATTGGCGAAGGAGGCGGCGCTCCGGTCATCGGGGACGGCCAGGCCGCGGCCAGGGGGCGACCGCGCCGGCCGCGGCTTCTTCCGGCTCGAGGTAGCGGAGGCGTTTGTTCACGTCGGTGTTGATGGAGTGGGTTTCATAATCGGGAGTCACTGGGTCGGTTGCGGCAGGGGGCGTTTCGCCGCCTCGGGCGTTTTCAGAGCGAAGAACGTTTCGTAAATCCCCGCCGAGACCTGGTTCATTTTCGTCTGCAGATGGTCAAGGTATTCGTGGAGCCCGGCCTTGATGATTTCGTCCACGCTGGTGAACGACAGATCGGAGCAAAGCTGGCCAAGCAACTTTTCGGGCGGATGACAAAAGGTGCCGGCCGGAGTGCCGGAGATGGCGTGCAGTGAATCACGCGCGGCCAGGAGACTGAAATGGACGGCGCGGGGGAATTCGCGGTCGAGCAGCAAAAACTCGGCGACGCCTCTTGGGGAGATGCGCCCATGGCGTTTGCGATACATCTCGAACGCGCTGGCCGACCGAAGCACCGCGGCCCACTGGACGTCGTCGAAGGGCGTGCCGACATCCTGGGCCGAGCGGAGCAGCAGGAAGTATTTCACATCCAGGATGCGGGAGGTCTTGTCGGCCCGTTCCAGCATCCGGCCCATCTGGAAGAAATGCCACGGCTCGCCGTGCGTCATGGTCGCGGCGGTGATGCCATTGAAGAGGTGATTCGCGTTCTTCACCTCGGTGAAGAACTCGTGGGGATTCGCCTGCGCCTCGCTCGGATTCTGCGCGGCGGCGGTCGCCATCAAATAAAATTTGTTCAGCTGCAGCCACATTTCGGAGGAGATGATTTCGCGGATGGTGCGGGCGTTCTCGCGCGCGGCGCGCACGCAGGAAAGGATGGAGTTCGGGTTGTCGGCATCGAAGGTGAGGAAATGGATGACGTTCTGCCGGGTGGCGGGCCCGCCGCGTTTGGCGAAGGCGTCGTGGTCGCCGGTGGTGTTGACGAGCGGTTCCCATTGCTGGCCCTCGCCCGAGGGCGCGTCGAGCATCAGTTGAAGGTTGACTTCGATGAAGCGCGCCACGTTTTCCGCCCGTTCGACATAGCGGCTCATCCAGTAAATGGAGTCAGCGACGCGGCTGAGCATAATCAATCGTTCACCAAAACCGCGGCATCCACCCGGGCGCGCCGCGTTTCCAGGCGGCCGCCCGGATCGAGCCGTATCGATCCGCGTCCGTCCATCAGGTGGAAGCGCTCGCGGGCGAGGCGGGCTGCGGTTGCAAGACGCGCCGGCTGGCGGCCCAGTCCGGCGTCATGGGCAAAGGAGGAGCAAACTCGTCCTTCTCGGACACGGGTGCGTCCGCGAGCACCCAGGTGTCCTTGCTGCCCCCTCCTTGCGATGAATTCACCACGAGTGAGTCCTTCCTCAGGGCGACACGGGTCAGGCCGCCGGGCAGGACAAAGATTTCCTTTCCAAAAAGAATGTAGGGGCGCAAATCGACATGGCGCCCCTCGAAATGATCCCCGACGAGGGTGGGCACGCGCGAGAGCGCGAGGGTGGGTTGGGCGATATAGTTGCGGGGATTGGCCTTGACCCGCTCCGCGAACTCAGCGCGCTGTTCCCGGGTCGAATGCGGGCCCACCAGCATGCCGTAGCCGCCCGATTCGTTGGCCGCCTTGACCACCAGTTGATCCAGGTGTTCGAGGACGTAATCCAGGTCGTTGGCTTCGGAGCAGATGTAGGTGGGGACGTTGGGCAGGATGATGTCTTCGCCGAGGTAATACTTCACGATGCGCGGCACGTAAGCGTAAACCACCTTGTCGTCGGCCACGCCGCCGCCCGGCGCATTGGCCAGCGCCACCTTGCCCTTTTGGTAAACCTCCATCAGGTGCGGCACGCCGAGCATCGAGTCAGACCGGAAGCATTGCGGGTCGAGAAAATCGTCGTCGATGCGCCGGTAAATCACGTCCACCCGCTCAAAACCTTTGGTCGAGCGCATGCAGACGTGACCGTCGTCCACCACGAGATCACGCCCCTCGACCAGTTCGAGCCCCATTTGCTGGGCGAGAAAAGAATGCTCGAAGTAGGCCGAGCTGTAGATCCCAGGGGTCAGGAGCACACAACGCGGCAACGGGACATCGTCCGGGGCCAGGTATTCGAGCATGTCGCGCAACCGGCCCGGGTAGCCGGCCACCGGCCGGATCTTCGAGGCCGCGAAAACCTGCGGGAACATGCTTTTCATCACCGCTCGATTCTCCAGCACATAGGAGACCCCGGACGGGCAGCGCAGGTTGTCTTCCAGGACGTAAAGCTGTCCGTCGCGGTGGCGCACGAGGTCGGTGCCGGTGACGTGGCACCAAATGCCCCGCGGCGGGTTGAAGCCGAGGCACTGTTTCCGATAGGCCTTCGAGGAGAGGACGATCTCCGACGGCAGGACGCCGTCCTTGAGAATTTTCTGGCCGTGGTAAAGGTCGTTGATGAAGAGGTTCAGCGCCGTGATCCGCTGCTTGAGGCCGCGCTCGATCCGGCTCCACTCGGCGGCGGGCACGATGCGCGGGACGAGGTCGAACGGGAAGATTTTCTCCACCCCGGCGCGCTCACCATAGACGTTGAAGGTGATGCCCATCTGGAGGAGTGCGCGCTCGGCGGCCCGTTGCCGGTTGAGCAACTCGCCTTCCGGAAGGTTTTCGATGTTCTGCACCAGCGTCCGGGCCGAGGCCCGCGGCTCGCTGTTTTCGCCAAACATTTCATCGAAGAACTCACCGATGTCGTAATGCTTGAAGCGCATGGCCAACTTCTAGCCGATCCATTCCCGCCAGAACGAGATAATTCGAGCTTGCGGATTGCGGATTGCCATTGCGAATCGCTCCTCGCAGAATCCGCAATCCACAATCCGCAATCCGCAATCCCTTGGGGCCATGAGCAAAAAAGTCAAAATCGGGATCATTGGTTCGCAGTTCATCTCCCACATTCACGCCGTCTCGCTCAAGCGCTGTCCGCAGGCGGAAATTGTTGCGATCGCTTCGCCCACGGCCGGCCATGCGCGGGACTTTGCCGCCCGGCACGAGATTCCACTCCACTTTACCGAATATCAACGAGTGCTGGCCCTGCCGGAAGTGGACTTGGTTGTGCTGGGCGTGCCGAACGATCTGCACTGCCGAATCACCCTGGAAGCGGCGGCCGCGGGCAAGCATGTCGTCATCGAGAAGCCGCTCTGTCTGAACCTGGCGGAGGCCGATCGCATGATCGACGCGTGCCGCCAGGCGAAAGTGAAGTTGATGTACGCCGAGGAACTTTGTTTCACGCCAAAGTATGTGCGACTGAAACAGCTGCTCGACAGTGGAGCGCTCGGAACGCCCACCCTGGTGAAGCAGTCGGAAAAGCACGGCGGGCCGCACGCGTCGCATTTCTGGGACGTGAATCGCTCCGGCGGCGGAGTCACGATGGACATGGGGTGTCACGCGATTGAGTTCTTCCGCTGGATGCTCGGCCGGCCACCGATCCAATCGGTCTATGCCCAGATCAGCACCCAGGTGCATGGAGACAAGACCGCGGGGGATGATAATGCGATCCTCATCCTGGAATTTGCCAACGGGGTGATTGGGCTGGCCGAAGAAAGCTGGACCAAACTGGGCGGGATGGACGATCGCGCGGAGGTCCACGGCACGAAAGGTCTCGCCTACGCGGATCTCCACCATGGCAATGCCCTCGAGACTTTCAGCCTCGACGGCTACGATTACGCGGTGGAAAAGGCCGGCTCGACCAAAGGCTGGACGTTCACCGTTTACGAGGAGGAATGGAACTACGGTTTTCCCCAGGAGATGGCGCACTTCGTCGATTGCGTGCAGAATGACCGCCCGCCCCTGGTCAGCGGGGAGGATGGGCGCGCGGTCCTTGAAGTTATCTTCGCCGCGTACGAATCCGCGCGGAGAGGCCGCAAAGTGGAACTGCCGTTCCCGACCGACGCCAAGAAGCCGCACGACTTGTGGAAGCCTGTGTGACTCGTAATGACTAATGTCCAATGTCCAATGACCAGGCAACGCGCGCCAGCCTCTTCGGATGCGCCAGTCAAGCCTTGCGCATTGGGGCTTGGTCATACATTGGTCATTGGTCATTGGTCATTAGGAGTAAGGGGCCGGCACTGCGGCTAAGGTGTCTCCTTCCTTTTATCGGGCGCCATATACATGAGGAACTCATCCAGGAAATTCACGAAGAGCCGCTTCTGGACATGGCTGTGATCGGGAATGATTTTCTTGCTCACGGCCACGACCATGAATGGATGGCCAGTGGCGGGGGCGACGGGCGACAAGCGGGTTTGACTGAAGTCGATGACTTCCCGGGGTGCTCTGGGCCGCTTCTCTTTTGGCATTTTGGATTGCAGCCTTAAGACCGTGTTGGCCGCGAGCAGAGCGTTCGTCTCCACCCCGTAGGTCTTCTGGTTGGCGAGTTGGGCCTTGTTGGTGGCCAGCGGCACCAGTTCATGAGTGATGAACGGTTTGTAATGTCCCACCGCCGTCCGATTGGCGTGCCGCTGCTCGCCGTCTCGATGGCTCTGAAAGAGGGTCGCCAACACGCGCCCGAAGGGGAACGCTATCCTGGTCGCCGCGTCGGATTTGGAGGTGAAGATCACGAGGTTGACGGGAGGCCGGCTGCGATCGACTTCCGCGGCGGCCCCGCTCCAGACATTGGTGGCCAAATCGCGCAACGCTTCGAACCGCGCCGCTTCAAACGCCGGATTCGCCAGGATAACCAAATCTCCGAAATCCCTGGGCGCCCCCTCATCGTCTCCCGTTGGGTGAGGCTCGATCAACCTTTCCATCAACAGCGGGGCCAGGGCCGAGTAGGTCGCCGCCCCGCCGAAACTGTGCCCAAAAATAATCAACCGGCTGGCCGCCCGTCCGGGGCCCTCTCTTCGCTTGGTTTGATTCACGAAGTCCTCCAGCCGCAGGAAGAGCTCCGTCAGTCCCCCGCGGCCGACTTCGTGGGCGGTCCGTTTGCGTCCCCAAAAGGTCAGGTCTTGCAGGTAAGGAATGTAGTCGGTCAAACCGCGCCAACCGACGTAGACGCCCACGATTTTGCGCGCGGGCAAGTGATTCGCCTTGGAAGTGGTGTGTTCGATGAGGTCGAGTCCGGCCAGCATGTTGCGGAAGGATTTCACGTAGTCATCATGGTACGCCGCATTGTGCTGCCAGCCGTGCACGAAAACGAAGATGAGCAGGCCGCCAAGGTTGTCCTGCGCGTCCGCATGCTGGATCCAGTCCAGGACACAATCCATTTGCTGCCGGTTCCAGAGCCAACCCTGGTCGTCGATCTCGACAATGCCGAGCAGGTAATTGGTGGTCTTCTCGATGGCGCAGGCCTGGCTTTGATTGGCGGGCGTGGCACAGCAGCGCGGGAGCTCAGTGCGATAGGGTCGATTGCGCGCACAACCGCAGAACGCCAAGGTCAGCGAAGCGGCCAGGAACAACAGGCGCCGCCGGTGCAAGATTCCGAGATTTGCCAGCCTGGGGAGCATATCAGGGTGATTGTTTTGTCGGACTTATCCGCGACTTGTCGATGGAGGCAGTAAGCAGTGAATCAGTGATCAGTGAAGCAGTAATCAGTGAATCAGTAATCAGTGAATCAGTGAATCAGTGATCGGTGATCGCTGATCAGTTATCAGAGTTCAGGTATCGGGAAAAGAGTGAATCGCGAGGTCGCGGTTTCTTTACCGGGAGATCTACTACCGCCTGCGACGTTCTGCCCTCATGACCCAAGCCGTGTTACCGGATAACTAATTACTCATTCACTGATTCACTGATTCACTGATTACTGATTCACTGATTACTGATCACTGATTACTGACCACTGATTACCGACCGCCACTGGCGCGCATTCTGGTCAGAAATCCCAGCTTGAAACAAGATTACCAGGCTGCTAAACGGGCGCGACACGGGTTTTTACCCTGAACTGGCCACGCCCCTCATCGAGCAGACGGGCCAGGCCGATTTCCTCCGGTTCAATGAGGTCATCCTCAAAGCCTGCCAGCCCGCTTGCGCCAAGCGCTACGCCTCGGCGGCGGAAATGCACGCGGCGTTGCGGGAAGTCGAAAAAGGGCTCGAGCGCGATGCCAACACGCTCCCAATCTGAAGCCTGCCCCTCCTCCCTGGTTCGCTCACATTTTCGGTTTGCCTAAATGCGAGGGTTCCATTGATCTGTGGGTCATGAATATCCGGCTTTCCCCATCGCGGATCATGCTTCTGAGCGCGGTCCTTCAACTCGGCGCGGTTTCCTCGCCGGCCCACCCGGCCGCCACCGAAATGGCGGCGGCGGCCAACCGGTTTCTCGCCGCGTTGACGCCGGCGCAGAAGGCCAAGGTCGCCTTTGCCTTCAAAGCCGACGAGCGATTGGACTGGCATTACATCCCGAAGGACCGAAAAGGTCTCACGATTAAGGAAATGTCGCCCGAACAACGGCAATTCGCGCATGCCCTGCTTCTCTCCGGTCTCAGCCAGCACGGGTATAACAAGGCCACCAACATCATGAGCCTGGAGCCGATCCTGTTCGAACTGGAAGGCGCGGCGCGAAAATTCCCGCGCGACCCGGAGCTGTATCACTTCTTCATCTTTGGCCAACCCGAGCCCACGGGGACATGGGCCTGGCGCGTCGAAGGCCATCATGTTTCAGCCAACTTCACCATTGTCAAAGGCGAATACTTTGGCTCGACCCCCTCGTTCTTCGGCAGCAACCCGGCGGAAGTCCGGCAAGGGCCGCGTCAAGGACTGCGGGTCCTGGCTGGGGAGGAGGACCTGGGCCGCCAGTTCGTCAAATCCCTCAACGCCCAACAGCAAAAGACGGCGATCATCGACACGACCGCTCCCAAGGAAATATTGACCGAAGCCAAACGGCGGGTGCAGCCGTTGGAGAAGGCGGGGCTGGCGGCCGCGGAGTTGAGCTCGAGCCAGCGCGATGCGTTGCTGAAGTTGATCCAGGAATACGTGCGCCGCATCCGCCCCGACCTGGCCGCACAGGATTTGAAGAAGATCGAGCAAGCCGGGGTCAACAACATCTACTTCGCCTGGGCCGGCGGAGTCGAAAAAGGAGAAGGCCATTATTATCGAGTGCAGGGACCGACCTTTCTCCTGGAGTACGACAACACGCAGAACAACAACAACCACATTCACGCGGTCTGGCGTGATTTCCAGAATGACTTCGGCGAGGATCTCCTGCGCAAACATTACCAGGAGTATCCGCATGGCCGATGAGCCGCGTCGTTCGGGCCGATCCCGCAACTCGGCCCGGAGGGCCGTCGCGCGCCTTTGATCGATGTCGTTCCTCTCCGGAATGGTTCCTCCCTCCCCGGCGCTCTGGCCGGGTCAGCGCCTTTCCCTGACCATCTCCGACATCGCCTTCGGCGGCGAGGGGGTGGGGCGAGTGGACCAAATGGTGGTGTTCGTCCCCTTCGTCCTCCTGGAAGAAGAGGTCGAGGTGGAAATCACGGAGGTGAAACGGCAGTTTGCGCGCGCGAAATTGATCCGTGTGGTGCGGCCCTCGCCTCGGCGCGTTGCGCCTGGCTGCCGTTACTTCGGCGAGTGCGGCGGCTGCCAATACCAGCACATGGCCTACGCCGAGCAGCTTGAGGTGAAGCGCAAGCAGATCGCCGACCTGCTCGAGCGGATTGGCCGCTTTCCCCGCGCCGCCGTCGCGGCTGTGGTTCCCTGCCCGCAACCTTACGGCTACCGCAACCGGCTCATGGTCCGCTCCCAGTGGAACAAACCCGAACAACGGCTTGACATCGGGTTCCTGCGCGCCGACAGCCGCCTGGTCGTGGACGTCGAGGAATGCCCGATCGCCGAGCCGGCCCTCAATGAACAACTCCGCCATCTGCGCGCCCACCCGCCACCCAAAGGCGGACTCAAGGTTGTCGTGCGGATCGCGCCGGAGGGTTGGGAAGTCCCGCGTGATTCGTTTTTTCAGAACAACTTCTTTCTCCTCCCGAAGCTGGTGGAGACGGTGCGCGATCGACTGCGGGAGAGTGGTGTCCGCTTGCTGGTGGATGCCTACTGCGGGGTCGGCTTTTTCGGCATTGAACTGGCCGAAGTGGTTGAATCGTTCATCGGGGTGGAAATTGATCCTCGAGCGATCCAGGCGGCGCGCCGCAACGCCGCGGCCAGGCAGCGGCGCAACGGGGAGTTCATCGAAGGTCGGGCCGAGGAGTTGCTCCCGGCTATCCTGGCCCGGTTCAACGCGGCGACGACGGCCGTCCTGATCGACCCACCGCGGACCGGGTGCCCGGCGGTAGTCCTGGAGTCGCTCCGCCGGAACCGTCCCGCCCAGGTCATTTACGTCTCCTGCCATCCCGCCACCTTGGCGCGGGACTTGAACGTTCTCTGCGCCGATCGTGTCTTTGAACTCGAAAGCGTGACTCCATTGGACATGTTCCCGCAGACCCAGCACGTCGAGTGCATCGCCGATCTGAGATTGCTTGCCAAGCCAGTGAGCATCGTTTCAACTCGCAGCACTTAATCAAGCATGCAACCGGAATTAAAGGTCGAGCTGGGCTTCACGCAGCGCCGTTTGCCATGGCTGATCGCGGCCGTTGGGTTGCTTTGCTACGTCATCACGCTGAATCATTCGCCCACCTTCGCGGGCCTTTCCGCGCTCGTAAAGTCCGCCGGCTGGGACTGGCGCTCCAACATCGTCGCCCCCATCCAGGTGCTCCTCACCTGGCCCATCCGCTGGCTCCCCGCCAGCCTGCAACTTGCCTGCCTGAATCTGCTCGCGGCCGTCTGCGCCGCCCTCGCCCTGGGGTTGCTGGCCCGTTCGGTGGCGTTGCTGCCGCATGACCGCACGCGCGAGCAGCGGGCGCTGGAGCGCAGCGATTACTCCCTGTTAAGCATTCGCGCGGCCTGGTTGCCCCCGGTCCTGGCGGCCTTGGCTTGCGGACTGCAATTGACCTTCTGGGAAAATGCCGTCGTGGCCACGGGCGAGGCCCTCGATCTGCTGATCTTCGCCTGGCTGGTCCATGCCCTCCTGCAATACCGGCTGGACCAGAAGGAATCCCGCCTGACTCGATTTGCCGTCGTCTACGCCCTGGCCGTGACGAACAACTTCGCGATGGTGGCGTTTTTGCCGGCGTTCCTGGTGGCAATGTTCTGGATTAAGGGGAGGAGCTTTTTCAACTGGCGCTTCCTCCTGCGCATGCTGGGGGGGGGTCTGGCGGGACTCTCGCTCTATCTCCTGCTGCCCGCAGTGGACAGTTTGACCGGTGCCTCCGGTTTCAGTTTTTGGGATCTGCTCCATAGCTATTGGGGTGCGCAAAAGAATGGTCTGTTGATCCTTCCGCGCTATGTGATCATTTTGAGCAGCTTCACGTCCCTCCTGCCGGTGCTGTTCATGGGCATTCGGTGGCCGGCGCAGTTTGGGGAAGTCAGCGCCGCCGGCAACGCCTTGACCAACCTGATGAGTCACCTCATCCACCTTGTGTTTTTGGTGGCCTGCATCTATGTGGCGTTTGATCCGCCGTTCAGCCCGCGCAATCTCAGCGGTGAACTCTACACCTTGCTGCCGCTTTATTACCTGGGGGCGCTGGCCATCGGTTATTGCAGCGGCTACCTGCTCCTGGTGTTCGGGGCCAAGCCGGGACCGCAGGCCTGGCAGCGGCCATCGGCCCTGCGCCAGATCCTCAATTACTCGGTGGTGGCCCTGGTCTGGGTGGCGTTGGGGGCGGTGCCGGCCGGGTTGCTGGTCAAAAACCTGCCTTCAATCTGGGCCAATGACGGCCAGGGTGTCCGCCGCATGTCGCAGGCGACCGCCCGGTCGTTGCCGGAGCAGGGCGCGTTTGTTTTGAGCGACGATCCGTTCCGGCTCTACGCGCTGCAGTACGAACTGCTCAAGAGCAATCCCGCCCATCAATATGTGCTGGTCGACACCACTTCGCTGGCCGCCTCTGGCTACCACCGGTTCATGCAGAAAAGGCATCCGCAACTCTGGCCAAAGTTCGCCCGCCCGATGGAACCCATGGCGATGCTCGATGGCGGGAGCCTCGTCCAGCTAATCGATCAACTCTACCACCTGCGCCCGGTTTACTATCTCCATCCCAGCTTCGGTTATTACTTCGAGTCCTATTACACCAAGCCCCACCAGTTGGTTTATCAACTCGAGCCCTATCCGACCAATCGCGTCTCGGCTCCGCCGCTGACGGCCGCCGAGATCCAGGAACAGGATGCTTTCTGGCGTTCGCTCCAGGCGCAGGAACTGGACCCGCTCATCCGCAACGCGGTTCCCTTTTCCAAGCCGGCCAAAAGCAGGGCCAAGAGCAGGACCATGCTGTCTTATCTCGGCGACTCCTACTCGCGAGCCTTGAATCACTTTGGCGTCCAAGTGCAACGAGCGGGAGACTCGGTCAAGGCCGCGGAATACTTCGACCTGGCCGTGCGCCTCAATCCGGCCAACCCGGCGGCCTTCCTCAACCGGGAGTTTAACCAGTCGTGGCGCGCCGGCAAACGCGCCAGCGACAAACCCAGCGAAGCCACGGCCGATCGGCTGGCCGCTTACGGCGGCCGGTGGGACTTTATCCTCGGTCAGAACGGTCCCCTGGACGAACCGGGCGCGTGTTACCTCCTGGCTCAGGCGTTCGAACGGGGCAACAACTTCCGCCAGGCGGCGCAATGCCTGGAACGGACCATCTTATTCGATCCGGACAACCGGTCGGCTCGCCTGGTCTTGATTCTCATGTACGTCAAAGCTCAGTTTCCCGACCTGGCCTTGGAGCAGATCGCCGACTTCCGGTCCCGCTATCGCACCTCCAGCCTGAAGGCGGACGAGGAAATGGAATTGCTCCGGGCGGAAGCCTGGGCGTTCGTCGTGAAAAATGATCTCGAATCCGCCGAAAAACTGCTGACCGCGGCGCGCGAAAAATATCCCAGTCAATCGACGCCTTGGGAAACGCTCTTCGACATTTATCTGCAGCTCGACAAAATCAGCAACGCCGTCAACATCCTCGACCTCCAATTAAAGTCCCAGCCCAGGAGCGTCCGCGCTCTCGTCAACTATGGCGGGTTGAAGATCAAGATGACCCAGTTCGCCGATGCCCTGCCCTATTTGAACCAGGCCCTGGAAATCAGTCCCAAGGACGAAGCCGCCCGACTGAACCGAGCGGTTGCCAATTTCTCGATCAACCAGTTCGACGCGGCTCAGCAAGATTATGAAGACCTGCTCAACTCGGGCACATCCTATAACCGGCTCCAGGTTCTCTTCGGCCTTGCGGAAACTTACTTCCACAAAAAGAACAAGAAGGAGAGTCTGCGGTACTATCAAGATTTCCTGAAGGTCGCCCCGCCCGGCATGCCGGAGATCCTTCTCGTCCGACAGCGCATCAAGTCCCTGGAGAGCGGCGCGGTGTTCTAGGTGCCCGGCCGCGCCATGCGCGTCACGCACATCATCACACGGCTGATCATTGGCGGCGCGCAGGAAAACACCGTGGCGTCGGTCCTTGGTCTGAGAAACAAACGTGGGCTGGAACTGGACCTGATCGCCGGCCCGACCGCGGGCCGCGAAGGGTCTCTCGAATCCAGTTTTGCCGGTTGCCCCGGCGCCCTCGCCATCGCCCGGCATCTCGTGCGACCGGTGCATCCGCTCAAGGATTGGCTCGCCTTGATCGAACTGACCCGGTTGCTCCGCGGCCGCCGGCCGGACATCGTCCACACCCACAGCGGCAAAGCCGGCGTGCTCGGCCGCCTGGCGGCCCGCCGGGCGGCCGTCCCGATCGTCGTCCATACCATTCACGGTCCGTCTTTCGGACCATTCCAGGGACCGGTGGCCAATTGGATCTTTCGAACCGCGGAGCGCCAGGCGGCGGGTTGGACGACCCACTTCGTGGCCGTGTCCGACGCCATGACCCGCCAATACCTCGCCGCCGGCATCGGGCGGCCGGAACAGTTCACCCGCATCCTCAGTGGCTTCCCGTTGGAGCCGTTCCTTCAGGTCCCCAACGATCCCGCGCTCCGGACGCGGCTCGGATTGTCCGCGGAGGATTTCGTTGTCGGAAAAATCGCTCGTTTTGCCGGCTTGAAAGGCCACGAGGATTTGTTGCGCGCCGCCCCGGAGATCATCCAGCGCTGTCCCCGCGTCAAATTCATTCTCGTCGGGGACGGTCCAGGACGCGGACGCTTCGAAGCGCGGGTGCGTCACGGGCCTTGGCAGCGGCATTTCGTTTTCACCGGAGTGATTCCGCCCGCTGAAATCCCGTCTCTCCTCGGGATCATGGACGCCGTGGTCCACCTGTCTTATCGCGAGGGCCTGCCGCGGGCGGCATCCCAGGCGTTGGCTGCCGCCAAACCGGTGGTCGCGTACGATTGCGATGGCGCCGGCGAAGTCTGCCTCCAGGGGGAAACCGGTTTCCTGGTCCGACCCGGCGATCTGACTGAACTCAGCAAACGTCTGCTCCAACTCGCCACAAACCCCGAGCTCTGCGCGCGACTGGGCCGGCGCGGCCGGCAACTGGTGCAGGATTCTTTTTCGGTTGACCGCATGCTCGAGCAACTCCACGCCCTCTACCAACGTCTGGCGGAACAGCGCCGCATTGGAATAACGCCCGCCCCATCCTTGAATTAGCTTCCCATGAACCTTCTGATTGCGGATTGCGGATTGCGGATTGCGGATTGCATACTGCGCCACGGTTCATGGCCGGTGAGCAGGTCCGAAAGGAACAGGGAGCTTTCCATGAACCGACTTGTCACTGGTAACTTGTCACTGGTAACTGGCGATTGGCAGATGCTTTTCCCGAGTGTGACGCTGTTTTCAATCTCCAGTTACCAGTTACCAGTTGCCAGTTACAAGTCTACGCGGTTCATGGTCCCAACGCGCGGTCAATAAACCTTCGAGCCTTTCCCCGAACCGCCATTTTCCCGTGCCATTTCCCTTCAACCTCTACTTGTGGTCAGCGCTGGGCGCCGCGATCACCAGCGCGGTCTCCCTGCCCCTCTGGCGCGCCTGGTGCCGGCGGGTGGGATTGATTGATGCCCCGGGCCATCGCAAAATACACGACCAGCCGATTCCCCTGGCGGGCGGGTTGGCCATCCTCACTGGACTGCTCATCCCACTCGGCGCGGCCATCGCCGTCTTGAACCTCGACATGCTGCCGGCGGAGTTGGCCGGGAAGCTCCTCCACGGCTTCAGTCGCCGCGCCGGACAACTGGCGACGATTCTGGGCGGGGCGGCGGGGATGACGTTCCTGGGCTGGCTGGACGACAAACACGAGCTGCGACCCGCGCTCAAGTTCGCCGGACAATCACTCATCGCCGCCCTGGTCGCCGCCGCTGGGGTGCGGGTGACGCTGTTCGTTTCCAGCCCGCTCTTCAGCTACACGGTGACGATTCTGTGGATCCTGGCGGTCACCAACGCCTTGAACTTCATGGATAACATGAATGGGCTGTGCGCGGGCCTGGGGGCCATGGCTTCGCTGCTCTTTGGCCTGGACGCCGCCGGACAATCGCAATACCTCGTGGCGGCCCTCTCCTTCCTGACGTTCGGGGCGGCTCTCGGGTTTTTGCCTTGGAACTTTCCGCGCGCTTCGGCGTTTCTCGGTGACGCCGGGAGCCACTTGCTGGGGTACTGGTTGGCGGTCCTGGCCATCCTGCCACACTTCTACTCACCGAAACATCCGCATGTCTGGGCCGTGTTCAGTCCTCTGCTGATCCTGGCGGTGCCGCTGGGCGACCTGGTTTGGGTGGTGCTCCTGCGCTGGCGGTTGGGCAAACCATTTTATTTGGGAGACAATAATCATCTGTCGCACCGGCTGGTCCGTCGCGGCCTCAGCCAGGTCCAGGCAGTCATTTTGATCTGGGCGCTGGCCGCCGCGGTGGGGAGCGCAGCGTTTGTTCTGTGACATCATTGCCAACTCCGGTCCGCTCAGCCAAGCTCCCGTCGGCGCATGAGCAAAACGTATTACATCACCACCGCCATTGACTACGTCAACGGCCAGCCGCATTTGGGCCATGCTTACGAGAAGATCCTGGCCGACGTCATCGCCCGCGCTCATCGCAGCCTGGGAGAGGAGGTCTTTTTCCTGACCGGCCTGGATGAGCACGGCCAAAAGGTGCAACAGGCTGCCCAGAAGATGAACCAGGACCCGCAAACTTATTGCGATGCACTCGCCCAGGACTGGCAGCGTTTCGCCGTGAAGCTCAACCTGACCCACGACGACTTCGTCCGAACCACCGATCCGCGCCACACAGCGGCCGTGCAGGAGCTCCTCTCCCGGCTCCACGCCAGCGGCCATTTGTACCAGGCGGAATATCGCGGCTACTATTCGCCGAAAGAAGAAACGTTCCTCACCGAAAAGGACCGACGGCCCGATGGCACGTTCGATCCCGCGTTCGGCGAGGTCATCGAATTGGTCGAGGAGGATTATTACTTCAAACTCAAGGAGCACCAGCCTTGGCTCATCGACTACCTCCAAACTCATCCGGAGTTCATCCAGCCGGACAATCGGCGCAACGAAGTGCTCGGGTTCCTGACGAAGAACCCGCTTGAAGACCTGTGCATCACCCGGCCCGCCGCCCGCCTGGGCTGGGGCATTCCCCTTCCTTTCGACCCAGGCTTCGTCACTTACGTTTGGTTTGACGCGTTAATGAACTACATCAGCATCCCGGCCGCCCACGGCGACGCGGCGGTCCTGGGTGCGATCGGCTCGACCGATTCGGAAGGCGAAACGCGCAAGCCGAAACGGGAACTGTGGCCGGCCGACGTGCAAATCATCGGCAAGGACATCTTGAAATTTCACGCCGTTTTCTGGCCGATCCTGCTCAAAGCGCTGGGCCTGCCGCAACCAAAGCGCCTCCTGGTCCACGGTTGGTGGCAGAAAAACGGCGCCAAGCTCAGCAAGAGCACCGGCAACATCGTCGACCCGATGGAAGTCATCGAGGAATGGGGCGTCGATGCCTTCCGCTACTTCGTCGTGCGTGAATTGGACATCGGACCCGACGGCAACTGGACCGACGCCGGTTTCGCCGGGCGCTACCAGGCCGAACTGGCCAACGGCCTGGGCAACCTGGTGAACCGATCGCTCTCCATGCTCAAGCGTTATCGCCAGGGAATCGTTCCGCCCCGCTCCGACGATTTGGCCCAGGATGCCGCCAAAGCCGCCACCGCCACCGTGCAGCATCTGCGCGACGGCCAATTGCAATCAGCTCTCGAGAGTATCTGGGGCCTGGTCAACCGGGCCAACCAGTACGTCGATCAAACCGCTCCCTTCAAGCTGGCCAAGGACCCGGCCCAGGACTCGCGGTTGGGCCAAGTGCTGTTCAACCTGGCCGAAGTCTGCCGCGTGCTGGCGGTGCTCCTGGGGCCGTTCCTCCCCTCGACCAGCGAAAAGATCTACGCGCAACTCGGCCTCTCCGGCACACCCCATCGCCTGGCCGACGCGGCGTGGGGAAAACTCTCGGCCGGACACACCATCGGGGATCCCGCCCCTCTCTTTCCCCGCAAGGACCGTCCGTAGTCGCGCTGTTTGTAGTCCTCCCGTTTGTAGTCCCGCCTTTAGGCGGTCGGGAGAGCCGCCCAAGGCAATTACTCACCGGGGCCGCCTAAAGGCGGGACTACGAACAGCGCGACTACAAACGGCCCTACGGCTGCTGGGGAGTGACCACGCGGTAGTAACGGTTGGTCCGGAAACTCGGATCGAGGATCGCTTCGACGTGATTCGTCACCCGCGCCACCAGGTCCACCAGCTTCGCCCAGGCGCCGTCGCCCAGATGGTCCGTGTATTGCAGCGTGTAAGTCTTGTTCGAGATCGCTCCGAACGTCAGGGTCGCGCCGCCACCGAGCGAGATGGCGCCAATCTTCAGGAAGCTCAGGCGGTTGGTCGGATCCGTGCCGGCGAAGTATTCCGCCCAGTTGCTCACGCCGTCGGAGTCGGAATCGAGATCCCGGTCTGCGTTGCTGGCCGGATTGAAGCCGAAGGCCGTCTCCCAATCGTCCGGGATGCCATCGCCATCACTGTCGGGCAGAGCGACGACATTAAACGTAGCCAAGGCGCCCGGGGCCGGGTTGGCATCGTTGAAAACGACGAGCCGCCAGGTGCGGGACGCCAGGTTGGTCACAGGGCCGAAGGAGAAGTAATTGGTTGTTTCGCTCGTGATGTTCGTCCCCCGACCCGAGGAGATCTCACGCCATTCGTAACGGAAGGGCGGCGGGTTGCCCCGGATCACGACACTGGCGGTGAAACTGCCGTTCGTCACGACGGCCTGCGGGAGCGGGACCTGCAGAAATACCGGGGCGATCAGGACCTTCAGCCGGGCGGACGCGCTGGCAATCGAACCGATGTCGTCGGTGACCACGCAGTCGTAATTTCCGTCGTTCGCCAACCCCACATTGTTGACGGTCAGGGTGGGCCCGGTGCTGCCAGGAATGGCCACCTGGTTGAAGCGCCACTGGTAACGGACCAAACCGTTGCCGATGGCGCCGACGCTGAAGGACGCGCTGTTCGTGGTGAAACCGTAGTCGGCGGTATTGGTGGAACCTCGCAGGTTGACGCTCTGCGGTTGAGAGGTGAAGTAAGCCGGCAAAAGAACATTCAGCGTGGCCTCGGAACTGAGCACGATACCTGCCGCGTTGAACACCGCCACGCTGTAGCGCCCCGATTGTTCAAGCTGCAGATCCCTCAAGGTGAGAGTCGGGCCCGTCGCCTGATCCAGGTTGGCGCCGTTGAATCGCCACTGGTAATGCAGCGGTCCCGTGCCGCTGGCCATCACGTTGAACGTGGCGGTCTGCGAAGCCAGGCCAACCTGGTTGGCCGGCTGGGCGAGGATGGCGGGCACCGAACCCGCGCCGAAGCCTGCCCCGGCGGTCGGCGCGCCGGCTGTCCAATTAATCGGATCATTGCCGTATTGCGAGGCATTGACCCGCTGCAAAGCCGCGCCAATGCCGTCCGCGCCTGTCGGCCACGGAGCCTGGTCCTGGTATTCCACCCGATCGACGAGGAGGTAAGGCACCTCGCTGGCTTCCGGAGTATCGGGACGCTCCAGTTTCACGTCGTCCGAGGAATTGTTCAGCTTGCCGCGATAAGGGCCGAAAATCGGCACGTCGCCGGGCACCCCATATCTGCCCCGGAAGAGCAACAGCCTGGCCGCATTGTCAGGACTGGCCGGATTGAAGTTCACCAGCAGGAGGAAGTGGTTGGCCGCGAGCGTGACATTCGGCGGCAGCTCAAAATCCACGCCGCCGCGCAAGCGCCACGTGTCGGTCGGCGACAGCGGATTAAACAGCGGCACCGGCGCGCTGGTGATGTTTTGCAATTCGATGTATTCGTCCTCGGAATTATCCACTCCGCCGGGGCGGTCGGGCGGATGATACATGATCTCGGAGATGACGACCGGCCCCACCTTCGGGCCGGCGTTGGCCGCGCCGAGGGTGCGCGCGCTTTGGGCGACGAACTGCACGTTGGTCTGGCTGTTGGTATATCGGCCAAACGTCACCCCATTCTCCGCCGCGCCAAACGCATAGCCCTGCACGTAACCCGTCAGGTTTGTGCCGTCGCCGGAGAACAGGTAAACCTCGTCGCCTTTCGAACTGAAAGCGAAGCTCGTTGGCGCATTCGATGGAGTGTTGAATTGGCCCTCGTCGAAGGTCACGTAACCGCCGGCACCGATGATCGTGTTGGCCGGGATCCGGTACTTCCTCGGGGTGCCGAAGTCGTCGGTGAGGTACCACCCTCCAAGATTCACGGCGCTGGTCGTCGGATTGAACAATTCGACAGTGTCGAGCAGAGGCGGATCGGTGTGAGTGAGCACTTCGTTGACCACGATCGGCGCGAGGGTGGGCAAGGCCGCATCCGGCTGGCCGGGCATTCCGTTGACGACGCCGCTCGGACGCCAATTGGTCTTGCTGTCCCAGAGATCGGGCTCCGCGTTCTCGTCCACGATGACCAGCGAAAAGCCCGCCCCGTCGGTAATGGGATACCAGGAGTTGTTGTAGCTGAAGTCGAGGATCTCCTCGTTGTCTGCATCCAGAAGTTGAATGCGCTCGCCGTTATTTTCGAGGCTGCCCGCGTAAGCCCCGGCCACCGGCAAGCCGCCGCCATAACGCAGGGCGAACAACGTCGGGTTCTTCACCACGAGGACGCGCTGGCCCGGGGCCAGGCTGGTCACTGCGCTGCCGGTGAAGGCGAAGCCAATCCCGTTGCTGAAGTGGACCCCGTTCAAGTCAAGGGTGGTGCTGGCCGAAATATTCTTCAGCTCGACGTATTCAAATTCCTGCGCGTCGTTGGTGTTTCCCGGCAGGGGCGACGGGTTATACATGATTTCGGTGATGCGCAGGAACTGCTGGGCCAGGGTGGGATTGCCCACGTAGGTGTTGGTGTAAACCAGGCGCCCGCCCGTATCGGTGATGGTCAATGGCTCGCCGCGCGCTGAAAGTTGGCCCCGGTACGGGCCGACGACGAACAGGGCCATGCCACCATGAGGCGCCACCGCGCGGTTGCGGAAGGCCAGCGTGTTTGGGGAGACGTAGACCACGCCGTTGGAGGGAATCACGGTGCCAGCCTTGAAAGTAAAATCCACGCCGCCTCCGAGCTTCCAGCCCGAGATATCGAGCGCGATGGGATTGCCGTTGGTCAGACAGAGGTATTCCTCGTCCTGATTACCTGAGACGGGACTGTAGTCCAAGCCGGCGACACTGATGAGGGCATTGGTGGGTTGAGAAAGCGGGATGCCGGCGTTGTTCGTGTTGAAAATTCCGATGGCCCGTGCCGTGTTGGTGATGGAGTGCGTGACGAACCAATGCCGGCGTCGCGGGACGATGTATTGATTGATCGTGTCCGGGATGTGGTTGGTGAGCCATTTGTCGCAACCCCAACAGTAAGGACCTCGCGCGCCGCTGCAGATGGGCCAGCTCCATTTTTGTCGATCCAGGAAAGCCTCGGTCCAGATGCTGTTGGTAAAAGCGCTGAATTTCCGTTCGAGGTTCAAGGCCAGCGGATGAGTGTCGGGCGACTGGAGAATCGTGTCCATCAGCGAGCGCATGCGGCGCAGGAGCATTTCGCGCGTGGCGGGAGTGCGGACGATGACGTCGTAGATGCGGTTCCAATTGGCGCCGCCGGTGGTGGGCAGCACGGTTTGGCCGCCGTAGAGCGGATGGCTTTTATAGTTGTCGTTCGTCGAGACGATGACGTTGAAGTTGCCCGGGCTGTCGCCGCAGTAGAGTTGGCCCCAGGAAACGTTCATATCGAAGGGGATGATGCGCCAAAGCTTGTCGCCTTCGCTGTCGCGGTAGAGCGTCATGTTCGCCCAGACATCGTCCGCTTCTGTCGTCCAGCGGGCGCAGACCAGGTAGTTGATCACCTGCGGCACGTCGAGCATGTCGAAGAGGTTGGTGGCGCGGGTGGCGGCATTTTGCGTTTCGCTGATGCCGTTGGCCAGCGCCTGGTAGTCGGAATGATCTTCGAAAAGGCGCGTGCGTTTCTGGAAGACCCCGGTGCTGGCCTCGCTGGGGACGACCTGGCCGGCGGCCTTGTAAAGGGCGCCGCGCGTATCGTAGCCCATCCGTGCGAGCTGTTCTTCGCCCATGACATCGTTGTGGAGCACGAGCATGAAAAAATCGGCGTTGAGCTGCAGGCGCACCGGGTAATCGAACGGCGACGGTGTGCCGAAGGCGTCGAGCAGCCAAAAGGAGAAGGCCTGCCGGAAATACCCCGGGTCGGCCCATTCGCCCAACAGGGAGGTGTCGGCGATGCGCCCGCCGGGGCCGGGATGACGCAACTTGTGGTCGCGATTGAACTCCAGGCGGTAGGCCTTTTTGTCGAACCCGGCGGAGGTGTTGCCGCGCAATTCAATGCGCACGTTGTCATAGAACTCGCCGTCGTAAAAAAAGGAGCAACGGGTACCGCTTTCGGTGCCGGCCGCGTTGCTCTGCGCGGGCGGGAAGAAGACGTGGAAGATGGGAAGTTTGCTGACGAGGTTCGTGGGGTCGACGATCGTACCGAGGTATTGCTCGGAATTGGTCGGGTTGTTGAAGAGCGGCCAGCGCGAAGTCGTGCCGGCCTGGTCGCGAGCACTGATGTAATAGCGGATCATTTGCCCGTTGGTGGAGGCAGTGCTGGGTATTATCCCGCTCCAGATGCCGTCGCCCGCCACCCGATCGCCGTTGGTACCCCCGTCGTTCATGGACACGCTGATCTCGGGGTTGAACATGACGGTATAACGCAAGGTGACATTGGAAATCCCGGCGAAGGCCGGGGTCACGCGTGCCATCACCTGCAAGTCCTCGAAGTCCAGCGGCACATTGGGCGAATGTTGAACCTCCGTGATCACTGGACCCAGAGTGGCTTGGCCACCGGCGTTCGCCGCCCCCGGGGTCGGCTGGACCAAGAACACCGGGTTGACCGTCTCGCCGACCGTGCTGGCACCGAGCAGTTCAGGCAGGACGAGAAACGTGCCGTCGCCCGCCGTCCGGTTGAGGCCCTGGATGGCAAGTATGTTCTGGCCAGTCCGCAGAAAATTAGCCGGATTCCCAATGGGAATCGCGTCGGCCAGGGAACTGGAGTGGCTGGCGGTGGCGGCCTCGTTGTAAAGCAGAGAAAGCGGATCCCGCACGTTGGCGGCGGCGACCAATTGGCCGTTGATCCAGGCGGCAAACCCGTCGTCATACTTCATCCGCAACGTCAGCAGACTGAAGGCGTTGGTGTCGGCCACGGCAAAGGGCAGGCGGATGAACGCCGAGGGATTGACATTGAGCATGGTGCTCTCGAGGTTCGAGGCCAGGTCGATCGGCGCCACTCCACCATCGCCGGCATAGATCTGCGCCAGTTCCTGGTCGGTCAGGACACGGGTGTAGATGCGGAAATCGTCGAGTAATCCGTTGAATCTGCGGAAGGCGTTGGTGTGGGAGCGCCCCAGTTCGATTTGCTGGGTCGCCAGCCAGCCCCAGGCGCGGGCGTTGGTTCGCGAGCCGCTGAGCACCCCGTCGAGATAGATGGCCGCGCTCCCCCCGGCGTTCTGATTATAAGTGACCGCGATGTGGTGCCAGCGGTCATCGCTGGCCGAGCCACTGCTCGTGACGGTGACCGCCGAATTGCCGTTGGTCGTGGCGACGAGCGAGACGGTCCCGTCAAGGTTTTGCACAATGTTGCCGCCGGTCGCAAAGCTGTTGGGCGGAGAGGTGATCAAGGTGCGGTCCATCAGGGTGGCGGGGCCGTCGCCGGGGCCGGTCGCGCCGAGGGAACGCATCCAGAACATGATGGTGCCTTGCATGGAGTTGAAGTCGGCGTTGGCGGCCAGGGTGATTTGTTGCGTTGGCTGTTGGTTGAGTGGAACGACGAATTGCATCACTCCGCTGCGCGAAATCGGCGTGGCGGAAGTGTCGGCGGCCGCCGGCAACCAGATCGCCGAGTTGTTCACCCCGTTGTGCGGCGTGCCGGAAGGCTTGGAATCGACGATGACATTGCCCACCGGCGCCGCATCGAAATTGAAGCGCACGACCAGGTTCGCCGCGCCGACCAAGGCGGCGCTGCTCCCCGAAGAAAAACCGATGCCTGTGACCGCGTCGCTCCATGAGCTGTCGTTGAACGGTTCCGTCCCACCTTTCCACGCCTCGCCAAGCAGGTTTCCCCCGTTGGCTACGGCAGGCACCAGGACCCGCGCGGCGGCCCCCGTGCTCAGCAATGTGACGTTGCTGGAGACGAGCCCGATGCCAAAGGAAACGTTCGGCACTTGCGGGGGATAGTTGAATTGCGAAGCGATCGTCTGCCCATCCGGATCGACGAGCGCAAGGTAGCCCCCGTCTTTGTCGAGTTTGAAGCTGGTATGCAGCGGCCCCCCCGCCACGTGCCGATCCTTGCCTGAGGCGAAAACGACCATGTACGCGCCGACGTTGAAGTTGGTCGCCGGAAAACGCCACTTCGTCCGGTTGCCCGCGTTGTCGGTCAGTGACCAATTCTGAAGATTGACGACGCTGGCGCTATTATTGCGGATCTCGATCCAGTCCGGGAAATCGCCATCCTCGTCCGCCAAGGTGCGCGTGTTGTTGGCCATGAACTCGGAGATCACCACCGGACTGGCGGCCGACACGCGAAAGGGGGAGACGAAAAGGCAGACCCATGCGACAAACGACAGTCTTTTCATAGAGGATTGTTGCGGTTGTGGCAGCACCATGTCACAAATGGGCAAAAAATGGAACAGCAATTTTGCGGCGACGCCCCAACTGCGCCGCGCCGCGCGCCCCGGCGTCCCGGAGAATTTGATTGCTGGCGCCGCCCACCTCCGGCTTAATTCTCCCACGCGATTTTGCCAGGGCCCATGGAATGCGGACTTACGAACCCCGCCAGGGCCGGAAGGCAGCAACGGCAGTTTGCTCCGCATGCGCCGTGGTTACCCTGGCTCTTTTGATTTCGGATTGCGGATTGTGGATTGCGGGTTGCGTGTCAGCGCCGCAATCCCCAATCCGCAATCCGCAATCCGCAATCCGCAATAGCTCATGGCTTACCAGGTCATCGCTCGCAAGTATCGCCCGCAACGGTTCTCCGATGTGGTCGGACAGGAACACGTCACCCAGACGCTGACCAATGCCCTCGCCCAAAACCGCATCGCCCACGCCTACCTCTTTTGCGGCCCGCGCGGGACCGGCAAGACCACCATCGCCCGCATTTTCGCCAAGTGCCTCAATTGTACCGGCGGCCCGAAGGTGGACTTCGAGGAAAACGATCCCCGCTGCCAGGAGATCACCGAAGGCCGCTCGATTGACGTTCTGGAAATTGACGGAGCCAGCAACAACGGGGTCGAGCAGGTGCGCGAACTGCGCGAGACCGTCAAATACGCGCCGGCTTCCTCGAAGTTCAAGATCTACATCATCGACGAAGTCCACATGCTCTCGACCGCCGCGTTCAACGCCCTGCTCAAAACGCTCGAAGAGCCGCCGGACCACGTCAAGTTCATGTTCGCCACGACCGACCCGGAAAAGGTGTTGCCCACCATTCTTTCCCGATGTCAACGGTTCGACCTGCGTCGCATTCCCGTCTCGCTCATCACCCGGCACCTCACCGACATCGCCCGGCAGGAGAAGGTGCACCTCGAACCGGAGGCCCTCCTCGCCATCGCGCGCGGCGCCGACGGCGGGATGCGCGATGCGGAGTCGGCCCTGGATCAGCTGATCAGTTTCTGCGGAGATAAAATCGTGGAGAACGATGTGCTCTCCATGTTCGGTCTCACCGCCCGCGCCCAGGTCGTCGCCCTGGCTGGCGCCCTGCTCCACAGCCAGGCCGAAACGGCGCTGCGTGAACTGGACAACCTCACCCGCCACGGCAAAGACCTCGGCCGCCTGCTCTCCGATTTGCTCAATCATTTCCGAAACCTGCTCCTTTTCCAGGTGTCGAAGGGTGATTTGAACCTGCTGGAGGTTTCCGAAGCCGAAGCCGCCAGCCTCAAAGAACAGGCAACCCTCGTTGATGTCGAGACGCTCACCCGCCTGCTCGGAGTGTTGACCGAGGCCGAAGCCGGCCTGCGCGAGGCCTCCTCCAAGAAGATCTTCTTCGAGGTCGCCCTGCTCAAGGCCATCCAGGCCCGCAACGCCGTCAGCCTCGATGCCGTTCTGCAACAACTCCAGCAACTGCGAGCCCAAAGCGGCGGCTCCGGGCCAGCCGCTCCCTCCCAGGCGTCACCCGCGGCCACGGCGCGGCCCGTGGCCCCAGGACGACCCCCGGTCGTCTCGCCCGCCGTAACCGCCGTGGAACCACCGGCCGCTCCGCCCGCCGGTCCGCCCGCTGCGGAGGCGGGCGCTCCGCTCCCGGCCGCGTCGCCCGGCGCCCAGGTGGATCTCCCGGCGCTCTGGCGCGACCTGCTTGAAGCCGTAGCCCGGGCCAGTCCGTTCGCGCGAAATTATTTGATCGAGGCCCATCCGGTTTCCCTGGCGAAGAATGTGTTCACGATCGGGATCGATCCGGAGTTCGCCGAGCACCTCGAGTTGGTCGACAACCCGAAGAACCACGCCCTCCTCCAGACCAAGCTGCGCGAACTGGGTCATCCCAATACCCAGATCAAGTTCCGCAAAGCGGAGCGACCGGCGGAGTGGACCCCGCTCACGACACTGGAGGAGTCCGCGACCTCCCCGACGCGGGCCACTCCGGCGGGTGCCGCTTCCGCCACGCCGCCCCAGGCCGCGCCCGCGCGAACGGGGCGCGAAAAACCGGCCCCGGAGGCCTTGAGCATCGAACAATTCAAACAAGACCCCCTGATCCAGAAAGCGCTGGAGATCTTCAAAGGCCGGATTGTGGAAGTGCGGGGGTGACATTCCACGCAAACTTAAACTCTCGAACGGTTAACGTTTTCCTATGTCGAGCATTGGCAAATTGATGAAGCAGGCTGCGCGCATGCAGCAACAGATGGAGCAAGTGCAGGCCGCCTTGGCGGCGCGCACGGTTGAAGCCACCAGCGGCGGAGGCGCGGTCAAGGTCATCGCCAAGTGTGATGGCTCGCTGGCGTCGGTCAAAATCGATCCAGCCGCGGTCACCCCTTCGGATGTGCCGCTCCTGGAGGACATGATTCTCACCGCCGCCAACCAGGCCCTGGCCCAGGGGCGGCAAATCTCCACGGAAGAAATGGGCAAGGTGACGCAAGGCCTGAACCTTCCGGGAATGATGTGAAGGCTATGGCGCGCGCGGCCCGGGCTTCGCTCCAACCATTTGAGCCTGGTCGTTTCCCGGGCAGCCCACGCTCGGTTGCATCGCTCAAAGAGTTAAGCAAGTTGCCTCGGGCTGACCCGCGGGGCGGGCCGTGATGGCTTCCCTCCCCGAACCAATCAACGAATTGCTCGCCGCGCTGAGCCGTTTGCCCGGCATCGGCCCGCGCTCGGCGGAACGGCTGGCGTTGCACCTCGTGCAGAGCGAAGAAGGATCCGTGCGCCAATTGGCCCAGGCGATCGTCCAGGCGCGCGAACGCATCCGGACCTGCCCGAACTGTGGCGCCCTGACCGAGCCAGTGCCGTGCTCGATTTGCCTCGACCCGCGGCGCGATGCCTCGCTGGTCTGCGTCGTCGAGCACCCCGTCGACATCCTGAGCATCGAGAAGGCCGGCACCTACCGTGGCAAATTCCACGTCCTCGGAGGCAAAATCTCGCCCCTCAGCGGCGTGGATCCGGAGGACCTGCGAATTGAGGAGTTGGAAAAGCGTCTCGGGGCCGAACCGATCCAGGAAGTCATCCTCGCCCTGGGCACCGACGTGGAAGGAGACGCGACGAGTTACTACCTGGCCAAGCGTCTCCGGGCCAAAGGCGTGAACGTCACGCGCATCGCCCATGGCCTGCCCGCCGGCAGCGGATTGGAATTCGCCGACGAGTTGACCTTGAGCCGCGCCCTGGAAGGGCGCCGGGAGATAGGCTGATTTGTGTTGGACTTGCGATGGTTCAGGCCATGAGACCTCCGGAAATTGTTGTCTTCGATCTCGGCAAGGTCCTGGTGGATTTCGACTACGGCATCGCGGCCCGCCGCATCGCCGCCCGCGGGATCATCTCCCCCTGCGCCGTGCAACAGTTCATCGACCATTCTCCCCTGCTCTTCCGCTTGGAAACCGGCGAAATCGGGCGGGAGCAGTTTTACGAGGAAGTTTGCCGCATCACCGGGTACGCGGGCAGTCTGGACGAGTTCAGCCACTTCTTCGCGGACATTTTCACGCCCATTCCCGAAATGGTCGCCTGGCATGCCCGCTTGCGGGAACAACGCGTGCCGACATTCATCTTCTCGAACACGAACGACCTGGCGATCGAGCACATTCGGCGGAACTTTCCTTTTTTCGCCGGGTTCGACGCCTACGTGTTGTCCTACGAGCACGGAGCGATGAAGCCGGACGGGAAGCTCTACGACGTGGTGGAGCAGGTCACGAAGCGGGCTGGCGAACAGATTGCCTACCTGGATGACCGTTGGGAGAATGCACAGGCTGGAGCGGCGCGCGGCTGGCAGATCATCCATCACCAAACGCCGCGGACCACGCTCGCCGCAGCGCGGCGTCTCGGCTTGCCTGTCTAGCGATTGGGATGGATCAGCAGGTTCGAGAATTCCGGATCCCCCAGCGACAACAGGCTCTCCCGCAGTTCGTTCAAGGCCAGGCGCGTTTGCTGAAAGCGCTCCGCCAGCGTGTTGAAAATGCCGTCCAGATCATACTTGCGGGCCAAACGATGATCGCTGGCCACGCGGTAATTGGTTCGCCCCAACCCTTCGTAGTAGGTCAGGTCAGGAAACCCCTTTCGCTCCGCCCGGAACCGAATTCGATCCGGAAAGACCCCGGAGAGGAACAATGAATGGTTCCCGATATGCGCGCGGATGTAGAAGCTCGTCGTGTCGTCCGCCGTTTGCAGAGCGGCCAGCATCTCGAAAAAGTAATCGATGGGTTGACCCTTGACCACACAGCGCGTCCGCTCCAGGTGCGAGAATTCCGCCAGCACCGAAGCCACATAGTCGGCCAGCGGGCGCTCGCGCAGGCCGGAGCGCCGGAAGGAGTGGCGAACCAGGATGTAGAAATAAAAGTGCGCCGAGATCGGCAGACATTGGCGATGTTCCAGGACGGCCCGCAGCAGGGTTTCGTCGTCCAGGATCAGGTCACGCGTCTCCTCATCGCCGAGCAAGCGAACTAGTGCCTCGGAGGAGCCGGCCTTGGGCCCCAACACGCTGAGGATAAATTCGATGTCTTCAGCAGTAAATTGGACCCTGCAGTTAGGCCGAATGACCATCATACATCGCTCCTTAATTTATCGGCTTTTCCGTAACTTGACTAAACATATAGCAAAATCGGTAAAAACGCCAATTTTAGGCCTCCTGCGTCGATTGGCCCTGGCCCCGTTGCCTCAAGGAAGGCAGCCGGAATCGGTGCGCCTCTGCCGCGCGCGGAACATCCGGGGGAATGGCGCTCCGCCCGGCCCCATGCTATAAACGGATGGCCATGCCACCGACGTTCGCCACCATCCCCACTCGCTCGGAACGACAGGCGATGGACTGGAGCCTGGTCCTGGTCAGTCAGGGGATCGATGCCACCATCGAACGCGCTCCGGAAGAAAACAGCTGGCAGTTGATCGTCAACCAACCGGATTACGCGCGCGCCATGCAGGCCATCCGCCAATACCGGGCGGAGAATCGGCGGCCACGCTGGCGCCAGGAGTTGCCGTGGACAGGCCTGGTCTTCGATTGGCGCAGTCTCCTGCCCCTCCTGTTCCTGGTTTTCCTCTTTGCCGTGGAAGCGAGCGGACGCGCTGATTTGAGCGACCCCGGCATGATGGACAACCAGGCGGTCCGTTCCGGCCAGTGGTGGCGGCTGTTCACCGCCGTCATGCTGCATCGCGATCTGACCCATTTGGTCGCCAACCTGACCACCGGCCTATGGCTGCTCGGCCTGGCCATGGGCGCTTTCGGACCCGGCATCGGCTTGCTCGCCTCCTTTCTGGCCGGGGTCGGCGGGAACCTGGCGGGATACTTTTTCTACTCCGAGACTCACCGCGGACTCGGCGCCTCCGGCATGATCATGGGCGCGCTTGGCTTGCTGGCGGCGCAGTGGCTGGCCCTCCTGCGCCGCGGTTTCAGTCCCCGCCAATTGGCCCTGCGCGGCGTGCTCAGCGCCGGTCTGCTGCTCGTCTTGCTCGGCTTCAGTCCGGAAAACAACGTGGACGTGCTGGCGCACGTTGCCGGCTTTGGCAGCGGTCTGATCCTGGGGGCCGTCCTGGCCTTGGGCCCGGATCGCCTGTCACAAAACGCGACGGCCAACGGCGTCGCGTTCGGACTTTGCCTGGCCCTGGGCGGCACGGTGTGGTGGCTCGCCTTGCGCTAGCCGGCCTGGTCGTGATTGAACTTTCCTATTTGTGCCGGGGGCGTAACCTCCGTCCGATGCTGCCCACACAAAACCTGCACGTCAAAGAAACCGCCCGGCTGATCGCGCCACGCGAGTTGAAAGAGCGGCTCCCCATGACCGAGCAGTCGAACCGGACGGTGGTCTCAGGGCGCACCGCGATCAGTTCCATCCTGCGCCAAACCGATCCGCGCCTGCTGGTCGTCGTCGGTCCCTGCTCCATCCACGACACGCAGGGGGCGCTGGAATACGCCGCCCGGCTCAACGGGCTGCGCCAGGAGTTGGCCGACCGATTCTGCATTATCATGCGCGTCTACTTTGAGAAGCCGCGCACCACCATCGGCTGGAAAGGCCTGATCTACGATCCGGATCTCAATGGCAGTGACAATATTCAGGCCGGTTTGCAGAAGGCCCGGGAGCTGTTACTGGAAATTACCGGCCTGGGTTTGCCCGCCGCGACCGAGTTCCTCGACCCGGTGGTTCCGCAATACATCGCCGACCTGGTCAGTTGGGCGGCCATTGGCGCGCGCACCACCGAATCCCAAACCCATCGCCAGATGGCCAGCGGCCTGTCCATGCCGGTTGGATTCAAGAACGGGACCGACGGCGGCCTGCAAATTGCCATCGACGCCATGCAATCGGCCATGACGCCGCACAGCTTTCTTGGCATCGACCAGGATGGATTCACCAGCATCGTTCGAACCACGGGCAATCCCGATGGGCACGTCGTGCTGCGCGGCGGACGCCTGCGTACCAACTATGATGCCGAAAGCATCCGCGACGCCGCCGCTCAACTGGAGAAGGCCGGCCTGCCCCCCATCCTCATGGTGGATTGCAGTCACGCCAACTCCGCCAAGCAACATGCCCGGCAGGAAGAGGTCTGGCGCAGCCTGATCGAGCAGCGACTGGCCAGCACACGTTCCCTCATCGGCGTCATGATCGAGAGCAACCTCTTCGAGGGCAACCAGCCGATTCCCCGCCACCTCGCCGATCTGCGCTACGGTGTCTCCGTGACCGACGCCTGCCTGGGTTGGGATGTCACGGAACGAATCTTGCGCTGGGGCCACCAAACGCTCTCGGCTGGCTAGGCGTTTGGATAATGGCCAATGACCAATCACCAATGACCAATGACCAAAGCCCGGACTGGTTGGCGCGCGCTACCTGCTCATTGGACATTGGACAGTGGTCATTCATTGGTCATTGGTCATTGGTCGTTATGCGTGGCCTCGGCGAGGCGCACGGTCGCGCCGTCGACCAGGGAGTCGGCCGGATGAAGGATCACTCGATCGGCGGTGGCAAGGCCGCCGAGGATTTCAATGGCCCGCCCAAAGTCGCGTCCGAGTTCGACCGGGCGCAGTTCCACCTTGCCGTCGGGCCGCACGACTCCGACCTGGGATCCTTCGGCGCGGAAGATCAGGGCGTTGGCCGGCACACTCAGCGCCGCGTCCAGCTGCAATTCCTGGAAGCGCACCTGCCCGTAACTGCCGGCCAGGATTTCGCCGTTCGCGTTGTCCACTTCGAGCTCAGTCAGCACGGTTGAGTTCGGAATGTTTCATAGCGGCGAAAATTTCAGACCTCCTCCGGGGTTGCCGCGCCGTCGCCCGGCGGCTCGAGGGCAGACGCCGGCGACGCTTCCGGCGTTGCGGCGCGGCCATGCAGCAGGCTGAAGACGGCCGGCACGAAGACAATACAGCTGCAGAGCGTGCTGACGAAGGCCGGGAGCGCGATTTCCTGGGCGCCATCGAGGATGGCTTGTTCCAAAGCCTTCCCGGTGGTCATCTGGCGGTGGATATTCTCGATGGCCACGGTGGCGTCGTCGACCAGGATCCCCACCGCCAGGGATAGGCCGCCCAGGGTCATGAGGTTGATCCTCTCACCCAGCGCGCTCAGGATGGCGAGCGAACTCAGGACGGACAGCGGAATGGAGAGCGCAATGATAAAAGTGCTGCGCCAGGAGCCCAGGAACAACAGGATCCCACGCCATGATGGATGTTGGCTATCATTTCGCCAATCTTTGGTTCGCGGGTCAGAAACAGAATTGGCTCCTCGCGAAGTTTTATCTCGACGAAACCCGCTCGCACCTGAGGTGGGCCGTGCGCATCATCCCCGTCCGCAAAATCAAGGCCGGCGACCTGGACTTGGGAGGCATCCTGGAGGCGGTGGACAGTGCCATGCTGGGCGAGATTCAGAAAGCCATTCAGGCCGAGGACATCCCCAGGTTTAACGACACTTACCGGCGGACACTGGAAGGCTGTTATGACTGCCACAAGGCTTCGGAAAAACCATACCTGCGTCCACAGATTCCCGAGCAACCGCCCGCTAGCCTGATCAACTTCGGTGCCGGCGCGAAATGGCCCGAGTGAAGCCTCGGTTGACACAATTGTCTATCGGAGGCCCATCGACGGCGTTCGGACCGGGGATTGACCTGCCGCAGGCGGCTGAGACCGCGGATTTCGGATGGGAGAAGTCTTTCGTTGGAAGCACCGGCGCACCTGCCGTTCAGTGCGAAGAGCTCTCTCTCTCTCTCCAATCTGCGCTTGCTCTTCCATCCGTGGCCCAGGACGATTGATTTGGTTGCGGTTCTGCCGCTCTGGGCCATCCGTGGTTAACCTCTGAACAGATGAGCAGAGCAGACCACGGATGGCACGGATTTCACGGATCACCAGATGGCGGAGCGGTCGGTGTTCCATGAAAAATATCGCTCAAATCCGTGGTCCAACTCCTGTGTGGTTCGCCGAGGCCCGAAGATCAACAGGTCGTCAGCAGTCAAGATCAGCAACTACCACGTGCCGCTCCCAATGACTGTCTACCGCTCGCCGTCCCGCAGTAGAATCCTGCCCCGCGCCCGAAACTGAGAACCCTCCAGAATGAACTTGACCGCGGCCCGGTTGCTTTGTTAGGAAGTAGTTTCAACTCCCCAAACCAATCGCTTCGTTCGAGCCGTTTCGCAGTGGCGCCGATTCAGCGTCGCTTGCTGAGTTGATCCAGCGATGAGGATAGGCCGTGTCGCCCGGGGGCGCCGGTTTGGGAGGTCACCAATCCAACCAGCCTACAACCTGATCGACTCATGAAAACGCTCATCCTCAGGCTCGCGCTCTCCGCCCTGGCGACCGCTGACCCGATCGCTTCGGCCGCAACCATCCTGCAGAGCCCGGGCAGCGGCACCGTCGCGTTCGAGGCGGAAGAAAACGTCATCATTGTGCCCGGATCCCCAACTTCGTTTGTGATCACGAACGACGCGACGCCCAGCGGGAACACGGCGCTCTTCGCCGCGGGAGTGAACAACACCGCCTTCCCGACAAGCTTCGCCTCCTACGCCATCAAATTCAGCGCGCCCGGAATTTACAAGGTGTTCTTCCGCTGGCGCGCCAACGAACTCTACACCGATGCGGATCCGAATTCGGCGAACAGCTTTTATGCGCCGAACCGGTTCAACAGTTCGACCAGCCCACTGAACCCTAACCCGGATTATGGCGTGTCGACCGTCAACAACACGCGCGTCCGGCCCGAGAGCAACACGTATCATGTCGATCCGGAGAATAACAACCTGTTGACCGTCTCCCAAGAGCAGGTGGATGCCGGCCAGCCGCTTTATTTCACGCTGGGCACGCGCGAAGCCGGCATGACGTTCGACCGCATCGTGCTCACCCTGGACCAAAGCCTGACCGAGTCCGGCTTCAACGCCCTGGAGAACACCGGCGCCGCCATCCCGCCGCAGATCAGCGCCGTCGTGGGGTCGGCCAGCCTCACGACGGTCAAGGTCACGTTCACTAAGGCCATCGATCAATTCTCCCTGGATCCCGGCAACTTCGTGCTCAACGGGGGCGTCACCGTGGAGAGTGCGTCACTCGATCCAGTCACGCTCAAGGATGTGATCCTGACTACCACCCCACAGACCGAGGGGTTCCGTTACACGATGGTGGTCAACAATGTGAACGATTTGGGGAACAACTTCATCGCGCCCAACACCACGGTCCAGTTTTACGCCTGGCAACTGGCCCGCGGCTTCACCCGGCGCGAGTATTACTTCACCCTGACCGGAAGCGACGTGGCTTCCCTGACCAGCGCGCCGAAGTTCCCGGACAGTCCTGACCGTGTGGATGTGACGCAAGGGCTGTTTTCCCTCAATGACCCGCACGTGCAAAATTACGGCGTGCGGCTCCGCGGGTTCTTCATCCCGGATCAGTCCGCCATCTACGAATTCTTCATGTACAACGACAACGACGCGCAGCTCTCCCTGAGCGCGGACAGCACCCCCGCCGGCCTGCAACCGATCCTGAATGCGACGACTTCAGCCTCGATGAGTTTTGACTCCGCCGTAGTCGGTGTTTCGCCGGGCAGCCTGGTGGCCGGCCAGCGTTACTTCATCGAAGTCCTGCTCAAACAAGGCGCCGACTACGATTCATTCGTCAACGTCGCCGCCCGGCCTCAGGACGATCCGACTCCCGCAAGCCAACTGCCGCCACTGGCGGGAAATCGCATCGGCGCGTTGGTCGATCCAGCCACCGCCACGCTCCAGATCACCAGACAACCCGCTCGACGTGGATGTCACCCCGGCGCTGAGCGGGCTGCAATTGGTCCGCGTGCCGCCGGCGCTCACCATCTCGATCCAGGGCGGAAATGTCGTGGTTTCATGGGCCGATGCGGCCACCGATTTCATTTTGGAGTCGAGTCGCTCACTGGGCCTTGCTCCCGCAGCGAACTGGGGTCCGGTGGCCGGCGCACCGAACCCATTAGCGGGGGCCGGAAACGTCTCCGTCCCCTTGGGAGGCGGGCCCGGTCCCAACAATTTCTTCCGCCTCCGCAAACCGTAAGCGAGTTCGTTCCCGCACGCGTGCAGCGCGGACAGCCACGTCCGCGCGGGCATGGCTGTCCGCGCTCCCGGTCCGATTAGTCGAGGATCGACACCCGATAAAACCGTTGCGGACTACCCTCCAGGTTGTCCTGGACGATCAAGCTGGATGTGCTGGCCACCCGGTCGGGACCCACGGGCAACCACTCGGCGGCACTCAAACTGTTCTTGAACTCCACGCGATAGGTTTTTCCGGCGATGACCTGCAAGGCCAGGGTGAGCAGGCCGCCGTTGGGTGGTATCAGGAGTGCAAGACGGGGCGGGCCGACGACGAACACACGGAAGGACCGGGAAGCATCCAATGAGGGCAGGCCGTCGTCGGCCACGCGCACCGTAAAGAGGTTGGTGCTGGGGGCCTGCGGCGGCCCTGGGGTCCAGCGGAAACGCCCGCTGACTGCCTCGATGGCCGCACCGTCCGGAACTGTGCCGACGAGGTTAAACCTGAGCGTCTGCGACGGCACATCCGGATCGGTCGCCCCGGCGAGGAACGCGAGGGTTTGCCCCAGCGTGACTGTCCAATCCGAGATCGGCTGGAGATGAGGCGGCGAATTGATTGTGCCTGTCCCCAGCGTGTTGGGTGCGCGCGGTGTTGGTGTCGACATGAAGTAAAAGGAGGGCGCTCCATCCGCGTAACGACCCTGGCTGACGTCATTCGTCTGTTGAAGGAACACGATCCGGTCCACCAGGTCGCCCGTCGGAGAGGAGAGGATGATCGTCTCGCCGCTCGTGGCCAGACGGAAAGTCACGTGAAGATCCGGGCGATCCGGTTGGTTCTGGCCCGTCTCCTCGTCCGCCCAGACCAGGAGGAAACCACCCGGTGAAACCGTGTAGCCGGCCGGGATCCGATACTTCATCGGGTTCGCCGGGGTGTCGCTCAGAAAGTAGCCGCCCAGATCAACGGAGTTGGTGCCCGCGTTGTAGAGTTCAAACCAATCCTCGAAATCGCCATCGGCCGGGTCAGCCACGGTGTTCGTGTTGGCGGCCATCCATTCATTGATGAAGATGGGAACCGGCGGCGCGTAGTTGCCGGTCGTTGGAGTGGGCACGTAGAGGATTTGCCGATCGAAAGGTTGGCCATCGGGCACGCTGCCGTAGGAGAGGTTGGGGCCGAGTCCGGCGTAAGTGAGGTAATCGGTGATTTGCGGCCGGCCATTGGCCAGTCGCACCAATGCGACCGTACCGGTCGTGCTGGGCAGCCGGAAGCCGGTGTGTAGTTGTCCACCTGACGACTGCCCGGGTTCGCCGTCGGCCCAAATTAGTTTGAACTCTCCGGCATCGATGCTGGCGCCGGCCGGAAATGGCCACTGCGTCAGGTTGGAGCTGTAATTGTCGGCGAGGTAATAGCCGTCCAGGCTCAGGGGGTCGGGTCCGGCGTTGTAAAGTTCCAGCCACGGTTCGCGCTCGCCGAAATTGTCCGCGCGGCCGGCGACATTGTCCGTTTGGAGTTCATTGAGCCAGAGCGGATCGAAAGGGGGGAGATCCTCGGCCAGCCAGTTGGGAGCGCCCGGGGAAACGACCAGCGCCTGGGCCGTGCCCGGCACGACCAGGGCGCTGCCCGGGACGGTGCGCACGGTAACCGCGACCGGATTGGTGTTGAGCAAAATCCAATAGCTCAGGGTGTAGGTAACATTGCTCCTCACCACATCCGCCACTGCCTGCTGAATGGAAGTGGTCAGGCTCCCGCCCGGCGCCGTCGCGCTCAGAAAGAGGCTGCGTGATCCGGAGTGACTTACTCCGTTGGTGACAGCGGAGCTACTCAAGTTGGCCGGGAGAATCCACGGACCGCTGAGCTCTGATTCGAAGTCGCCGTTGCGCAGGATGTTGGTCCCCTCCGGGCCAATCAGGGCGATGTCGTCCATGAAACAATTGCCGACCGTGGAGAGAAAGAGCAGCACGTTGGTGCCGGAGCCGATGTTGCCGGTCCGACTGAAATTAATCCAGGCGGCGCCCGCCCCCCAGTTGCTCACCCGGCTGTTGTCCTGGTTGGCGTCGATCAATTGCAGGGACGGCCCGGCGCCGTCCGCGCGCGACGGCCAAGGCAATTGGTCGTCATACTTCACGCGGTCCACGACGACGTAGACGATATTCGTCTCCGGCATGGCGCCGTTGGTGGTCACCCGTGCCAGCGGCCGTTCCAGGGTCAGCGTCTCGCCTCCATGATCAAGTTGGCCGTTGAATTCGCCGGTGATGAAGTTGCTGCTGCCATAAACCTGGGAGAAAACCGCCCGGTTCTTGACGAGAAGGAGGTACTGCCGGTTGGTGATGAAGGCGCCCTCGGGGAAGGTGAAATCCGCTCCGCGCAGACGCCAATTGGACAAATCGAAGGTGAGATTCGTCGAGGTGTTAAAGATTTCGATGAAGGAGGCGTCGGGCACCACTGGATGATACAGGATCTCGTTGAGCACGACGGAACCTTCCGGTGAAGCCAGCGGCCCGGAATATTGAATGAGGATCTGCCTCGTACTGCCGGGAAGGGGCGCACCGTGGCCGTCGTACGCCGCAATCGTAATCGCGTTGACCGTCTGCTCGAGCGGCACGCGAACCGTCCAGTTGGAGACGCTCGTCCAGGTGATGAGCCGGGCGACGCCGTTGATCGTGATGGTCTTCACCGCAAAAGGGGCCGTGCCGCTCAACGAGACCAGGTTGCTCGTGCTGGTGAAGGTGTCCGGAACGCTCACGAGAAAGCCGGCTGTGTCGGCCTCGCCCAACCGCGCCTGGATGTAGGCGCGCCGTTGACTGATCCAGGTTTTGATCCAATCGGGCGCCGTCACATGGACGTCGCTCGCGGCGAAGGCATCGAAGCGGGCGTCCATCACAGGATCGACCTTGGCATTGATCATCGGCCCTTTCACCAGATCACGCAAAGCCCGCCAGTAGGCGCGGCGGAATTGCGGCTGGTTGTAAATGGCGGCCATGGGCGCATCGGCTGGGTCGATCTCGAACAAGTCTCCCTCCACCGGCACCGGCGTGCCGCGAGTCCCGCCGCCGAAGGTGATGTTGATGTCCCAGATGAGGAGTTGCCAGCGGGCATGTTCCGGTTTGTAAGCGAACATGTTTTGCTCGTTGCGGTAGCCGAAGCTGTCCCAATTGCCGACCGCATGTTCGAGCGCAAAAGTCCGCATCCATTGTTCCATGTCAGCGATGCCGTCGAGGTTCTGCGCGAACGGGCCGTTGCCCGGGGTGTTCGCCGCATCGATCAGCCCGAACACATTCGTGTAGTCGTTGGCCGTGCCGTTGAGCGCGCGCCCTTGGTAGTTCCAGCGGTAGCGCGCCCGCTTCTTCACTCCCCCGGTCGTCGTATAATTGTTCAGGTTGCACTCCGAAAGAGTGGTCGAGGCCAGGACCTGGGCCGGGGCCCCGAATTCGTACCAGATCGAGAGCTTGAACAGATCCCCGTCGGAATCGTCGGGAAACACGGCGCGGACCACATCTCCATTGGGCACCTGGGTGTCCTCCATGAGGCTGCCCCGGCGGACGCCATTGATGAACATCATGACATACCGCTTGTAGTTGGCGGGCAGACCGAGCCGGCGCGCCATCCAATAAGCGGTCACTTCGCGCACCAGGGTGTTGTCATCGTGATGATTATTCCCTGACCCATGGACCTTGTTGAGGTTATCGCTGCCGAGGATCAAATCGTCCGCCGGGACGTCGAACGAATAATGGTTGGGCGTGCCGACGGGGGAGTAATCGGGCGCCGCCTGGTCCTGGTGGGCGGGGCTGCCGGAGTAGCGGGCGCCGGCATCGTAAATGATCCGGTGATTGCCATAGACGAAGGTCCCGTTGATCCGCTCGTTGCTGAGGACTTCGCGCGTGGCCCAATTCGTGATCGAGTCCCGGGTGATCCAGTACCGGTAGGTGCCGAAGCTGCTGGCGGGCTTCGCCCCGGCAAAATAGATCAAACATTCACGGACTGACCCGTTATCCTGGCGCGGCGCGGGGAAACGCGCGGTGGCCGGCACGGGGGCGGCATCGACTGCCTCGATGAAGAACGCGAGCAACGTGTCAGCTCCCTGTCCCGGGAGAGTGGCGCTGTAGAGCCCGTCTCCCGCGACCGCGTCGCCTCCCGTGCCATCGTCATTCATCGGGATCGCAAGCAAGGCCACAGCCGGGTCGAGCCGGTATTTCAGGACGAGGGAGGCGACACCGTCGGGGTCCTGGACGCGCGCCGTCACGATTACCGGCTCGTCTTCGGCGGGCACGGCAGGCGTGTGAGTGACGGCCCAGATCGCCGGCGCGCCGTTGGAGAGGGCCCGGCTGTTGCGCGCGCCGGGAGTGCCCAGGTTGCGGGGCACGACCATCCGGTCGGTCGCTTCCAGGTAACTGCCGCGCAGACGCAGCAGGAGTTCCGGCCAGCCGCGCAACCACCTCGCCTTCGCGCGAATGGTGGCGGTTTGTCCGATCGTCAGGCCGGAGAGGTTGCTGAAGATTTTGTTGGCGCCGATGTCACCGCGGGAACTGGCCCGGATGTGCAGGGCCTGGCTACTGTTATAGCCTTCGGTGCTTTCGAGGGAGGATCGCTGGTGATTGCCACGCATGACCCAGCCGTTGGTGCCCGCTTCGAATCCGGGGTTGGCGATGAGGTTCGCGCCGGTGCCGGAAAACACCTCGACGTTGTCGAGCAGACACTCGCCCTCCTCCAGGAGCGTCACGTGCAGGGCCGTGGGCGAGTCTCCCCCGTTGTCGAGCAGGCCTGTCGCCTCGAGGTTGGTCCACGGCGCTTTGCTGGTCTCATCGCTGTCCGCCCAGTTCGATGCGCGTCGATTGTCCGCCCGGGCGTCGATTAGCTCCAGGCTGCTCCCGCCACCGTCGGACCAGTGTCCCCAGCTTCCGCCGTGGCCATATTCCACTTCGTCCACCACAACCTCGATCAGATTGGTGGTGGCATGACTCGGATCGTCCAGGCTGATGGCCACCTCCTGCCGCGCCAGGGTCAGACGTTCTCCCTCGTTCCGGAGAGACCCGTCGAAGTCCCCGACGGTGTTGCCGTCGTTGAGTTGGGCATAGTGGGCCAGAAGATTTGTTCGGTTCCGCGCCACGACCAGGTAACCGCCCGCGGGCAGGACGACGTTCGAAGGAAAATTGAAATCGATGCCATGCACGAATCGCCAGCCGGCGAGGCTCAGGATATTGGTGCCCTGGTTGTATAGCTCGACGAATTCGTCGTCGGGGCTCTGGGAGATCGGGTGGTACAGGATCTCATTGATGACCACCTCGGGGATGAGCTGGGCAGAGTTGCTCGTGCCGGGGGTGGGGGCGACCAACTCCTGGATGTCGGGCGCGCCATCGGGTGAACGTCCCGATGACACGCCCTTCGCCTGGCCGGCGAAACCGATCGCATCAATCACCCGCGTCTGGTTTGAGTTCACCAGGAAGATGCGCTCTCCCGCCGCGTTGAGGGCGAATCCGAGCTCGGTTTGCTGGAAGACGACAAAGCCTCGCGCGGCGACAATCGTGGGCGAAGGGATCCGGAATTTGTTCGTCCCGGCGTTGTCGGTCAGAAATGCGCCCCCGAGGTCTACGGGCACGTTGCCGCGGTTGTAGAGCTCGATAAAGTCGACTTGCGGCGGATCGGTGTGGGCCAGGAATTCATTGATGAGGATCGGGCGCAGCGGTTCGGCGCCGAACGGTTCCATCCGACCGGGAGATCCTCCGACGGCATCGCTGGCCGCCCAGGCGGCACGCTGGCCTTCCCCGTAGGAAGGGCAAGCCAGGACTAACGAGTGCCCGGCGCCATCCGCGGCGATGGGCCACGGATACTGGGCGGAGTAGTTGACCTCCAGCAGCACCGTGCCGCTCTCATCGCGCAGGCGCACCCGGCCGCGGTCGTTGGGCAGATGGTTCGTGAACGGTCCGAGCACGCCGGAAAGACCGTAGACCGCCTCCACGTCCGGTGGCCTGCCGGCCACCACCGCAAACGCGCCTCCGGCCAGGATCGTGCCCGGCGGAAACACGTAATCGACGTCCCCCGATAAGCGGTAGCCGCTGATGTCTTCGTAGAAAGGATTGGAGTTGAAGATTTCGATGAACTCGAGCTGCGCCTTGTTGGTGCTGAGAAAGGTGTCGTGCGGATGATACATGATCTCCGAAATCACCAAGCCGCTTCGGCGACTGGATGGGCCGAGCGGCTCGGCCGTCAGCGGCAGGCTCGCACCCGCCGGGACGGTGGTGACCCGGAAATCCCGAAACTGCGCCGTAGCCGTCCGGTTGGTCTGGTGGCTCGTCACCGCCAGGCCAAGGTAGAGCCGGTTCGACAGCGCGCACATCGCGGTGCCAAGGAGTGTCCAATCAGAGCCGTCCCGGCCGGCGAAGCCCGAGCAGCGATCGGCTTCTCGCTTCAGCCGCAGCCAGGTGTTCGGGTAACTTGCCGAGGAGGAACCGCTGGCCACCGTGAGGCCGCCTGCATTCGTGCGCTCTTCGAAAAAGCTCCCGGCCAACGTGGGGGTGGTGAAAGCCGCGACGAAGCGACTGTCCGGCCCCAGGTGCTCCCGCGCCATCAGCCCGGCTTTCGCCCAGATGACCGGCGCGTCCAACGCTGCCACCCGCACGCTGAAATCAAAATCGCCCGTGACCAGCTGAAAACCGAACTCGCCTTCGTCCGTGTTGCCTCCGATGTCGCCGCCGCCGCCTCGGATGTCCGCTCCGCCCGTGACCTCCGTCACCGAGCCGGCCAGGTCCGGGCTGCCCAAGCCCCGCCCGTTGAACTCGCGCGCGACAAAAACCAGCTGAGTCGTGACCAGCGTGTTCGGCTGGCTGGCCAGGTCGCGCACGCCGCTGACGGAGACCGTGTAGCTGGTTTGCCACGTCAATGGCGAAGTGGCCAGGATCACCGTGGCGTGGTCCTCCCCGAACGCGGCGTCTTGCACGACGGCACCCGGGATCACGTAATTTTGCGCGCGCAGGCCCGATGCGGCCTCGACGGGCTCAGAAAAGCTGACCAGGACATTCGTCCGATTGCCGTTCGCCACCAGGGTCAGAACGGGCGCGGTCGTGTCCCGGACGACCGTGAGCGACACTTCGGGCGTGTTGGTCGCCCCGAAAAAGTTGGTGAGGAAGACGCGGAAAAGCGCTCCTTGATCGGCGAGGGAGACCGCGGGGATGGTAAAGCTTTGGTTCGTGGCGTCGGGGATGTCGGCCCCGTTTCGTTGCCAGCGATAACTCTGCGGCAGAAAATTCGCCAATTCCGCCTTCCAGGTGGCTGGCCTTCCTTCCTCGATGGTCGCGGGGGCGGGGAAGGTCGTGAGGAGCGGTGGAATTTCGTAGGCCAGCCGTGTGCCTGGGATCGGTGATTCGGTGTTGTTGTTGGGCAGGCGCCAGCGAACCGAAAGGTGATCGATCAAGTTCGCCTCTTTGTGCAGAGCCTCGATGTAGTAACGCTGGCCAGCTTGCAGGACGATGTTCGACGACTGTTGGGAGCTGAACGTGTCGAAAGTGTCTGGCTGCACGCGCGGATCGACATAGGCAATCAAACGTTTATTGGCCGGGTTTTCGTCGCTGCTCAGGAACAATTGTGACACTTCATCGCTGGCGATTCCAAACGTGTAGTTGCCGGTGGCGGGAGCAATGACAAAGGCTCTCAGGCGCTGGCCGTAGTCGTCACCCCGGTTCAGTTCCGTGCGAAAGTTCGACAGGATCGTGGTGGAGGACGGGGTGTTGTTGAGGAATCGTGCGTCATTGGTCAGTTGCCACAAGGAGTTGTTGGCGCGATCCAGTCCGGTAAAGAGTTCCCGGTAGACGCCGGCGGCTTGGGCGTGTGTCCGGAGAGGAAACCAAAGGCTCGCGGCGACCCCGAAGGCGAGCAGAGCGAAAGTGCACCGCCTGGGCGCGACCTTCTTCATGGGCATGCCGGTTTTCCCGCGTTTGAACGCAGCGCCTCCTTCAGACCAAGCTGCCCAGAAATAAACATGCGCGAACCAGCTGTTTGGGACGTGGAGAAGCTATCGCAACCACTCGGCAATTCAAGCCTGGATAACTATTCAGGTGTGTGGTTGGTTCCGCCCTCACCCCGGCCCCACTGCCATTGAATTAAGGAGCACCCTCCAATTGTGCCCCAACGGGGCTGCGTCCTCCAGCCCAGGGTTGGCCCGCGCAGCGGGGCTACCCTGGGTAGGCGCATTGAGGGTGAACAACCCCAAAGGGGTTGTGGCGTCGGGTGCGCTTTCCTTGGCTCAACCCCGTTGGGGTTGGACGTTCTGTGGCCAGGATACCCAAGGTAGCCGCTGCGCGGCAACCTTCGGCTTTGGGCCTCAGCCCCGTTGGGGCTGGGAGCCGACGACGACGCACGGAGCGCCAACTCATTGAAGCCTGTCCTCTTCCCGCGCTCCAAAAGGAGCTCCCTCT
>WNGF01002491.1_pt1 | contig 46764 bp, 50 predicted proteins | sample 5400641 | NCBI WGS metagenome assembly WNGF01 (sample SAMN13153371, study PRJNA577476) | soil metagenome | isolation source: 80 cm soil or saprolite under grassland replicate 2 | place: USA:California | collected 2016-06-15 | reverse complement strand
AGAAACTCTCAACGTGAAACTTGTTCACTTCACCAAACAAAATTCTCCCGATGACCGAATCCAACTAGCATTTGCGGTTACTGATGAGCAAGGCAAGGAAGAGATCATCACCGGCGAAATTCCCTATGCTACCGATCTGCTCCGGGTTTCTCAGGAACAAGGATGGGTGAGTACCCGCCGGGGAGCCATGCGGGAGGTTCGTCGCGCGCCCGTGCGAGCGGCTTAACCAAATTTTGATTACATCATTGGCCGTGCTTCGGTGCGGCCCCTTTTTTTGGCGCGAGCGTCGGACGGAACTTCTCCCCGCACCATGGACACTCCAGGCGCTCGCCATCCACGCGCTTGTAGTCTTTCGGTCCAATCGTAGCAGCGCAATGCGGACACGTTGATTCGCAGTGAATCGTGAAGTTTTTCCAGATCGAGGTTGCGACGGCGCGGCATGAATTTGTTTTGTCGCCGGTGGGCGAAGGCGATCAACCATTCGAAGCAGGTGGCTCGCAAAGACGATCACTTCTGCGGCATCAATTGGTTCCGTCGGCACATTCCGATGACTCTGTGGATTCTTGTAAAGGCCGATTGCTCCCATAAAGAGAAACATCATTCCTTCTTGTTCGGCGATCGGAAGGGTAGTGTCAGTTAAGAGTCCAGCCATTCCTGGTTTGTTAGGATTCGCGGGGCGGAACGCCTCCTTCATCAAATCCCGTCCAACCAGATCAGCGTCGAACTCGCCTGCTTGGCGAACGACTATTTCAATCTCCCGGAAGGCTTGGAAAACAGCAGTGTCGTACTCGCCGCGAAGGAAAGCCGGATACACTTTGGCGGCAATCAGTTCATGAAGCTGACCTTTGGGAAAGAGACTCGCCTTGCGATATGCATTGAAAGCATCCCGCGATTGCAACTGTCTGGCGCGTCTGGAGAGAAAAAACCAGTCCCCGGGTTGGTTAGCGTCCCGCACCAAGAAGCTTTCCCCCTGTAACCAACTCCACGCCTCCATGAGTACGCGATTGCCTTCGGTTTGGCGATCAGGGTATTCGGGCCGATGATCCAGGCCATTGAAGAAGTTGTGTTGATTGATTTGATCGCGCTGGACGATGTCGTTTCCACTGTTGCTGCCATAACTGTTCAGGTGAGTGAGCAGAACGCCTGCCACTTCTTCGACTGTAAGGGCGAGCAGATCATCCGGGTTAGGAACCAGTGTCGCGAGAGGTGTGTACATCAATGCTGAGAGTTTACGAGCGCACAATGCAGCGCACAATGGCTGCCCAACACCCGGAATCTTAGAGAGCACAAAACCGAGCACAAACGGCGGCACATGAGAGCTACTGAGCGCACTTAACAGCGTTCAGCAATGAGCTATGTGCTTGAGAAACCACGCAAGGAGCAGCAAACAAGCTATTTAGAAATCCGATGCTCTATCCGTTTGAGCTACGCGCCCACTCTGCTTAATTCTACAGTTACACCAGGCAAGTTCTCGGGTCAACATGTAGAGGATGATGGGAAACGGCTATCCTGTTTAGCATGGCGGAGCGTGATGAAGGTGCGACAAGTACCGAGCAAGATCGCGTAGGTTTGTGCGCCCGCTGTCGATATATGCGGAGGATCACGTCGGATCGCGAGTCGGTTTTCTATCTCTGCGAGAGATCCGTTAGTGACCCTGATTTTCCTAAGTACCCGCGGCTGCCCGTGATGCAGTGCGCTGGCTACACGCCGAAAAAACCTGGTTAGACCGAGTTTCGGCTGAGTCGCGATTTCTGTGCTGCCTAATTTCTTACTCCGACATCTTCGCTACATGCAGATCAAATCCGGTGCTTGGCAGCAGCGACGTTAGCTGGAACACTTTGAAGCCATCGCCTGAAATCTCAGTATGGCGGAAGAGTCCCGGCTCGTTCTCGACCACTTCTCTTCTGCCCTGTAGCCGATTCAGAAATTCTCGTGCGGACTTTATCTCGACGGAGCCGGATTTTGTCCGTTGCGTCACGGCTTCGGCGGCGTATGAGCGAACCAACTTTGGCCAGTATTTCTCCAGCAAGTTGGCGCTCGCAAAAACGTCCGCCCAGATGATTTCGCCATTCACTGCTACCACTACACCGACGGCATTCTTATCACGCAGTTGGCGAATCACGCTTTGGTATTCCTGCTGCATTGGAGCGGCAACGGAGTCGAGTCTGCGTTCCACGTCAGGATTTCCCACTACGCCCGCGTAGGAAGATGTTCCAGCAATCGCGGGCGCAGCTTCCACCGCGACGGTTTCGGACATTGCCGTTCTTGTCCTACCCACTTGGTCCCATACCTGATTTTGATCTTTCTCCGCCATCGCCTTGCCGCGGACCGAGGGCTGAACCATAGCCGACGGCGCGGAAAACTTGGGTGAGGTTCCGACCCAGCGGCCGGGCTCGACGCAAAAAACGCTGAGATCTACTGGATCGCTTTCCGCCGGGACGAGACGGTCTTTGCCAATGATGCGGTCTTGTTTGCCTCCGGTCACGATCTCGCCTGCCAACAGCAGCAGCGGCCTCTTGGAGTTGTTCACCAGCACGAGACGATTGACCTCTGCGCCACCCCCTCCGTGCGATTCGTTCCACACCGGGCGGGAATGGCGCGGACGAACCAGAGGTGCGGCATTCCCTGCCTCGGTGACGACAACCTCGCCCGAGCGCAAGCCTTCATCGAGCGTGAGAAACTCGCGGGTGTCGTGGGCTTTGGCAGTCACGACGGGAAAAATTGTCAGATTTCCGTGACGTATCGGCGAGAGCACCTGATATCCATTCCCGGCGCTGACTTCGCCGGCGGGCAGCAAACAAGGAACAAGCACCGCTAGTCCTGCCAGGACGACTACCGCAGCAATCAAAATCCATATCTTCTTGCTCATGGTCTTGCTCCTAAGGAAGCACACTGCCACAGGCGGGACGCTGGTTCCGCCTCAACTTTCTGCTCTGAGAACGGCAAAAAAGCAGCTTCTTGCGTCTAATAATTGGTAGCATCCGTGAAGGGCATGTCTGTCACAGATCAGCCGCGTGTCGAAGGAACGCCAGGCGCAGCCTTGCAGTGTTCAATGGCGCAGGCGTACGACAATAGCCGCGCGGCGGAGTTCGGTCTCGGACGCGATCGGTTCACGGCTCTTCTGGAAGAAGCCGCCGCCAAGAACTTTCCCGGAACTGCCAAGCTTGATGAACAGGAACTCTGTAGCCGTCTGCGCGTGGATGATCTAGTGCTCGCCCGAGCGTGCGCGGCGGGAAATGAGCGTGCATGGGAAGTCTTCATGGCGCGTTTTCGAGAAAAGTTGTACGAAGTCGCGAGACAGATTACTCGTGAAGACTCGGCTGCCAGGGAATTAGCGGATTCGGTTTACACAGAGCTGTTCGGGATGAAAACTCGCGAGGGCGAGCGCATCTCGAAACTGTCTTCTTACAGCGGCCGCGGTTCTCTCGAAGGATGGCTGCGTACTGTACTCGCGCAAGAGTATGTGAACACCTATCGCAAGCAGCGAAAGTTGGTCAGCTTAGACGAAGAATCCGATGAAGGTGCGCAATTCGCGGCAGTAGTAGCCGACTCACTGGCTCCGGCGGATTCGCGGCTTGAGTCCGCGGTTGATGAAGCGCTGCGTACTCTCAGCCCTGAAGATCGTTTCGTTCTGGCGTCCTATTTTCTGGACCAACGCACCCTGGCGCAAATTGCCAAAGCGCTTTCGTTGCACGAATCTACTATCAGCCGCAAGGTCGAGAAGCTTACGAAGATAATTCGCAAACGAATTCTCAAGAATTTGGCGAGACAAGGCATGAGCCGAAGGCAGGCCGAGGAGGCACTCAGCGCTGACGTACGCGATATTGTCTTGGATGTTCGCGCCAGCTTGGCGCAAGATTCGGTGGCGAAAGCGTTCTCAGAGAAAGGGGCAAAGGCTAGTGAAGGAGGGTAGCGGGCAGATGCAGCGGATCGCCAAACTCGTTTCCGGACGTCTGCAGGCCCGGCCAGTGGGGCCGCATCCTGACGCTGACCTGCTGTCCGCCTTTGCGGAGAACGCTTTGTTGGATACCGAACGCGCCCAGCTCTTGCAACACCTGGAGGCGTGCGCTAACTGCCGGGACATTGTTTACCTTGCTATGCCCGGCTCCACAGATTTGCAGAAGGTGCTCTCGCTGCGGCCGAGCCGATCGTCTTGGTTCGCGCTGCGCTGGGGTGCTCTGGCTGCCTCGATCGTGGTGGCAGGCGTGTTTGTTGGCAGACATTCCTTGTTCCATGCACGCTACCAACCTGCCAAGGTCGTGGTCGCTCCGGCCCCTACGCCGTACGCAAACATGTCCGAGAAGAAGGTTCCTGCTGAACTCGATGCCATGCGCGATGAGCGAGCCGCTCCGAAGTCAGTGCCTCAGGCAATTGCCACGCAGCGTCCCGAACGCAAGCATATGACCGCCAGACCGCAAGCGACTCTGGATTTCGAGGAGTCTGGGCAGGTGCGGGTTTCGCCTCAGCCGAACCCGAATCAGACTGTCAATTCACGAGTCCAAAATTTACCGCTCGAGGGCCGCAATACGACGGCACTAAGTGACCTGAGGGGATCGGAGTCCAAGCCGCCCAGTGCTCCGCAGCCGGTGGGCGGGATAGCCAAGGACAAGAACGAGATTGGGTCCGCGTCCTCGAGTCCGGCCCTGGTTGCTAAAGAATCAACCGTAAAAGGCGACGTCAGCGGCACGGTTGTTGACCCCTCCGGCGCCGTGGTCGCCAATGCCAAGATCACGGCGGGCGGCGCCATCGGTACGAAAACCGCCACTTCTGATCTCAGCGGCAAGTTCTCTTTTGACCTGCCCTCTGGTTCCTACTCGATTAAGGCCGAGGCCCCCGGTTTCCAAACGACGGAAATTAAGCAGGTGGCAGTGCTTGAAAATAAGAACCCCGCGATGCGAGTCATGCTCCAGCCGGGCAGCACTGCGGAGACCGTCGAGGTCAGCGCTGCCGCAGTTGGTGTGGATGAAGCAGTGGTGTCGACGACCGCATCCGAGGCACGCGATTCATCCAATGAATTTGTCGCGAAACGGCAACAGCCAGCCAGCCTGCAAAAGACCCCGGCAGCGGCAAGATCCCGGCAACAAGGGATTGGCTCCGGAACTGAATCGCCACAAGTGCAGTGGAGTCTTTCGTCGGATGGTGGCGTCCAGCGTTCAGGAAACGGCGGGCAGACCTGGCAATCTGTTTCCGTTGCCACAGGGACGACCTTTCGTGCGCTTTCAGGTTTGGGTGCCAATATATGGGTTGGGGGGAAGACGGGAGTACTCTATCATTCTGGGGACTCAGGCCGGACCTGGACACGCATTGTCGCAGTCGCGGATGGCCAGAAGCTGCAGTCAGACATCTCTCACGTCGATTTTTACAACGCGTTAAATGGCACGGTAAGTACCACAAACGGTGAGGTTTGGACCACCTCCGACGGCGGCCGCACCTGGCAGCGCAAGTAGCCCACCAGGCACTTGGCCGGGTTACTGAAGTGACATTTACACCTTCCCCCGCATTTTCTAGTATCCAGTTGTGGTTTGGCAGTTCTGGGGGAGGGCTGCCGAGGCGTCCTGAACTGAGTTCAGGGCGCTTTTTATTTAGCCAGCAGCTTTCAGCCGTCAGCTTTCAGCTAAAAGCACATGCATCGAATTGTCAAAACTGATTCAGGCCATCCGTTTACGACTGGATTGCGGACCTAGGGCTGTCGGGCGCTGATTTTGGGGTGGAAGTCCTGAAGGCTGAGAGCTGACGGCTGATAGCTGCCTCTTGCGACTTCTGGAGCAAAATCGCATCGAATAGTGGTGCTAGGATAGTGGAAGCGCAATTCATAGTTGGCGTTGGAGGAACCATGGCAGGAAACGGAATTGTGGAAGTAACCGATTCGAACTTCGACCAGGATGTTCTGAAGTCGGAGACACCAGTGCTGGTGGATTTTTGGGCGGCTTGGTGTACACCCTGCCGGGCTATTGCTCCCATCGTGGACGAACTCGCCACCGAGTACGCCGGCAAGGTAAAAGTTGGCAAGATGGACGTGGATTGCAATAGCGCGACACCCATGCGCTATGGAGTCCGCGGTATACCGACACTGCTTGTGTTCAAAGGTGGACAAGTGAAGGAGCAGATCGTCGGCTACGTTGCCAAGGAACAGATACAGAAGGCACTGGACAAGCACATCGGATAAGCAGCCCTCCCATCAAAGAAAAACCGCTCGGATCAAGTCCGAGCGGTTTTGTTGTTTCCCAAGGATTTCCCCAGGCCCGAAGCAGGATTTGGCTCGGCGGCCATGAGGTGCTGTGATGACTATGATGACTATTATTGAGCAAGTTGAGAAGTGGTATCAAGAAAACGAGCAGCACATCGCGTCTCTCGCGTCGAAGGCCGAAATTCACACCAATGTCATCGATCCGATACGGCAGCGGTAGTGATTGAGATTGAAACACCAACTCTCGTCGCGAGCATAACGCTTTGGAGCAAGGGCGATGTGTGTGTGCTTGGGCTGTATAAGGAGTCTAAAAAAGACTTTACGTTAGTTGATCGGACAATTAAGTCCAGATGACGATATCCCATCCCTTCTGGATCGCAATTTTCGACAGGTCATAGCGCTTTCAGATGATGCTGAAGATCGTGCTCTATGACTTCGTGACCAGGTTGGCCAGTAGCAATTTTGCGCATTTTTCGAATGTACATAATGGACGATTTCATGTACATTAGTAGTTACTTTAAGAAGAGGGAAATCCGATGGCGACCGCCAGAAATCGAACTCACAAACACTTTCAGCTGGATTCCGTGAAAATCAAGCGGGCGCAGAAAGTGCTGAAGGCCAAAACCGAAACGGAGGCCATTGATCGGGCGTTGGATTTAGCAATTGCGGAACACGAGAGAGACTGCCTGACGCTTGAAGCCTCGGAACGTTTTATCAAGAGCGGCATTGAGATCAAGGATGAGTACGGCAAGCTGCGTGGCTAAATGCAACCCGCTCTGTTCGATACTTCCATTTATATTGCCGCGCTGCGCCGTGGGAATGATGCGGTCCTTGCGATCAGGCGGTTGACCGCCGATTCTCCGTTTTGGCTTAGCGCAGTCGTGCTCGAAGAACTCTATGCTGGTGTAAGCGACCGTGATCGTCACATTTTGGAGCGTCTAGAGCGGGATTTTGACCGTGCCAAACGAATCCTGGTGCCGAATCTCAGCGACTGGACCCAGGCCGGCAGAGTGCTTGCCCGCCTCGCGATGGCGTATCACTACGAACAGATCGGCCAAGGACGGCTGACCAATGACGCTCTCATTGGGATGAGTGCTGGGAGGCTCGGCATTCGCGTGATCACTGCCAATGAAAGGGACTTCCGCAGGCTTGCCGAATTCCGCGTCTTTCAATGGGAAGTAGCGACCCTCTGAAAATCAGCCCGTTCACAAGACACTGAGTTTATCCAGCCACGCCCGCAGGTCCGGGCTGCGTCTGCTGATGGGCTGCTGCGGTGGCCGCGGCAGCCTCGTTCAGGATGCGGTGATGGATAGTGAACAGCGCTAATTCCAGCCGATCGGAGACACCGATCTTGTCATAGACGTTGCGAAGATAATTTTTAATGACCTGTTCGGTGGTCCCAAGCTGGGTGGCGATTTCTTTGTTCTTGTATCCCTGGACAATCAGGGCCACGATGCGAAGCTCTTTTGCAGTTAGCCGGTCGCGTACCCGCAATCCGACCATGTCGTTCTCAGTGAGCTCACTGGGCACGGCGATATCTTGGATCCAAGTTTCGCCACGGGCCACTTTGCGAACGCAATCGACCAGAGCCGAGCTAGTGACATTGCGATAAACCACGCCATGAGATCCCGCGCCCATGTACTTCTGCGCGCTCTCGCCGGTGTCGGCCAGCACGACCACGCGGGTGCGAACTTTGTTCGCCGATTGCAGGACGGCGTTGAACTCGCCATGAAATCCGCCGGCGACAACCAGCACCGCCGCACGGAACTTGTCGAGCGCCATGAACATCTGTTCGGAAGTCTGCGCCTGCGCCACGATGCGCATCTCGTCTTCGACCGCGAGAACTTTGGCGATCCCCGCACGAAAAATTGCCTGGTTGTCGGCCAGAATCAGTTTGAGCATTTGCTTCGCACCTCGCGATTACGGCTGGCGAACAAAATCGTAGGTATCAATTACACAAGCCACGCCTTGCGAGTCACCGACGCCGGCGTCTTTGCGCACCACTCTTCCCTTGCACTGCACTACAACGTTCTCGTTTCCACCTGTCAGTTCAGGCGGCAGCGCGATTTCAAACTCAACACTTGATCCCAGGTCGAGCGCTGGATTGCCCCGAATGTAAACCCCGGCTGCGCTCATGTTCCCGGTAACGCTCCCCTGATCCACACCGTGAATCTTGATGGGCAACTCCAGCGGAAATCTCTTTCCCGTCCGTGCTTCGGACACAAGCCCTCCTTGTACCAGTCCCGGCTTGATACTTAAGGGGTTATATCACGGATTCAGTTGGGGATAAAGAGTATAGGTGGCTCATTAAACAATGGCATCGGGAAACCATGCCATCCAGGCAAGATCAGTACCGGAAAAAGCCTTCCCTGCGGACCGGCGACAGCTTGCGGTTAATGCTTCCGCGCCACAGCCTTCAAATCCACGACTCCACCAATATAGCGTGCGGTCGAGATTTCCCGTATTTCTCATCCATCTCCGACTGCAAACCCGCTGCGGGAACAGCGTCAGGAGCGTGATATACTCCGTCTCGCATTCTGGGCGATATTGCGGTGAATGTTCTGACCGACCGATTCTACGTCATGAACAATGCCGGATCCGAAATCGCGGTGTTCAGTGGAGTTGGTGGCAGGTTCCCGCTCCCGCTGCTGGACGAACTCACAGGCCCGGTAAACGGAATTAAGTGAAGTATTTGTGGTCTGATGCCAAAAAGGTTCGATTCAGTACTTCCTCAATACACCTATTACTCTCCCCTGGATCTCGACATTCGCAGCGGGCACGATGATTGCCTTCATCTTCGCGTTGGAGGGTTGCAGGCGAATTTTGTCACCTTCGCGATAGAAACGCTTGAGGGTTGCATCTGTGGTTTCGACCAGGGCCACAACGATGTCTCCGTTGTGCGCAATTTTGGTTTTTTCCACTAGAACGTAGTCGCCGTCGATGATGTGTTCGTCTTGCATCGATTCGCCGCGGACTTCAAGCACAAAGACCTCTTTTGAACGCACGAAATCAGCGAGCGAAATGGTTTCCGGCTGTTGAACGGCTTCAATCGGCTGACCGGCGGCAATGCGCCCTACGAGCGGCAGCACCATCCCGGTATTAACAGACATCGCCTGTTTGAGGCGGCCTTTGGGTGGTAGGAGATCAATTGAGCGGCTGCGGTTGTAGTCGCGGCTGAGCAGTCCTTTTTTCTCGAGATTCGAGATGTGCTTGTGTACCGTGGCCAGTGAGCTCAAGCCCAGGCCTTCGCCGATTTCTTCGAAGGACGGAGAATATTGGTTGCTCTGCACGAAGTCCGAAATAAAGTCATAAACTTCACGCTGCCGTTTGGTAATTGCCATGCGAGTATTGTAGGCGAATATAAGGCGAAGTCAAGGGCTTTGTGTGTGGGAGCGCGGTTCTGAAATTAATGTCTCGGTTTGTCAAGTGCCGAATCTAAATAGAGTAAGCTCTTAGCCGTTAGCTCTTGGCTTTTAGCCGAACCTGACCCGGTTTGGCTAAGAGCTAACGGCTAAGAGCTTATAGCTGACTTTATGAATGACAAAATACAGAAGCCCGAATCCGAATGGCAGAAGGAACTTTCTCCCGAGCAATTCCATGTCGCGCGTAAGGCCGGGACCGAACCCGCCTTTACTGGAAAGTATTGGAAGACGAAGGACCCCGGAATGTACACCTGCGCCTGCTGCGGCGAGCCGCTATTTAGCTCGGAGACAAAGTTTGATTCCGGTACCGGCTGGCCGAGCTTTTACAAACCGGTCGCCAAGAGCGCCGTCGAGGAACATACTGACAGCACGCACGGGATGCGGCGCACCGAGGTGCGTTGTGCCCGTTGCGATGCGCATTTGGGCCACGTTTTCCCCGACGGCCCACGGCCGACAGGAATGCGCTATTGCATGAACTCGGCCTCGCTGGAGTTGAAGCCGGAGGAGAAGAAGTAGCGCGGTTTCAGGGCACTGGCACCGTAAATGCCGCTTGACGCAGACCTCGAAAATCTCCTCCACGCGGCGGGAGTGCGCAAAGTTGCGCTACTCAATCGGCGACAGCCTCAAGCTCGGCGACCTTTGGTGATTTCCTGGTCACGCTGGCGCTGGTGACCAGTATCACCGAGGCGATCACAATGGCGCTGCCCGCCAGAATGTAGGCGTCAATCTTTTCGTGCAGCACCAGCCATCCCAGAAAGACAGCGACTACCGGATTCACGTAGGCGTAAGTAGAAACTTTGGCTGTAGGAGCGTGGCCGAGGATATATATGTAGGCGGTGTAGCCGATCAACGATCCCCCGACAACGAGATAAGCGATGGCTCCGATACCGCGAGCAGTCCAGGTCACGTGGGCAAGATCATGATTGCCGAATGCAACAACAAAGTTCGCCAATCCTGCGAAAAGCACTTGCCATGATGTTGCCGCGAAGGTTGGTGGGCCCGACTGCCACTTCTTTGAGAGCACCGATCCGAATGCCCAGCTTAGTGCCCCGCCGATCAGGGCGATTGAGTACAACAGTTCTTTTCGGCCAATCTCGCCTGTCGCACTGAGTTGTGGCCAGAGCAGGACAAGAGTGCCGGCAAATCCCAATCCGAGACCGACCAGCCCACGCCCTGAAACTTTATGATGCCCAATCATCAAAGAATCCAGCACCAGAAACCACAGAGGGACAATCGCCACCAGCAGGGCTGCAAGCCCGCTGGGGATGTAGCGTTCTGAGTAGGCGAGCGTTAGATTGCCGCCCACCAGCAAAAGGATCCCGACAACTGCCAGTTGCACCAGTTCGCGCGCGCTAAAACGGACATTCTTCCCTGCAACAATGCAGTAGGCGAGCATGATCACGCCCGCGATCGTGAATCGCACGCCGCACATCAGAGCCGGCGGAATGTGTTGGACGGCAATGTCAATGCCAAGATAGGTCGATCCCCAAAAGAGGTACACCAATCCGAAATTGAGGGCCAATATGTAACGGGATGGAAGGGAATGGGACATTCGCGCGCACGGGAGAGCTTACCTACATTAGACGAGCAAAGGGCAGCGGCGGATTCGAGTCTTCTGCTGTGCGTATCAGCTCGGCTACTCATAAAGAAGTCCAAGCGTGCACGACGGAAGGCCAGCGGGACCGACTAGACACTCAGGTTATAATGGTCAAAGCACAATGCGCTTCAAGAATCCCAATTCGCACCTGCCCGCCTGCTGGCTTCACATGCTAGTGTGCCCGCGCAGATATCTTGCTGTGCTTCCTTCGCAAGTACGTCCTAATCTGTTCGGCAGCGACTAATTCGAATCCTCCTCAGTTCCTGTGTGGGCCGGAGTCTGCCTGAAAAGGGTGCCCTTCGGCTAGGGAAGGACCAACAGCCAGCGACCGATCCCAGGAGGATTCCATGCCAACCAAGACTTTGACTGTGATTGATGGACCAAAGATCAAGACCGCCCTGCCCGGGCCGAACGCCAAACGCGTTCTCGAGGGCGACGAGCGCTACATTTCCCCGTCTTACACGCGCTCATATCCGCTGGTGGCCAAAGAAGGCCGCGGCATTGTTGTGACTGACGTAGACGGCAACGAGTTTTTCGACTTTTCATCCGGCATAGCTGTGACTTCTACGGGTCATTGCCATCCCGACGTAGTTGCTGCCATTCAGAAGCAGGCAGCGCAGCTAATCCACATGTCGGGCACAGATTTTTATTACGAGAGTCTGGTCACCCTGGCCGAGCGGCTCTCGAAAATTGCACCCATGCCCGGACCGCATCGTGTGTATTACGGAAACTCCGGCGCGGAGGCGGTTGAGTGCGCACTGAAGCTGGCGCGGTATCACACCAAGCGGCAAAACGTGATTGCATTTTTCGGCGCATTCCATGGACGTACCATGGGAGCGCTGTCGCTCACGGCATCCAAGCCACAGCAGCGCCGCCGCTTCGGTCCGTCACTCCCCGGAGTGACTCACGTTTTATACCCGGATGTGTATCGCAAGGGTGAGCAGGATGCGCTAGCTTGCGCACGTTTCATCGAAGACAAACTGTTCAAAACGACGCTGCCGCCGGAAGAAGTCGCTGCCATCTTCGTCGAGCCGGTGCAGGGTGAAGGCGGATATGTCCCGGCGCCGACAGTCTTCATGCAAGAGCTGCGACGGATTTGCGACCATCATGGAATTCTGCTGGTCGCTGACGAAGTTCAGAGCGGCGCGGGACGCACAGGAAAATGGTGGGCAATCGAGCACACCGAGGTACAGCCCGACATTATTTGCATGGCGAAGGGCATCGCTTCCGGCATGCCGCTCGGGATCACGCTCACCAGAGCGGACATCATGGATTGGGTACCGGGGTCGCACGCGTCAACTTTTGGCGGCAACCCGGTGTGCATCGCGGCGTCGCTCGCAACGCTTGAGGTGATCGAGCGCGAAGGCCTGCTTCGGAACACGGAAGACGTCGGCAATCACATCCTACGGCGCATGACGGAGTGGCCGAAGAAGCACCCACTGGTCGGCGAAGTGCGCGGGCGAGGCCTGATGATTGGCGTCGAACTGGTGAAGGACAAGCACACCAAAGAGCAAGCTTCCGCCGAGCGCGACCGCGTCATCGAGTTGGCATTCGAACGCGGCGTTCTATTCCTCGGCTGCGGCGCCAGCACCATCCGTATAGCGCCTCCGCTGATCACAACCAAAGACCAGGCGGACATTGCGCTCGAGGTGCTGGAGGAATGTATCCAGCTAGCCGGAAAATAGAGTGCCAATCATGTAGGGGCAGTTGCCCTCACCTGCCCTGGGCCGGTTTCCACCCAATGTCACAGGAAACCTGCTTTCCTTCCCGGGCCGAAAAGCAGGTTTCTCACCCCTCGCAAGCTCGGTGGTTCGAAATGACATGGTTTTGAATTTATAAAGAGAAAAAAATAGTGGGTGGATCTACGAGATTGTGACATCCGTCACAGTCAGCTCTGAGCAGGCCGCGTAGAGTACCGTTTGATGCTCTCTGGCCGTCTCACTCAAATCGCACTCCGCGGGTTAGATCGAGTTATTGGGAAGACTCCTTCGACTGACGACCAAACCCCCTCTCACCAGCGCACCGGTCGGCGCGGTGAAGAAGACGCCTACTTCTATCTGCGCCGGCGCGGGTCGTCATGGTGGCACGGAATTTCCGCACAGCGCGGCATCATGGGGAGATTGACTTGATTGGCTGGGACAAGGACGTGCTGTGTTTCATCGAAGTGAAAACCCGAACCACGCATGACGTCAAACCCGCCCTTGCGGCTGTGGACCGCAAGAAGCGCCACGACATTCGCGTTGTGATTAGCGACTATCTGCGGCCACTTCCTGAGCAGCGGCAGTGGCGCTTCGACGTGGTCACCGTGTACTACGAAGGAAGGGCACTACAGCCGATTTTTGAGGTATTCCAAAACGTGCGCTTTCGTCCTAGATTCCGCGGTTCAGAAGAGACCTACCCAAACGCTCCCTGGAAAAAAATCTCTGTGTACTGCTGGGCGAGGGTCTCTTCTTGCAAAGTGCCTTGCGGCCGGTACCACTGGTAGATCCAATTAATCATTCCCAGCAAAGCGAATGCCGCGGCCCGCGGAGTGACACTTCCCTTTGTCCCACGAACACGCTGAACCTCGGCAACCAGGTTCTCCAGAAAATGAACGTAATCCTTTTTGCGGGCGTTGATGCGCTTGCGCAGGGCTGGCGAAAGCGGATGGTTCTCGTGCAGCATGACCGTAATCTCCCGGTCGCGCTCACTCAGAACCACGCCAATGTGGAGGCGAATCAGGGTCCTTAGGCGCTCCTCGGGATCTGCCACTGCCTTGACCGGGTTGATCACCTTCTCCTCGGTGATGTCCATCGCGTGATTCATCAGATTGAATAGGATTTCGTCTTTGCTTTGGAAGTGGTGGTAAAGCCCACCTTTGCTGAGCCTTAGCGCGGCAGCAACATCGTTCATGGAGGTGCCGTCGTAGCCCTGCTGCTGAAACAGGCGAGCTGACGCTCGAAGAATCTCCTGGCGAGGATCAGCGGCCGTAGTCTCGCGTGCCATGGGACGAACAATATACACGAATGCCGAACATTTCAAGGTGAGCGCGATATCGCTATGATCCGAAACCGACCGCAACCCGAGCCAGTCCGATCACCGTAGCTGTGATCTCCTGCTCGCTGTGCCCCGCTCTTGAGAGTGCATCGTAGGTTTCGAAGCTGGTAAGCATGCTGAGGACACTCGCGGCCAAGTTCCGATTTTCTACTCCGCCTTTTATCTTTGTAAACTCGGTGGTTCGGCCCAGAACTTCGCGCGCGATATGCAGCCGGCGTGCATCACGCGCTTGAATTCCTGCTGCCATCTCGGCATCGAGCGCGGCCATTCCCCGCAGCCTGCGGATCACGACAGGGTCTGAGGACCAGAATCCAATGAAAGTGCGGACTAACTTCTCAAGGGCCAAGGAAGGTTCGGGTTCGCGGAAAACCTCACCCATTCGGTGCATGTTGCCGCGCCTCGCAAGCTCATCGTAGAGGGCTTCCAACAGGCCGTGTCGGGACTTGAACTGGTAATAAATTGTCAGACGAGAAACGTCAGCTCGGCGTGCGATTCCTTCCATACTGAGATCAGACGTGGCTGACTCATTTGCAAGAATTTCTCGGGCAGCGGCGAGAATACGGCCGCGAGTCTCACTTGCGGCAGCTTCGCGCTTGCCCAAGTTATAGGTACGAGGGGACATAAATTTGTTCTAGTTTAATCATATAGTATGTATAATATAGTGGCATTGGAGATTCCCATGAACGTTTTCTCGTTCGTCTTGTTCATCCACGTACTCTCGGCAATTGCGATGTTCATTGGGCTGGCGCTCGAGGGCGTAATCCTGTTTCGGCTAATGTCCGCCGGGACTCTGACAGAACTGCAGTTTTTCGTGCGTGCTGCTCGCCGCCTCGGCATAGTTTATGCACCCGCATTCGTTGGAATAATCTTGGGGGGCATCTACCTTGCTTCGCAGCTGGGCTCTCATGCAGCCTGGATTCCCCTTGCTCTGGGCGCGACATTTCTGCTGTTGCTGGTCGGCGGAGTGGTAACAGGGAGGGCGATGTCCCGTCTAAAGAAGGCAGTCTCGCAAGAAGCAGCCTCGCTCGAATCGATTTCCGCTCAGGCTAGAAGCAAGTCGTTGGTTCTCTCCTATGGTTTCCGAGCAGGGTTGGCAGTAGGAATCGTGTTTCTGATGAGCGCAATGCCAAGCCTCATTCCATCGATTACGGCGCTGGTCGTCGCATCTCTTATCGGCGTTCTGCTTGCGATCCGCGTGCGAGGCGTATCGGAACGCATACAGAATGATTGCGGCTGGAGAGGGACATCTGGTCGCGCAGCCGTTTAGCAGACCTGAGGAAGGACCAATGCCGACTACTGCGGAACGCACAATACCGACATTTCCGGATCTGGCCGGCAAGGTTGCCGTGGTCACAGGATCCGCTCGCGGAATCGGCGCTGTGACTGCGAAGTATCCTGCCGCCACTCAGGTTCGGGTAGTAGTCAGCGGTCGAGACCGTGAAGCCCTCGCTAAAGTTGTCGCCGAAATCGAAGCTTCTGGCAGAGGTCCTGGGAGCAATCACTGACCGTACGAAACTGGACCAAATCGAAGACATGAGGCGGAAAGCGGAAGAGCGATTCGGCGACATCGATTTCCTCCTAGCATTCGCGGGAGGCGACGGCAGCCCTGAACCGATCGAGGAGCTTTCAGAAGCGCGGTGGGATTCTGTATTAGCGACAAACTTGAAGTCGAAGTTCTTGACGGTCAGGACTTTTCTTTCGGGCATGAAGCGGCGCGGAGTAGGCTCCATCATCTTGATGTGCTCAAGCGCTGGGCGAGCGCCCTCACAAGCTTCACTCGCCTATTCATCGGCGCAAGCCGGCGTCGCTATGCTGGCACGAAACCTTGCTCAACAAGTGGGAGGACATGGCATTCGGGTGAATGTGATTGCACCGTCCGCCATTCGCCAATGAGAGGATGCAAAGATCCATGAGCCCGGAACAGCAGGACAATCTGGCGAAGATGTACGCCGTTCGGCGCATCGGTGAGCCTCAGGATGTTGCTGCCGCGGCGTTGTTCCTGTGCTCCGAATCATCATCATGGATCACAGGAGTCACGCTCGATGTCGCCGGCGGAAAAGTCATGGTTTGACGTTCCGTTCGCCGAGAACTGGAGAGATTTGCATGAAGACACTTCTTGGATGTCTGATGATCTCAAACGCAGCTCTGTTCTTCTTTGGCGCGGTGCAACACCTGGGGATTGCACTTGGGCGATTTCACGAGCCGCGAATCATTCCCGCCGCGATTGTAGAAACGATCTGCGGAATTTCCCTGGTCTGGGGTGCCGCGTTCGTTTTCGGTCAGCCGAACTTGCGCTGGAGCGCACCATTCGCCTCCAATTTGATCGCACTCAGCGGCGTCGTGCTGGGCATGGTCGCGCTTGCGGCTGGCAGAGGACCGCGCACCGCAAGCAATGATTTCTACCACCACGTCATGTTGGGGCTAATCGGGGCCAGCTTGATCGTTCTCGCATTTGGATTGCGAGCTGCGGGTCGCTCGTAGTAGCGGATTGGAACCACAATTCTTGATCGCCCTAACATACTGATACTGAATGATTTGGCGAAGCGTTTCGCACAATCAGCGCGAACGAGGTTTGCAGAATTCGACAACTAAGTTCTTGACTTCAGCCGTGGAACCGAGTAATATTCCTTAGATACCGACCGACCGGTCGGTATGTCCATTCATGCAGGAGTGCGATCATGACCACCATTTTCTATGAGCGGGACGTTAATGTCTCAGCCCTCAAGGGCAAAACCATTGCCGTCTTCGGCTACGGCAGTCAGGGACACGCCCAGGCACAGAATCTGCGCGACAGTGGATACAAAGTGATCATCGGGCTCGATCCGACGCGCCAGAGCGCGACACAAGCCAAGGCTGACGGATTCACAGTACTCGCGCCCGCAGACGCCGCCAAGAAGGCGGACTGGATTCAGATCCTTACCCCTGACGAGACTCAAGCTGCTTTCTACGAGTCAGCAATCAAGCCAGGTTTGACCAAAGGCAAAACTCTCGGCTTCTCGCACGGCTTCAGCATTCATTTCAAGGCCATTGTTCCTCCTGCGGATGTTGACGTGGTCATGATTGCGCCCAAGAGTCCTGGTCACTTGTTGCGACGAGTTTATGCGGAAGGGCGTGGTGTGCCTTCTTTGATCGCCATCCAGCAGGACGCCAGTGGCCGGGCGCATGAACTTGCTCTCTGCTATGCCTACGGAATTGGCTCCACTCGTGCCGGTGTACTTCAGACTACTTTCAAAGAAGAGACCGAGAGCGATCTATTCGGAGAGCAGGCGGTGCTCTGCGGCGGACTGACTTCGCTGATGAAGAAAGGCTTTGAAACATTGATCGAAGCCGGCTACCAGCCCGAGATTGCGTACTTCGAGTGCATACACGAAATGAAGTTGATCGTGGACCTGATCTACGAAGGTGGACTCGAGCGGATGCGGTATTCGATCTCGAACACGGCCGAATACGGCGATCTTACACGCGGTCCGAAAGTTGTTGGCGACGAAACTCGCGCTGCGATGAAGAGGATTCTTGCCGATATCCAGAGCGGGACATTTGCGCGCGAGTGGATTGACGAAAATAAACAAGGCGGCAAGAATTTTGCTGCCCTCCGCGAGGTGGAGAAAAAGCACCAGGTGGAAGCTGTCGGTGCAAACTTGCGCGGCATGATGTCGTGGCTGCAGAAGGATTCCGGCAAGCAGGCCACCAAGGCCGAGCCTGCTCCAGCGAAAAAGGTTGTGAATGCTTAGAGGAGCGGAAATCTTTTTGCAGTGTTTGCGCGCCGAGGGCGTCGATCTCGTGTTCGGCTATCCCGGCGGCGCAATCATGCCTTTGTACGACGCGCTTGACGGTAGCGGCATCCGCCATATCCTGACGCGGCACGAGCAGGGCGCGGTGTTTGCGGCCGAGGGTCATGCGCGCGCCACGGGCGAAGTTGGAGTTGCGATCGCTACTAGCGGTCCCGGCGCTACAAATCTTGTGACCGGAATCGCCGACGCGAAGATGGACTCCGTACCGTTGGTCTGCATCACCGGCCAGGTACGCAGCGCCTTGATCGGAACTGACGCGTTCCAGGAGACTGACGTTTTCGGCCTGACACTTTCACTCACTAAGTGGAGTCGTTTGGTGCGCTCGATTGAGGAAATTCCATCGGCCATTGCCGAGGGATTTCACTGGGCGCGCGAAGGACGTCCTGGACCGGTGGTGATTGATATCCCGACTGACTTTCTTAAAGCGAAGATGGAGTTCTCGGGTCCGGTCAAGTTCACCCCCAAGCCGCGTCCGTCTGATGCTCAAGCGGAGGCTACGTTTGGCGACGCTTTGATTTCACTGCTGGAAAAGGCCCAGCGGCCGGTGGCTTTGATCGGAGCCGGGGCGAAACTTTCCGGCGCGATTCCTGAGCTGCGGCAACTATTGGACGAACTAAATATTCCCACCTTTGCGACGGTGCATGGGCTGGGAGCCGTGCCTCCGGAAGCTCCGTATTACCTGGGCATGGTCGGGATGCATGGCACTCGGGCCGCCAATATGGCGCTGCATGAAAACGATTTGCTGCTGGTTTTTGGCGCGCGGCTGGATGACCGCGTCACTGGCGACCCTACGCGCTTTGCACCGAACGCGAAGATCGTTCATTTTGAGATTGATCCCGCTCAGCTCGATCGTGTGCGTCAATGCGAGTTGCCAGTAATTGGCGATCTGGCGCAGACGATTCCTGCCTTTTCCAAAAAGGTTCGTAATGCAAAGCTGCCCGATTGGAGCAGTTGGCGCGCCGTGGCGTGTGGGCCTGACCGCGCGGAGCTTGATCCTCGGGGACTGTCGCAGCTAACCGTCCGCTTTTTGGATGAACTGTTCAGCAGGCTTCCAGAAGATAGCGTTGTCATCGCCGACGTGGGCCAGCATCAGATGTGGGCCGCTCAGCGCTACCGCTCCGATTCGCCGCGCGGCTTCATTACTTCCGGCGGACTGGGCTCGATGGGATTCGCATTACCTGCAGCGGTTGGCGTTCAGCTTTCTAAGCCAGACACGACTGTTCTCTGCGTCTCCGGCGATGGCGGCTTTCAGATGAATATTCAGGAACTGGCTACCGTGCGCCGCTTGAACCTGCCCATCAAGATGGTGATTGTGGACAACAAATATCTGGGCATGGTGCGGCAGTGGCAGCAGCTTTTCTATCAGCGCAACTACGCAGAGACTGACCTCAGCGACAATCCTGATTTCGTCGAGATCGCGAAGGCGTATCGCATCAGTGCCGAGCGCCTGAATGAAGATGCCATGCGCGAATATCCAGTGACGGACGAGACCGGCGATGCGCTGGAACGTTTTTTGAAGTCACCTGAGCCGGAACTACTGGTGTTTGACTGCGCTCCGGAAGCAAATGTGTATCCGATGGTGCCGGCAGGCGCGGCGCTTTCTGAGATGCTGTTCGACGACGAATAGAACTTGAAATGGAGCGACGGGCGAGACGCCCGTCGCTCCACAGTCTGAATTGGGGAGAAGCAACAATGCACGCATTCCACATCGACTATCGCAACACGCAAGGCACGCTGATGCGGATACTCACCGCTGTTTCCCGCCGCGGAATCGAGGTCCCTTACGTGCACGCAAGCTCTACAGGTCACGTGCATCGCGCCGACCTGCTGCTGGAGGTCAATCCCAAGCAGATTGGACAGCTCTGCCGCGACTGGCATGCGATTGTGGATGTAACCGACGTACGTGTGGGCGTCCCAACGCCCGAAATGCTCGAAGCCGCCGCTGGATTTGCTGGTCCGCATCCGCCGGTCTCGGCGGGAGCAAATGGAAAATCGGCAAGCGCGGCGATGGCTTAACTTGAGCGCCTGATCAAACATGATGGCGACCTCAATCAAGCGTTGCGCAGGCAAATCGGACCTGAAACCACTCCGAACACGTGAATAACATCTAGACGGGCCCTCGTCGAAATCGAGGTGACTTATTAGTGAGCAATTTCGTCGGCTGCGTTTGCAGCCAGAATGAAGCTGGTCACGCCATCAATCACATATTCATTTTCAAACCAGAGAAACGGCCAACTGTCCTTAAGCTCTGGGAAATCGGGCTGCACGATTACTACGCCGGGTATAATTCCTCCGGGAATGAATGAATAGTCGGCGCGGTTGTTGCCATAGGCGATCAGCTTCGATTGCGCTCCCACCGACGACACGTAGGACAGGTTCGAAACCGGATGCGTGCCCAGCACATAATCGAAGCCGCGCAACGTGTATTCGGTTCCAACGATCTCGGGAAATGCCTTGTGCAGAAAATACATCTGCACCGCAAGTCCGGTTGCAGCGCCTGAACCTCCCCATGTACCTGTGGTAATCGGCACGCCGTACGGATTCTTCGATAAATTCTCATCCAGTTTTGCTTTGTAGTAGCGAAGCGTAGATTCCAGGCCGTTCTTGAACTCGGCATCCATCAGGGGAATACCGCGCCCGGCGACCCATCCAAGCATCCCAAATCGCTGCTGGATTACCGGTAGCAGCTCCTTCAAACGCGCGCGATAAGTTTCCCCACCCTTCGTCGCAATCAGAAGTTCCACCGCAGCTTTCGTCTCCTCATCATTCAGTTCGCCTCCAGTGGTGTTGAATGAATGAAACCGAGCTGGTGGGTGCGAGTGCTCTTCCTTCCACACGCGCTCTGCGGTTTCCAGGCACTCGGTCGCTAGATTGTCGTCGAATTCGCGAAGCACACGGCTGGCAGCGGCAAGGGATGATGCGGCGTCATAGTTCAGTGGAGTAGAACGTGTCGTGAATGCCCAGCGGTCGTCGGGCATGCCGGAGTTGGTCCCATCACTTTCCAGACGGCCGAGCCGTGAGGAATAAATCTTGCCATCCGTCTGTGAACCGGCATCTCCCAGGTGCGTGTACTCTTCCAGAGTCGGCTCGATGATGCCGTTGATTGCATGTCCCACGGCTTTGTACTGAGCCAGCAGCGCGAGGACTCCGTGTTCGATCTGCTGCACAACATCCGGGATTCCATCGGGTTTACGAATCTGAACGTATCGAGCTGGCTCATCTACCGTGGTTTCGTCCCAGTTGACCCTGAAATTTTCTCTCGCCAAAGTTAGATCGGTGATGGCGCGCGCCTGGGTTTGTGTGCGTAGATCAAAATCTCCCGCATCATACCAGCCACCCACATTCAAGCCGGGAATGTGATCGCCCGGCTTGAACGGCGAGTCAGTTGAAGGACCCATTGCGTAACCATCGAAATGCGTATAATTCACCGGCGCTTGCCGCGCGTCATCCATGTGCGAAACGCCATGCCAGATGCGGTATCCCTCACGCACTTTCACGTGGTCCATTTGCTCGGGCAGGTACGTATCGAGCGAAGGCTGCCACACACCCTTGCGGAAAATGTCTTCCGCGACGCGGAAGGGGCCGTTTAGATGCCCGGCATATTCGATCGCGTAAATGCCCGGCTCATGCACTTGCGAGAAATCAAAGTGAGCATATTGGTAGCGCATCCATTTGCCCCAGGGTTTGACCTCGCCGCGGAATGCCTCGCGGTATTCGCCATCAGCAGTCAGCCGGAGTACACGAGCCGTCTTAGGCGCGTCGTACAAGGGATCGAGTTCCAACACTGCAACTTTCACCCGCTCAGGCGTATATCCGACCTGGTTGTAAGCCACGACCGGCGGACGCGTCCATGCCGGCACTACATTGGGACGAATGTGCCAAACGATTGCGTTCTCCTTGCGGTCCGGCGGAATCAGACTGCGCACCACAAACCACCCGTTCTGCGCTTTGTTGCGGCCGTCGAAGAGCATGAGCGGCGCGCTGTCCGACATGATGCTCACTCGCGTCAAGGGATCTTCTGGCGAAAGCACGATTTGTTTTCCGGCAGCTATTGGCAGTGGTTGCGAAGTTCCGTCGGGTTCAGAGCGCATGGGCCCGTTGGGATGACGCGGAAATACGCCGGATGCATCGTCGAAAATGTACGACTTGCCAAAATAAGCTGTGGGCAGAAATTCAAGATTGAATCCCGCCTTCCCCAGGAGCGCTACGGGAAGTGGCTGATCCATGTTTACGGACACGCGAAAGCCGTCTCCTTCCACCACCACTTCGATCCGATAGCCCAAAACCCGGTCCGGGTATTCGCAGAATGCCGTCAATTGATTGCCCGCTCCGCGCTTCCGTTCTTTGAAATGAGGGACCGGGTCCCACTGCTCCGGCGTCGGCAACAGGCGGATGTCACCGTTGGTGGCAATTCGCTGATCATGCAAAATGATTTCCAGCCCGCTCAGTTTTTGATCGTAGAAGACGCCATGGATCGCGTTGTGATAAAGAAGCACGCTCAGGCCGCGGCTCTCAAAATAATCCTGCTCGTTCAACTTCAAGTCGGAGCCGTGTAGTGGCGAGAGGAAGATTCCTGAAACCAAAACAAGTGCGATTCCCATGAAACGTAGCATCGTAGTCCCCTCCCAAAATTAAAGAGTATTTCACGATTGCAGATTTGGCGTATCGGATGCGAGCCGAACTTCACCTGTAATCATTCGTGAAGGAGCACGGCTTCGTGCCTGCCAATGCGGACGTGCGGATGACAGCGGTAGCCGCCCGATGTAGTGTTGTCCGTGTCCGAGCGGAGAGCAGGCTTGCTAACGCCACCATGCACGGGAACTATTTCGCCCGTTGCGGTGTCCACCACAAGGGGGCTAAAGGAGAAACTCATGTCGTCAGCGCGTACATTTCTACGCTTAATAGTTTTAACAGGCGCCCTCTGCGGATTGGCCCAAGCCCAAACCGCGCCGAACTCGAAGCCCGAGGATCAAGTCACACAATTGGAACGCGACTGGCTGGCGGCGGACGCCAAGGGCGATGCCGCGTCACTCGGCAGAATTATTGCCGATGATTTCGTCGGTTCCAGCTTCAGCGGCGAACTGCTCAGCAAGCAGGACATCATCCCGCAAGAAGGAGCGCCAGGCGGCTTTGCCGGAGCGACTTCCTCAGACACGAACGTACGCATCTTTGGCGATACGGCGGTCCTGATGGGCTCAATAAACACAGCCAATCCAAACAAACAGATTCGTGTGACCCTCGTCTGCCAGAAGCGCGGGCAAGGATGGCAAATGATCGCAGCACACTTGGCGCGTATGTAGAGAGTTTCCAGTCCGTTTGAACCGCGTGCAAGCAACTGCTGTCAACGATTCAATCGAAAAGTAGAAGCCTTGAAATGTTGGGCGGTGGGCAGCCTCGCAAGAATCTGAAGCGATGCGAGTTTCATCGAACGATCTATGCAGATGATGCTCGTTTCGCTGAACGCTGGACTCCCCCGGGAAGTCCTCTGGCACGGCAGACGCGTTGTTACCGGAATCTTCAAGCAACCGGTCGAGGGCGGCGTCGCTTTGCGCAAACTCAATTTGGACGGCGACCGTCAGGCGGACCTTACCGTCCACGGCGGAGAATATAAGGCGGTTTACTGCTCCCCGCTCGCGCACTACGACTACTGGAAAGAAGAATTGCCCGGTCGTGACCTGCCGATGGGAATGTTCGGAGAAAACTTCACCATAGATTTTCCTGCGGGCGCCGGCATGCCTGAGGACTCAGTCCATATCGGCGACAGGTTCTCTGTCGGCTCGGCGGAAGTGGTCGTGACCCAGTCCCGCCTCCCTTGCTACAAACTGGGCGTGAGATTTCAGTCGGATGATATGGTGAAGCGCTTCCTCGCAAGTGGGCGGACGGGATTCTACTTCGCGGTCACCCGCGAGGGCGAAGTCGGCGCCGGTGACGAACTCAAGGCGATTGACCGAGACCGAAACTCTGTCCCGGTTTCCGAAATCACCCGCCTGTATATCGCGAAAAGGTATTCCGACGACGACGCCCGTTCGGTTCAGAGAGCCCTGCAAGTGGAAGCCCTGCCGGACAGTTGGAAGGAGTACTTCCGGGAACGGCTGCAGCGAATGAATGTGGATGAAGACTGGGGCCGCCCGTAGCGGCTTAAGCTATTCATGCGGGTCGCCTCCTGGTCTCGCGGTCTTTTTGGCGAGACAGGGCGGGGACTTTGACTTTCTAACCGCACGTGCCGAAGATTCCGCGTCGCTCAGCCTCAGCGTCGCTTCTTGCCTTCCATCTCCGCAACTCGCTGCTTCACCATTTTCTTCAGCAGAGCGGCGGGCAGAGGCTTGTCCACAGGGAAGTGGATGGTGCCTTTCGACACGCGGAAGTCCTGGAGATCTTTTTTGAACGTGTTGATCACGGACGCAGTCGGGAACAAGCTGCAGTGGTGCGAAAACGCCGCGTACCACATGAGCATTCTTTTATATTTGAACGCCGGAATGCGATAGCTGATGACCTCCGTGGTCTCCGCTGGTACTACCGACCGAATCGCCACGCGCACTTTGTTTAATGTGCTGCGGGCGGGTTCCGGGACGCGTGACAGGTATTCGTCCACCGTCTTGGGAGCGGCTCTGCTCTTCGCCCGCAAGCTACGGCTATCCGACGAACTCGTTTTTCTCATAGGGACAATAGTAACCTTCTGCCGCGCCGCCCTATGGGTTGTTTTGAAAAGGGCACGGCTACGAGCCGTGCCCTACGTGCTTGATATGCTCGGGGCGAGTGAAGGCTGGTCACCCGCCGAACTTTCCTCACGGAAGGACGATAATTCTTCCCTCCATACCCAAGTCGTCATGCAGGCACAGATGTAAGGGTAAACGCCGGGCGCGGTGAAGGTGATGCGAAACCGCGTGGGCCCCAAAGGAGCCTGCGGCAGTCCGATCCGCTCCTGCGGCGCCGAGATAACGAACCCCGAGTGCACGCTATCGGAGGTTGAGGTGATGGTCGCATGCAGAGTTCCGTCCACGTCCACGGTCACGTTGCCAGACGGAGGGATCGGGTCTGCGGGCTCGGTGCCGAATGTGATTGTGTGCGGTGTAATCGGATCAAAATTCGTCCATTCAACCGTAGCGCCGGCATGGACTACTAGTTCCGGTTCGACGAAACGCATGAGTGAAACTGTTTCATGTCCACCACCGGTTGCGACGATTTTGCCGACTCCAACTGCAAGAGCGTTTGCGGATCTGTCATGATGATGGCGACTGACCAGATCCGGCGCGGACAACAGATCGCGGGCCTCGCGGGCCGCCTGTCTGTCGTAGAACCCTTGCTCGTGCGGAAGCGGGCACAGACGTATCGAGCACATGGACTGCGGCCGTCATGTCTTCGTGAACCAGACAGACCAATTTGTAGTTGCCGGCCGTAGGAAAGTTCACAGCAAACGTCTGTCCTGAGATGAACGGCGGGCTGGTTACACAAGTGGTCCCATCGAATGTCGCGCCGCTTGCGGAAAATCCCGGGCAGCCGACAGGGAAGGGCGGGCGCACTTGTCCATCAGTTAAGAAAGTTACGGTGTGAATATCATCGGCGTTGTACGGTGTGAATATCATCGGCGTTGAAGGTCCAAAAAATGCTGTCTCCGGCGTGAATCCAGATTTCATTAGGCAAAAACGCGAGCGCCTGGCGTCCCTTATCCTTGCTTTGGGCGCCTACCGCGGCCTGCCACTGAGCGGCAAAGGCTGGAGTAAGTGCCAGCAAGGCAAAAAAAGCGTCAGAGTTAGAGTTGTTCCTACTCGTTTCATATCTCATTCTCCTGGGGGTTGTAATTCTCGGGTTGCCACACGACGAAGCTAGCGGCCAGAGTTCGGCGGTAAGGTTACCGATCAGGACAACGAAAGCAATGAAGGTTTCTAATGACGAACCGATGAAGTTTTGGCGAAGCCGCAAGTAATTGAAAACAGTCAGTCCCGGTTGGGGATCTTGTGAGGTTGAGAGTTTGGCCGCAACCGATCCGGCTCTAGCCGCTGAGGGTATACTCTTCACAAGGAGCAACCCTCAGCTGCTGGAAGCCGCGATCCTTACCAGCACCCGCATGAGTGAAAACCTTGGTGCTGGGCGAAGCCAACACTTGTTCTCCTCCAGGTTCAACGAACGAAGTGCGGTTCCTCGTTACTGCTTGTCATACACTGCGGTGCCCTTGACCTTTTTCCCTGTTGGATCGGTGGTGTTAACGGTCACCGTGCGGGTTTTGCCATCGGCTGATACTGCGACCCGACCGGAAATCGTGACCTTTCCTTCTTTCTTACCCGCGAAGGCCAGAGTGCGATCGTCGATCTTCTTGTAGGATCGCGTGTCTGATGTCGAGTCGCCGGTTACGGGATAATCTTTCCCGTCCACTTTACCTGTCCATTCACTGTGCGTCGGTTTTCCGTCGCGGTCGGTGCCATCGATCGTGACTTTTATACTGTCGCCAGCGGCCTCATACACAACCGTGTTGTTGTGGGGAAGTCCGGCGGTGAGTTTCGATTTGGCGTCGTTCAATTTCCAGGTGCCCAGTTGCGCGTCGTCGGCGAAACACACAGCTGCTGCCAGCAAACACAGTACAAATGTCAATACACACGTTCTCGTCTTCATGTAGCCTCCAGTGCGAACAAATTGTCGGGCTGATGTACCGCGCGAATTCTAGTGTTGTGCAGCGCATTCTGCAACTGCGATCCTCAAAAAAGGGCGGCTTCCGGACAGGCATAGCGGGGATAACTCCTCATTGACTCTCCGGCTGAATCAGCTCGCGAATGGATGCCCAGCATGTCGCCGACTACGAGCGTGCGGCGGACCGAAGAGGCCGCGCGTTTGTGGATTTACGTGGCGCGGATTTACGTGACGACACTTTGCGGGGTTCCGTAACCGCGCTGTCCAATTCGGCCGCAAGAGCGTCAAATTCCGGCGTGGGCCCGTTCCACCGCAACTGTTGCACGTCGTCGAAAAGCGCGATGTCACTCCGGAGCGTAGCCAGCGTTCGAAAGAGCAACGCCTGCTCCCACTCGCGGCAGAGTGTGTCTGCGAGGGCGCTGGCGTTGGCTGCGTTCACGCGCCATTCCCGACAATCTTTTGGGATCTCCTCCAGATGGCCAAACTTTGCGAGCACAGCGGCCGACGATTTCGCTCCCCAGCCTGCCAGCCCGGGATAACCATCTGCCGCATCGCCCACCAGCGCCAGATAGTCTGGAATTGATAACGGCGGGACACCGAATTTCTGAATGACGCCCTGCTCATCCATGGTCACTCGCGTGCGCCGATTGAGTTGCACAACCCGCGTGCCTCTCACAGATTGCGCGAGATCTTTGTCTGGCGTGCAAATTATGACGCGTTCGACGCGAGCGTCTTGTGCAGCGGCCGCCGCTCCGCCAGCCAGAGCGTCGTCGGCCTCGAACTCCACCATCGGCCAAACCACAATACCGGCCGCGGATAGGACGTCCTCGAGCAGTGGGAATTGCGCCAATAGTTCAGGCTCGACGCCGGCACTGGTCTTGTACTCCGGCCACAATTGGTTGCGAAAAGACTCAAGCGTAGCCCCGTTCTTAATCATTCCCAGCACCGAGGCGAGGACACCACGCACGGCGCCGACTTCCCGACCCTGCTTATCGCGTGCGGAAGGCAACGCGTAGTAGTGCCGGAACAGCTCGTATGTGCCGTCAACCAGAAAAACTTCCATGGCTCAGGTCAGTAGGATACTACGATGTCGAAAGCGTCGAATCGTCCACGGTTTAGTAAGGAAGGCGAAAGGATGGGTACTCGGCAGCTCATTCGGCGGTGATTCTAAAGAGTGGGCCAGTCCAAAAGCTCTTCCGAAAAGTCTCACCCTGTACTTCTCAGACTGTACTAAGAGCAGTGCCCAACCGTAACCTTGCCGCTCTTTCGCTTTCGGTGCAGCATTGCCTTACACCTCTGGCAACAAGAGAACCCCAGCCCGAGTAACAGGATTGCGGCGTTTATCCGCAGCAAGACTCGGGTGAAAGCGCTCCCTGCGCTCCCTGTGCTTTCTGTTCTTCCGCTTCGGCCAACGAACGGAAATGCGCGCCATGAGAAGCCCAGCCTGGCCTCGATCTTGCATACGTTTCGGAATTTTTGAATTCAGCCCTCACACCTGCGAGCTGCGCAAGCAGGGCCTCAAAGTCAGGTTGTGGCCACAGGTTGCCAAAATTCTTCTGCTACTGCTAGAGCGTCCGGGAGAGCTACGCACGAGAGAAGAACTGCAGCGGCAGCTGTGGCCAAACAATGCTCTCGTCGATTTCGAACGCAGCCTGAACAAAACCATTCACGCGCTTCGCGAAGCCTTGGGAGACTCGGCTGTTAATCCACGCTATATCGAAACCCTGTCCGGCGAAGGATACCGTTTTATTCCCATTCCCCAGCAGCCCAGAACCTTTACTCTAGGATCACGAAATGCTCACAAGATAGATTCGCTGGCGATGCTACCCTTCGTCAGCGAATCCGCCGATCCAGAGTTGGAGTTCATCAACAAGAGAGTGGTAGAGAGGGTAATCGACGATATCTCCCGTGTACCCGGACTTCGAGTCTTGGCGTATCGGACTGTTCAACACTACCGAGACAAAGACCTCGTCCCGACGAGAGTGGGCCAAGATCTGCTGGTTCGGGCGGTTGCCGTGGGAGAGATGTTTCTGCGCAGTGACGAGCTGCTTTTGCACTTAGAACTGATTGATGTCGCCGATGGAACACAGCTCTGGGGTGCGCAATTCAGTGGGCAATTTGTTGATCTCCTCACCGGTCCAGAGAAACTCGCAGATAGCATTTGTGATCAGCTGCGATCGATTCTGGCTCCCGCCGTGAGCGCTGCCAAAGAAGGACGAAGCAAACGTGCAGCGTAACCGAATTGTGTCCGTTCCAAATGCATTCACCTGGCGACCACCTCGCGCAAACTCGCTTAAGTAAGGAAATCGGACAGGTTTTACCGATCCCCGCCCCTTGCCAATCCTGCTAACCTCCAGCATAATAATTACTTGTCTTATCCCCGCCGGTAGTGACAGAGCAAGCTGACCCACTACCTCCTTTCGGAAGGATCAGGAAAAGCGGAAGAACTAGGAAAGGAAACCAGTTCAGTGTTGATGATTCGTCTGGCGCGCGTAGGTGCGCGCAAACAGCCTCATTATCGAGTGGTGGTGATTGAGAAGGAACGGGCGCGCAACGGGCGTCCGGTGGAGATTGTGGGGACGTACAATCCCCGCACCAGCCCGGCCAGCGTGGAGCTCAAGCGCGAGCGCATTGACTACTGGCGCTCCAAGGGAGCCCAGATGTCCAGCCGTGTGAGCAAGATTTTGGGCTTCGCGACGGCTGCGCCGGCCGAGCCGGTCGCGTCGTAACTTCAAGAACGCCACGGATTAACACGGATTTTCACGGATCTGAGAAAGATCGAGAAATATCCGTGCGAATCCGTGTAAATCTGTGGCCGCTTTTGGTTCTAGCATGACGGAACAGACTGCCAATCCGAAGGCTTTGATCGAGCATGTTGCCAAGGCGCTGGTAAACGCGCCGGACCAGGTGATCGTTGAAGAAGTGGACGAAGATGGCGAACTGGTGATCGAGCTCGAAGTCGCGGAAGACGATATGGGCCGGGTGATTGGGAAGTCTGGGAAGATTGCGCGCGCCATGCGTAACCTGCTGCACGCCGCCGGCGCCAAGCTCAACCGGCGCTACGAGTTGGAGATTCTGGAATAACCGCTTCTGAGAAAGAAGACGCCGCCGAGTTCGTCACTCTCGCTCGCGTGGCGAAGACGCAAGGGCGGCGCGGCGAAGTTGCTGTCGAAGTGCATAGCGATGTCCCGGGGCGGATGCAGCCTGGGATGCGGGTTTTTGCGCTAGCTGAGCACGGCGGGCGGCGCGAGTTGCAGATCGAAGACGCCTGGCCGCACAAGAGTTACGTTGTTCTAAAATTTGCCGGCGTGGCTTCGATTTCAGATGCCGAACCGCTAGTGGGAAGCGAGTTGCAAGTCCCGAGCATTGAGCGGGCCGTGCTGGAACCGGGTGCGACGTATGTTAGCGATTTGGTCGGTTGCGCGTTGTTTGATCGCGGACGCGAAGTTGGTGTAGTCAAAGATGTCTGCTTTGGCGCTGGAGAAGCTCCGCTGCTGGTGGTCGGATCCGGAAAAACTGAGCATGAGATTCCTTACGCTCAGGAATTCCTGAAGCAAGTTGATCTTGAGCACAAGCGGATTGAGATGAATTTGCCCGAAGGCTTGCTGGAAGTCAATGCCCCTCTGACCGAAGAAGAGAAGCAGCAGCAAGGCAAGAACAAACGCATTTAACCGCAGAGATCGCAAAGGCGGCGCAAAGGTCGCGAAGAAAAGCGTTCTAGACCAAAGATTTTCTTGGCGGTCTTTGCGAGCCTTTGCGAACTTTGCGGTTAAAGGTTTTGGTTTCGCATTAAAGGTTTTGTTTGCAGATTGACATCATCACTATCTTTCCGGATTTTTTTCGCGGGCCACTGGATTACGGGATCATTCGCCGGGCGCGCGAAGCCGGGCTGGTGAAGATTGAGATACGCGATCTGCGGGCGTTCACCCGCGATCGCCATCGCACCGTAGATGACCGCCCATTTGGCGGCGGCGAGGGGATGGTCCTTAAGCCGGAACCGCTCTTTGAAAGTGTGGAAGCGCTGAACGTGGCGCCGCGAGAAGAACGTGCTGCAACAAAGCAGTCGGTAGTGCTGCTGTCAGCCCAAGGCAAGCGCTTCGATCAGAGTCTTGCATCTGAGTTAGCAGAGCTGGAGCGTCTGGTCTTGATCTGCGGCCGCTACGAAGGTGTGGACGAGCGGGTCGGAACGTATCTTGCGGATCGCGAGATTTCGATCGGCGATTATGTTTTGAGCGGCGGGGAACTGGGCGCGGCAGTGATTGTTGATACGGTGACCCGGTTGATCCCGGGCGCGGTTGGAAACGAAGCTTCGACGCGTCAGGAATCGTTTTTTGCTGGACCGGAGCTCGGTGGTAATGATTTGTCGGCCAGAAATGTGCGACCCTTGGACAAGCTCAGGGCAGGCTCCACACGGGCTGATTCAACATGCGCTTCCGGAGGATTGCTGGATTATCCGCACTACACGCGTCCCGCAGAGTTTCGCGGAATGAAAGTGCCGGAAGTGCTGGTTAACGGCAACCATGAAGATATAAGGCGCTGGCGGCGGCGTTCAGCGCTAGAGAAAACGCTGAGAAACCGTCCTGATCTCTTAGAGCAGGTGCGGCTCAGTGATGACGACAACGAAGTGTTGGCGGAGATTGAAGCCGCTAGCCGAGGACGTTCGTGAACATCCGCGCTCTGTCATCCCAACAAAGGGAAGACAAGAACGGGCATAAGATTGTTAGCCAGAGCTGGAAAATGAATTTGGGACTAGTTGTCGCGTCGAAGTGACATCACGATTTTAGAAAATTGCAGGAGTAAGCCATGACGAACCTAATCATCGAAAAACTTCTTGCCAAGACCAAGCGCACCGACCTTCCGGATTTTGTGCCGGGAGACACCATCCGCGTCCAAGTCAAGATCAAAGAAGGCGACAAGGAGCGCTTGCAGGCCTTCGAAGGCGTAGTCATCGCGCGGACTCGCGGCCCGCAGGCCAGCTTCACCGTGCGCAAGATGAGCTTTGGCCAGGGCGTGGAGCGCATTTTTCCGGTGAACTCCCGCGTCGTTGACAAAGTTGATTTGGTGCGCTCGTCCAAAGTTCGGCGTGCAAAGCTCTATTACCTGCGCGGCCTGCGTGGCAAAGCCGCTCGACTGAAAGACGTCGATCGCGAGCACGCGACTGCCGCAACCAAGTAAGTCGTCCGGGGCCACCCCTCATTGGTTGCGTGGCGCCCGGCCTCCATTCTTCATGTTGGTCACTCGTTGTGGCCGCGACTCCCGGCCCACACCATCGCTGCGCTATGATTGAGTGTTGCTCTCAAGGATGAGTATTAGCTTTCGAGGCCGCTTCAACAATCCCAAATTCCTTCTTGCCCTCACCGCCGCGCTCCTCGCTTTTGTTGTTCAATCAGGCGAGCTCGGTTCGGCCGATACCATGCACCGGTTGCAGACGGCGCATTCGTTCTGGACTTCGGAACCCGCGGTCTTTCCCAACGAATACCCCGAGTTCGGTGTTCACGGCCGCGGAGGCAAGCTTTACGACTGGTACGGAATCGGACAGCCGTTGCTCCTATTGCCTATCGACGTTGTTGCAACTCTCATCGAACGGCTGCCGATATTCACGGACTACAACGGCGCTGACCCTACAGTGCGAAACATCGTCGTAACTTACACGACGAATGTTCTGATCAACATTTTCACGGCATTGATCTCCTTTCGCTTTTTGCAGCAACTCGGTTTCAACGAGCGGCACTCTGTTGCCGGAGCTCTGGCACTTCTGTTCTGCACCACTCACCTTCACTACACGCAGAACATGATGGAAAACAACTACATCCTGCTTTTGACTTTGACGGGGTTTTCTTTTCAGTACGAATGGCTTTGCACTGCCAGTCGGCGCGCTCTCGTGATCGGTTCAGCGGCGCTGGGCCTGAATCTGTTAACGCGGTTGACGACGGTCCTAGATCTGATTGCGAGTGGAATGTTTCTCTTGTTAATTCTGTGGTTCGAGGCGGCCGTGAAGCCTAGACTTTGGAACGGTTTCGTCGAATACGTAAAGATTGCCTCACCGATTTATGTTCTGTTTTTGCTAATCGATCGCGTGTATCAGTTCTATCGCTTCGGCACCTGGACTGACACTTATGTCCGCTACTTTACGCTTGAGCACCGCCTGCACGATCCTTCGCTTCCGGCAAAATATCCATGGGAGACGCCCTTTCATGCCGGTTTTTGGGGTGCCTTGGCATCACCCGAAAAATCAATTTTCTTGTTCGATCCGCTGATTGTGTTGCTGATTCTGGTCACCATGGTTGCGTGGAAGCGGTTTAGTGCGCCGGTCAAAGCGTACACGCTTGCGGCTTTGTTTTTGACGCTCGCTTACGTTTGTTTTTACGCGCGCTACACCGTGTGGAGCGGGAATTTCGCTTGGGGAGACCGCTACGTTTCAACCGCGGCCGAATTGGCGGCGTTTATTTCCGTGCCTTTGCTGCTGAAGCATCGGGCCGAGGTCCGCAGAATGGTGTGGGGTTTGGGATTGGCGCTCATCGCTACCAGTATTTTCATTCAGGCGGCCTCACTTGTGTTCTGGCTGCCACTGGAAATTTATCAGGCAGAAGACTTCGGTCATCCGCAATGGGTGATTTGGCTGCGCTTCAAGAACATCGTTGCTTTCGCGCTGGGCAAAATGGATGCGTGGGGCCTGAATACGGATGCTATGACTTACGACCACTGGGATTATCAGCACCTCACCACCTGGAATTTCCTGCCGTTCGTGCTGCGACGAGTTGGCGCCGCGCCTCATTGGATGGTGAATACCGCGTTCGCCATTTGGTCTGCGGCGATTGCCGCACTACTCGCGACGCTGCTGAAATTACGCGGACTGCAAAGCAGACTCGACAGTTAATCATACTTCTCGTAACGAATCGACTTCCTGTCCCGACCCAAGGACTTCAGCAAATCGCGATTGGCTTTGATCATTTTGTCCAGCCCGCAGATGTAGGCGTGCATCTCCCCGCGTCCGGCAACGATTGAGGGCACGTGCTCCTGGACATACCCTCGCAGTCCTGGCCAATCCGCGGCCCCGCGACTGAGCGTCGGGAGGTAGTAAAAGTTTCGGTGTTCGCGGACCAGTTGCAAAAACTCTTCGTGGTAGTAGATGTCTTTCTCGGTGCGATTGCCAAACACAAGCCAGAGTTGCTTTCCCTGGTGGCGAGCGGGATCGGCCAACACCCAATGCAGCATCGAGCGGAAAGGGGCAATACCTGTGCCAGTGGCGATGAAAATTGTGTCACGCATTGGCGGTCGCAGAATGAAGTCGCCGAATGGACCTTGACATAACAGCTCGTCCTTTTCTTTCATGTCACACAAGAAGTTTGACATGAACCCGTCCTGCACGCGATTCAGGCAGAGCGCGAATTGGTTGTCATTCAACGGCGGAGAGGCAATCGAGTAAGCTCGCGACCTTCTATTTCGAATTCCAGATGTTTGGTGAGTTCCGAAAGAGTGGTTGAGCGGACCAGCCGTGCCGTATATGTCTGAAATGGCATCTGCCAATTAGATGACAGCCTGTCTAATTAAGACGCGGCGCTCAAGGGCGGAGACCCGTCTTGAGCCCAATCTGGGCTGTCAGCCACTCGTAGCGGTCACGCAGCGCCTGGGGGTCATTTAATTCATGTCCCGTGTCGTACCACAGGACCTTCTTGGGTTCGCTAGCGGTATCGGCGTAATGCTGTTCAGAAGTTTTGTCGAAGTAGCGCTCAAAATTTGCGAACTGCAGAAGCAGTGTAACCGGTGCGGCATGTCCCACAAATCGCAAGGCATCGAGCTCACTGGTAATTTGCACATATTTTTCAAGCTGACCAGGCGGCTGACTCTTGCGAAGCTCCACTAGCCCTGGATCGTTGTTGCGCAGAAAGAGATCTGCGGTCTCCGCCACTCCCGCCATCAGCACGGCGGCTTTCATGCGTTTGTCCACGCCGCTAAGGATGCTCCCCCATTGCGCGCCATAACTGTGTCCAATGTACGCGATACGCTTGGAATCGACATCACTTCGCGCGACCAACAGATCGATGCCACGACGGAGATCAACAACAGCCTGAATGTACGCCTCTTTGTCGAGTTCGGGCTTGTCGAGTTGGTCCACTCTTTTGCGCCACGGTTCCGGCCGGTCCCACGGATAATCAGGAATCAGCGAGATCGCGCCCGCCTTGGCGTAAAGTTTGGCTTCTGGGATGAATTCGCTGCGCGTGCCCAGGCCATAGTGTCCGAACAGAATTGCAGCGAACGGTCCCTTGCCCTTCGGCACGACGAGATATGCAGGTACGCGTCCGCCCTTCGGACTTGCGTAGGTCAGATCGTGGATCGTAAAGTCACCGGTTTCCTGAATGACTTTGTCTTGAATGTCGAGTGGCTGCTTGGAGTCGTAGTCAAAGAAATGGACGGAAAATTGGAAGTCCGGAATACTTTCTGATTGTTTCTGTGCCTCTGCGGCGCAGGAGATAAGGATCAGCAGAAAGAGAGAGGGGAAAATCCGATGCATACGCAAACCTCTGACGCGATGCCTGAAGTCAAGACCTAAAGCCCAAAGCCCGATTTCTACTCGACCGTCACCGACTTCGCCAAATTTCGCGGTTGATCCACGTCACATCCTCGCCGCACAGCGATGTGATACGCCAACAGCTGCAAGGGCACGATTTCAAGAATCGGTAGCAGCTCTTCGGGTGCCGGCGGCAGATAGATCACATGGTCAGCCGCTTCTTTGATCTCCTCGTCGCCTTCAGTGGCCAGCGCAATCACCTGACCCGAGCGCGCCTTCACTTCCTTCAAGTTCGACATGGTTTTTTCATAGCGGACCATGGATAAAGCATCCTTCGGGTCGCGGGTGGCGATAATAACCACTGGAAGGTTTTCGTCAATCAGAGCGTTGGGCCCATGCTTCATCTCGCCCGCCGGATAGCCTTCCGCATGGATGTAAGAGATTTCCTTCAGCTTCAGAGCGCCTTCGAGGGCAATCGGATAGTGAATGCCACGTCCGAGAAAGAGAAAATCCTGCGAGCGAACGTACTGCTTTGCCAGGTCTTCACAATCTTCTTCGTGGGTGAGCAAGTGCTCGAGCTTTCCAGGAATTCGGGTCAGCTCCTGAACTGCGTCTTTCGCTTGCTCGGGCGAAACGGTGCCGCGCACCTGGCCGAGGTAAAGAGCGAACAGATACAGCGCAGTTAGTTGCGCCGTAAACGCCTTGGTGGACGCGACGCCGATTTCAGGCCCGGCGTGGGTGTAGATGGTTCCCGACGCCTCGCGCGTGATCATCGAGCCTACTACGTTGCAGATAGCCAGTGTTTTCGAGCCTCTGGCCTTGGCTTCGCGCTGCGCCGCGATGGTATCCGCCGTCTCGCCGGATTGGGAAATCAGAAGCGTGATCGTCTCCGCGGGAACGATGGGATCGCGGTAACGCCATTCGCTGGCATAATCCACTTCCACCGGGACGCGCGCCATTCGCTCGATCATGAACTTGCCGGCTTGGGCAGCATGCCAACTCGTCCCGCAGGCGGCTATATTGATCTTCTTGGCGGCTTTGAACTCGGCTTCTGTGATCTCCATTTCATCAAGAAACACATGCCCGGTTTCTTGTGAAATTCTCCCCAAAGTAGTGTCGCGGACGGATCGCGGCTGCTCGTAGATCTCCTTGAGCATGAAATGCCTGAAGCCGCCTTTTTCCGCCATAATCGGGTCCCAGGTAACGTGCTGCACCTGGCGAACGATAGGCTGTCCGCTGAAATCCGTAAGCCGCACACCTTCCTGAGTAATGACTGCTAGATCGCCATCGGCGAGAAAGAAGAGGTCGCGAGTGTGATAGAGGATGGCGGGCACATCGGAGGCGACGAAGTATTCGTCCTTACCCAATCCGATTACCGCAGGAGGGCCGTTGCGGGCGGCGATAATCTTGTTCGGTTCATCCACCGAGATGACCGCCAGAGCGAAAACTCCAGTCAGCTGTGTTACCGTTTTCCGCACTGCTTCTTCCAGCGAGGGGCGGTGTCCGTTTCCCGTCTGGAAGTAGTACTTCTCAATCATGTGCGCAATGATTTCGGTATCGGTTTCGGTCGTGAAGCGATGTTTTTCCTCTGCGAGTTTCTTTTTCAGCGAGAGATAGTTCTCAATAATTCCGTTGTGCACGACTACAATCTTGCCGGTGCAATCGCGGTGGGGATGCGCATTTTCTTCTGTGGGACGTCCATGGGTGGCCCATCGAGTGTGTCCGATACCGTAAGTTCCGTCGAGCGGCTTGAGCCGGATGACCTCTTCTAGGTTGCGCAGTTTGCCCTCTGCGCGCCTGATCTGTAGGCCCTCGCCGTTGCCACAGACTGCGATGCCGGCGGAATCATACCCCCGATATTCCAAACGTCTTAACCCGTCGAGAATGACCGGAACAACGCGTTTCTTGCCTACATATCCCACGATTCCGCACATACTAATTACTCCTGACTGAGAGTGGGGAGGATGCCTGCCAGACCGTACAAAGTTTATTCTTCAATGGAATACCGAAATTCTTCGATCACAGGATTGGTCAGAACTTCGCGCGCAATTCGCCCAACTTCAGTCTCTGCCTGGGTTCTGTCGATTCCGCCAGCTAACGTCAATTCGAAAAACTTGCCCTGGCGGACATCTTCCAATCTGCTGTAGCCCATCTTGTGAAGCGCTCCCTGAATCGTCTTGCCTTGTGGATCCAGGACGCTCCGCTTTAGCGAAACGTACACGTATGCCTTCATGGGGATTCCTCATTATACGGCAATGTGCAAACGACCGAACGGTCGGAGTGACTTAAGTACTTTCCCGGTCAGGTAAGGGTTTAGCCCGATGCGAAGGTTTAGTTTTTTGAAAACAAATTCAAAAAAGCATTGCTAATTGTTAATTTTCGGCTATGATCATGCCAATTTCGTGTCCGGAACTTTGCATCGAGGGGAGCAGGGATGACTCGTGCAAGAGGTTCCAGAACGCCACGCAACTCATAGCCAGCATAGCTTCGACGAGTTTTCTCGCCGCTACCACGCCTTGCTGCACACCGCCGACATTGTCTCTCAGCGAGGCTTCCCGGACTTGCTGCAGGAGGTATCGGACCGGCTTTACGAATTTTCCCATTCGACTTCCTGAATTGCTCGGTGCACTGCCCCGCAAAGAACGTGATGCGCCTTCACATGCTGGATCAAGGCTCTCGCGTGCTGGAGCAATCGGTCGAGCTTCCGATCGAAATATCGCCTTCGGGCTGGGTCTGGTCGCATCAGCAGCCGCTTGAGTTGAGCAACCTGGATCTCGAAAACCGATTTCCCGCAGTACTGGATTTGTACAAGGCGAGAGGTCTACGTTCGCTGCTGGTTATGCCCATGAACACTGCACACAGCCGCCTGGGTACGCTGGGCTTCGGGAGCGGGCACTTAACGAAATACGACGAAGATACGTTGCGTTTTCTTACCCGCATCACTGGACTAGTAGCGCTGGCGGTCGAAAATTCATCAATCAAACAAGCCTTGGCTACGGAGGAAGAACAACTTCGCAATCTAACTGCAATTACAGGGGAGCTCACCGAGCGGGGTATACGCGCTCAGGAGGAATTGCAAAAGGAACGGAAACGGACGCAAACCCTGCTGGAAATCAATTCTGCGTTAGTCGCTTCGCGACTTGAAGAAGAAAGACCTGATCAAACTGGACGGCTCGACGCTCGTGATCAAGAATCGCACAGCGCTGGAGGCGATGGCCGTATAAATACAGCTATCAGGCTGGAGGCGTCAGGAAGCCTAATCATTTCTGACGCTGAAATTTCGGGTGCGCTCGACGACGCCACATTTCAACAACCTGATGTGGGAGCGCAATGGGCGGCGGGATCACTCCTCCCCCCGCCGCCTTTTTTTCGAAAGGCTGCACTATCGGGTTATCCGATCGCCAGAGCCTGGGGCCTGAAGCCTGAAACTACAAACCAAATAATTCGCGCAGCCGTTTTGTCTGTGCCCGGCTCACCGGAATTTCAGTTTGCTTTCTATCATCCATCCGCAACTGATACGAGCTTTTGAACCAGGGGACAACTTCCTTAATTCGGTTCGTGTTTACCAGGTACGAGCGGTGGGCGCGCCAGAACAGATTTGGATCAAGGCTGCCCAGCAATTCCTCGAGAGTGCGGCAGTTGGATTGTCCTTCCATGCCATTGGGACCGCTGGTGACAACGGTGATGATGCCATCTTCGATCGATGCGAAACAGATGTCCTTTTGGCTGACCAGGAACAATCGGCCGCCGGCCTTCAGCAAAATTTTTGAAGGCTGAGGTTTTTGTGACTCAAGCATTCGGAAGAGCGTGTCCAGCTTGTCGGAAGAAGGAAGCGCCGCCTCTGAGATTGATCGGGCGCGCTCAACCGATTGTGCCACTCGTTTCCGGTCGAACGGCTTCAACAGATAATCCACTGCGTTCACTTCGAAAGCTTTGACCGCATATTGATCGAATGCTGTGGAGAATACGATCTTGGGGAGGACTATTTTCTTGTCGAGCAGCCTCTTAATGACGCCAAATCCGTCGAGGCCTGGCATTTGGACGTCGAGAAACACTAAGTCGGGATTGTGCTCGCGAATCAGATTGACTGCTTCCAAGCCGTTCTTGCCCTGGGCGACAACGTCAACGTCCCCAATATTCTTGAGCAGATAAGCCAGCTCATCACGCGCGAGCTGCTCATCATCAACAATGACCGCGGATAGCGACACTCTACTTCTCCTGTTAAGAAGTATAGCTGACCAAGCCTGCGAAGTCCGGATTCTGGTGATGAGCGCACGCGGAAAGGGAGTCGCCACGTCCTGGCATAAATACAAAGAGCATTTACACTGGTTTTAATGAATGTGATCTTCGGCATCAATGCGGTCACCGAGGCGTTAAAGGCCCGTGGCCGCGCATTCCAATGGGTGGGCCTCGCAAAAGAGCGCAATGATCTAAGGCTACAAAAGCTAATCCAGGAATGCCGGCACCTTGGCGTCGCGGTTCGTCTTCTGCCCCGCGTCGAACTTGACCGGATGGCGGGCACCGGTGCCCATCAAGGCGTTGTCGCGGTGACTTCGTCGAAGCAGTATGCCGATTTGGACGACGTGATTGCCGCGAAGCGAGGGCAATATTCGCTGGTGATCGTGCTGGATGGGGTGGAAGACCCGCACAATCTGGGCGCAATTCTACGAACCGCCGATGCCTCCGGGGCGGATGGGGTTGTGATTCCGGAGAGGCGCGCCGCCGGAGTTACTGGAACTGTTGCGAAATCCTCTGCGGGCGCTAGCGAACATCTGCCTATAGCGAAGGTAACGAACATCGCGCGAACGCTGGAAGACTTGAAGGCCAAGGGACTATGGACCGTCGGTCTTGACGAGCGCGGCAAACAAAGCTATGACACCGTTGACTACAACATGGATTGCGCAATTGTGTTGGGAGCGGAAGGCAAGGGGTTGCACGACCTGGTTGCCAGAAAGTGTGATTTCCTGGTCTCGATTCCCATGCTCGGAAAAGTTCCGTCGCTGAATGTGTCAGTGGCAGCGGGTGTTGTGCTCTTTGAAGCGGTAAAGCAAAGGCAGCGCAAGAAAGCGGAGACCGAGAAGTGAAGTTCTTCCGCGTTCTCTTTGTGCTCTGTGCCTCTGTAGTGAATTGCCTCGCGCTCGACCGCGAAGCATTCACGTTCACCCAGTATGAACTGGAGGCAAGGGTCGAACCGGAACAACAACGTCTGGGCGTACGCGGAAAAATAACTCTGAGGAACGACGCGGATTCGGCTCAAAAGAACCTGTCGCTGCAAATTTCCTCTAGCCTACACTGGCTCTCCATACAGTTCGAAGGCAAGCCAGTCCACTTTGATTCGCAGGTTTACACCTCAGACATTGACCACACCGGGGCATTGTCAGAAGCGATTGTTACTCTGCCCAGACTCGTCGTGCCCAAGCAAGCGGTAGAACTGGAAATTGGATACGAAGGGGTGATCCCACAGGATGCGACGCGATTGACCCGCATCGGTGTCCCTGCCGATACCGCCAAACATTCGGATTGGGACCAGCTCGATCCGAACTTCACAGCGGTGCGGGGAATTGGGTATGTGGCGTGGTATCCGATGTCGGTGGAGGCGGCGAATTTATCCGAAGGGAATAGTGTCTCTGAAGCAGTGGGCCGCTGGAAGCAGCGAGAAGCCCGAGCTGAGTTGATGAAGGTGACGTTCAAGCAGTCCGGCACGGAGATTCCCCCAGCGTTATTTTGTAATGGGAGAGATTCGGTGCGGAACATAGCGCAGACGGGCAATTCGCACTCGGCTGAAACAGAATGCGTGTTTCATTCATTGAGCGCCACCGTGCCACTTTTTCTGATTGGGAATTTCGAGTTCCTCGATAGGCCCGCAGTGAACATTTCTTATCGGCTCGAGCACAAAGCCGGCGCGGAGGACTATGCGCTTGCAATCGAGGAAACCGCGCCGTTCGTTACTCAATGGTTTGGTGATCATAAAAAGGAGCCGGTACCCAAGGCAAAAGTCATCGAGCTTCTCGATCCCCAAGCGGCCCCCTTCGAGAGCGCCAACATGCTGCTGATGCGGCTCCCTGTCAAGGATAGCGCCCTCTTGCTTTCAGCTATTCAGCAATTGACGCATCTGAACTTTCCATCGCCTCGCGCATGGATTTATGACGGGCTGCCTCGCTACGCGCAACTCAGTTTTCTACAGGAGCGGGGTGGGCGGCAGACCGTACTCGAGTATCTCCGAAACCATAGAGACGCTCTGCTTGAATCGGAGAAACAATTCGCGGCATCAGGCGAGAATCGGGCGAAACACTCGCTTATCAATGCTTCCGATGAGTTTTACGTGCAGACGAAAGCGATGAGTGCCTGGTGGATGCTGCGAGACATGGTGGGCGAGACCGCCCTGAATGCGGCACTGCACAATTACAAAGCATCGGATGACAAAGACGCGTACTACATGCAGAAATTGATCGAAGCACAGGCGCACCGCGATCTGGAATGGTTCTTCGACGATTGGGTGTATCGAGATCGCGGACTCCCGGATTTTCGTATCATCTCTGTCTATCCCCGGCAACTGCTGAACGGGGGATACCTGGTCACCGTTACGGTTGAAAATCGAGGCGAGGCTGGCGCCGAAGTTCCCGTGACGCTCCACATGCAAAACGCTGAGAGCTCAGAGAGGCTAATCGTGCCTGGAAAGTCTCAAGCTTCCATCCGAATCCAGGCGGGAACCTTGCCTCAGGAGGCGACGGTGAACGACGGCAGCGTGCCGGAGTCTGATACCAGCAACAATGTTTATCGGCTAAAATCAGGGCCGGATGAGAAATGATTTCAGATTGCAGATTCTAGATTTCAGATTCAACAGCCAAATCTACAATGTTCAACATGAAAGCCGCGCGAACGGCGCGAAGCTCAGATTGTCGATTCTTACAATCTAAAATCTTCAATCTGAAATTTTCTGGAGGCTCCTTGTCCTACATCCAATTTCTCGGCGCTGCTGGAACGGTCACGGGATCAAAGCATCTGATTAATACTTCCGGGGACATGTCAGGCAAGAGTGGACTCCAGGTACTGGTTGACTGCGGACTGTTTCAAGGCAAGAAGGAATGGCGCGAGCGGAACTGGCAAAATCTTCCATTTGCCGCGCGTGATATCGAGTGCCTGATCTTGACGCATGCTCACCTTGACCACTGTGGCTGGATTCCGAGGCTGGTTAAACAAGGATTTCGCGGGCCAATCTATGCGACTTCAGCGACCATTGATTTGTGCGGCATTATATTGCCCGATTCCGGCCACCTGCAGGAAGAAGATGCCGCGTTCCACAACCAGCACCAGACGTCGAAACACAATCCGGCGCTTCCGCTCTATACCCTGGAAGAGGCCCAGACCTGTCTGCAATATTTTCAGCCGGTTGGGTTTGGCGAAGTGAAGCGGATCTCCTCAGAGATGTCGTTCCGCTTTGTGCATGCCGCTCACATTTTGGGGTCGTCCATGGTGGAGATCACGTTCTCGCCAACAATGGCGGGCGAGGGCGCCCGCCCCACACCAACCACGACCACAGCAATCGGTTCTACACGAATGCTCTTCACTGGGGACATTGGGCGCGTGCATGACCAAAACGTTGCGCCGGGCAAGGTCGTGTACTCCGGGCCGCAGTCGGGAGAAACCGCGGACGTCGTAGTTATGGAATCAACTTACGGGAACCGCAGCCACCCCACTGATGATCCGCGGCCTAAACTCGCAGAACTGATTCGGAAGACCGTCGAGCGCGGCGGCAGCTTGGTGGTGCCGGCGTTCGCGGTCGAGCGCACCCAGAAATTTGTTTTCATGCTCAAGGAGTTAATGGAACTGGGCCAGGCTCCGCGCATTCCCGTGTATTGCGATAGTCCGATGGCGATCAAAGCCGTGGAGATATTCCTGAAGCACACGGAGGAGTACAGTGACGCGACCAAGCAGTTGATAGCGAAATATGGATCGCCGCTGACCTGGGACGGTTTTGTTTTTGCTCAAACGGCGCAGGATTCAAAGAAGATCAATGACAACAAGTCTCCGTGCATCATCATTTCTTCGAGTGGCATGGTGACCGGAGGGCGCGTTCAGCACCACCTGGCGCAACGGCTGCCTGATCCTAAGAACACCGTCTTATTTATCGGATTTCAGGCTCCGGGCACGAGGGGCTTTACCATCAAGAGCGGGGCACCAGAGGTGAAAATCTTCGGTGAGATAGTGCCGATTCGAGCTCAGATTGCCGCCCTGGAACAATTCAGCGATCACGCGGACACGCCGGAACTTCTGGAATGGCTGCACACGTTTGCTAACAAACCTAATGTGACCTACCTCGTACATGGCGAGCCTGAGGCATCGTCGCAGTTGCGCGACAGCATGAGCAAAGAGTTGGGGTGGAACGTGCAAATTGCACAGTGGATGCAAAAAGTGGAAATAAAATAGAACCAGTTCACTGTAGAGATAGAGAGGCGCAGAAGAAGCAGACTAACGCGTTGTGTTTGTGAACCGCACCAGCGCGTCGAGTTTCTGGGCAGCATTCCCTGAATTAATAGACTCTGCCGCGAGGGCGACTCCAGAAGTCAGATTCGCGGCCTTGCCCGCTGCGACCAGTGCCGCGGCAGCGTTCATTAGGACAATGTGTCGCCTAGGCGATTGCTCTCCGTCCAATATGGCGCGCACGATCGAAGCATTCTCTACCGCGTCTCCGCCAGCAATATCTTTCATAGCGGCGCGCTTCATGCCAAATTCTTCCGGAGTTACTTCGTACGCGCGTACCGATCCTTCGCGCACCTCCGCCACACGAGTAGGTCCAGTGATGGTGATTTCGTCGAGCCCATCGAGTCCGTGCACCACGAACGCACGGTGAATTCCGAGCATGCCCAGCGCCTCGGCGAGCTTCTCAACCAAATCAAGAGAATAGACGCCAACAACCTGCGCTGACGCTCCCATGGGATTAGTAAGCGGACCGAGAAGATTGAAGACCGTGCGCAGCCGGGTCTCGCGCCGAGCTGTCTGGACATATTTCGCTGCGGAATGAATTCCAGGCGCAAACAGAAAAGCGATCCCCACTTGTTCGATACACTCTGCCAATAGCGCAGGCGAAAGCTGAATATTTACGCCCAGCGCTTCCATCACGTCGGCAGCCCCGCATTTTGCGGACATGCCCTGATCGTCCAGCTTCGGCGTCGAACTGCGATTGCCATGTTTGGCGACACGAACTCCAGCGCCCGCGACCACAAAAGCAGTAACCGTGGAAATATTAAATGTGCCTGCGGCATCGCCTCCCGTTCCGCAAGTGTCAACCAGGGCCTCACGGCCAGTGCCGCTGGCGTCGAGAAGGGAATTGCGGTGTACCGGAATCGGAGTGGCCGCCGCGCGAATTGCTTCCGCGAAACCCACGATCTCTTCGACCGTCTCTCCTTTCATGTGAAGGCCGACCAGCAACGCCGAGATCTGCGAATCTGTGCATTTGCCCGATAGGATTTCGCCCATGACCAGGCACGCCTCGTCACGCGAGAGTGACTCGCGGTGATTCACGATGCGATGAAGGGCTTCGAGGATCATGCAGGTGCAAAGATTGTACGGCAAGTAGGCGGCTTAGGCAGTGAAAGCCTCGAAGGCCGCTGCGAAGGCGCGAAGGGCCGCAAAACACTCGTCGAGTTCAGGTACAAGTCTCGTTTTCTAAGTAGAACACCTCAGAAAACAGGATTTATTTGTCTTTTCTGCTTGAACCCCCTTTTCTCAACAGGAACTCAGAAGTACACTGTCGTTCATTCCATTCCAGGACTTGCTGCCGCTGTCACTCCGCGTTTTTGTGGATCTCAGTTTTACAAGCTGGTCTTAGGACGAATCCCTGGGGTTACAAATATGTTTTCCTGGCGCTCTGGTCTCGCCACTTCCGCGCTTCTCTTGCTTCCACTAATCGCAACGGCGCAGACGCCCGCTCAGGGCTGGGTAACAATCAGTGGTTCGCTGCTGGGTCCGATTTATCCTTGCGGAAACAGTTCGTGTCCCACTTACGATTCGGGACAAGTCCAGATTGTAGTCAATGGATACGGCGCGGCCGCAAGCTACAGCCGCGCCGGCGGACAGAAAACCTCGCAGCAGATCGCAAATGCGCTTGCGGCTAAATTGAACGCTGCTTCATCTCCAGTAACGGCAACCCTGAACAAAACGAAAATGACCATTACCAGTAAATTGCGGGGGTCGAGTTCGAATTACCCGTTGTCAACGTCCGTTACACATAGCAGCCTGTTCGCAACGCCTTCATTTGCAGCCACTGCGTCAGGTCCGACGCTGACGGGCGGGACCGGCGGACCGGTCTCGATAGGCACCGTTGCCCACCAGACCTCGAACAACACCAGCGCTTGTTCCTCGGTGAACGACCCAATCGGGAATCTTTCTTATTGCAGTTCGTTCTTTGAAGGATTTGCTACAAATCCGAACAATGCAGGCGCTCAAACCAGGGTCGTGGACTCGCCTGCCGGGCGAGTTTCGAGTCTTAGCATTAAGCAACTCTTGTATCCCGGATGGAACGGGCGGCTGCTCTGCGAATACCAACCCTGGTTTGGCCTGAGCATTCATCAGAGTGTCGGATACAACGAGAACTCAGCAGCAACCGTCGCTGCCCAGCATTCATTCATGATCTCCGAAGGGTGTGACATCAACCTAGTGGATTGGTACGGCTCCCTGAGTCCGAACCAAACTTTCAATCTGGCCACGGCCAATACCGTCTTTGCCGACCTGAACAGCCGCTCCGGGTATCCATTGCGGTTCGGAATTCTGGAAGACAAGGGCGCCTTGAAGTATTCCTGTCCGACGTCGGGACTTTCTGAAAGCGCCACCGTGAGCTGCCTGCAGAATGCGCTCACGCAAGATATGGATTACATCAACACGCATTACGCTAATAGCGCCGTGTATTGGACGGATGCCGGCCAGCCAGTGATCGCATATTTCGGAGGCAAAGGAGATTGGCCTATCCTGACCGCGGCGGATTGGGACGCAGTGTGGGTGGCGGTCAAGGCGCACACCGATGTGTACGCGGCGCCGTTCAAGTTCGTCTTCCAGTTCGGCTCGTTCACCACAGCTCCTTATGACAACGGCCGCTTCGCCTGGGTGCAACCTCCGGCGTACAGCTCCACACAACAGTTCTGGTGGGGATCCAACGCCAGCGCCTCTCCAACTTATCTGGACAACTTCTACACCGCCGGGCTCAGCCATCCTTCGCAACTTGCCATTGGAGCGCTGTACAAGGGCTTTGATGACAATAACGCGTCCTGGGGCGGGAACCGGGTTATCGCAGAGCAGTGCGGGCAAGTCCTGGTCAAGACGGCAAATGAAATCTCAAAATACTTCGGAGGCGCCAACCCACAGATTCCCTATGTGCAGCTCATCACCTGGAACGACTATGAAGAAGGAACCGCAATCGAGGACGGCGTGGACAACTGCTACACGGTCAACGCCTCGCTCAGCGGGAACAACTTGATGTGGTCACTCAAAGCTAGCGACCCGACTTATGCCTCGACGTCAACCATCCACCATTTCACGGTGTACTATGCCGACGCCAGCAACAATCTTTATATTGCTGCTTCCAGTTTGCCAGTAACCACGAACAC